>ERZ773148.3332-NODE-3332-length-11128-cov-3.023300_pt1 | contig 11128 bp, 9 predicted proteins | sample MGYA00580846_ERZ773148 | MGnify/ENA primary metagenome ERZ773148 (study PRJEB29015, sample SAMEA2737879) | human gut metagenome | biome: human gut; feature: human-associated habitat; material: faeces | place: China | collected 2012 ...
GAGGCTGCGGCACTCACAACGCGCCAGCTGCGTATCAGAAGCCTTGCCCTTGCCGCGATTGTCGGGCTGGCATTCGTATTTATGGTATTTTTCATTGCGCTTTCCGTAACGGAAGATACACAAAATACCATGCTTTATATTGTCGTTGCCTTTCTGGGAGCGGTGCTTGCCCTTGGCATGTTTGCCCTGCTAAAATATACGGAACGGCAGGTTCTGGTGACGGAAATCAAACTCAATAAAGCTACGACATTACTGAATAAAACAAAGATTAAGTATATCAACGCAGCCAATACGCTTGATTATGAATATCATAAATATCATGTCAGAAGTTCGTATGAACTGTCAAAGAAATATGAAGTTTATATGGACATGAAAAATGAGCAGCGCAAGATTGTACAGATGACGACCAAATTAAGTGAAGCAGAAGAAGATTTACTGGATTTACTCAAAAAACTCGGACTCTATGATGCCAAATTGTGGCTGTCACAGGTACGTGCCCTTGTATACAGCAAGGATATGGTGGAAGTGCGGCACGATTTGAATACACAGCGCCAGAAACTGCGCAAACAGATAGAATATAACGAAAACAGGATTGAGGAAGCAAAGAAGAATATTAAAGAGGCAGCGGTCCGTAATCCCGACTGTATGGACGAAGCAATCCATATTATTGAGCAGTTTGAGAGTAAAAACGTAAGAAATCAGTAAAAACTGCTTGCCAATTTGTAGTCATATGATAAAATAAAAGTTAGGTTTTGCAATTGGAGGAAAAGAAAATGATGAAAGAAAGACTGCATGAAATCAGAGAAAAGGCATTAGCCCAGATTAATTCCACTGATTCACTTGAAAAATTAAATGAGGTAAGAGTTTCTTTCCTGGGTAAAAAGGGAGAACTTACAGAAGTCTTAAAGGGCATGAAAGACGTTGCACCTCAGGACAGACCGGCAGTTGGACAAATCGTAAATGAAACCAGACAGGCAATTGAGGAAGTACTGGAAAACGCGAAAAAGGAACTTTCCGCAAAAATGCGTGAAGTCCAGTTAAAGAGCGAAGTGATTGATGTAACACTTCCGGCAAAGAAAAACAATGTCGGACACAGACATCCAAACACTGTTGCACTCGATGAAGTAAAGAGAATATTTGTCGGCATGGGTTATGAAGTCGTAGAAGGACCGGAAGTAGAATATGATTATTACAATTTTGAAGCGTTAAATATCCCTGCAAATCATCCGGCGAAAGATGAACAGGATACATTTTATATTAATGATAAAGTTGTACTGAGAACCCAGACTTCACCGGTTCAGGTCCGTGAAATGGAAAAAGGCAAGCTGCCGATCCGTATGATTGCGCCGGGCAGGGTATTCCGTGCAGATGAAGTCGATGCAACCCATTCTCCATGCTTCCATCAGATTGAAGGCATGGTTATTGATGAGGGTATTACATTTGCAGATTTAAAAGGAACACTGGCTGAATTCGCAAGAGAGTTATTCGGACCGGAAACAAAAGTAAAATTCCGTCCTCATCATTTTCCATTTACAGAGCCAAGTGCAGAAATGGACGTGACATGTTTTAAGTGCGGCGGTAAGGGCTGCCGTATGTGTAAGGGCGAAGGCTGGATTGAAATTCTTGGCTGTGGTATGATTCACCCGCATGTATTTGAAATGAGCGGTATTGACCAGAACAAATATACAGGATTTGCATTCGGAATCGGTTTGGAAAGAATTGCGTTGCTGAAGTATGAAATTGATGACATGAGACTTCTCTATGAAAATGACGTAAGATTCTTAAAACAGTTCTAAAAAGAACGACGGCTGTAAGACAGCAAAGAAATTGGATACGAGGAAAGGATATTGAATCATGAATACATCATTAAATTGGATTAAGGCAATGGTTCCGGGACTGGAAGTAACAGACCAGGAATTCAGGGACGCAATGACACTTTCGGGAACAAAGGTGGAAAATTTTACCGCTTTTGACAAAAATCTTGATAAAATCGTTGTCGGACAGATTGAATCGGTCGAAAAGCACCCGGATGCAGATAAGCTGGTAATCTGCCAGGTGAATGTCGGCAGTGAAACTGTTCAGATTGTAACAGGCGCACCGAATATTCCGGTGGGTTCATCAGGACAGAAAGTACCGGTTGTATTAGATGGCGGACGTGTGGCAGGTGGTCATGACGGCGGCGCACTTCCGGAAGACGGCATTAAGATTAAAAAGGGTAAGTTAAGAGGTGTAGAAAGCTTCGGTATGATGTGTGCCATTGAAGAACTCGGTTCTTCCCGTGAATTTTATCCGGATGCACCGGAAAACGGCATTTACATTTTAGGTGATGATGCACAGGTTGGAGAAGATGCCGTTCACTATCTCGGTTTGGATGATACCGTATTTGAATATGAAATTACAAACAACCGTGTAGACTGCTACAGTATTATCGGTATTGCAAGGGAAGCAGCGGCAACCTTCAGAAAGCCGTTTACACCGCCGGTTGTAACAGAAACAGGCAACGCAGAAGACATTAACGATTATGTAAAGGTTGATGTGGAAGCCACAGACCTCTGCAGCCGTTACACCGCAAGACTTGTAAAGAATATCAAGCTTGCTCCGTCACCGAAGTGGATGCAGCGCAGACTGGCATCAGCAGGTATCCGTCCGATTAACAACATCGTGGATATTACAAACTACGTTATGGAAGAATACGGTCAGCCAATGCACGCTTATGATTATGACACCCTTGCAGGCGGTAAGATTGTTGTAAGACGTGCCAAAGACGGTGAGAAGTTCATGACATTGGATGGACAGGAAAGAACACTTGATTCTGATATGCTGATGATCTGTGACGGTGAAAAGGCTGTCGGTCTTGCAGGTATCATGGGCGGTGAAAATTCCAAGATTACGGATGACGTAAAGACCATGTTATTTGAAGCTGCAACCTTTGACGGCACAAATATCAGAAAGGCAACAAAGCGCCTGGGTCTTCGTACAGATGCTTCCGGTAAGTTTGAAAAGGGCTTAGATCCTGAAAATGCACTGGCGGCAATGAACAGAGCATGCCAGTTAATCGAAGAACTTGGAGCCGGTGAAATTGTCGGCGGCGTGGTTGACGTATATCCGAATAAGAAGGAAAGAGTCAGAGTGCCGTTTGAACCGGAAAGAATCAATGCACTACTGGGTACAAATGTTTCCGTGGAAGAAATGCTTGGATACTTTAAGATGCTTGAATTAGACTATGATGAAGCAAAGCAGGAACTGATTATTCCGACGTTCCGTCAGGATTTATTAAGAACAGCGGATATTGCGGAAGAAGTTGCAAGATTTTTCGGATATGCCAATATTCCTACAACACTGCCACACGGAGCTTCTACAATGGGTAAGATTTCCTTCAAGCAGAGAGTGGAAGATGTAGCCGGAGAAATCGCACAGTTCTGCGGATTCTCACAGGCAATGACTTATTCATTTGAAAGTCCGAAGGTATTTGATAAGTTAAAGCTGGCAGCAGATGCAGAGGAAAGAAAGACAGTTGTCATTTCCAATCCGTTGGGAGAAGATTTCTCCATTATGAGAACACTGCCGTTAAACGGAATGCTGAATTCGCTTGCAACCAACTACAACCGTAGAAATAAAGATGTAAAGCTTTATGAACTGGCAAAGGTTTATGTTCCGGTAGAAGGAGAAGACCTTCCGGATGAGAGAGTACAGTTCACACTGGGCTTCTACGGCGACGGCGATTTCTTTACAATGAAGGGTGTTGTTGAAGAATTCTTAGAAAAAATCGGTATGAGTGCAAGACCGGAATATGATCCGGAAGCCGGAAAGACATTTTTACATCCGGGACGTCAGGCAGAGATTCTTTACAAAGATACTGTAATCGGTTATCTCGGTGAAGTACACCCGGATGTTGCAGACACCTATGGACTGGGCGAGAGAACATATATTGCCGTACTTGATTTACCGGAAATTTTACCGTTTGCTTCATTTGACAGAAAGTACGAAGGCATTGCAAAATTCCCTGCTGTTACAAGAGATATCAGTATGGTAATGCCAAAGACGGTACTTGTCGGTGAAGTAGAAAAGATTATTGAAAAGAGAGGCGGAAAGCTTCTTGAAAAATATAACCTGTTTGATATTTATGAAGGTGCACAGATTAAGGAAGGTTTCAAGTCCGTAGCTTATACCATTTCTTTCCGTGCAAAGGACAGAACATTAGAAGATAAAGATATCCAGCCGATTATGGAAAAGATTCTGGGAGACCTTTCCGGCATGGGCATCGAACTTCGTTCTTAATTATGAATAAAAAACAGCCCGTTCTGCGGCAGAAAAGCTAACTGCCGCGAAGCGGAAAAAGATAGGAATGGAGCAGCATATGGAATCAATGAATTTACATGATTTTTATTATGATCTGCCACAGGAGCTGATTGCACAGGACCCGCTGTCAGACCGTTCCAGTTCAAGACTGATGGTACTGGATAAAAAGACAGGGGAAATACAGCACAAAATTTTTAAAGATGTGATTGATTACTTAAATCCGGGAGATTGTCTGGTCATTAACGATACCAAGGTGATTCCGGCTAGACTGATAGGCGAAAAAGTCGGAACGGGCGCGGCAATCGAAGTGCTTTTGCTTACCCGCAAGCAGGATTTAAAAGACACATGGGAAGTGCTTGTAAAGCCGGGTAAAAAGGCAAAAATCGGTACACAGATCAGCTTTGGCGGTGGAAAATTAATCGGAGAGATTGTGGATATTGTAGAAGAAGGCAATCGTATGATACAATTCACTTATGACGGTATTTTTGAAGAAATACTCGATGAACTGGGTCAGATGCCGCTTCCACCGTATATCACACACCGTCTGGAGGATAAGAACCGTTACCAGACCGTTTATGCAAAGCATGAAGGTTCTGCAGCGGCACCGACAGCGGGTCTTCATTTTACAAAAGAACTGCTGGAAAGGATACAGGAGAAGGGTATTGAAATTGCCCGTGTCACGCTGCATGTCGGACTTGGAACGTTCCGTCCGGTAAAGACAGAAAACATTCTGGAGCATCATATGCATTCAGAATTTTATACGGTGACACAGGAAGCAGCAGACAAGATTAATACGGCGCGCAAAAACGGCGGAAAGATTATTGCAGTCGGTACGACAAGTACACGTACACTGGAATCTGTCGGGACAGAAGATGGTACAGTAAAAGCCGGCAGCGGCTGGACCCAGATATTTATTTATCCGGGATATCAGTTTAAGGTTATTGACAGCCTGATTACCAATTTCCATCTGCCGGAATCCACGCTGGTGATGCTGGTTTCAGCACTGGCAGGCAGGGAACACGTTCTTGCGGCTTATGAAGAAGCAGTAAACGAAAAATACAGATTTTTCAGCTTTGGAGATGCAATGTTAATAAAGTAACTTAAAAGTTTACTTTTTAAGGATCATAACAGGGGGAGTACTTATGGGTGATGAAAGAAGAAGAACCAAAAGAATAGATGTAGAAGCGAATTTATCAATTCGTCCGATTACAGATCAGGATACTAAGGAAGAATTTATTGCTGTTCATGCAACGAATGTATCAAGTGGTGGAATTGCATTTAAAACAAAAGACGTTCTGCCATTACATTCTTTTTATGACATGTTGCTTGAAATGAGCGGATGTGATAAAATTGAAACCGTTATTGAAGTTGTGCGGATTGCATCACAGGACGAAGACGGCACGGAGTACGGCTGCCGTTTTGTAGGACTTGGCAAAGAAGCCCAGTTCCGTATTGATGTATTCCGTATGGTAAAAGAAAATACAAACTAAAAAAGACTGAGTAGCACAGATGATTGCGGCTGCAATTGCCGAAAGGCAGCAGGTGAGGAAAGTCCGGGCTTCACAGGGCAGGATGCCGGATAACGTCCGGTGGAGGTGACTCCAAGGCTAGTGCAACAGAAATAAACCGCCAGCATATGCTGGTAAGGGTGGAAAGGCAGTGTAAGGGACTACCGCGCGGCTGGTAACAGAAGCGGCAGATGTAAACCCCATCCGAAGCAAGACCGAATAAAAGCGATACGGCGGCCCGTCGTGCTTTAGGTAGGTTGCTTGAGCCTGCTGGTAACAGCAGGACTAGATAGATAATCATCTGATACATAACCCGGCTTATAGTGCTGCTCAGTTGTTTGTAAAAATATTTGTAAAAAGAACAGGTAAAAAATGCAGATAGAAATATCGGCAGGCACAAGTGCCGCAGAAAATGTAGGAATATGTTTTCTGCGGTGCTTTTATTATAAGAGCAAAGCTTTTAAATATTTTGGATAAAATATACAGGATTGTCCATAATACAGGATAAAAGGAAACTGTAAGACTGCTGAACTTACAGCGTAACTGTTGCAGTCCGCAGGACGGACTGTGGCAGACGGAGGCAGAACAAAGAAAAACAGGTGTTATTTTTTTACACGGAAATCTGCTTCCGGGCGAAAGCAGATTTTCTGAATAGCAGATGAGAAACCGTTTATGCGGAATCTTTGCCGCTGCTTCATGATAAAATCGCTCAGAAAGAGGTCAGTATGGATTATTTAGAGATTGAAAAGGTTATTGGACGTGAAATTATGGATTCAAGAGGCAATCCGACAGTAGAAGCGGAAGTTTATCTCGCAGACGGAACGGTTGCAAGAGGAACAGCGCCAAGCGGTGCTTCGACAGGTGAATTTGAAGCACTGGAGCTGCGTGACGGCGATAAGAGCAGATATTTGGGGAAAGGTGTACAAAAAGCCGTAGAAAATATCAATACAATTATCAACGAAGCGATAAGAGGACTGGACGCTTCTGATATTTATGCCATTGATAAGGCAATGATTGAGGCAGACGGAACAAAGGACAAGTCCACAATTCATAAATATCCGCTCCGCCTTCACCATCGATCAAAGCGGTCTGTACTTTTGATTCAAACTCATCATATGGGAACGTCTCAAGTTTAATCCGAACGCCTTCATTTTCCGATTCAAACTCTTTGATCGCATCTTTATATGCCGCATTCCACGGCTCATTGATATGTGTCCACATTGTCAGTGTAACGTCGTCTTTTCCTGCTTTATTTTCTCCGCCGCCTGAACATCCTGCCGCTGAAAATACCATGAGCCCACATAATATTAAACTAACGATTCTCTTTTTCATGAAGCACCTCCATATTTATCTTTAACGACTTAAAGTAACTCAAATACTCTGCATTTTTATCAAGCATCTCCTGAACCATGTTCAGGATTTCATCCATGCTGCAGACCGCGCTTGTAAGCGGATCATACAAAACAGCCTGGAATACAAGGTTCGGATCGCCTTCAATGGCAGCTTTCACGGCAAGGTCTTCGATCAGCGCCGAATTATTTACAAGCACTGCCAGATGATCCGGAAGCGTGATCTGTTTGATCGGAACGATTCCCGCTTCTGTTGCGACTGTCGGAACTTCCACACATACGCCTTGTTTCACATTTGTAATATAACCATGGTTTTTCAGGTTTCCGTTAAAGAAGTAAGGTGTGTGATCGCCGAACACTGCGTTGAAAATATTGGAAGCGTATTCCTCTCCTCTTTCAAGATCGACTTCTCCGTTTTCAAGCCAGTCCGTATATTCCTTTTCCCATGTATCTTCCCGTCCTAAATACTCATCCAATATAAATCCGTACGCTCCCGGATTCCATCCTGTTCCGTGAGTACAATATTTTTCGATCAGATCGGGACGTTTTCTAAACCATGCCACATATTCCGAATTATGTCCCGACGATTCTGTATTAAAATATCCAAGCTTCTTGAACATTTCGATTCTGACAGGTTCTTCAGCCGCCACTTCTTCTCTTTCGATTGCTTTATAAAGATCCGGATAAGCATCTTTTCCATCCACTTCAAAATCAAGATAAAACGCCTGATGATTGATTCCTGCACATGTATAACGAACCTGCTTTTCTTCTGCTCCGATCCATTTTGCAAGCATTTCCGCCGTTCCCTGAACACTGTGACATAATCCTGTAATATTCATGTCAGACATCGACTGCAGATAACTTACGAGCATTGCCATCGGATTCGTATAATTGAGAACTACCGCGTTCGGACATACCTCTTCACAGTCTCTTATAATATCGAGAAGCACCGGAGCCGTTCTCAAAAAACGGAAAATACCGGACGGGCCACGCGTATCTCCTACACAAATATCTACATTATATTTCTTCGGAATCTCGATATCATGACGCCATACTTCCACACCTCCCTGCAAAATCGTGATCAGAACGCCATCCGCATCTTTCAATGCTTCTTTCCGGTCCTGCGTTCCTTTTACTACTGCCGGATATTTTCCGGCATCTACGATTTTCTGTACTCCTTTTACCGCATATTCAAGACGTTTCGGATCAATGTCCATCAACATAAGTTCCGCATCCCGAAATGCCTCGAACGTAAGAATGTCTCTTACAAGATCTTTTGTAAAATCCAAAGATCCTGCTCCTATAAATGTAAATTTTTTCATGTTGCACCTCCGTTTACTAAACAATCTGTCTTTGTTTATCTAGATAATAATATTTGTTTTATTTATTTTCAAGTAATTTTAACAAATTATTTTATTTTTGTCTGGTTTTTATAGTTATTTTAACCTATTTTGTTTACTAAACTTTATTTTTTGTTGATAATTTACATAAAATTTAGGTTTACATTCTCTATTTTTTGTGATACTATGTTTACTAAACAAGGAGGGATATTATGGCTACAATTAGAGAAGTCGCAAAAGCGGCAAACGTTTCCATTACTACTGTTTCCAAAATTCTTTCTAACGATCCCGATTTTCGGGCAAGTCAGGAAACAAGAGAACGCGTTCTGAAAACAGCAGAGGAACTTCATTATCAGTATACAGGAAAAAAAAGTCAGCTCCACATCGGCTGCATCATGTCTCTTACTTATAGTTACTCCGATCCTTATTTCAATGATATTCTGGGAGGGATCCAATCTTACTGCGCATCTCACAATGCGTTTATTTCCCTGATCGTAAGCTATTCCCAGCTGCATAATATGACTCCCGGACTCAAAAAGCAGCTTTCGGAACTGGACGGACTGATCATTACGGAAATTCCGCCCGAAACTCTTGAATTTATTACAACGCTCAATAAAAAAATCGTATTTGTCGACAACTATATTGACGGATACTGCAATATAGGATACAACACCGTATATGCAAACCAACTGATCTTCGACCACATTATCAAATGCGGTTACAAAAAGATCGCCTACATCGGCGGCGCTTCCAACTCATCCGCCCCATCCGACTTCGACTCCTGCTGCCGCATGATGATCTTCCGTGAAACGCTTCGGGCAAATAATATTCCTTACGATCCCGAACTGATCTATAACTGCGACTGGGATTCAAAAGTATGTGCGGCACAGGTAAAGGAACTGCTCTCAAAGCATCCCGAAACCGAAGTGATCTTCGCCGGTTCGGATTCTCTGGCAAGCGCCATCCTTTCTCAGCTTAAAAAGCTGAACTTAAAATGTCCTCAGGACATCGGTGTCGTCGGCTTTAATGACATCTCCCTTTCCAAGAATTTTTCGCCTGCCCTGACAACCGTCCGGCTTCCTTCTGCCGAAATGGGAAAACTGGCGGCAGAAGTGTTGATTCGTCAGATCAAAAGCAACTCCGTATTAAAACAGCAGATCCTTCTCCCTGTAGAATTAAAAGTACGGGAGTCCACTCGAAAAATCCGATAAAAACTATCCAAAACGCCAAAAGTGCAGTTTCCTTTCCACTTCCCGGAAACCGCACTTTTTCTTTTTATATCTTCCATCGCCGAAAGAGCCAAAAGGCAGAACCGTTTCTCGGTTCTGCCTTTTTTTAACCAATTTTCAATTTAAACTTCTGAATCTCTTTTTCACTGGATACACGCTCGATCATAGCGCCGAGCCCTCTAAGTTTCTCTTCAAACCGCTCATATCCTCTCTGAATATATACGATGTCATCTACAATTGTAATACCATCTGCTGCAAGTCCTGCGATGCAAAGCGCAGCTCCTGCACGAAGATCCGGGCCGTGACCCGGGAGGTGTCCGACGCGCTGATCGCCGCCCTGGAGAAGGCGGAGCCCACGGAGGAGGGCGCCTTTGTCCTGCAGAACAAGGAGTATCTGACCAAGAAGAGCGTGTGGGCCTTCGGCGGCGACGGCTGGGCTTACGACATCGGCTTCGGCGGCGTCGACCATGTTCTCGCCTCCGGTGAAGACGTCAACATCTTCGTCTTCGATACCGAGGTCTACTCCAACACCGGCGGACAGGCTTCCAAGGCTTCCAACATCGGTCAGGTCGCACAGTTCGCGGCTGCCGGTAAGGAGACCAAGTCCAAGTCTCTGGCGGAGATCGCCATGTCCTACGGCTATGTCTACGTCGCACAGGTCGCCATGGGCGCCAATGCCGCGCAGACGCTGAAGGCCATTCAGGAGGCCGAGGCTTATCATGGCCCGTCCCTCATCATCGGCTATGCACCGTGCGAGATGCACTCCATCAAGGGCGGTATGCAGAACTGCCAGAAGGAAATGAAAAAAGCTGTTGACTGCGGCTACTGGAATATGTTCCGCTTCAACCCGGCTGCGGAGAAGAAGTTCACGCTGGACTCCAAGGCTCCCGCCGGCGGCTATCAGGAATTCCTGATGAACGAGGCCCGCTACAGCCGTCTGACCCGCGAGTTCCCGGAGCGTGCAACCGTTCTGTTCGCAAAGAACGAGGAGAACGCCAAGGAGCGCTACGAGCACCTGCTCAAGCTGGTCGATATGTACGACAAATAATTATCTCCTATGCAAAAGGGGCGGTACCTTCGGGTACCGCCTCCTTTTGTGTCAGGCAGATTTGCTTTTCATGAAACAGACCGTATAAAAGCCCGGCGCGTTTGAACGCGCCGGGCTGCTTGCTTAATTGCGGTTGAAGATCTTGAAGATCTCGTCGATATCGTCGATATCCTCCTGCGCCTGGCTTCTGCTGGCGCTGGCCTTTTCCTGTGCGGCGGAGAAGGCGCCGATGGGTTTGGCGGGCGACTGACGCTTCTCTGCGAAGCCGGTGGCGATGACCGTCACGCGCATTTCATCCTGAAGCTCGTCGTCGAACGCGGCGTGCTCGTAAGAGAACTTGGGCTTGCCGATCTCG
>ERZ773148.3335-NODE-3335-length-11125-cov-3.758627_pt1 | contig 11125 bp, 7 predicted proteins | sample MGYA00580846_ERZ773148 | MGnify/ENA primary metagenome ERZ773148 (study PRJEB29015, sample SAMEA2737879) | human gut metagenome | biome: human gut; feature: human-associated habitat; material: faeces | place: China | collected 2012 ...
ATCCGGACTTCCGCTTCGATGCCAGGCTGCCCCACTCCGTCAATTATCTGTAGCCCCGGTACTGCTCCGTTGAGCACGGAGATTACAGAACTGACCGGACGCATTTCGATTTGCTTACTGTCCACTACGGAAACAGCCCCGGTAATTGATCTTTTGAGGGCAGTGCCATACGCTACCTGCACTACTACTTCATCCAGTTCGTTCACGTTCGGACGCAACCGGATTTCCATCATATTATGCCGGGCAGGCACTTCGATAGTTTGGTATCCTATGTAAGAAATAACCAGCATTTGCTGTCCGGGGAGGGTTTGTTGGAGGGTAAACTTCCCATCCAGATCTGAAATACAGCCTTGCCGACTGCCTTTCACTGTGACGGAAGCACCTGTCAATGGTTCCCGGCTTTCCTCATCAATGATGATTCCTGTTATATTTTTTGTTTGGGCAAAAGCTAGGTTAATGGATAGAAGCATGTAAATACATATCACTCCTATCTTTATTAAAGTATCTTCTGTCCGTCCTTTAATAATTGTCATAAGTTGTATATCTTGACGTATTTGTTGATTTTGCTTGCTTATTTAAACATTTACAAAACTAATATATTATAATTAGTGTTATAATACATTTCCTCCTATTTATGCAATTTTAACGGTGTAGACTGCTAATTATTAGCTGAATTGGCAAATTAGATGCTTTTTCTTGTTCCATATTTTATATTATTTGCTCTTGCGGCTCGAGAGATAGAGGCTTCTTTCTTTTTTTCATTGCATTAAGTAGAAATCTCTCCCAAAACGTATTATAGTTCGTTAAAAAAGTATACATTGCACGGATTCTGGACATTTTTGGTGGATAATTGGAACAAAATTGCAAGGTAAACCCGTTTTCTTTTGCTATTTTTGCATCGTGTACGTAAACGAAGTGCACGTAGAAAGAGAACTTATTCAATAACTATAAATAAATAAGGTATGAAAACGAACTATGAAATTCGCTATGCTGCGCATCCTGAAGATGCAAAAAGTTATGATACTACAAGAATCCGCAGAGATTTCTTAATTGAAAAGATATTTGTCCCCAATGAAGTAAATATGGTATATTCCATGTACGACCGTATGGTGGTAGGTGGTGCGCTGCCGGTAGGAGAGGTGCTGACGCTTGAAGCAATCGATCCGCTGAAAGCTCCGTTCTTCCTCACCCGTCGCGAAATGGGTATTTACAATGTCGGCGGTCCCGGTATTGTGAAAGCGGGCGACGCAACCTTCGAACTGGATTATAAAGAAGCTCTTTATCTGGGTTCGGGCGACCGTGAAGTGACCTTTGAAAGCAAGGACGAAAAGAATCCTGCTAAATTCTATTTCAACTCACTGACTGCTCACCGTAACTATCCTGATAAGAAAGTGACGAAAGCTGATGCAGTAGTTGCTGAAATGGGTAGCTTGGAAGGTTCCAACCACCGTAATATTAATAAGATGTTGGTTAATCAGGTATTGCCGACCTGCCAGTTACAGATGGGTATGACAGAACTTGCTCCGGGTAGTGTATGGAATACAATGCCGGCACACGTTCATAGCCGTCGTATGGAAGCTTATTTCTATTTTGAAGTGCCCGAAGACCATGCAGTTTGCCATTTCATGGGTGAAGTTGATGAAACTCGCCATGTATGGATGAAGGGCGATCAGGCTGTATTGTCTCCTGAATGGTCTATTCACTCTGCTGCCGCTACTCACAACTATACCTTTATTTGGGGTATGGGCGGTGAAAACCTGGATTATGGAGATCAGGATTTCTCTTTGATTACCGACCTGAAGTAATATATTGAGTAAATCACGACTCTGAATCGTAAATTAGAAACAAATAACTATTAAACCTAAGTAAATAAATTATGGTAAACTTTTCATTAGAAGGCAAAGTAGCACTTGTAACCGGTGCTTCTTATGGAATTGGTTTCGCTTTGGCAACTGCTTACGCACAAGCCGGTGCCAAAATCGTGTTCAACGACATTAAACAAGAATTAGTAGACAAAGGTTTGGCTGCTTACAAAGCTGAAGGTATCGACGCTAAAGGTTATGTATGCGACGTAACGAATGAAGAGCAGGTGAATGCTATGGTTGCCCAGATTGAGAAAGAAGTGGGCGTGATTGATATTCTGGTAAACAACGCAGGTATCATCAAGCGTATTCCGATGCACGAAATGTCTGCTGCTGAATTCCGTCAGGTGATCGATGTAGACTTGAATGCTCCGTTTATCGTATCAAAAGCCGTTATTCCTTCTATGATAAAGAAAGGTCACGGCAAGATTATCAACATCTGCTCTATGATGAGTGAGTTGGGCCGTGAGACTGTATCTGCTTATGCTGCTGCTAAGGGTGGCTTGAAGATGCTGACTCGTAACATCGCTTCTGAGTACGGTGAATACAACATCCAGTGTAATGGTATTGGTCCGGGTTACATTGCTACTCCGCAGACTGCACCGCTTCGCGAACCGCAAGCTGATGGTTCTCGTCATCCGTTTGATGCATTTATCGTTGCTAAGACTCCGGCTGCACGTTGGGGTACTCCTGAAGATTTGATGGGTCCTGCCGTATTCCTGGCTTCCGACGCTTCTGACTTCGTAAACGGTCACGTACTCTACGTTGACGGTGGTATCCTGGCTTACATTGGCAAACAGCCTAAATAAGTATATGAATAGATAATGGGAAATGGATAATTGATGCTGTCAGTTATCCATTTTTCCCATTATTTATATCTTTATTATCCGTTTTCAATTATCAATTGATTAAGCAATATGAAAAAGTTATTCCTTTTACTGGCAACAGCATTTGTATGTTTTGCCTGCACCAACACTAAGGATGTGGTTACTGTAACGGTAAGTAATCCTTTAGCAATGGAGCGTTCCAATGAAATGGTTGAAGTGGCTATGAGTGATATCTCTAACCAACTGAAACTGGCTGACACAGCTCAGATTGTAGTTCTGAATGCTGACGGACAACAGGTCCCCTATCAGATTACTTACGATGAAAAAGTAATTTTTCCTGCAAGCGTAGCTGCGAATGGCACAGCTGTCTATACTATTCAGGCAGGTACACCTGAGAATTTCGCTGTAAAGGCTTGTGGTAGATATTATCCTGAACGTGTGGATGACGTAGCTTGGGAAAACGACTTGGTTGCTTTCCGTACCTATGGTCCTGCTTTGCAAAAGAGTGGTGAACGTGCCTTCGGTTATGATGTTTGGACAAAGTACAATACTACTGAACCAGTTGTAGAAGCTCGTTATGCAAGCGAATTGAACCCGGAGACCAAAGCTAAGATTGCTGAACTGAAGAAGACTGACCCGAAAGCTGCACAGGAATTGTATAAATCAGTTTCTTATCACGTAGATCATGGAAACGGCCTGGACTGTTATAAAGTAGGTCCTACACTGGGTGGTGGTACTGCTGCTCTGATGCCCGATGGTGAAATCGTATATCCTTATTGCTATGCAACACAGGATATTCTGGACAATGGTCCGTTGCGTTTCACTGTGAAGCTGGTATATAATCCGCTGAACATCAAGGGGGACTCTACAGTAGTTGAAACACGTGTTATTACGTTAGATGCAGGTTCTCATTTGAATAAAACAGTTGTGGTTTATGATAACCTGAAAGAAACTACTCCGGTAGTTGCTGGTATCGTATTGCACGAACCGGATGGTGCTGTAGTAGCTGATGCTGCTAACGGTTATATCACCTATGTAGATCCTACAGATAATGTGAATAACAACAACGGTAAGATTTTTGTAGGTGCTGCTTTCCCGGCTACTGTAAAAGAAGCTAAATCATTGCTTTTCCCTGAAAAGGAGAAGAATGAACTGCGTGGTGGTGCCGATGGTCATGTACTGGCTATCAGCGATTACGAGCCGGGTTCAGAATATGTTTACTACTGGGGTGCAGCTTGGGACAAGGCTGACATCAAGACTCCGGAAGCATGGAATGCATATATGGCAAATTATGCTCAGCAAGTACGCAATCCGTTGACGGTGACAATTAAGTAATCGGATACTGTATAGAGAATAAAAATGAGAGTGTGTCAAAACTGAATAAAAGAACGCAAATTACACAAATTACGCAAATAACCAATCAGATAAGCTCTGATTATCAGAAGTCTAAAAAAAATATTATTTGTGTAATTTGTGTTCTAATCCTATTTTGACACACCTTCATTTCTTATATAACTATGTAATTGGGATTACAATAACTTAAACTCGTACCCTTCTTCTTCCAGAAAATCAAGTGTCCGTGGCAATGCATATTGCAGGTTTCCGTTATTCCAGGATTTTAATGAATCATGGAAAGTGATAATAGAGCCATTTCTTGCATATCTCATCACATTGGCAAGTACTTGCGGACCACGTAACTTCTTACTGTAATCACGGGTTACCAAATCCCACATTACGATTTTATAGCGTCTTTTTAATACGAAATATTGCCCCCAACGCATATGCCCGTGTGGTGGGCGGAAGAGGTCTGTTTTCATTAGTTCGTTTGCTTTGTCTGTATTGGCAAGGTAATTATCAGACAAATACTCAAATCCGCGAATATGATTGAAAGTATGGTTGCCAATGCGGTGTCCTCGGTCTATTACCATCTGAAATACATCAGGATGCTTACGTATATTGTCTCCCACCATGAAGAAGGTGGCTTTAATATTGTGTTTATCCAATAATTCAAGTACCCAAGGGGTTACTTCGGGAATAGGGCCATCATCAAAAGTCAGGTAGACGGCTTTTTCGTTCGGATCCATTCGCCAGATGGCACCGGGATATAACTTTCGGACAAACTCAGGAGGTTGTTCTATAAACACGATTGTTAGTAGTTAGCGGTTAGTAGTTAGGGATTTATATGATTAGTGATTAGCGATTAGCAGTGGGGGGCTACAGTCGCTAATCACTAATCACTATCTGCTAATAACTTTATTTCATCCGGTCAACACACATTTGATATAGCTCGTTCAGCTTGCTGTCGTATACAGGAGCCAATTCTGAGTTATACTTCTGCATGAGCTTAACTTCTGTGCTGAGGATAGGCAATTGATAGTCAACAACTTCATGGCTGGACATTGCAAAGCGTTGGTCATCCAGGCTCAGATACCATGTGAGGTATTCCACAGCTTTATCGGCAAGTGCCTTCATGATGTTGTCGCCTTTCTCTTTTTCACCCAACTGATAGTATGCTTCTGCCATTTGCATAGCACCGTTTTGCCAGTCATAAGGTACATTATAGGCAGGAATCATCTTCTCGGCGTACTCCAAGGCTGCTTTGGCCTTATCCGTCTTGCCTTCGCGTATCAACTGGCCAATGAGTTGCGAGAAGATACGGCGGTGAGAATAACACATACGCATAGCATTCTCATCAATATAGATACCTTCCTTGTCGATGCCACCGAATTTGAACTTGTTCATCAGGTTGTCGTACATCTTTTCGCTATCCAATTTGACACCTGTCTTTTCAGTGTCAAACGGAGTGAAGCGATAAGTCAGACCTTCCTGAACGAAGTGGTTGCCCATACCAAGGTGGTTTTCCGTACCTACGCTGACTGCCATATAGATAGGACGTTCCCAATTGGCTTCAGCCAGCATTTCAAGCATCATCAGTTCGCTCTTATAGAGGGCACGTTTACCTTTCAGTGAAATGTGCATATAGTCGGGGATACTGTCACCCGGTATCATCATACCACTGCGGCGTACAGCTTCCTTGTCTACCTTCATCACGATGCTGTCTGTAGGAATCACCTTAAGGTCATCATTCTTGCTGCGTACCCAGTATTTCAGGATGTTCTGAAGTTCGTACGGATTTTCTCCGAATTCTTTCTTCACATTCACCAATGCTTCAGGATTACCGTTCAGTGCCTGCTTTTCAGCCTCAGCATAGAGGGCGTCGATGCTCTTTTTATAATCAGGCTGTACAGAGATGTATTCATTGGTCCCTTCTACATACTCCATACGGTCCCAAGTGATGGGCAGCGACGGAGAGTCGTAGGCAGGACGTTTCATCTGGTCGATGTACCAGTCCGTTTGCAAGTAGCTGAGGTTACAGGTACGTGCATCGGTACGGAAACCTTCTGTCTCCTGATTGTACCATAGGGGGAATGTATCGTTATCACCGTTAGTGAAGATAATCGGATTGCCGGTTTCTTGCAGAGACATCAGGTAGTTCTGGCCAAAGTCACGTGCCAGGTAACGATCGCTGCGATCGTGGTCATCCCATGTCTGGCTTGCCATCTGTATGGGGACAAGCAGGCAGGCAACAGATACCAGTGTTGCGGCGGGAAGTTCTTTCATCTTGGCATAATGCTGCAACAGACGGACAATACCTGCCACACCCATACCTATCCAGATGGCAAAGGCATAGAACGACCCGGCATATGCATAGTCACGTTCACGCGGCTGACTCGGTGTCTGGTTCAGGTAGAGCACAATGGCGATACCCGTCATAAAGAATAGGAAGAACACCACCCAGAATTGCTGGATGCCCTTTTGACCACGGTATGCCTGCCATAACAGACCAATGATACCGAGCAACAAAGGCAGACAGTAGAAGACGTTGTGTCCCTTATTGTTTTGCAACTCCTGTGGCAACAGGCTTTGATCGCCTACCAGGAAGTTATCGATGAACGGAATACCTGTGATCCAGTTACCGTGTTCTATTTCTCCACTACCCTGCAGATCGTTCTGGCGTCCGGCAAAGTTCCACATGAAATAGCGCCAGTACATCCAGTTGAGCTGATAGGTGAAGAAGAACTTGATATTTTCCCACTGTGTGGGCATATTCACCATCACCATTTGTCCGCATTGGTCGTAAGGAATGTCATTACCTTTTATGTCTACCCAAGCTTGATATTCCCTGGCGTGCTGACTGCTGTACATGCGCGGGAAAAGCATGTTCTGGGCATATTCGTATTCAATACGTCCGGGAATTTCGATATAGCTATCCTTTTCATCGGGCGTAGCTTTTTCTTTGCGGATAAATTTGGTACCACTATATGAAACGCGCGGTTCGCAATAACCGTCTTTCACATCAAGGGCAACTTTAGAAGAGAATGCTTGTCCGTAGAACAGCGGACGGGTTCCGTATTGTTCACGTCCCAGATACTCACCCAGCGTGAAGATATCCTCAGGTGAGTTTTGGTCCATCGGTGTATTGGCTGTAGAGCGGATCACGATGATGGCGTAAGAAGAATATCCGATGACGATCATCATTGTACAAAGCAATGATGTGTTCAGCGTACGTGCGGAAATGCGGTATTTCTCTTTCATGCTTGCCTGCATCTTCGGGCTGAGATAGAAGAACAAGAAAGCGATAACTATAATGCCTATTACTACAGCACTTGTTCCGTGCCCGTAGAATGGGATACCCAACAGGGCGATAGTCAGCACGAAGGAGATGGCCATGCGCATCTTGTTTTTCTCCGTGTAGCTTTCGTATATACCCCAGATAATGGAACCTGCCAGCACAATGATATAAACCATTACACCGCTGTTGAAGGACATTCCTAATGTATTTACGAAGAACAGTTCGAACCAGCCGCCTACTTTTACAATACCCGGTACCATACCATAGAGTACGACAGCCACTAAAATGCCGGAAGCAAGCAATGCCAGCAATGAGCCTTTGGCATTTGCGTTTGGCACTTTTTTGTAGTAGTAAACCAGTACGATGGCGGGTAAACAAAGCAAGTTCAGCAAGTGTACACCAATACTCAATCCGGTCAGATATGCGATCAAGATAAGCCAACGGTCGCTGTGCGGTTCGTTAGCCACATCTTCCCATTTCAGTATCAGCCAGAATACAACGGCTGTGAAGAGAGAAGAGAATGCATAAACTTCACCTTCAACGGCACTGAACCAGAAAGTATCACTGAATGTATATGCCAGTGCACCTACCAGGCCGCTACCCATGATGGTAATCAACTGTCCTTTAGTAATATTATTTTCATCTGTAGCCACAAGTTTGCGTACCAGATGCGTGATGCTCCAGAACAGGAACAGAATACAAGCGCCACTCATCAGTGCACTCATATAATTCACCATTTTAGCAACGGTGCTCGGATCTGAAGCAAATTGTGAAAAGAGGTTGGCTACCAGCATGAAGAAAGGTGCTCCGGGTGGGTGTCCTACTTCCAGTTTGTAGCCGGTAGTGATAAACTCCGGGCAGTCCCAAAAGCTTGCAGTCGGTTCTATAGTCATGCAGTAGACCGTGGCTGCAATGATGAAAGTAATCCAACCTACGAGGTTGTTTATGGTTCTGTACTGTTTCATTCGGAAATAATTCGTTATGTTTTTAAGTTATATCTCTGTATTTTAGCGTATACGGGCGCAAATATAGTGATTTAACTGCTAAAACTGTGGAAGTAATGCATATTTATTAGGATAGGTTAAAAGATATACATTGATTTTTGGTAGATAAAAGTTTCATGAAAATTCAGTTTACCCCAAATGGTAACTTTGTTCACTCCACACGGTAACTCCATTTACATACCGCGGTAAAGACCGTTACATGCCGCGGTAAAGGTCGTTACAATAAGGAGTAAAAGCCGTTACATACGGCGGTAAATGCTTTTACATTTTACAATAAACAGTCGGTAAATGCTATTTGTTGATTATCAGTAAATTAATAAAAAACCATCAGCGATCTTTAGTTCATTTCTGTGCGGATAGGAATGAAATGATGATTTATCAGTTCGCTTTTGATAGTACCGCTTAATCATTTGCTCCATTTCTTATCCATAATGAGCATAATTCAAGGCTTGATTCCAAAGATAAATATACAAATTATACATTCATGTATAATACATCTATGTATAACTTTGTTTGAAATATGTGCAAAACACTATTTTTGTACTTGTTCTGGTAATGATTTGTATTCTTCCCTGTTCTTTTCAATGTTTGCAGTTACAACATCCACATTCATCTCCGTGCTTATGTTCCGCCAATATGCGATGCGGCAGAGCTCCATGTCCCAGCAGTTCTATCGGGCAATTGAAGTTCCGTTCCAGCCATTCTTCGCTTACACCCGTATCGGGATGGTAATCCAGCGTCTCATTCACGCAAGCGATGGATTTCACCTGTTGCAGCACTGTGCCGATGTCATGGCTAACAAGAATGATAGCGCAATCATGGTTAATTTCAGCCAGCAATTCGTAAAGCCGGGCTTCGAAGCGTTTGTCTATATACGTACTGGGTTCGTCGAGGACAACAAGTGCAGGATCGGAAATGATGGCACGTCCCAGTAGGGCACGTTGCAATTGTCCGCCACTCAATGCACCGATAGCACGTTTTTCCAGACCTTCCAATCCCATGCGGGCAATCACTTGCCGGGCTTTTTCCCGATGCGTCGCAGTGAAGCGTGAAATCAGTGACTTTTGTGAACTGAGTCCTGAAAGAATCACTTCTTCCACTGTTATAGGAAATTTACGGTCAATGCTATTGTATTGAGGCAAATACCCCATGGAGAATTGAGAGTTGAGAGTTGAGAATTGAGAGTTGGTTGCGCTGTTGTCAAGGAATGCCGGATTATTGTTCGAGGCTGTTGTAACTCTATATAAGATTTCTCCTGTTGTAGGTTTCAGCAGGCCAAGAATACACTTGATGAGCGTTGTTTTTCCGCCACCGTTGGGGCCGATGATGCCCAGAAAATCCCGGTCGTAAACGGTGAGGTTTACATTACGCAGCACTGTACGGCTATCATAACCGGCGCTGAGATTTTTTATTTCGATAAGGGGCGTACTCATTTCTTTACTCTATTTTACAGTCTCCGATTACTTCTTAACGACCAGTTCCCTGGCAATGTTCAACATCTCTTCTTCCCAATCGTAAGAAAGCGGATTGATAGGAACTACCTTCGTACCTGTTTGTTTAGCTATGATTTCTGCATTGCGGCGGTCGAATTCAGGTTGTACGAAGATGACGCGTACCTTTTCCTCCTTGCAGGTATCTATCAGGTTTTTGAGATGGGAGGGAGAGGGCTCTTTTCCATCTTCTTCAATAGAAATCTGATGTAAACCGTAGTCGCGTGCAAAGTAGGACAATGCCGGATGATAAATCATAAAGGCACGGTCCGCATTGGGGGCAGAGAGCATGTGGCAGATAAGGCTGTCGGTATGTTCTATCTGATTACAGAGGTTTTTATAACGCTCCATGTAAGTTTCTTCATTATTCTTGTCGATGGTGCACAGGGCGTTTACAATATTTCCGGCAATAATTTGCGCGTTGTAAGCGGAACTCCAGATATGTGGTTCTACACCGAGGATGTGGTGTTCATCTTCCTGGATAGAATCGTGGGCATGCGCTTCGTCGTCGCCGTGATGGTGGTGGACGTGAGAGGAATCAAAAATCAAATCGATACCGCGGGAAGTATCGAAAAACTGCAAATGCGGCGCGTTATCTGTCAGCTTATCCATCCAGGTTTGTTCAAAACCGATATAACCGATTTTCAGATAGGCAACACTTTTTCCTACACGAACCAAATGGGAAGGAGAAGGATCATAAGCTTCCGGATTACTGCCATTAGGCACAATACAATTAATATCAAACCTGTCTCCGGCAATTTTTTCCGCAAAATATTTTTGAGGCTGTATGGTTACGGTCACTATCCTCTTTTGCTCTGGCTGACGAATGCAAGAACATACAAGCAAAAAACAAGAGAAAAGAGCAACCATCCATATAGGACGAAATAGTTTCATTTTATTTCCTTTGTGTTACAAATCTTTGCTAAATGCAAAAATTCAAACAAATATAAGACAAAAGGCTAAATAAATCTAAAATTCAGATGCCTTTAATATTTTAAACTAACGATTTTAACACATCGTATCTTATTAAAAGCAACAAAAGAATAACGAAAAAATAGCGTTATTTATTATTAGAATACGTAAGTTTGTGAATTATTTATATTTATATGAAAAATATTATCAACCGGCTCAGCGACCAAATCGAAAAAGATGTCATATCGATATACCGACATCTGCACCAATATCCGGAACTCTCTTTTCAAGAAAAAGAAACATCTTTTTTTATTGAGGAAATATTAAAAAAAGAAGGCATTCCCAAAAAGAAAAAGACGGTGAAAAAGGCAGTTACGGCAAAGTCCACTCCGCCCAA
>ERZ773148.3342-NODE-3342-length-11104-cov-4.030229_pt1 | contig 11104 bp, 14 predicted proteins | sample MGYA00580846_ERZ773148 | MGnify/ENA primary metagenome ERZ773148 (study PRJEB29015, sample SAMEA2737879) | human gut metagenome | biome: human gut; feature: human-associated habitat; material: faeces | place: China | collected 2012 ...
TAGGCGTACCGGCTATCGTTGTATTCCTGAACAAAGCTGACCAGGTAGACGATCCCGAACTGATTGACCTCGTAGAAATGGAAGTAAGAGACCTTCTGTCCTCCTATGACTTCCCGGGCGACGAAATTCCGATCGTAGTAGGATCCGCACTGGGAGCCCTGAACGGAAACGAAGCAGACGTTAAAAAAGTCCTCGAACTGATGGAAAAAGTAGACGAATACGTACCGACCCCGGAACGTGACACCGACAAACCGTTCCTGATGCCTGTAGAAGACGTATTCACAATTACCGGCCGTGGCACAGTAGCAACAGGCCGTGTAGAACGTGGTATCATCAAAGTAGGCGACAATATTGAGATCGTAGGAATGACAGAAGAGAAAAAAGCAACAGTAGTAACGGGCGTAGAAATGTTCCGTAAATTACTGGACGAAGCAGTAGCAGGAGACAACATCGGCTGCCTGCTGCGTGGTGTAGACCGTAAAGATATCGAACGCGGTCAAGTACTTGCAAAACCCGGCAGCATCCATCCGCACACAAAATTCAAAGCAGAAGTATATGTACTGACGAAAGAAGAAGGCGGCCGTCATACACCGTTCTTCAACGGCTATCGTCCGCAGTTCTATTTCAGAACAACAGACGTAACCGGCGTAACTGAATTACCGGAAGGTATTGAGATGGTAATGCCTGGCGATAACGTAACCATGGACGTAGAGCTGATCACTCCGATCGCAATCGAGCCTGGTCTGCGTTTTGCAATTCGCGAAGGCGGCCGTACTGTTGGCGCCGGCGTTGTTGCTGCTATCAACGAATAAGTAAGAGAGCGATAACTTGGTTTTCTGCTAAGACCGGTCCGACATAGACCGGTCTTAGCATATTTTTGAAAGTTTGTTGACATAGAGTGTTAACTGTGGTACTCTATATTAGTGAAATTTTGTGATTGGTAATCTATGAGTAAGAGAGGTGTTAAATATGCGCAGTTTAGTTACCATGGCTTGCACTGAGTGCAAACAACGCAACTATCAAACCAACAAAAACAAAAAGAACGATCCTGATCGTATCGAACTGAATAAATATTGCAAGTTCTGCAAAAAACACACTTTACATAAAGAAACTAAATAATTTTTGTTAACGTGTGATTTAGTATCAGGTATTCAAGCAAGGATGTGAAAAAATGGCCGTTCCGGAAACTACGGGTGTGAAGAACGCAGGCGGTATTACACGCTTTATGCGTGAAACTAAAGTAGAACTGAAAAAAGTAACCTGGCCTACCAAACAAGAGCTTATTGCTAATACTGCAGTGGTTTTGATTGCGGTTGTTATTTGTGCAGCATTGATTTGGGTCATTGATTCCTTCTTCAATGTTGTTTTTCGCTTGATTTTGCAATAAGGCTGCGTAAGGAGGAAAGGGAAGCTTCCCTATCATTAATATGGAATCAGAAAAACGTTGGTATGTAATCCACACTTATTCCGGTTATGAGAATAAGGTAAGCGCAAATCTGGAACGTAAAGTTCATTCCTTGGGTATGGAAAATGAAATTTTCCGTATTGTGATACCTATGGAAAATGAGGTTGAAGTAAAAGACGGTAAAAAACGCAGCGTCCAGAGAAAGGTTTTTCCTGGTTATGTGCTTGTAGAGATGATTGTAAATGATCGCTCTTGGTATGCTGTGCGTAATACACCGGGTGTGACCGGCTTTGTCGGTTCCGGTACTAAACCGATTCCTTTGACTGATGAAGAAGTCAAACAGATCATGCGCTCCATGGGCGTAGAAGAAAGCCGCCCCAAAATTGATTTACAATTACAACAGATGGTTCGTTTGAAAACTGGTCCGTTTGCCGGCTGTGTCGGCAGCGTTTCTGAAATCAATGAAGAACGTGGTAAACTGAAAGTTCTGGTTAGCATGTTCGGACGCGAAACACCTGTTGAGATTGATTTTACTCAGGTTGAAGAAGCTGAATAATAAGGAGGTGTAATAAATGCCGAAAAAAGTCGTAAAAATGGTAAAATTACAGGTACCGGCTGGTAAAGCTACTCCGGCTCCTCCTGTAGGCCCTGCACTTGGCCAAGCTGGTGTAAACATCATGGCTTTTGTTAAGGAGTTCAATGAACGTACTGCTCAACAAGCAGGTTTGATCATTCCGGTAGAAATTACCGTATTTGAAGATCGTTCCTTTACTTTCATTACAAAAACTCCTCCGGCACCGGTTTTGCTGAAAAAAGCTGCTGGTCTGGAAAAAGGTTCCGGCGAACCAAACAAAAAGAAAGTTGCTCAATTGAGCCGCGATAAAGTTCGCGAAATCGCTGAAGCTAAAATGGCTGACCTGAATGCTGCTGATATCGAAGCTGCTATGAGAATGGTAGAAGGTACTGCGCGCAGCATGGGTATAACCATCGTTGACTGATTTATAGTCGACTATTTATGTGGGAGGAATTATCCGTTTGTACCACAAGGAGGAAAGTTTAATGGCAAAATTTGGTAAAAAATATCAAGACGCTTTGAAACTTATCGAAGCCGACAAATTCTATGCTCCTAAAGAAGCAGTAGAATTAGTTAAAAAAACTTCTGTTACTAAATTTGACAGCACTGTAGAAGTTGCTTTCAAATTAGGCGTAAATCCTAAATACGCTGACCAACAAGTTCGTGGTGCTCTAGTTCTTCCTCATGGCACTGGCAAATCTAAATCTGTTTTAGTATTTGCTAAAGGCGCTAAAGTTCAGGAAGCAGAAGCAGCTGGTGCTGACTATGTAGGCGGCGAAGAATTGGTTGCTAAAATCCAAGGCGGCTGGACTGATTTCGAAGTCTGCGTTGCAACTCCTGATATGATGGGTGTTGTAGGCCGTTTGGGTAAAATCCTCGGTCCTAAAGGCTTGATGCCTAACCCGAAGGTTGGTACAGTTACTATGGATGTAACACGTGCTATCAACGAAATTAAAGCCGGTAAAATCGAATATCGTACTGATAAAGCTGGTAATGTTCAAGCTCCTATTGGTAAGGCTTCTTTTACCGAACAACAACTGTTGGAAAACTACATCACTTTGGTCGATACTCTGATCAAAGTAAAACCGTCTGGTGCAAAAGGTCAGTATATTAAATCTATAACTGTATCTACCACTATGGGCCCTGGCGTAAAAATTGACGTTTTGAAAGCTAACAGCGACAAATAAGATTTTTGATGTAGTAACAACTTTATAAATCAGAAGATAATCGGGCCATAGACAGCAGGTGCGGTAACGCATAAGTAGAAATACACCTGCCGAGGCTGGAGACGATGAAGATAGACCTTCGCGACCTCCGGCTTAGGCCGAGAGGTCTTTTTGATTTTATAAAATCATTTTTTAAGAAGGAGGTGTGATGCATGGCAGTTATTAGACCTGAAAAAGCAGCTAAAGTTGCTGAGATCAAAGAATTGCTGACAGCTTCCAAGTGCACTATTCTGGTTGATTTTTGCGGTTTGACCGTAGCTCAGGATACAGCATTTCGCCGCAAAATGCGCGAAGCTGGCGTCAAATATGGCGTTGTAAAAAATACAATGCTGCGTATTGCTGCAAATGAAGCCGGCATCGAAGGTTTAGAGCCTGTATTGGAGAAAAACACTGCAATTGCAGTTGCTCCTGAAGATCCCGTTGCTGTAGCAAAAATTATTTGCGATTTCGCAAAAGAAAACAAAGCTCTGACTATCAAAGCTGGTGTACTCGACGGTCAAGTTATCGACGAAGCTGCAATTAAAGCTTTGGCAGAACTTCCGCCGAAAGAAGTCCTCATTGCAAAAATGCTGGGCAGCATGAATGCTCCAATCAGCGGTTTTGTCAATGTACTGCAAGGTACTATCCGCAACGTTGTTTATGCACTCGAGGCTGTTCGTCAGCAAAAAGAGTCCGCATAAGCAGTGTGTCTAACCAAGCAAGTTAAAACAAAAAATAAAACATTTGAATTTATGGAGGTATATATAATGAACAAAGAACAAATCATCGAAGCTATTGAATCTATGACCGTACTCGAACTTTCCGAATTGGTAAAAGCTCTGGAAGAAAAATTCGGCGTATCCGCTGCTGCTCCTGTAGCTGTAGCTGCTGCTCCTGCTGCTGGCCGCGGGGGCGGCTGCGTACCTGCTGCGCCCCAAGCCGCCCCAGTACATCACCTACGGCGACCGTCAGGTGCTCCTGCTGGAGGACGTGGCCCCCAGCACCCTGGACCCCCAGGGCTTCCATCTGGACGAGAACGGTTGGATGGCTTACAGCGACGGCCAACTCACCGCCCTTACCGGCATCGATGTCTCCTCCCACCAGGGGGAGATCGACTGGCAGAGGGTAAAAGATGCCGGAATTGAAATAGCATATATCCGTTCGAGCGCGGGCAGCGCATACCGCGACCCGCGGTTTGCCGAAAACTATGCCGGTGCAAAGGAAAACGGAATCGTCAGCAGTGCCTCTAATTTTTCCCGGTAAACCGCAACGCCGTCCCCGAGGAAAATCACTTCGTGGTCGAGGCAGTTCAGGCCCTCCGCCAGTGCCTCAATGCTCATCGTATCCTGTTCCCAGACCGTATCGAGACGATGATCCGTGTAGCAGTAAACTCCGGTATAGACCTGGTTTCTTCTCGCATCCATGATCGGGCAGACAAATTTGTCAGTATCCCAGATATTGTACGCGATTGCCGCCGTCGTTGGAATGGAAATCAGTGGTTTTTCAAGTGCCAGACCAAGTCCCTTGGCTGTTGCAGAACCGATGCGAAGACCGGTAAACAAGCCGGGAACGTTTATGGCGGCGTGACTTTGACGAGTGAGAGCGTGCAATCGCATCGATCGTCGAAAGATCCAGCTCTGTCATGTTCGAGATTTCATCCAGCATCGGAAGCAGAGTCTGGGAATGTGTTTTTTTATAATTTACGGTGTATTCCGCAAGCAGTGTGTCATTTTCAACAACAGCCACCGAAGCCACCAGGCCGGAGCTGTCCAGTGCAAGTATTTTCATAATTTTTTGTTTCCTTTCCGATATTTCCTTCCTGTGCAACTCATTTTGGCAGTCTGCCGGAAACAGGAATCTTTACGATTTCCTTTTGTTTTTCCACCACATTCAGGATTTTTTTCTTTTATTCCACCGTAATTTTCCGGTAATCAAACCCTTTTTCGAGGTCTTTTTCTATCGTAATCGAAATCGCACCCTCCGGGATCAGCTCTTCAATCAGTTCTGCCCATTCGATCAGGCAGACACCCTCACCGAAAAAATAATCATCGTATCCGATTTCTTCCATTTCTTCTATATCACCGATCCGGTAAACATCGAAATGATAAAATGGCAGACGTCCTTCCGTATATTCCTGAATAATGGTAAATGTGGGACTGTTGACTGCCTCTGTGATGCCAAGTCCTTTTGCAAAGCCCTGCGTCAGAACGGTTTTTCCAACACCAAGGTCTCCGTTTAATGTATAAATCTGGCCAGGCTTCGCCGCTTTTCCCAGCTTTTCGCCAAGGGCAAGCGTCTCCGACGCAGAATTTGTTTCTATGATCATATGCTTTCTTCTCCTCTTTTTCTGCCTATCATTTTAACACAAACAAAAAGGTAATACAACCGCAGAACGAAACCGCTTTTCCTTGTGCTTTTCCTTGTGCTTTTCCTTGCTTTTTCTATCTGTTTTCGCTATACTATGTATCAGAGTTTCGCGGCCCAAAAACGTCCCACTCCTGTTTTTTCGGCCCGGAAAACGCGGTAAAACACGCTCTGCGCTTTTGTCCGCGTAAATCAAAAAGGAAAGAGATCAAAACTGTTATGCTGACTGTAATGAAATTTGGCGGAAGCTCCGTCGCAGATCTTGCGCACATCCGCAATGTAGCACAGCGCTGCATCGAAAAACAGCAGGCCGGAAGCCAGGTCGTTGTCGTTCTCTCCGCGATGGGAAAAACGACGGACGGACTGATTGCAACCGCAAAACAGATTACGGAAAAACCGTCCCGCCGCGAGATGGATATGCTTCTTGCCACCGGTGAACAGGTTTCCGTTTCCCTGATGGCCATAACCATGATTCAGATGGGCGTCAGTGCTGTTTCTTTAAATGCCTGGCAGGTACCGATGCACACGACCTCCGATTATCAGAATGCGCGCTTCAAACGGATCGACACCGAGCGCATCCGTAAAGAGCTGGATGACAACAAAATTGTCATTGTCACCGGCTTCCAGGGGATCAACAAATACGATGATATCACAACGCTCGGACGCGGCGGCTCCGATACGACTGCGGTTGCCCTCGCTGCAGAGCTGCACGCGGATGTCTGTGAAATCTACACGGATGTAGACGGCGTCTACACCGCAGATCCGCGGATTGTACCGAATGCGCGCAAAATGGAAGAGGTAACTTACGATGAAATGCTGGAGATGGCTTCGCTCGGCGCAAAAGTCCTTCACAGCAGATGCGTGGAAATCGCAAAAAAATACGGTGTGGAACTTCTGGTCTGCTCCAGTCTGAACCGGAATTCCGGAACGATGGTAAGGGAGAAAACCAAAATGGAAAAAATGTTAATCAGCGGCGTGGCTGCCGACAAAAATGTGGCAAAAATCCGTGTTGCAGGCCTTGGCAACGATCCGGAGAGCACGTTCCGCCTCTTAAATTTACTGGATCGGAACAATCTGAACATCGATGTCATGATCCAGTCACTCGGAAAGGACGGCACAAAGTCCGTTTCCTTTACCGTTGCAAAGCCGGATATGCTGCGCACGATCGATGTGCTGAACGACAATAAGGATTCGCTCGGCATCAAAAAGCTGGATTATGATGAGAACGTGGCAAAGATTTCCGTCATCGGAGCCGGTGTCCGCTCCCATTCGGGCGTGGCTGCCAAAATGTTCGGCGCGCTCGCCAATGCAGGAATCAATACCGAGATGATTACCACCTCAGAAATCCGCATCACTGCCCTGATCGACGAAGCATACGCAGATCAGGCAATGCGTGCGATCCATGAGACATTCCTGGAGCGTGTCTGAAAAAGGGGGTTGACCCCTTTGATACCAGATTGCTACGTGCTTTGCACTCCAGCAATCATCAAAAACATTCGTAATCCGCCCATTTTTCTTCGAAAAATGGCTGCTTACGTCTTATCAAGAAATCGTTTAAAAATCAGGAGGAAAACAATGATGTCTAACCCAATCGTTACAATTACTATGGAAAACGGCGATGTGATGAAAGCAGAGCTTTACCCGGAAATCGCCCCGAACACCGTAAACAACTTCATCAGTCTGGTAAAAAAAGGCTTCTATGACGGCCTGATCTTCCACCGCGTCATCCCGGGATTCATGATCCAGGGCGGAGATCCTGCAGGCACAGGCGCCGGCGGCCCGGATTACTGCATCAAGGGTGAGTTCTCCCAGAACGGATTTGAGAACAACCTCGCACACACCCCAGGCGTTCTCTCCATGGCACGTACCATGTTCCCGGACAGCGCAGGAAGCCAGTTCTTCATCATGCACAAAGCTGCTCCGCATCTGGACGGCGCATACGCTGCTTTCGGAAAAGTAACAGAAGGCCTGGAAGTCGTAGATAAAATCGCATCTGTCAACACCGACTACAGCGACAAACCGCTGCAGCCGCAGAGAATGGCTACCGTTACCGTTGAGACCTTCGGTGTCGAGTATCCGGAACCGGAGAAATGCTAAGGATGAACGATGAACTGATGTTAGTTGAACCGTCGGAGGAATACTTCGCCGAACTCGCCGCCTACCGGAACGATTTTCTGGAAAACAGCGATTCCATGGACGGCTGCGGACCGCTTCGCCGGTTTGATGATATGAAGGCGTATCTTGAAGATACCATGCGGTATACCAGAGAGGAGACTCTGCCGGAGGGCATGGTTCTCGCAACACAGTTTCTGTGCATCCGCAAATCAGACAACCGCCTTGTCGGCATGATTCAGGTGCGCCACTACCTGAACGATTTTCTGCGCACCTTGGGCGGCCATATCGGCTACTCCGTCCGTCCGTCGGAACGCAGAAAAGGCTATGCCTCCTGGATGCTGAAAAATGTGCAGCCGTACTGCAAAAGCCTCGGCCTTTCCGAAATTCTGGTCTGCTGCCTGGATACCAACGAGGGAAGCCGCAGAACGATCCTGAAAAATGGCGGCCGGTTCGACGGCACCGCTTATCGTGCCGATGAAAACAAAACACTGGAGCGTTACTGGATCACCCTGTAATTTTTAATCTTCCATTTCGCATGGCTCTGAATAGTTTCACAAATTTTTCTTGACATCCATGTCATTTCACTTTATAATTTGGAACTGCAAGCGAACAATTCTGTTCTTATGCAAAATATATGCCCCTGGTAAAAAACCGACGGACAGGCAGGGGTAGTTGCCGAGCGTGGTTAAGAGCCACATTATTGATTGCGTTAAAAGCGCAAATTTTATGAGTTGATTACTTTACAATCGATGCTCTACGACGAGCACATCATCTTATGAAACGGTCAATAAGAGTACGTGACTATATATTTCTGCATAGGAAAACAGGGGGAAGCCTGGATTTTTACATATCCCCTGAAGTTTGCACAATACGATCATGTATAAATTTCGATTTTTAGACAGATGATGCACGTCATCTGTCTTTTTTTCGTGCTTATAGCCAAAGATGAACCCAACACCATTTTCTGAAAAAGGAGAACCAAACAATGTCAAAAGTTATGATCATCGGATGCGGCGGTGTTGCATCCGTAGCCATTCACAAATGCTGCCAGAACAGTGAAGTATTTTCTGAAATTATGATTGCAAGCCGCACACTTTCCAAGTGCGATGCTTTAAAAGAAAAGCTGGCTCCGACCACAAAAACCATTATCACAACAGCAAAGGTGGATGCCGACTGCACAGAAGAATTAATCGCCTTAATCAAACAGTATCAGCCGGATGCCGTATTAAATCTGGCTCTTCCTTATCAGGATCTTACCATTATGGATGCCTGCCTCGCATGTAAGGTTCCTTACATCGATACTGCAAATTACGAAGCAGAAAATACGGATGATCCGGCATGGCGTGCAATCTACGAAAAGAGATGCGAAGAGCTTGGCTTTTCTGCTTACTTTGATTACTCCTGGCAGTGGGCCTATATGGACCGTTTCAAGGAAGCCGGCATCACCGGTCTTCTCGGAACCGGCTTTGATCCGGGCGTCACCAGTGTCTTTGCAGCCTATGCACAGAAACACTATTTCGATGAAATTCACACGATTGATATTCTGGACTGCAACGGCGGCGATCATGGATATCCGTTTGCAACCAACTTCAATCCGGAAATCAACCTCCGCGAGGTATCCGCTCCCGGCTCTTACTGGGAAAACGGCCACTGGGTAGAAATTCCGCCAATGTCGATCAAACGGGAATATAACTTCGATGAGGTAGGCGAGAAGGATATGTACCTTCTTCACCATGAAGAAATTGAGGCTCTTGCCAAAAACATCCCGGGCGTAAAAAGAATCCGCTTTTTCATGACCTTCGGCCAGAGCTATCTGACCCATATGAAATGTCTGGAAAATGTAGGACTTCTCTCGACCACTCCGATTACCTTCAATGGACAGCAGATCGTACCGATCCAGTTTTTAAAAGAGCTTCTCCCGGATCCTTCCACTCTTGGTCCGCGCACCGTGGGTAAAACCAACATCGGCTGTATTTTTACCGGTATCAAGGACGGAAAAGAAAGAAGCATTTACATTTACAATGTCTGTGATCACCAGGAATGCTACCGGGAAGTAGAGTCTCAGGCGATCTCCTACACCACCGGCGTTCCGGCCATGATCGGAACCATGATGGTCGTGAACGGCCTCTGGAATAAACCGGGTGTCTACACCACAGATGAATTCGATCCGGATCCGTACATGGAAGCACTCAACAAGTGGGGTCTTCCGTGGAAGGTCGTAGAAAATCCTGTTTTAGTAGATTAAGCCTATGTATAAGATAAACGAACTGCCAACTCCCTGTTTTGTCATTGATGAAGGCAAACTGGAAGAAAACTTAAAGCTCCTGCACCAGGTAGAAGAACGCACCGGTGCAAAAATTCTGCTGGCTCAGAAATGCTTTTCCTGTTTTTCGGAATATCCGCTGATTGGAAAATATATCAGCGGAACGACTGCCAGCGGACTCTATGAGGCGCGGCTTGGCAAGGAAGAAATGGGGCTGGAGAATCATGTGTATTCTCCGGCCTACCGCCCGCAGGATATGGAAGAGCTCGCACAGATCTGCGATCACATTATTTTCAATTCAGAAAAGCAGCTCCGAACGTACCTCCCCGTACTTAAGGCTTCCGGAACCGCAAAAGCCGGACTTCGCATCAACCCGGAATGCTCCACGCAGGAAGGCCATGCGATTTATGATCCCTGTGCGCCCGGCTCCCGCATGGGCATCCGCGCCTGCGATTTTACAGACGAACTGGCCGATCTTGTGGACGGTCTTCATTTTCATACCCTCTGTGAACAGAATTCGGATGATCTGGAAACCACGCTGCGCGCCGTGGAAGAAAAATTCGGCAAGTGGCTTTTTAAAATGAACTGGCTTAACATGGGAGGCGGACATCATATCACCCGTGAGGATTACGATATCGAACGCCTGATTTCCTGTATCAACCATATGAAAGAAACGTATGGTCTTCAGATTTACCTGGAGCCCGGGGAAGCAGTTGCCTTAAACGCAGGCTACAATGTCACGGAAGTTCTCGATATTGTTGAAAATAACGGAAAAATTTTAATTCTTGACACTTCCGCTGCCTGCCATATGCCGGATGTGCTTGAGATGCCGTACCGCCCTCCGCTCAAAGACAGCGGACTGCCCGGGGAAAAGCCTTATACCTACCGCCTTTCCTGCAATACCTGCCTGGCGGGCGACGTAATCGGCGAATATTCCTTCGATTCCCAAATCCGGATCGGTGACAGACTGTATTTTGAAGATATGGCGATTTATTCGATGGTAAAAACCAATACCTTTAACGGAATCCCACTCCCTTCCATCGCGGTGATGGACAAAGCTGGAAACTGCCGAATGATAAAGGAGTTTGGATATGAAGATTTCAAAAACCGATTGTCTTAGAACCCCAAAAGCCGATGGCTTTTACATGCCGGGCGAATTTGAGCCCCACGAAGGCACG
>ERZ773148.3353-NODE-3353-length-11090-cov-3.944903_pt1 | contig 11090 bp, 5 predicted proteins | sample MGYA00580846_ERZ773148 | MGnify/ENA primary metagenome ERZ773148 (study PRJEB29015, sample SAMEA2737879) | human gut metagenome | biome: human gut; feature: human-associated habitat; material: faeces | place: China | collected 2012 ...
TCTTTTTTACGAAGTAACTTGCCCTTCTTTGAAGGTGGCACATGGCGACGAGCCCGCTTCGACGGAGGCCTACCGCGACTTCCTGACGGAGAACGACTGGGCGCATTTCGTCCGTCGGCTCTGCCGCCTGCTGGAGGGCGGAAGGGGCTCCTGCTGACGCTGACGTTCTGACACGGAAATCCCCGTTTGGCTGTCTCTTTTTCCCGATTGGGCGTTTTCAGCTGACGCGTACTTTGGTGATTTTGTCCCTTCTGGCGCGAAGTTGAATACACATTTTAAGATAGTGCCGTCCGGACGAGGCTTTATTTTCACTTTATTCACATAAAAACGACCGTTTGCTTCCGTTTTCATCGCGGTATCTACCCCTTTTCACCGTCGTACGGACGCGTCCGTACCACCGTACCGACCCATCCGCACCACCGTGCGGACACGTCCGTACGAAAAGAAGGGTCTGTTTTGTCTGCATTCTTTACCTGTTTTCATTTTTAGACGGAAGTGGGCTTGTGTTTCCCAACTTTCGTTTGGACGTCTGTCCGGAGGATTTCATACCGTCCGGATGGCTAAGGTGTGCGTGCGTAGAGAGAAAAGAAAGGAAAATGCAGAGTAAGGTGACAACCTGCATTTAGCAAATCGCCCGAGAAGGCCCTTCCTGCTCACCGATTCGTATTTCGGTGCAAGGAAGGCCCTTCTCGGGCGATTCATTTGACGTTTTGACAAAATGCCAACTTTATCGGTTCATGTCGGCACCCAGGTAGAAGCCCAGGTTCGTCTGCTGGTTGTACCCCATGTTCTGCATGGCCTGCGAGAGGTCATAGGTGTGGTCCTCCATGAGGTGGGTGAAGCGGTGGTGCGTCGGGTAGTTGGTGGAAAAGACCAGGATGGACTTGTTGTCTTCGGAGCCCAGGATGACCTCTTCGCGCCAGTCGCCGAGGAAGTCGCCGTAGTAGCACGGGTTGTACTTCGTGCTGTGGTTGCCCTGGTTGCTGCCGTAGCCTGTGCTGAAGTTCACCAGCCGGTTGCGCTTCGTGAGCGGGTTCGCCCGGTAGCTCATGATGAGTCCGCGGTCCCAGAGGTCACGTGTCAGCTCGCCGCTCCAGTAGATGGCGGCGTTGTACATCGTTCCGCCGCCGATGCCCTTCGGCAGGTCGGCCGTGACGGGTGCGTCCGACGGGCCGCCGCAGTTGTAAAGCCCCGAGTTGATGGATGACCAGTATTCGAAGTTCGGGCTGTCGGGGTCGATGTCTGCCACGATGCTGCGCCCGACGTCCCCGTGGTCCCCGGCTCCGTGTCCGGCGATGAGCGAGCCGTCGCGTGCGTCAATCACCTGGCAGGCATAGCCGTGCCCTTGTCCCGCATAGTTCCCCGGCTCCTCGAAGGAAGCGACGATTTGCAGTCCCTCGCGGTCCTTCACGAATTTGCCCACGCTCAGGCAGTCGCCGTGCCCGTTGCCCGTGCACCAGAGCTCGTTGCCGTTGTCGTCGATGGCCGCAGAGCCGTAGAGCACCTCGTCGCGTCCGTCCCCGTCGAGGTCGGCAACGCGGAAGGCATGCGAGCTCATGGCAAGCCACTTGTCGCTGTGTTCGGCGGTGTCGAAGGTCCAGCGTGTCTGCAGGCCGTCCTCCCGCAGGTCGAGGGCGTGGACCTGCCAGTTCTTGTAGATGCCGCGCGAGATGATGAGGCTGGGGTTGGTCGTGCGGACGCCGATGGATGGGTCGGGAATGCCGTCGAGGTAGGCGACGCCGATGAAGAAGCGGTCCATGCGGTTGCCGTAGTCATCGCCCCAATAGTCAATCCAGTGTTGGGCGCGGTCCTTCCTCGAGCCGCTTCCGCCACGGGCGATGTTGTCGGTACGTGCAATCTCCCGTCCGTCGAACGCCCGGCAGACGGAGATGTACTCCGGTCCGTCAAAGACGAGTCCGCAGGTTGTCGGGAGCGAAGCGCCCGAAGCCCAGCCCGCCCCGTTGCTTTCGCGGATGCGGTAGTCATGCACCCGGCCGTCGGCATTGGTGATGGTCTTCCCGTCGGCAAAGGTCGTCCCCTCTGACGAGCGGAAGGCAATCTCGGGCAGCCCGTCGCCGTTGAAGTCGTAGACGATGTAGGACGTGTAGTGGGAGCCCGAGCGGATGTTGATGCCCAGGTCAATCTGCCACAGGAGGGTACCGTCCATCTTGTATGCCTGCAGGAGGGTGGTGCCGTTGTGCCAGCCGCCCTGGTTGGCGCCGTCATAGGGTTCGCGCTTCACGACCAGCTCCATGACGCCGTCGCCGTCAAGGTCCGCCGGCTGGATGTCGTCGATGGTGTAGGTCAGCGAGGGGTCGGGCAGCCGCGAGTCGTCGACGGGGATCCGGTAGTAGAACGTCTTGGCGCGTTGCGGTGTGAAGGTGTAGGCGCATAGCGTCTCCGCCTGGTTGGCAAGGGTGACGCGGTAGCGCGTGGTCTGTGCGGGGTCGATGGTCTCGTCCAGCCAGCAGGAGGCATCGGCGATGGGTGCGGCGTTCAGCTTCGTTTCCGTCCCGTCGTTGACGGACTTGTAGAGGTCGAAGGCGGTGCTTGCCGGGTCAGTCGGCAGCATGCGCCAGCTGACGAGGGCACCGTGGATGCCGGTGGTGGCGTTGGCGTCCGCGTCCGGTGTCGGGTCGTAGCTGACCCACATGGCACGGTCGCCGGTGATGATGTCGGTCGGCAGGGGCGGCAGTTCGTCCGGGGGAAGGAGGGTGTCGGTGTCGTCCTTGCAGGCGGTGAGGCTCGCCGTGAGGCAGCAAGCCCACAAGAGTTTATGAAGGGTTTTCATAAGCGGTAGTCTGTATGGTTAATGGTTCTGTGTGGTTTGCGATGTGTCGGACGGAGCTTTCCGGTCCGGCACCGGTCGGGTGGTCTCCTGCCGGTGCCGGGAGCCGGGAGGGTGTCCGGCGGACGTCCGTCGGTCAGTCACCCCAGCCCGGGTTCTGCCCGAGGTTCGGGTTCTTGAGCTTGTCCGCCTGGGGGATGGGGAAGAAGTACATCTTGTCGTCCCATTGGCGGGCTACTTCCTTGCGGGTGTAGGCGAACGTACCGTCCGTCTGCCGGGTAATCTTCATCTCGGTGATGCTCCTGAAGTACTTGTCAGCCTCTTTCCAGCGACGGACGTCCCAGAAGCGGTGCCCCTCGAAGGCGAGCTCGACCATCCGTTCGTTCTTGTACTTCGTCCAGAACTCGTCGTTGCTCATACCGGTGGGGAAGGGCGGCATGTTGACGCTCTTGCGGGCGCGGGTCCGGCTGGCTGCTTCCCGGGCGGAAAGGGGGAACTCCGCACTGGTGGCGTCGGCACTGCCCAGGTAGCGGAAGACTGCCTCGGCATAGTTGAGGTAGAACTCTCCCAGTCGGAAGGTAATCCACGTGTGGTATGCCGACTTGTTGGTGCTGTTCGAGCGTGGGTCGATGTCGCCCTGACAGTATTTCTTCAGGTAGTAGCCCGTGGGGGTGCCACCGTTGACCGGCTCGCCATTGGCTCCTCCCTGGAAGGTCTCCAGCGGGGCTTCGTTCCAGGCGGGCCAGCCCGTCTCTCCGTTGACGGCGATGGTTGCGGCGAGGCGCGGGTCGCGGTTGGCATAGGGGTTGGCGGGGTCGTAGAACGCGCTCTGGTCCCAAGGCTTCCCGTCCGCCATTTCATAGGCATCCACGAGGTTCTGCGTCGGGCAGTTGCCACCCTTGCAGTTCTCCAGTCCGGCGGGGAAGTTGGAGGTCTCCATGCTGCTGCTTTCGCGGTCCGCCCTTCTGCCGAAGATGATTTCCGAGGTGGCGTCCTTGTAGTTGTTCTTGGTCCACAGCTTGGCATAGTCGTCGATGAGCTTCATCTTCGCGGCGTCGGCGGCGTCGAGCAGTTCCTTGTTGGCAAGTGCGGCGCGGTGCCACAGTTCCTTGTCGCCCGTCGGGTTGAACAGCGGACTGGCGGCGTAGAGGGCGGCACGCGCCTTCAGGGCGAGCACGGTCAGGCGGTTGACCCGTCCCGTCTCGGGTGACTCGGCAGGCAGGGCGACGTCGGCGGGCAGGTTGGCGTAGTCGGCGATGATGGAGTCCTTCACGGCGTCACATTCGGCAATGATGTAGTCGAAGATGTCCTGTGCCGGGGTGCGTGGGAGGGCATTGCTCTCGTCGGCAGTGAGTACATGGTCGCTGAAGGGCACGTCGCCATACTGTCGCACGAGCAGGAAGTAGTAGTAGGCTCTCAGGCAGCGGACCTCGTAACGGTAGTTGTTATAGCGGTACATCTGCGGTTTGTAGTCGGCGTTCATCTCCAGTTCGGGGAAGGTCAGTCCGGTGAACCGTTCCAGATAGAGGTTGCAGTTGGAGATGGCGCGGTAGCAGGAGCGCCATGCGCCGGCGGGCGTGTTGACCGGACTCCAGGTGCCGTTGTAGAACGTCTCGATGGCGCCGCCGGAGTACGCGTACTCCGCTTCGTCGGTTGCAGCGCCGAGGACCGCGCCGGAGTAGGAGCCGAAGTCGGTGTCCAGGTCCGAGTAGATGTTGGTTATCAGGCCGCCGACATTGCCGAAGTTCAGCTTCACGAAGTCCTCATCGTAGTTGTTGTATTCGTGGTAGTCCATCTCTTCGGAGCAGGCAGACAGCGCTCCCAGGCACAGGACGCCACAGAGGAATGTATTCAGTTTCATAGTTCGTCTTGTCTTAAAGGGTTAAAAACCTATTTGCAGTCCCACGACCAGGCTCTTGTTCAGCGGGTTGGTGGCACCGTACGCTTCCGGGTCCGTCACGTCGATGTGGTCCAGGCACAGCAGGTCCACTCCCCGGGCATAGAGTTTTGCGTCGCCGATGAAGTGTGTCTTCTGGAGCAGGCTCTTGGGGAAGCGGTAGTACACCTCGACGTTGCGGAGCTTCAGGAACGACCGGTCGGCAAGCCACAGGGTGCTCGTCTGGTAGTTGTTGTTCGAGCTCTGGGTGGCGAGACGCGGATAACGGGCATCGGGATGCTCGGGTGTCCAGCGGTTGTCATAGTAGTGGCTGGAGAGCGTGGTGGTGTTCAGCAACGGACGGAAGAGGCTCTTCGTGTTCAGTAGTGCCGAGTACTGTGCCGTTCCCTGGAACAGGGCGTCGACACCCCATCCCTTCCATTCCGCACCGAGGTGGAAGGAGTAGAAGATGCGGGGCGCGATGGTGCCGTAGCCGATGGCGGTCCGGTCGTTGCTGTCGATGAGGTGGTCGCCGTTGATGTCCTTATACTTCACGTCGCCAGCGTAGAGCGTGCTGAAGTTCTGGGGCAGCGTCTGCTGTCGCTGTGCCACTTCGTCGGCGTCCCTGAACAGCCCGTCGGCAACCAGTCCGTAGAGCTGGTCGAGGCTGTGTCCCGTCTGGACCAGGTTGGGATACTGGCGCGGCTCCTCGAGCTGTTCCTTGATTTCGTTGCGGTTCCAGTTGAAGTTCCCGCCGGCATTCACGAGGACGGAGCCGAGCCGGGCGGTGTAGTTCGCTCCGACTTCCACGCCCCAGCTGTCGACGATACCGGCATTCTCGAACGGGGCGCCCATGCCCAGCACGGCGGTATATTTGCCGTCGGACGACACCCAGATGTCCTTCCTCCGCTGGTAGTATCCTTCCAGGGTCACGTCCAGTCCGCCCCACAACGTGGCGTCTACACCCAGGTTGTATTTGTATGCCTTCTCGTGGGTGGAGTTCACTGAGGCGAGACGGCTGATGGCAGTCGTTCCGAACGAAGAGTCATAGGCGCTGTTGAACATGTAGCGCACACCGCTCGTGGTGTAAATCTGGTCCCAGTAGTCGAGCACGGTGTCGCTCCCGTCCTTCGGCAGGTAGTCGGCGTTGATGACACCGAAGGAGGCACGCAGCTTCAGGAAGTCGACCCAGGACGCACGCTGCATGAAGTCCTCTTCCGACAACACCCATGCCGCAGAGACCGTCGGCGAGAACGCCCACTTGTGTCCCGGAGCCAGCAAGCTGGAGGCGGAGCCCACCAGGGCGAGGTCGGCGAAGTAACGCTTGGCATAGCCGTAGTGGGTGAACCACGAGAGGTTCTGCCGGAAGATGGTCGTGTTCAGTCCGTAGGCATCGCGGAACTCATATTCCCACTTGGCCTGCGAGAACACATCGTGCTTCCCGGCGAAGGTGCGGTTGTAGTCGATGCTTCCGGCGAAGTTGAAGAGCCGCATCCAGCTGTTGATGTTGGCGCTCTTGCCCATGGTGCCCGGTTCACCTCCGGTGGTCTGGGTGTAGAACGGTCCGTTCACCTCGTCGTAGGTCACGACGTAGCCGCCGTACTGATATGCCTGGCTGTGGTCTTCCCAGATGGAGGAGTAGTTGTCGTATGCCAGGCGGAGGGTCGCTCCCAGCCCTTTGACGAACCCGGAGAGGTCCTGTGTCAGGGTGAGGTCGGCATAGAGGCTCTTGGTGTGTCCCTTCGAGTAGGCGGCTCCCTGTGCCTGTGCGACCGGGTTGAGTGTGCCCGTGAAGGTATTGTTGTTGCCGCCCCAGAGTCCGTCTTCGTTGCGGATGGGGAAGGCGCCGGCAGGCACGGTGTAAATCATGTCCCACAGGTTGGCGGATGCGCCGGGCCGGCTCGACTCAGACAGCGTTCCCAGCAGGTTGAGCTTCAGCCGGGTGCTGTTGGACACGTCGATGTCCAGGTTGGAACGCAGGTTGCCGCGTACGTATTTGTTCTGTGTGGAGTAGCCGTCGTTCACGTCGGGGTGCTTGATGAAGCCTTTGTCAGTCACCAGTCCGAGCAACGTGTAGTAGCGGAACTTGGAACCTCCCCCGCGTATCTCCATCGTGTACTTGTTTGACACGCCGGTGTTCCTGAACGTCTCGTCGAGCCAGTTCACATTGGGATAGAGGTAGGGAAACTCCCCGTTGCCGAAGTATTCGATTTCCTTGTCGGCATAGCGCGGTGCCAGTCCCTCGTTGGCGCGTGCCTCGTTCATGGCGCGTGCATAGGTCGGTGCGTCGACGAACTCCGGCTTGCGTGAGAGGAAGTTGGTGACATGGTCGTAGGTGAACCGCATCTCGCGCGTGTTGTACTTGCCCCGTTTGGTCGTCACGAGGATGGCGCCGTTGACCGCCTTGTAGCCATACAGTGCCACGGCAGGTGCGTCCTTCAGCACCGAGACGGACTCCACCTCCTCCGGACTGACGAACGAGAGGTCACGCTCCACGCCGTCGACGAGGAGCAACGGGGCGCTGCTCGACAGGCTTTGCAGGCCGCGGACGTAGAACGTCGGTTCGACAGCCGCGTAGTTGCCGGCATTCTGCAGGGAGATGAGTCCCAGCCCCTGTCCCAGCAACGCATTGGCTATGTCCTTGGCCGCGCGTTTGTCGAATGCCGGGGCAGAGACCGTCGAGACTGCCATGGTCGACTCTCCGCGGGTAAACGTGCGGTCGGCACCCACGTCGACCGTTTCCGCCTTATAGCCCATGACGACTTTCGTCAGAGAGTCGTCCACCCGGACAGTGGTTGTCCCTTTGTCGGGGCTGAACACGACAAGCTTTTCGTTTTTGGCAGCCTTGATGGAGAACTTGCCGTCTTTGTCGGTCTCCACCCGCGTACCGGGCGCACCGATGACCATGACCGACGCGCCATAGACGGGGCGTCCTGCCGGGTCGACGACCACTCCCGTGACATTCCCGACAGCTTCTTGCGCCAGTGCAGGCAGGTTCGCGCACATCAGTCCTGCTACTATCAGATATCTATATGTTTTCATAAATCCATTCATCGTTTGGTTATTCACTTCTCGTCTTGCCGGACCTTACCATCCCGGGTTCTGTACGAGACCATACTTCTTGTTGATTTCTATTTCCGGGATGGGCGACAGGTACCATTTGGCATCGAATCCGTTATCCCACCAGTAGCGGCGGATGTTCTTCAGGACGAACTTCTCATAGTCGAAGCGGGTAGGCTGCTTCGCGCCCTTGTTCTGGTCGCCCTCAAACCACTTCGTGTAGATGCGGTTGCCATTCTCGTCGAGCCGATAGATGAGCAGTCCGTGCAGCTCCTTCTCGAAGAGGTCCTTCCGCTTGTAACGGATGAGGTCGAAGAAGCGTGAATCCTCCAGTCCCAGTTCGCAGGCACGCTCGCGGAGCAGCTCCTGCAGGAGGTTGGCCTTGTTGCTGCGCAGGTTCTTGTCCGGGTTGCAGTCCTCCAGCTTGCCCAGTCCGACACGTGCCCTTACCTTGTTTATATACTCCAGTGCACCGGCATTGTCGTTGCGTGCCTGCAGGAGTGCCTCGGCATAGGTGAGGTAGATGTCCGACAGGCGGAGCGTCACCCACTGGGTGTACTGGCGCAGGTAGTCGTTCCCCAGGTAATACTTCATGTTGTCATAACCGGTGGCGTATTGTCCCGTCTCGTTCTTCGAGTTGTTTCCGGCATCATAGCCTCCCACCCAGAGCTCGTAGGGCTGTCCGCCCATCACGCCTGCAGGAGTCGACCAGTCGAGCATTTTCGGCAGTCCGTTGACGCGGGCACTCTCATAGAGACGCGGGTCACGGGTCAGCGTCAGGTCGCCCCCTTCGAGCGTGCCGGTCATGAACATGGCGTCCAGCCTTCCTTCCGCCTTGGTCTTGTCCCAGTCGAACGGTTTGCCGTTAGCCCACGGGAACATCTCGACATACTCCTGCGTCGGAGTGTAGGAGTTGCGTCCCAGGTCCGCCCAATAGTGCCACATGTAGGTGGCGGACTTGAAGGCATCATAACCGTTGGTGCGGACGGAGTGCAGAATCTCGCGGCTGTCCTGTGCGATGTACGCCATGCGGTAGGCCCAGCGATAGCCTGCCGGGGTATTGTTGACCGACTGCTTCAGTTCGTAGAACCCGTTCTGCCGGAGCGCGTTCATGAAGTCCTCGCAAGCCTTCAGGCAGTTGTCCCACAACTCTTTCCTGTAGCCTCCGTACCACACGATATGTTTCTGTTCCGCCTCCGACGAGCCCCCGGCGTAGCCTTGCGCATCATTGAACAGAGGAGAAGCGGCAAACTGCCAGATTTTGCACTTCAGCGCCATGGCTCCCGCCTTTGTCCATCGTCCCGTGTAAGTCGGACTGGTGGCTGCGGTGGAGCCGTCGTAAGCCCAGGGCAGTGCGCCCGAGTTGATGGCATCGTCGAGCATCTCAATCATGAAGTTCACGGTCTCCTCTACCGTTGCCCGCGGATTACTGTAGCTCGATTCGTTGCCGATGAATGAAGAGCGCAGGATGGGCAGTCCGCCATAGTGTCGGAACATGTCGAAGTAGCGGGTTGCGATGAGGCACTTTGCCTCTGCCACCATGCGGGCTTTCTCTGAGGCACTCAGGTCGGGCACCTTGTCGATGTTTTCGATGAGCAGCCAGCACCAGCGTGTGACCTCCCAGACTTTTTCGTCGTTCCAGCAGAACTTGTCCTCGCGACGGACGTAGTTCGCCTTGTGGATGCCCGTGTAGTATTGCGAATAGATGGTCGGTGCCGCCCAGTGCAGCTGCCAGCAGTCGGACAAGGCTTCCGCTTTGCCCACATAGGCACTGCTGGAGACGGGCAGCGAGGTGTCGTCTTTGTACGGCAGTCCGTAGTATTGCCGTCCGTAGATGGCGTTCAGGAACTGCTGGGTGTAGAGCGCACTGGAGAACACCGTGTCTTTGGTGGCTGTTCCTCCCGGTGCCTTGTCGAGGAAGGCATTCCCGAATTTGATGTCATCCACGCACGAGGCAGCTCCGACGGAAGCGAAGAGCAGGGCGCCGATGACCCAGGTATATGTAGTTCTCATAGTTGTTTGCTTTTAAGTTAGAATCCCAGTTTTAAGCTTAGTGTGTAAGTGCGTGCCAGCGGGTAGGACGGGGCATTGCTAGCCCGGGTCTCCGGGTCTCCCCAGAGATAGGGTGTGAAGGTCAGCAGGTTGTAGCCGCTCAGGGCAAGCTGGCAGGTGCTCATCTTCAGCTTCTTCATCCAGGGGAAGTTGAAGTTGTAGGCCAGCTGGAGCGTCTTCAGGCGCAGGTACTTCGAATCCTTCTCATAGAGCGTGCTCGATGCATAGTTGTTGGTCGCATTCTCCCAGGTCGGACGCGGATACTTGGCGCTCTGCGACGGATTGTCGGGTGTCCATGTGTTGTCGAGGTGGTAGGCCAGCAGACCGCCCGTCGTAGGGCCCGTTGCCGAGGTGAAGGGCTGGCGGAACACATCGGAAATCATGCGCGACACGTTCCACGCGGCTGTCCACTGGCTGTTGAATTCCCAGTTCTTCCAGCTGAAGCCGAAGTTGAAGCCGAGCATGTACTCCGGGTCGTCGGTGTAGCCGTAGTCGCGGCTCATGTCGTTCACGTCAATCTTGCGGTCACCGTTCAGGTCCACATAAACGGCGTCACCCGGACGCAGTTCCGCCATCTGTTGCGGATAGGGGCGGTGGAAAGTCTGCTCATACAGGTCCGGCGTCTGTTCGTCGTAATAGCGCCAGAACACATATTGCGACCGTGCCCCGATGCGGTGTCCCTTCTGATACTGGTAGAGGTTGCTTTGCGGAGCTTCCTTGCGGTCGATGACCTCGTTCTGGTTCTGCGACAAGTTGAGGTTTGCCCAGTAGCGGAAGTCGTCGCCGAACTTGTCGTTCCACTTCAGGGACAGTTCCCATCCCCAGCTGTCGACAGCTCCCAGGTTGGCAAAAGGCACGCTGAAGCCGATGATGCTGGGAGCAGTCCCGTCCTGCAGCAGGATGTTGGTGCGGTGTTCCCGGTAGTACTCGAAGGTCGCGCGCAAGCGGTCGTCGAAGAAGTTGGCGTCGATACCGTAGTTCTGTTTGAAGGCTTTCTCCCAACCTACGTCGGCATTGTTCTTCGATGCTTCGCGGGCGCCCAGGCTGATGGTCCCGTTCTCGATGCCGAAGTTGTATCCATAGCCTCCGTTGCGGTTGGGGGACTCGCTGTTGTTGATTTCATACGGGTCTGCCAGGTAGAGGAAGCGCAAGTCCTTGTTTGTGGTCTTGTCGTTGCCCACAAGTCCGAAGCTGACGCGCAGCTTGAGGAAGCTGACGTACTTTTTCAGCGGTTTGAAGAAGTTCTCCTCGCTGAGTATCCATCCCTTCACGACCGCACGGTATGACTACACAGCCCAGGAGAAACGCATCCTG
>ERZ773148.3356-NODE-3356-length-11084-cov-3.573035_pt1 | contig 11084 bp, 6 predicted proteins | sample MGYA00580846_ERZ773148 | MGnify/ENA primary metagenome ERZ773148 (study PRJEB29015, sample SAMEA2737879) | human gut metagenome | biome: human gut; feature: human-associated habitat; material: faeces | place: China | collected 2012 ...
CATGATAACGCAGGAAGTTATGCCTGCCATCCGTCGTGCGATTTCCGTGACGGTCGGTGCCGCCATCGCGGCCGTGATCTGGTGGCTGCTGCGCACGCGTACCACAACAGTGCCATCCGTCAAGAAAGCCGTCGGTGGTGCGCTGATGCCGGTCTGGCAGACCATCGTACATGTGCTGCTGCAGATTTTTATCGTCGGTACCGGCATGTCGATCGGCCGCGAGGTGGCTCCGCGCGAGCTTGGCGCGATGTTCGGCCAACGATTCGCCCGCTGGGTGCGTCTCGACGTGAAAGACACGCGTATGCTGGTGGCCATTACCGCCGCGGCCGGTCTCGCGGGCGTCTACAACGCGCCGCTTGCGGGCACGTTCTTCGCGGTGGAGATCCTGCTCGCCGACGTGACGCTCGAAACGGTCTCACTCGCGTTCGCCTGCTCGGCGCTCGCCTCATGGGTGGCGAGCCTGGTCAAGGGCACGCACACGTTCTATTTGATTGGCGAGGCGGACGGCCTGTTTACCCCCGACTACATGGTGTTCGCACTGGTTGCCGGACTGATGCTTGGCGCCGCCGGCGCGCTGTTCCGCCGCGGCTCCCAGTGGGCGGAGAAAAACAAGCCATCCGGAGCGGGCATTCTGTGGATGATGCCGCTCGCCGGCCTGCTGACGGGCGTTGTGGCGATTGTCGTGCCGCAGGTGATGGGCAATGGCCGCGCCACCGCGCAGCTGAGTTTCTCCTCGAAGGCCGATTTGGCCGTGCTGCCGATTCTGCTGTTGAGTTTCGTGGCGAAGGCGATTGTCACCTTGCTGACGATTCGTTCCGGCGCTTCCGGTGGCGTGCTGCAGCCGGGCATCGCATTGGGCGCTTCCGGAGGTGCGATTCTGGGCATTCTTTGGATGCAGGTGTTCCACACGAATTCGATTGGCATCGCCGATACTTACATACCATTTGTCGGGATTGTCCGGAATGATCAGACCTACGCCTTGCGTGCGTCCGGCATTCAGATTTTCGAGTTTATTGTAATAGGTTGTGAAACCGGCGGTGGCTGTCAGGCTGTGATCACCCCATGAATTGGTGTAGGTCAACAGATAGTCGCTCTGCACTTTCATTTCCGTTTCTTTGGCCTGGGTGACTCCGGTCTTGCCGGTGCCCAGTGTAGCTATATCACCTTCGGCACTGGCATCATACACTTTAATAATCGGTGTATAAGTCCGTGTGTTGTTCGATGCATAATCCAGTGAGAACATGGCTTTGAACTGGAAATGTTTCAGGAAGTCCCATTGCCCGTATATATTGCCCGAACCACGGTAGTTCTCCGCTTTTGTAGTGTTCGCTTTCAAGTCAACGTCCACCATCGGGTTATTCATTTGTGCTTTCTGGAATCCGGGAAGGGAGGTATATAAACCATATTCCTTATTATATACCTCTGCCACCGGAGCTGCACGCAAGGCAGTGGCAACACTCTTTGAATCGGCCGGTAACATACGTGCACCGTTGAATTGGAAACCTACTTTAAAGTTGTCTGTTACTTTATAATCATTGCTGATGTTCAGTGTGATTTTGCTATACTTCTCATGCTTGATGTTTCCTTGTTCGTAAGCATAGCCCGCACCGAGGTAGAAGCTATGTTTGTCGGAAGCACCTGTGATGCTGATGTTGTTGTTAGTGATGAATCCGGTCTGGAATATTTCATCCTGCCAGTTGGTGTTGCCTGTCCAGTCGGAAAAATCGTATTCCGGATTACCTTCATTTCTTAATTGTTCGTTATACAGCAACTTGAAGCCATCTGCATCCACCATTGCAATCTTGTTGGTAATGGCTTTAAAGCCAAATGAACCATTGATGTTTACACGGGTTTGTCCTTCTTTAGCTTTCTTGGTGGTGATGATGATGACACCGTTAGCACCACGCACACCGAAGATGGCAAGTGAAGACGGGTCTTTCAGAATTTCCATAGACTCAATGTCCTGTGGATTCAAGAAGTTGATGTTGTCATTGAACAGGCCGTCTACTACGTACAATGGCTTGTAACCATTGATGGAGTTTGTACCGCGTACACGGATTTCCGGGTCGGCACCAGCCTTGCCGGAGTTGATGATTTGTACTCCGGCCACTTTACCTTGCAGGGCGGACAGTGGGTTGGCAACCGGTTTGTTGGCAATCTCATCCCCTTTGATATTGGTGATAGATCCTGTCAGGTCGCGTTTTTTTGCGCTACCATAGCCGATGACGACTGTTTCGGCGAGCATTTGCGAGTCTTCTTTCATTTGTACATTGATGACATTGCGGTTGCCTACCTTGATGCTTTGCTTCTCCATACCTACGTATGAGAATTCAAGGGTAGCATCTGCAGGAACTTGGATCGAGTAATCGCCATCCAGTCCGGTCACTACACCGGTGTTGGTTCCTTGTACCACTATGGATACACCAATCAACGGTTCTTTAAATGAATCGGTAACAACACCTGTTACAGTGTGTTCCTGGGAGAATGCGGCAGTGCCTATCAACAGGAAACATGCCGTCAAGAATAGATTTTTAAGCCTTAGGGCTCTCTTCATAGGAGGGTTCAGGTTTCTCTTCATTGCATTAAATTTTTATGTGAATGATATATTGCATCAGAACAATGCAAATGAAAAAAAGATTTTGAGGGCTTTTAAATCTTGGGTTTTTAACACAATTGGGGGAGGAAGGATCTTTAAGGTATTTATCTTCTCTTCCTATGTTTCATTTAGCCAACATTGCCTTTTCGTTAAAAAAATGTTAAATATGAAGGTAATGTGTTTGTTTTATTTATAATTTCACTATAATTGCAATCGATTGCAATGAAGTAATAGCTTTCAGTGCACAATAGTATTTTCATATAGTGATACAATATAATGATGGATAAGAAAAAAGTCTCTATTTATGATATTGCTAAAGAATTGAAGATCTCGGCTTCAACAGTTTCGCGTGCGCTGAATAACCATAAGGGAATTAGCAGCGAAGTAAGTGAGGCTGTTCATAAATTGGCAAAGGAGCTCAATTATAAACCGAACCAAATGGCAGTGGCCTTGAAAACCGGTAAAATTAAGACGATAGGAATGATTGTGCCTCTCATTGATCGTAATTATTTTGTTCAGGCTATTGCTGGCGTTGAAACAGAGATATATAAAGCTGGTTATAACCTAATTATAGCTACTTCCGGTAATTTGTTCGAGCGTGAAAAGAAAATTATCGCTTCTTTGAGTCAAGGTAAAGTTGTAGGCATAATTGCTGCCGTTGCTGCTGAAACGACTGATTATTCTCATTATGTATCGCTGGTCGAAAGTGGAATTCCTTTGGTTATGTTCGATCGTAAGATGGCTATTCCAAATACAAGTAGTGTTGTGCAAGATGATTATAATGGGGCCTATGAGGCTACGAAGCATCTTATAGAGCAAGGCTGTAAACGGATTTTCTTTTATCGTGGTCCACAAAATGTTTCGATATGGAGTGAGCGGGATAGAGGATATAGGCAAGCTATGAGTGATTATGGATTAGAAGTTACGAATAAACATATTCATACAGCTTTAACCACTGAAGAAGAAGGACGGAAATATGCAATTAAATTGTCGGCTCAAAAGAACCAGCAGTTGCCTGATGGTATACTCTTTTCGGGAGACTTTGCAGCTAAAGCGGCAATGGAGGTTTTTGTTGAGAAGGGAATTAAAATCCCACAGGAGATTGCCATTGTAGGATTTGTGAATGAGCCATGGGATGTCTTATTGAATCCACCTTTGAGTTCTATTGAACAATTTAGTTATCGTATTGGAAAAACTTCCGCAAGATTAATGTTGGAGGCTATCTCTGGTATGCCTTATCAAGATATTGTATATAAGCCACAGCTTATAGTAAGAGAGTCATCTTTAAAAAGTAAGTACCTGTAATCAAAATTCAAACCTCATAAGTATTTGATTAACCGTGAATTACCATTAGCAATTTAATTTAGGCCACAATGCAATCGATTGCATAAATTGCTAACCGTATATTAATTTTAAAACTAATAGAAACATGAAAAAGATTATTGAATGGTTTATTAACCTTTATGCTATCTGGATTATTCTGGCTTTTATAGTCGGATATTTATATCCAGGTGCATTTATGTGGTTTACTAAAGGGAGTTGGATGACCTTGGCATTGGCGGTCGTTATGCTCAGTATGGGACTTACACTTCGGGTTGAGGATTTCAAAGCTTTATTTGCTACACCACGTGTGGTACTAATAGCTGCTATTTCACAGTATACTATCATGCCACTTTCTGGCTGGCTTGTTGCAATGGCGATGGGATTGCCTGCGGAATTTGCTGTAGGTCTTATATTGGTAGCATGTTGTCCGGGAGGTACAGCTTCCAACATGATTGCTTATATTGGCCGTGCGAACATTGCATTGTCGATAATTAGTACAGCCGTATCTACTGTCTTAGGCATTTTTATGACTCCTCTGCTCTGCAAGTTGCTGGCAGGACAATATGTTGATGTAAATGCATGGGGGATGTTTCTCAATGTGGTTCAGGTAGTATTGATTCCTGTATCATTGGGGGTCTTTATAAAGTATAAATTTCCAAAGTTTGTAGAAAAGTTGGGGCAAACCGGTCCTGTTGTTTCAACATGGGCTATTGTTTTCATATCCGGTGCTATTATTGCTCCCGCTATGGTTGACGGAAAAGAACTCTTGTTTCAATATGCTGGTCAATTAGCCCTTGCCGCATCATTACTCCATTCGCTGGGCTTTGGCCTTGGCTATGCTTTTGGGCGAATCTTTAAGTATGATAAACCTATGTCAAAGGCTATCGCATGTGAAACTGGCATGCAGAATGGAGGCTTGGCTGCGGTACTTGCTCGTAATAGTTTTCCTGCTTTTATGCCGCTTGTAGCTGTGCCTGCTGTATTTTGTTCGATCATGCAAACTGCTATCGGAGGAATATTAGCTACTATCTGGCGTTTTACATCGAACCCTGAAGAACTTGAAGCATCCAAACATTGATATGGGAACAAGAAAAAATATTTATTATTGGAAGTGTGATCGTCCTTCGGCCTTTTTTGCAATCAAAGAAGGTAATGAGGGGAATGCAAAAGAGGTTCAGGAAGAACTGGGGGTGTTACTAACCAATTATTTCGGAAGCGAACATTTTTCTTTATCCTCAGCTGGAGGACAAGGAAACCATCTAACGTTTTTAGCTTCAAGGAATAATGAAAGCTACTTCGTGAGAGTTGAGAACGGACCGGAGAAAGATGACTATATGGAGGTTGAAACCACCATTATAAATAGAGTGCATGATATTGGAATTCCAACCCCTAACATATACGCTGTAGATTCATCTCGCATTAAATATGATTTTGCCTGGCAGATTATGGAAAACGTCGAATTCTCAGATTTGAATAGGATTTATAAATCTCATAAACTGCAAACGAGAACTGTGATGCGTGAACTAGGTACTTATATAGCCCGATGGCAAAGTATTTCAACGGACGGTTTTGGGCCATACAATTCTGATATTTTGCGTGTCGACGGACGTTTAGAAGGACTGCATTCCACTTATCGTGACTATTATATGCTGAATATAGAGAAGCATTTTGATTTCTTGGTGCAGCACAGTTTTCTGACAAAGGAGAAAGCTGATAGCTTTTTAGGAGCAGTTGTGGCTAATTTGAAATTCTTGGATATTTCACGTGGATGTCTTGTACACAAAGATCTGGCTTTATGGAATGTGCTTGGTACGGAAGATTGCATAAAGGCTGTGATTGATTGGGACGATACTATTTCAGGAGATCCTACTGATGATATTTCACTTATGGCTTGTTTCCACTCAAAGGAAGAGATGAATGCATTAATAGAAGGATATCAGGAAATAAAACCTCTGCCGGAGAATTTCATACCACGTTTTTGGCTACATCTGATGCGTAATATGCTGTTTAAGGCTGTGATAAGGGTTGGGGCGGGATATTTTAAAAAAGATAGTAACTATTTTCTGATAAATTCGGGATCTGAAGGAGGTCTGGGATTGCATAATTTTACATTGAGTAGATTAGAACTCGCATATGAAGGGCTTACAGAGCTGAAAAGTATGGATGACTTGTGAAGAAATAAGGTAATAGCGAATTAAATTAATAATTTACGTATGAAACAGAATATAGAAAATAAGGCTCGTATACTTGGTAAAGGTACGTGGATTTCATTAGGTTCCCCCATTGTTACCGAAGTAATATCGATGATGCAGTTTGACTGGTTGCTGTTCGACCTTGAACACGGCTTCATGCAGGAGCATGACATTCTGCCTAATCTGATGGCTGTAAAATCAAGTGGTACAAAAGTGATTGTACGTGTAAGTGAATTCCGTAGTGGACTTATTGCGCGTCTGCTGGACTGGGGAGTTGCAGGTATTATGATGCCGCATGTTTCTTCATCTGAAGAAGCTGCCCGGGTGGTGGGTGCAATGCGTTATCCGCCTTTCGGGAAAAGAGGATTCTCGAGTTCTTCCCGGTCGTTTGGATACGGGGAAAATGCTCCCAGGAATATCACAGAGTGGGAACCACCTTTGTTTATTGCTCAGATTGAAAACTACGAAGGCGTACAAAATGCTAATTCTATAGCGGCAACAGAAGGAGTGGATATGCTTTTTGTTGGTCCGCGTGATTTGCGTCTTGATTTATCAGTCAGAAAGAGTGCTGATGAAAGAATACCTTTTCAGGAGGCCATTTCTTTAACTGTTAAAGCAGCTATATCCTCCGGTAAACAAGCAGGGATATTGGTCTCTCCGGAAGAAGATATTTCTGATTTGTGTGTGATGGGGTTTAGTGCTTTTGCTATAGGAGCTGATTTGGCTGTATTACGCTCAGGATACAAAAGAATTAAAGTCTGATAAGAAAGTAACTTATATTTAAATTTATATTGCCATGAAAAAACTTAATATTTTGTACACAATGTTTTTCATATTTTGTGCCACTCATACTGTAGTCGCGCAAAACCAAGAGCTTATACGCATTTCAGACAGTTTGGCTATGATACCGCCGCTGGTTAATACCAATCCTGGTAAAAAATATAATGCCAAGAATTTGGATTATGGTATGACTATAGGAATAGAACGTACGCCGGGCGGACGTATCTGGGCTTGCTGGGTTGGTGGCGGAGATAATGCGAATGCTTTTTTTGTGCTGGCTTGGAGTGATGATGAGGGCAAAAAGTGGACAAAGACAAAAGTAGTTATTGATCCTCATGATGAATCACTGCCTCTTAAACGCAGAACTATTGTAGGCCAATTATGGACAGATCCGCTGGGACGCCTTTGGCTCTTTTTCGACCAGGCAATGACTTACTATGACGGACGTTCCGGTAACTGGTATACGCTATGCGAAAATCCGGATTCTGAGAATCCTGTATGGTCAGAACCTGTTTATTTAGGTATTGGTTGTACACTCCAAAAACCGACAGTGATGAGTAGTGGTGAGTGGGTACTTCCTGTAAGTATCTGGCCTCGTAGTCGCATGGACATATTGTTAGAAAAGGGGTGGAAGGAGAATCCTTTGAAGGGTGCACATCCGGAATTAGATGCTAAACGTGGTGCTCACCTTATGGTATCAACAGATCAGGGAACAACATGGGAATTCCGTGGAATGGTGAAATATCCCTCTCCCAGTTTTGATGAACATCTGACAATAGAGAAAAAAGATGGTAGTTGGTGGATGACGGCACGTACAGGCGTAGGTATCTGGCAAAGTTATTCTACTGATAAGGGATTCACTTGGACAGAGCCCGAAAAATATCAGGAGCATGTCAATTCACGCCATTTTATTTTACGACTTAAGTCAGGCAATCTCTTGCTTGTACGTCATGGTATGCCTGATGAGCAACTTAAGTCTCGTTCTCATCTTCGTGTTTTTATTTCTACAGATGATGGCAAAACCTGGTCGGGTAATTTACTGCTTGATGAACGTTCCGGAGTTTCATATCCCACAGGGTTCCAGACACCAGACGGATATATTTATATTTCGTATGACCATCAGCGTACTCGTGAAGGCGATGTACTCATGGCACGTTTTACAGAAGAGGATATTTTAGAAGGAAAAATAATTTCAGAACGTGGCGATTTGGGAATGCGTATTAGTAAGCCCGGCAGAGTAAAGAAATCAGCTGCTAATATTGCTGCACGCAAAAAAAATAAAATGAAAAAGTAAAGGTGTAGATAGTTGCTGAATAAATTGATATTATGAAAAGTTCTCGGTTCAGTAACGAAATGGGAGTTATTAATGAAGTTGAATTATAATACATGTATGCCTATGAGAGATGTATAGATAAGAAAAAAAGTCATGGTGCTGCACTGCAGCATCACGACTTTGTAGAATGTTTTTAATTAATTAACGTATCCTTTGTCTCGCAAACAAATTGTATACCAAATTTTAATCTATCAAAAACACGTAAAGATATGAATAAACCAGCAAAGTCGTATGATTTTTTATGGCTAATTATAAAATCGAGCTCCATTTTCTTATTGTTGGCTGTTTATAATAGTTTGACAATAGGTGCTTATGCCTATAGTGGCACACAAGCGGAGATGCATATTGAGGTGCCTGGAAATAGTGCTGCAACTCAGCAAAAGAAGCAAATTACCGGAACAGTCACTGATGAGCGGGGAGAAGCTATTATCGGAGCAAATGTAGTAGAGAAAGGCACTATTAATGGTTCGGTTACAGATGTGGATGGGCATTTCAAACTGATTGTAGAAGATAATGCAATGCTTCAGATATCATTTATTGGCTTTTTACCGCAAGAAATAAAAGTTGCAGGAAAGAATTCCTTTAAAATAGTTTTAAAGGAAGATGCAGGCCTTTTGGAGGAAGTTGTAGTGGTTGGCTATGGAAGCCAAAGTCGGCGTAATGTGACTGGCTCTGTAAGTAAAGTGAATATGAGCGATATGGAAAGCCGTCCGAATACTAATGTTACTCAGGCATTACGTGGTCAGGTGGCTGGAGTTCAGTTTACAGATAATGGGCGTCCGGGGCAGAACGGTAGTATCCTGGTGCGTGGTCCTCGTTCGTTGAGTGGTGGAAACGATCCGTTGATTATTCTGGATGGCATTTATTTTAATGGAAGTATGATTGATATCAATCCGAACGATATTGAATCTATGGAAGTACTCAAAGATGCCAGTTCAGCTGCAATTTATGGTTCTCGTGCCGCGAATGGAGTAATCCTTATCACTTCTAAAAAAGGTAAAACAGAGAAGCCTAATATTAATGTAAGTGCATTTTATGGCTTGTCGGATTGGGCTTCTAAATTGAAGTTGTTGACCCCGGAACGTTATCTGGAAAAATCAATGGAAATTCGACGGCTTAGGGAAATCCCATATGATCCGAATGATGTTTCTACATATCTGACTTTAACGGAGGCCGAAAACTATCGAAATGGCCATACTATTGATCCGTTGGATTTGATTTCTCAACAGGGGCAGCTTTTATCAGTGGATGCAAGTATGTCAGGAAAGTCCAAGAATACTAACTATTATATTTCTGCCTCTATGGCGCAAGAAAAAGGATTGATACTTGATGACAACCTGACCCGAATGTCCTTTAGAGTGAATTTGGAAAGCAAGATTACTGATTGGTTGAGCATCGGTACCAGTACTATGTTTTCTCAAAACGACCAGTCAGGTGTACCTGCATCGGTCAATCTGGCCAAGAGACAAAGTCCATACGGCACGTGGTATCGTGAAGATGGGTCACCCACACAATATACTGTACCCGAAGACCAAGGCGTTTCTGAAAATCCTGTGAGGAGTAATAGCCTTTCTCAGAAAGATTATTACCGGAATAATTTATTCGCAAATTTTTATTCAATAGTTAATATTCCATGGGTTAAGGGTCTTACATACCGGATAAACTACTCAATGAACTATCGTTGGATTCGTGATTATAACTCTACAAAGAATGATGTATATGTTGATGCAAATACTTCATCAGCTTCCAAGCGCAACTGGATGTCGCGCGATTGGGTTGTTGAAAATATTTTAGACTATAAATTCCAATTGGGTGAAAAACATGCATTTGATGTAACTTTAATGTATGGTGCAAACCGAAGTAACGAAGAAAGTACCACAGCAAGTGCAGATCAATTAGAGTTTGACACATTTGGATGGAATAATCTTGGTGTTGGCGGGTTACAAGAAACAACTTCCTCGGCTAAGAAAGTTTCCGGTATCTCTTCTATGGCAAGGTTAAACTATAGACTCATGAATAAGTATTTGTTCACCTTGACAGCCCGAAGGGATGGTAGTTCTGTTTTTGCGGCTAATCATAAATATGCAACATTCCCGTCTGCGGCTTTTGCATGGATAGTTTCTGAGGAAGACTTTCTGGATAATGCGGCATTTCTGGACTTGCTGAAATTGAGAGTGTCATACGGTGCTGTAGGTAATCAGGCTATTTCACCTTATCAGTCATTAAGTTTGGCAACCACCAGCCGTTATGTGTTTGGCGAAGAGTCAGCATTGGGCATTTATCCGTCTAGAATTGCCAATACGGATTTAAAATGGGAAACAACCTATACAGCTAATATTGCATTAGATTTTGAACTGTTCAATAAGCGAATCGGTGGTACGGTTGAGCTTTATAATATGGATACGCGCGATTTGTTGGTAGAGCGGTCTATTCCTGTAATGACAGGATATTCATCTATATGGACGAACTTAGGAGAGGTAAATAATAAAGGTATTGAATTAACTTTGAATACAGTGAACATCCATAATAAAGATTTTGAGTGGAGTACAAGTTTTGTATTCTCACATAACAAGAATAAAATTGTAAGTTTGTATGGTGAAGATGCTAACGGGGATGGTAAAGAAGATGATGACATTGGCAACAGTTGGTTCATAGGGAAGCCTATTAATGTATATTATGATTATGTATTTGATGGTATTTATCAGGAGGGAGATGAACTCCCTGCAGGATATGCATCTGGCTATGCACGATTCAAAGATTTGAATGATGATGGTAAGGTTGAAGCTGAACATGACCGTACAATTATTGGGCAGGGTAGCCAGCCTAAGTACCGTTGGGGTATTACTAATAATTTCAGTTA
>ERZ773148.3362-NODE-3362-length-11072-cov-3.808115_pt1 | contig 11072 bp, 10 predicted proteins | sample MGYA00580846_ERZ773148 | MGnify/ENA primary metagenome ERZ773148 (study PRJEB29015, sample SAMEA2737879) | human gut metagenome | biome: human gut; feature: human-associated habitat; material: faeces | place: China | collected 2012 ...
TATGGGGGGTGATCAGAAACCATAGCTCGTCCAACTCCGTAAATTCACACAACCAGTTGGCTAATGCCAGATGGCCGATATGAACCGGATTGAATGAACCGGAATAAATGCCGGTTTTACGTTTGCTGACCGTATTTTCTTTCAGTCCCGTTTCCACTTGATGATATTTATGACTTGTGCACCGAATACCAATCCGGTACCGGTCGCTATGATATACTCCTTATAATATAGGGCGGCTGTACAAGTGGCAAGAGCGACAAATGCTATACCAATGAATGTATATAGCCATTTCTTGGATAACTTCTTGCCGTTCATGCTTTTTTAAGGAACTCTTTTATCACTTTTAGTGCTTCTTTTTGTGCGACTTCCAGCTTGTCGTTCACCACGATTACGTCAAATTTGTCGGCAAAACCCAGTTCAAATTCGGCTTTGGCAATGCGGCTTTCGATTACTTCCGGAGCATCCGTACCGCGTCCTTCCAGACGACTCCGCAAATCTTCGATCGAAGGGGGCTGGATAAAGACCGAAAGAGCACGGTCGCCATAAAACTTCTTGATGTTGCAACCTCCTACGACATCGACATCGAATATGACGTTATCGCCACTCATCAGCCTTCGTTCCACCTCGCTTTTCAGCGTGCCGTAATATTTGTCGGTATAGACCTCTTCGTATTCCAGGAAATCTCCTGCTGCTATACGGGCACGGAATTCATCCGGTGTAAGGAAATAATATTCCACTCCGTCCTTTTCCGTACCACGTGGGGCCCGGCTGGTAGCCGAGATGGAAAAATGCAGGTTCAGATTCTGCTTCAGCAGGAAATTGATGATAGTGGATTTGCCCGAACCGGACGGCGCGGAGAATATGATCAGTTTGCCAGCCATATATCGTTTTTATAATACGTTTAATACTTGTTCTTTGATTTGTTCCAGTTCGTCTTTCATCTGGACGACAAGTTTCTGCATCTCGGCATGGTTGCTTTTCGAACCAAGGGTGTTGATTTCACGTCCCATTTCTTGGGCGATGAAACCGAGTTTCTTACCTTGTCCGTGTCCGCTCTCCATCGTGCTGATGTAATATTTCAGGTGGTTGTCCAGGCGGTTCTTTTCCTCGTTTACATCCAGTTTTTCGATATAATAGATCATCTCCTGTTCGAACCGGTTCTTGTCGTAGTCCTGTCCGGCAATCTTTTCGAGATTGTCCATGATACGGGCTTTGATTTTAAATTTATAATAATCTTCAATCATACCCATCTGCGGCTCCAGGCTCAGTTCATCCAAACTCATCATCAATGCCATATCAGCGCCTGTTTTAGCCATGATACGTTTGAGCATTGCTTCGTCAGGGCCATTTTTGCCAACAACAGCATAATTTTCTTCCTTCAAAGCTTTGTCAAGCACAGCATCATCAACCATATCAAATTCGGGGAATTTGAAATAATCCATACATTCATTAAAGAAAACCTGACCGGAAAGCTCATCATCAGCTACATTATTCGCCAGCGGCAGAATAGCTATTTTAGCGGCTTCGGCTTTACCGAAAACGGGGACAGTAAAACCAATCACAACTAAAGCCAACAATAAATAGCGCAGAATATTTTTCATCGATATAACCTCCTTCAAATAACTATCAATTATAAGTTATTTTATCATAAAACAAACAAAAAAAATAGAGTCAAAGCACGCCTATCGACGGTGTCGTCATCTCCAAGAGCGTGGAGGAGGGCCAGACCGTTGCCGCCAGCTTCTCTACCCCTACCCTCTTCACCATTGCCAAGGACCTGAAGGATATGCGCGTGGTGGCCGATGTCGACGAGGCTGACATCGGTGGCGTGAAAGTGGGACAGCGTGTAACCTTCACCGTCGACGCCTATCCCGACGATACCTTCCAGGGATATGTCACACAGGTCAGACAGGAAGCTACAACGACCAACAACGTCGTCACCTACGAAGTCGTCATCAGTGCCAACAACAACGACCTGAAACTCAAACCCGGACTGACCGCCAATGTCAACATCTATACTCAGGAGACCAAGGGTGTGCTCGCCGTGCCTTCAAAAGCCCTGCGCTACACCCCGGAGAAGGAGACCGTAGGCGGACGTAAGATTAAGGATGTCACCAACGCCAAGAACAAAGTCTGGACGCTGGAGGGCAACACCCTCGTGGCACATGTCGTCACCATTGGAGCCTCTGACGGTGTCCACACACAGATTCTCAGCGGCATCAAGAAGGGGCAGAAGGTTATCACCGGCATCGCTACCCAGGACGACAGCTCTGACGACACAGCGGCCAACGACGGCACTTCAAGTCCGTTTGCTCCGGGACCGAGAAAAAATAAGAAGTAACGCCCCGGCTTGACTTAACTTGTAATCTTATGAGTGAACAAATCCATACCAACAACAGCGCGACCGCTGCTGCCGGAGGCTCCCAAGAGAAGCATGTCGTCATCGAGCTCGATGACGTGAAGCGCGACTTCCAGGTCGGCGACGAGACAGTGCATGCCCTCCGTGGCATCTCCTTCAAAATCTATGAGGGAGAGTTTGTCACCATCATGGGTAAGTCCGGTTCGGGAAAGTCGACACTTCTGAACCAGCTTGGCTGCCTCGACACACCGACAAGCGGGGAATACTACCTTGACGGCGTCTCCGTGCGCACCATGTCGCGCTCACAGCGCGCCGTGCTGCGCAACCGCAAGATAGGCTTCATCTTCCAGAACTACAATCTTCTGCCAAAGACGACGAGTGTGGAGAATGTGGAGCTGCCACTGATGTACAACCCCAATGTCACTGCCAAGGAGCGTTTCGACCGCTCTGTGGCAGCACTGCAGGCTGTGGGCCTCGGCGACAGACTCTATCACAAGTCGAACCAGATGTCGGGTGGTCAGATGCAGCGTGTGGCCATCGCCCGCGCACTCGTCAACGACCCTGCCGTCATCCTCGCCGACGAGGCTACCGGTAACCTCGACACCCGCACGAGCTTCCAGATTCTCGTCCTCTTCCAGCAATTGTACGCCCAGGGTCACACGATCATCTTCGTCACCCACAACCCCGACATTGCCAACTATTCCTCGCGCAATATCGAAATACGAGACGGACGTGTCATCAGCGACACCTACAACAACAATATCAAGTCGGCTGCCGAGGCACTGGCTCAACTGCCGAAAAACACTGACGAATAGTCAACAGGCACAGCAATATGAACTATAGTAATCTTTTCAAAATAGCCTTGCGCGCCATTGCAGCCAACAAGATGCGCTCGTTTCTGACGGCCTTGGGCATCATCATCGGTGTGGCCTCCGTCATCACCATGCTCGCCATCGGCCAGGGTTCCAAGCGCAGCATCCAAGCCAACATCTCTCAGATGGGTTCCAACATGATCATGATTCATCCGGGTCAGGACATGCGTGGCGGCGTCAGGCAGGATGCCTCGTCGATGGAGACGCTGAAGCTCACCGACTATCAGACGCTGAAGGACGAGTGCAACTATATCAAAGGCATCAGTCCGGTGGTGACAAGTCGCGGACAGTTTATCTATGGCAACAACAATACGCAGTCGACCATCTATGGCGTGAACACCGAATACCTCGGTATCCGGCAGCTCTCCGTCAGCGACGGCGAGTGCTTCACCGACCTGGACATCAGGTCGTCGGCAAAAGTATGTATCCTCGGCCAGACTGTCGTAGACTACCTCTTCCCAAATGGTGGCGACCCAATAGGCAAGGTGGTGCGCTTCAATAGTATTCCTTTCCGCGTCATCGGCGTACTGAAGAAGAAGGGTTACAACTCCATGGGTATGGACCAGGACAACCTGGTGCTAGCGCCTTACACAACGGTGATGAAGCGTATCCTTGCCCAGACCTACCTCGGCGAGATACAGGCCTCGGCCATCACTGAGGGCGTGACGGAGCAAGCTGTCAACGAGATGACGCAGATTCTGCGCCGTACACATAAGCTGAAAGATGCTACCGACACCTCTGACGCTGACGAGAACGACTTCAACATCCGGTCACAGGAGGAGTTGTCGACGATGCTGAACTCCACGACCAACATGCTCACTATCCTTCTTGGCTGTGTGGCCGGCATCTCACTCATCGTCGGTGGTATCGGCATCATGAACATCATGTATGTATCCGTTACAGAACGCACGAGGGAGATAGGTCTGCGCATGAGTGTCGGCGCCAGGGGCGTGGACATCCTCAACCAGTTTCTCATCGAAGCCATCCTGCTGAGTGTGACAGGCGGACTCATCGGCATCATCCTCGGTGTTGCCGCCAGCTATGCTGTGAAGCTCATCGCCAACTGGCCGATATACATCGAGCTCTGGACCATCCTCATGAGCTTTGCCGTCTGCACCTTTACCGGTGTTTTCTTTGGCTGGTATCCCGCTAAGAAAGCCGCCATGCTCGACCCCATAGAAGCTATCAGATACGAATAAGGGAACTAAGTTTGTAACTGAATTTACAAACATTCTCCTCAGAAGATGATGACTCACACAATTTACAGAATAGATTGTGTGAGTCATCTTTCCAATATAATGTGGTTAAACTCACGACTGACATACCACATTTCTTTATTAGACCACCTTGAAAACAAGAAAAAACTTCTATTAACGCTGAGATTCTCGATTATTTCTCCTATTTTTGCAATATCGTATGGACTGCTTGACTTTTGGCCGATACCACAAGGCAATCTCATCGGTCTTACGAAGTAATATCAATTTATCAGCGTATGAGAATCTGCTACACCCTCCTGTTTTTCCTGATGTTCGCCGTCTTACCCGTGCATGCCCAACAAGACTACCAGAAACTCTGGGCCGATGTCTATAGCCAGGCTAAGGCCGACAAGCCAAAGAACGAGATGACCCTCCTGGGCCGCATCAGCGACAAGGCCCTGAAGGAAAACAACTACGGGCAGCTGCTCACCGCCGACCTGCTCCGTCTGTCACTGGTGCGGCAGACCTACGGTGACGACTCCCTGGCCACCGTCCGACGACAGCTGGAGCAGCGGAAGCGTGAGGCCAGGGCCGCGCATCCGGCCTTGGCTGCCATCTACGCCTGCACCTTGAACCAAAAGGAGGAGGCCATGGCCGACCCCGCCCTGCTGGCCCGCACCAAGGCCGCCGACCTCTCGCCGCTGCTCATCCCCGGTGCCGAGGCCTTCGGCGGTGACCTGCTCAGCGCCATCGCGTGGCAGACGGGACAATATCAGAAGGCCCACGACTACTACGAGCGGACGGGCAACCGCCCTGCCGCCCTCATGACAGCCCTGTGGATGAAGCCGACGGCCGACGAGGAGCGCGTCACGGCGTGGTGCGACTCGCTGCTCACCAAGTATAGCGACTTGAAGGAGAGCCAACTCATCGCCGCCGTCAAGGCACGCCAGCTCGACGACTCCGCCGCCGTGGCCCTCGCCGACAGCACCCTGCGACGGTGGGCGGGCGACACGTCAGGTTACGGCAACACGCTGCGCAACCTCAAGACGGCAGTCGAGCGGCCCTCACTCTCCATTGACCTCGACGGGGAGTACGTCCACTCCAACGAGCGGCCATGGCTGCATATCACCGCCAACAACCTGTCGCAAGTCGACCTCGCCGTGTATGGCATGGACGGCAAGCGGCAGAAAGGCGAGCCCTTATGGCACACCACGAAACGACTGCAAATAGGCAAGCCATGGCAGCCGGCAACCGACAGCGTGCGCCTGCTCCCACAGCCCTACGGTGCCTACAAGGTCGTGGCCAAGGCTCCCGGAATGAAGGCGACCAGCCTCAACTATATCGTCAGCGACCTCAACGTGACCATCAACCCCTTGTCGAAGAAGAGCGTGCGCATGCGCGTCGTCGACACGCACACAGGCCGTCCCGTGGCGGGCGCGAAGATTGAGATAGGCGGGGAGCGGGCTGAGCCCGAGGAAGCAGAGGGTGACACGGACATGGACGAGATGGTGGCCGACACCGCTGCCGTGGCCTGTGATGCGGACATAGCCGTGGTAGACACTGTGGTCGCTATGCCTGCGGTCCATGGCATGTTCACCACCGACGCGCAGGGCGAGGCCGTGATACCCTACAGCGACGAGGGCGTGTACGTGCGCCCGTTCACCGACAAGGACCATTGGCGCGAGGCCGAATACATCTACCTGAGGGAGAACGACACCGCCAGTCCCTGCCATATCCTCATCAACGCCTTCACCGACCGCGCTCTCTACCGTCCCGGTGACACGGCCCATGTAGCCTTGGTGGCCTACGGGCGACGGCCAGGCCATCGGCGCACGGCACTGGCTCACACACCGCTACAACTGCTGGTCAACACAACATATGACTATAGCCGGCCCGTGGACAGCATCAACGTGACCACCGACGACTACGGCACGGCCTATGCCGACATCCCCCTTGGCAAGAAATGGACCACTGGCCAAGAATATGTATGCAGGGCAAAACCACGGTGGCAGGTCGAGGGAGCGAAGACGCAGGTGGAGCGGCTGCTTGGCGGCTCCTTGGGCAACGACATGGACGATATCTATATTGAAGGCAATCTTCCCTCGTTCAGGATAGAGGAATACAAGTTAGGCAGCCTGCAGGTGAGTCTCCACGCCTCTCCCTCCCACTACATGCCCGGCGACACGGTGACCGTGAGCGGACGCGTCTCGCTGCTCAGCGGTACCCCCGTGGCGGGTGCCAGGGTAGAGGCCACGAGCACCACGGAGGCCATCGGCGACACAACTCTGACCACCGATGGCAAGGGGATGTTCACAGACCGCATCGCCATGCCACGCAGCACGGATAGACAATATATACATTTTTACCGGAGGACGTATCGCGTCACAGCCCCCGACGGTCAGCAGCGCACTGAGTCTGCATATCTGCGCCTCAGTGACAAGAAGACTTTCCTGTCCAGCGATCTGGAAAATTTCTATCAAGGAGAGGCCAAAGGCCACTGGCGCGACTCGTTGCTTGCCGTCAACTGCTCGCTCCGTGACGCCCAGGGCAACAAGGTGCCGGGAAACGTCAGCTGGCAGCTCGACGACGGCACTGAAGGTGAGATAGCGGCCAACCGGCCAGGCTCCATCCCGCTCCGGACGCTGCATGCTGGGCCGCACACGCTGAAGATGTGGGCTGGGGGCGACACACTGTCCTATGCCCTCTCCGTCATCGACCCAGCGTCGCACCGGCTGTCCAAGCCCACCTTCTTCAGGGCTGCTGCATCGGCCGACGGCTTCAGCACCGACGACCAGCCGGTGACCGTACAGATGGGTACCACGGAGAAAGGCCTCACGCTCTATTACGAGCTGCGGTCGGCCGACAGTCTGTTGGAACGTGGTACTATGGCCATGGCCGACACCGTCGTCACCCGCACCTTATTATATAATAGGGAGCTCTATGGCGACGGCGTCACCCTCGCGTTGGCTGCCTACGGCCAGGGCAAGATGGAGAGCTACGACATCAAGCTGCCCTACAAGGAGCCGACAGCGTCGCTCCGCACTCAATGGGAGCAGCTGGACAGCGTGACCGAACCCGGACAGCGGCAGACGTGGCGGCTGCGCGTGGGCCAGCCCTCCGGGCAACCCGCCGACGCACAAGCCATGGTGACACTCTACGACAGTGCCCTCGACCTCATTGATGACAACACCTGGGGCAACAACTGGGGCCTCCCCAGCGACATGCCTACCAGCTACACCTAGACCCTTGACGACGACGAACAACGCAGCAGTGAGCAAAGCCCCCTGAAACCACTTCCCCAGCCCAGCGTCCGTCCCACAACCTTCGCCGACGGCCTCATCAGCCTCGATGCCGTCGCGTGGGCTGTGGCCTATCGCATGGGCGGCTGGACGCTGGAAAGACAAGGCAAGGGCAAGCCCGGCTATTGTCACGGCATCGTTTATGACCCGTCGGGCGACGTGCTGATGGGAGCCATGCTGAAGACCAGCCAAGGGAGGAGCGGCGTGACCGACGTGGACGGGACGTTCTCCATCCCCGTCAGCGGCACGGCGCAGCTCACCGCCTCATACGTCGGCTATGAGCCGACAACAGTGACCGTTACCAGTGGCCAGCCGGTCGTCATCTGCCTGAGCTACGACAGCAACCAGCTGGAGGAGGTTGTCTGTGGCTTTGGGGCGTCAACGAGCAAGTTCTCTGCTCCCGTCATCAAGGGTAATGTAGAGGTGAAGTTTGAGGACAGGGACTATTCCGCTACCCGGGAGATGAGCCGACGCTCGACAAGCAAACTAGGAAGACTAGCTGAGAATGGTGCAGAGGGCTTGGCGCACGTGCGCCGCAACTTCCGTACCCTCGTCCTCTGGGCACCCGCCACGGCGACCGACCGAGACGGCTGTGCCACGTTTCATTTCACCATGCCCGACAATGTCACCACATGGCGGCTGCAAGGTCTCGTCCACGACCGCGAGGGTGCCGTGGCCTCGCTCGACACCACGGTGCAGTCGCGGCTGACGCTGATGGTGACCGACAACCTGCCGCGCTTCCTCCGCCGGGGCGACGAGACACAGCTGCCGCTCACGGTGAACAACATGGGTGAGGGCCGACTCAAGGGGACGCTCGCCGTGCAAGTCGCTGGCAAGGGGCAGGGACTGACTGACGGACAAGGCCTACAAGTTCAGCTTGCAGCCGTCCGCGTCGACGACCTTCACCACCCCACTCCACGTGCCTGCCGACACACTGCTGCAAGCCATCACGGTGCGTGCCACCGCCTCAGCACGCGACCACGGCGACACGATGGAGAGGACGATACCCATCGCCACCGGCAAGGAGCGCGTGCCGGAGATAAAGATGGTTAGCCGTCCCGCCGCCAAGGCCATCCGCGAGGCCTTGGGCGAGATGGACTCGGTGAGGGGCAACGACGCGCTGTCGCTGGCCGCCAAGATATACATGGCCTACAAGCTGAGCGAGCTGGGCGATGAAGACGACGATGACGAGCCGTCTAAAAGCCACGTCGCTCCCTTGGGCTCCCTGCAGCGGCTCCAGCACCATGACGGCTCCTTCACCTGGTGGCCGGGGATGCCCGCGAGCCGCATCGTCACGGTGACCGTGGCGGAGATGCTGGCCCCGTTGGTGGGAAACTATCATGAAGTGGCTAATCTGCTGCGACCCACGAAGATGAAGCTGGCCGCATGGCTCGCCGAAGATGCCCGCCAGCTGGAGAAAAAAGGTGTGGCAGCATGCGACTTAGAAGAGGCCTACCATATTCTCTATGCGCTGTCGCTCATGCCCGCCCCGCTACCTGCGGAAGCAAAGGCGGCTCGGAAGACGCTGCTGGACTATGCCGAGAGTCATGGTGCTGACCTCACCATCCTCGGCAAGGCCCGCGTGGCCACAGCCTTGAGCCTCGACGGGCGGCGTGAGGCCGCACGCGGCATGATGGAGAGCCTGGGCCAGTATGCCGTCACCACCACCGACCGCGGCACTTACTTCGACACGCCGAAGGCCTATTACAGCTGGCGCGACTATAAAATCCCCACGGTGACAGCGGCCATCCACGCCCTGTCGCTCATCGCTCCGGCCGACACCACCCTGCTCATAGGCATGAAGAGGTGGCTGGTGGAAGAGAAGAAAACACAGCGTTGGGACACGCCTTTAGTGACGGTCGATGCCGTCGAGGCCTTCCTCACAGGCCCCATGCCGAAAAAGGTGGCCTGGCCCGTGGTGACAGGCTGGCACGAGGCCGAGGCCTCCGCCCTGGCCGACGAGAGCCGGGGCTTCAGCGTGAGCCGTACCATAGAACCTACCGACAGCCTGCACCGCTGCCTCAGCATCGGCGACCACATGAGAGTGGTCATCAAGGTGCATGCCGACCGTGACTGCGACTTCGTGCGCGTCACCGACCACCGTCCGGCTTGCCTCATGCCCGTCAGTCAGCTTTCAGGCTACGACTGGCGGCTGGGCTGCTATGTGCGCCCGATGGACGAGCTGACCGACTATTACTTCGAAACCCTGCACAAAGGCGACTACACACTGACAACCGACTATATCCTCGACCGCCCCGGCAACTACCATGCGGGCGCCGTGAAGGTAGAGTGCGAGTATAACTCGGCCTTCATAGGCCGTTCTACACCAAATACAAGAATAGCCATCAGCGAGGATAATTTGCATTAGGTCTCCTTTTTATATATAGCACATTTTTAGACGACGAACTTTCTTTTTCAACTTTTTTCTATATCTTTGCACCAGTTCTTATTATTAATCATGCAAGGATATGAAAAATGTAAAAACTATCCTCTTTACCGCAATGGCTTCCATGATGTTAGCCTCTTGCGGTACAACGTCGACGGTGCCTATCACCGGCAGGAAGCATAACCTCCTCGTTACAGACGCTCAGGTGCTTAGCCTCAGCAACCAGCAGTATTCTGAGTTTATGAAGACTGCAAAAGTCTCTACGAATGCTACTAACACCGCTATGGTGAAGCGTGTGGGCCAGAGACTGGCCAACGCTGTAGAGACATATCTCAGAAACAATGGTATGTCCTCAGAAATTCAGAACTTCTCATGGGAGTTCAACCTTGTGCAGAACAAGGAAGCAAATGCCTTCTGTATGCCTGGTGGAAAGATCGTCGTCTATGAAGGTCTGCTGCCCATCACCCAGAATGAAGCTTCTTTGGCCATCGTCCTCGGCCACGAGATTGCCCACGCTGTAGCCAAGCACTCCGCTGAGCAGATGTCGAAGAAGATTCGCCAGCAGTACGGTACGCAGATAGGTGGTGCCGTCGTCGGCACGCTCTTCGGCTCTGATGCCGCAAGCATCGGCACCGCCATCGCACAGCAAGGCTTCGACCTGGCCAATCTGAAATACAGCCGTGATGATGAGACGGAGGCCGACCACATGGGGCTCATCTTCGCCGCCATGGCCGGCTACGACCCACAGGTGGCCATCTCCTTCTGGCAGCGTATGTCGGCAGCCTCAGGCAGCAGCCAGAGCGACTTCCTTAGCGACCACCCCTCTGACGCTAAACGTATTGCAGCACTGAAGCAGGAAATGCCTGAGGCACTGAAATATTATGCTGCTTCAGGATACGCTAAACTGTTGCCCCACGAAAAGTAGACACTGAAGGGTGAAAAAATGGCCTCGTTTTGTGT
>ERZ773148.3363-NODE-3363-length-11065-cov-3.484196_pt1 | contig 11065 bp, 10 predicted proteins | sample MGYA00580846_ERZ773148 | MGnify/ENA primary metagenome ERZ773148 (study PRJEB29015, sample SAMEA2737879) | human gut metagenome | biome: human gut; feature: human-associated habitat; material: faeces | place: China | collected 2012 ...
GTTCTGAAATTTTTCATCAGAGGTATCAATCAATTTGCGGGCAGAATAATCCTTTTTGGGTATGACTGCCTTACGTTCCCGTTTCATTTCTATGCGTTCTTTAATGCGTTCTTTGGTGTATTCTTTCCCCAAAGATTTGGTGCTGCCACGCACAAAACGGTCTTTATCCAAAGGTCGGAATGAGATATATTTGGCAGCTCCTTCCTCAAAAGTTTCCCCTTTGATTTCATAACCTTTGGCTCTCATCAGAAGCAGAAATTCCTCATAAGTGGAAGCCGACTTGATGCAGAAATTGATGTCTTTTCTGATCTGTGGTTTTGAGGAGGTTCCGTTCTTATCCGCCTGCCATTCGTTGTATTTTTTTCCACGCTGCCCGCCGGGAATAATGACGGACAGGTTGTGTTCCTTGCACAGCTCGTCACTCAATTTTCGGATGCGATAATAGCTCTGTTTACAATCATGGTATTTGTCATGTTCGATGTTGTCAGCAGCACAAAAAATGATGTGGTTGTGGATGTGACCTTTATCAATATGGGTGGTGACAACGTAAGAATATTTTCCCTCTAAAACTTTGTCGGCAAGCTCCTTTCCAATCTGGTGAGCTTCTTCAAAGCTGACCTCTCCCGGAGCAAAAGCCTGGATTAAATGATAGGCTTTATTGGGACTGTTTTCACGACAGTGATCCAGCGTATATTTGAAATCAATAGCGGCGGTTTCAGGAGAACAGGCATAGGAAGAAATGAACATTTTTTCATCGGTCTTGTCCGGGTTACAGATGTAATCTATCGCTTTATCAACGGTTGCTTTGATAGCATGGATTTTTGTGTATGCCATACCTGATTCATCAACTCCTTTACTTCGTCCATATCTTCCTGATAGATGTGGTCGGTGCTGTTTATCCGTTTCGCAATCTGGTTTAAGCTGGAGCTGATCCGTCCAAGCTCTGTGTTGTAATTTCTCAGATAGCTGTAATCCACGTCATAGACATAGCCATACAAAATGAGTTTGCGTAAGAAAGCAGACTTGCTTTTCATGCCGGACTGCTTAAATTTTTCATCAAGGATATACTGCTCATCATCATCAAGATAAAATTGCACCGGATTGGTGCGGCTTCTGTTTGCCATTTCTGATACTCCTTCCTGATTTTGGGTACAAAAAAACTGCTGTAAAATGTTCGATGTTTTACAACAGTTGGTTTCAAAATTTATTCGATTTTGGATAAAATTATCCAAGAGAAATTGTAGCAAAAATGCGGAAAAAGGTCAATGACTTTGCTGTGAAAAGCGGCACAAAAACATAAGAGGGTTAGGGATACTTCCCTATGGAAATTTGTTCCGTTCAGTCGGCAGGCTGAATGTGAAAAATTTCGCCTGTGTCATGACACAGGCAGTGCTTGCTAAGATGGTTGATATAGTTATTAGTGTATTTAAAAGTATCTGTAAATCTAAAGAAATTTTAGGTGTAGGACAAAAAAATCCTTTTTTTGTCAGCAAATGTCGTATTTTTGACAGTTAATAAAAATAAACAATATTTAATTTATAATAATTATAAATTGATGTTATATATAGGAGGAGCAGATATGGACAGAACATACAGAAATCATACTGTTAATCAAGGCTCAGTAGTTGATGCCATGAATTACAGTTTTACAGTAACACAAAGCTGTAATTTAGCTTGTAAATATTGTTATGAATGTAAAAATGAAAACTCTCGTATGAGTATAGAAACTGCAAAAAAGGCAGTGGATTTTGCATTAGGTTATGGAACAAATTATAATTTTGTAAGATTTGATTTTATGGGTGGAGAACCATTGCTTGAAATCGAGATGATAGATGAAGTTGTTGATTATATTAAATTTAAATTATATGAAGAAAAGCATAAATGGTTTGGGCGTGTAGGGTTTGACCTGACTACAAACGGGGTTTTATATGATAGCAAACTTGTTCAAAGATTTATTGAAAAAAACCGTAATTGCTTAAATATCAGTATGACTATAGATGGCATAAAAGAAAAACATGATATGAATCGAATATTTAGAAACGGAGAGGGATCTTTTGAAAGCGTTCTAAAAAATGTTCCGCTATGGCTTTCACAATTTCCTAATGCTGGAACAAAAGTTACATTTGCTAGTGCGGATTTACAATATTTAAAAGATAGCCTAATATTTCTTAACTCATTAGGAATAAAGGAAATTGTTGCCACGCTTGTTAATGAGGATGTTTGGCATGAAGGCGATGATATTATTTATGAAAGGCAACTACGAGAACTTGCAGACTATATGATAGATAATGATTGCCCTGTGGAATTTGCTGGAGGTCAATTTTCAGAAACAATGGGATTACCTTATAACAATGAACGCTTAAAATTGAATTGGTGTAATTGTGGAGAGAATAATTTTGAAATTGATTATCGTGGTAATCTTTATCCTTGTGTTCGCTTTTTGCCATTTGCATTACATAAAGATGATAGATCAGTAGGTAATGTAGAAACAGGTGTTGATTTTAATAAGTTACGCCCCTTTGAAGTACTAAATATTTCTAATCAAAGTAGTCAAGAGTGCCTTGAATGTCCTATCGCAAGTGGATGTGGCTGGTGTGTTGGAAACAATTATAACAAAAATGAATATAATAGCATTTTTGTTAGAGAAATGGCAATTTGTAAGATGCATAAAGCCAGAGCTAGAGCAAATGATTATTATTGGGCAAGAATGAGAAATAAAAAGGGAGTTGTTCGGCACGTTCCTAATTTAGATCGTAAGCGATTTTTATATATAATGATGAGTGATAACGCTGTGGATTATTGTTCAAAGATTGAGCGTAAGAGGTATGATAATATTTTAAGACTTGATGATTTTAAACAAGGTTTGCATTTTGCAAGGGAAAATTTTTATACACCTGTTATTGTATATGATGATAAAGAATTAGATGTTAATTTTGAAAAGGTGTTAGAAGAGTATGAAGTTATTAGGATTAAACCTTTTTCTCTTGCCAAGCAGGAAAAAAATAATAATTGTATTGTTGTAGTTGACGGAGAGGAGATTCCCGAAAATTTTGATAAGTATTTTTCGCAAATATTATTGCATATACAAAAAAAGGATATAGATGATCTTAGTAATATATGTGCTAAATTATTTCCTTGTTCAAAAAAGGTAAATATTATCATTGATGATTGGGATGATATGAAATCATCTGATTTTAATCATTATGAGCGAGCATTAGGACAAGTGGCAGATGCGATATTTGAATATGCCATAAAAGGAAAAATTGTTCAGGTTAATATTCTGACAGATATGATGATTACAAAAGATAAAATGAATTGTGGTGCCGGAGATTCTAGTTTGTTATTAGCACCTAATGCAGAACTATATCCATGTTCTAGTTTTTATTTTAGTGGTCAATATCAAAGTTTAGGAAACATTGAAAGTCATGTAAACCTTAAACAGAGTAAATACAAAATGTGCAATTCTCCAGTTTGCAATCGTTGTGATATAAACAGTTGCCATAGATGTGTCTATAACAATCTTGAGAAAACAAGAGAGCTAAAAATTCCTTCAGAAGAACAGTGTGAGTTAAGAGGAATTGAAAAAAAGATTGCAATAAAGCTGCAAAAACGATTAATAGAATTAAATGTAAAAACACCTTTTGGGCGTAATATATTGCAAGAACATGATTATCCGGAAGTATTAGAACTGATAGTAAATGAAAAGTTTGCTGGATATAGATAAGAAGGAGCGATGGCATTATGGAAGCAGAATATACAAAAATAGACAATGATTTAGCTGTTAAAGCCAGATTTTTATACAATGAACTTAGAGCATTAGATGATTTGATGCTTACAATACCTTATCATCCGGAAAAAATGTATCTTCTAGAGGCTGTAAAGGAGGATAAAAGCAAGATTCAGTCACAAATAGATGATTGGTGGGAAAAGATAGCCCAAATTACTGGTAAAACTTTTTCTGATAATGCAGAAGTAATATTTGATATGTCTGTTATTTCGGATTAAATAGTTAATCTATTTATATAGGTTGATTTATTTAATATAATAGATCGTTATTTTAACGTTCTAAATTTTAAGGAAAGGAGGAATACGATATGTTAAGTAATGACTACATTATTGGCGGCGATAGCGACAACTTAGGAGAAGCAGTACCTTTTGGTTGTATTACATGTGGTGGTTGCAAAGGCTGCGAAGGTTGCGCTGGCTGCAAGGGCACTGGTGGAAAGAAAAAGTAAATCCAAGTAGAATGCCAGAATGGAGTACAAATGGTTTTACATTTGTACTCCAATTGCAGTTTGGGATTAATTGCGTTAGAAAATTTAGAAATCTATTCTGATAATTGAAACATTAGAAATTTATTTATAATAAATCAAGAGAAATATTTTTCTTAAATATTTGAGCTACTTGTTCAGGCTTTGAAAAATACATGATTTCAAATTCAAAAATATTAATTATTTTAGTATAATTAATTGTTTATAAATAGGAGATATAATCTTATGGGAAGTTTACATAAATTAAAAAAAATTTTTTCTTTTATATCGATATATAGAATGCATTTGTTGATAATATTAATTATTAGTTTTAGCGGTATGTTTTTTGAATTACTTCAACCAAAGTTATTAGGCGATATAATAGATCATATTGGAAATAATATGTTTGGAGATATTGGCATTATTGTAGTGCTAATGTGTCTAGCAGAGCTTGTGTCATCATTGTTAACGTATTTGTCAACCTTTTTGATGACAAAGGTAGGCATTAATGTATCAACTGAGCTGAAAACAAAATTTTATAATAATATGATTGAATTACCTTCTTACAAACTAGATGCGATGCAATCAGGAAATCTTTTAACAAGATATGAAACAGATATAAATAATCTGTCTGATTTCCTTTCTTCCTATTTGGTGTCTTTTATAATGAATTTCTTTAGCTTTTTAATAATTTTATATTTTTCATTTTCTATAAATATCATTTTGACGTGTATTGTAATTATATTCTTACCTATAAGTTTATATATTGAAAGGTTATTTTCTGGTAAATTGAAGAAGAATATCCGTGAATTGCGTTGCATGAATGATGAATATTTAACGCTTTTTACAGAAACGATTAAAGGAAATAGTGACATTAAGCTTTTACGGGCAGAAAAATTTTTTATATATAAAATGGAAAAATTTCAAATATTTTATAAAGATTCTGTTACAAAATTAAATTTAACAAGAAACTTAGGAAGTTTTATAAAGAAGTCTATATTCGTTTTTTTGGAATTGGTAATGTTATTTGTAGGCATAAAGTATATTAAGTTTGGAGTACTAACAATAGGAAATTTTATTGCTTTTTCAAATTATTCAGCACGATTAAATAATAGTATATCCCAAATAATTAGAGTTTATGGCAGTTTTAATGAAACAACTGTATCAATAGAGCGCATTGAAGAGGTAAATAATTCTTTTATTCATTTTGATAAGAATAATGATAAAGAAGATAATAAAAAAGTAGATAGTTCGATATTTAAGGAAATAATAGTTTTTAAAGATGTATCATTTGAATATAATAAAAATAATCCAGTGTTCAACAATTTAAATATTATATTTAAACCGACACTGCTTAATATTATTTTAGGCGATAGTGGACTAGGAAAATCAACATTATTCAAGTTAATTGTAAAATTATATGAGCCACAATCGGGAAGTATATATTTTGGAGGTACAAATATAAAAGACATATCATCTTCTATAATACGTCGAAATGTTGCTTATGTACCACAGAGTCCATATTTTTTTAATGTATCTATTAAAGAGAATATGAAATATGCAAATGCTGATATTACAATTGATGAGATATATCATATACTTAAAATGGTAAATTTATATGAGTTCATTTTAACATTACCTTGTGGCATAGATACAATAATGAAAGAAGCAGGAAGCAACTTGTCGGAAGGACAAAAACAGCGTCTAAATATTGCAAGAGCTATAGCTCAAAAGCCACAAATATTTTTGTTTGATGAACCTACATCAGCATTAGATGTTGAAAACAGAAGTGAAATTCTACAAATTATTCAGAATTTAAGCACTAGAAATACGGTAATAATGATAACTCATGATAGAGAAATTATAGGAGAGTTCGATAAAGCCAATATTGTAGAAATAGATAACTTAATACAACGTCCTAGTTAATGTACAATGACAGACTGAGTTATTAGTAGTTGATATATACAAGCATAATAGGTAAAAAAGACCAGATTCTCAAAGGATTGAAACCTGGTCTTAATTTTTGTCATTTTAAATTAGAAGCTATTTTGTTATTTAGTTGCTTTTTCAATCATATATACGCCTGTTTGTATGATAAATTCAGAAAAAAATACTATTACTGATAAGATAGCTAGATGGGCATTCATATCTTTAATAAAGCATATGGTGCAAAGACACCCTGCCAAACCACCTACAAACACAGGCAGATAATTTTTAATCTTTAAGGATTGTTGCCTTACTTTCTCCATATCATCTTGATGTATGCCCAATGTAAATTGTATATATGAATCTCTTTTCCGGCTGCTTTTTTCGCTATTATATTGAAGTGCCTGCGTGAAAAGTAGTAGAATACCCAATATAGCTAGCATAAAAATCAGGCTAAAAATCAATACTGTATTTTCATTCTGAATTCTTAAAAAATGCTCTTGTTTACTTATGATATGGATTGATTGTAGATTTTCATACTGATTGTCTATATCAAGGTTTTTATCTTTAATTAAGTTTAAACATAGCCTATATTTTATACAAGCATTTTTGCTCACCAAGTGAAAATCATCATTATTCAATATCAGGATACGCTGTTGCGAGCTTTCACAATTAAACAAATAATCCCATATTTCATAATCAGCAATAAGTGAAATATGATGATCCCCTACATTAATAGGAATCTCTTGATCTGGCTCAAAATAATGCCACTCCCTCCCATCAGGCATTTTTTGGATGTTCACCATTGACCTATCAAGCTGGCTCAACACAATAATATGTCCGCTTTCGATACCTAAATTTTCTCCTGTCATTTCAACATAAACATCTTCTGGTATCAAAGTAATTTTCATTTTACCGTATACAGTTTCTGCTTCCACTGATTTGAAAATAATCCATTTCTGCAAGTGATTTTCATTTTCTTGTACAAACTTCATTATATCATCATATCTCTCTTCCTCAAACTCAACAACATAATCATATGGACTGTTGGAATTATCCAGTTCTGCATTTGTTTGGCAAAGTATGACTATTATTATTGTCAAAAAAATAAGCACCCAGTATATGATTGCATATGCAGATAAGGATTTTGCAACATTCTTATATTCATTTCTGAATTCATTGAGTAATAAGAGATTCTTTTTATTCCAATCTTTAGGCGTTAAAGCACTGGAAAACCAATAGCCAAATGAATAAATGAACAAATATATTCCTAAAATTACTGCAAATACTGAAGCAATCGGTACAAGATTAGAGTATTCCCCTGAACCTATTTTATTGACGAGTAAAAGGAGGTTTCCACCTACTAGAAAAACAAATCCTATGATAGCTATAGTTCTTTGATTTCCATTTCTTTCTATTTTCGCTTTGCGGTCACTAACAATATCAGAAATGTTCTTACAGTTTAATAATGAATGGTTCAACACGATTCCTGCATAACAGATTAACAGAAATATTACGATGATAGGCAACATCCTTAATATGGGAATATCTTGTGTAACATTATTATCTGTATGGATAATCTTATTTAAGAAAATAACATCATAAATCCAAAAGCCTACTGCTGTTCCAACCACAGTTGCTACTATGATAGGAACTGTGGTTTTGGCAAGCAACCGTTTTTTTAACTCTTTTCTCTGCATCCCTAAGGCAATTAAAATACCCATGTTCCTAATATTTGTATGAAAAAAGTTTCGATATAAAAACATTAGATAAAGAAAAACCATTGCGAGAATGCCGCATAAAAGTAAATACATAATACTAATCAAACCGTTTTCATTATGTAACAATTCCATAAATGTTTTATCATGTGATAAAATAGCAAGAAAAGAAAAGATAGTGGAAAGAAATAATACAGCACCGGAATAAAACCTAAATTCTTTTCCTAATTTTATACTTTTATCAAATAAACTATCAAAAGATTTCATCCAGTTCCCTCATTTCTTCCTGAATTTTTCGGTAAAAGTTTTCGCGTGAATCTGATTTTTCGATTCCTTTCACAAACTTTCCATCCTTTAAAAATAAAATACGATTACAAAAACTTGCACTGAAAACATCGTGCGTTACTAATACAATCGTAATATGATACTCTCTATTAATTTGTTTAAATAAATCTAATACTTTTCCTGCTGTCCGTACATCAAGACTTCCCGTAGGTTCATCTGCCAGTAAAATTTTACTCCGTTTCATCACCGCTCTGGCAATTGCTGCTCGTTGTTGTTCACCGCCGGAAATTTCATCCGGAAAATGTGTTTCATAACTGCTAATTTCAAGTTTTTTTGTAATGGATGTATATTCCCTTTCTATTACTGTTTCGTCTGAATTTATCATTGCACAAGGCAAAAAAATATTTTCTTTTACGGTCAATCCTGATAGTAAATTGTAATCTTGGAATATATAGGAAATCACTTGTTGACGGTATAATTCTTTTTCTTGTTCTTTCATAGATAATAAATTTTGTCCCTCAATTTTTACTTCACCGTCTGAAAAGCTTTCCATGCCGCCCAAAATACGCAATAAAGTGCTTTTTCCACTTCCAGAAGCACCCATGATTCCCAAAAACTCGCCATCCTCAACGATTAAATTCAAGTTATTTAAAATATATATATTATGAATATTATCATAAAATTTTTTTAAATTTTTTACTGATATCATATTTAATCACACTTTCTTTATTTTTATAAAATGTTTATAAATCATTTTTTATTATTTTTTATATAAAATATAATTGCTATTGCAGTTGCAAGAAAAAGAATAATGATTGGTAATGTTATACCAGAAAAGATATTCCATAAAAATTCATTTTCCCATGAAATTTGGTTTATAAGCATAATTATGGCAAATGCGATAATATAAATTGAAGCACAGCCCAGTATGATATTTTTTGTTTTTTCTTTTTTGCGAATAGTATTTTCTAAATTCCTTTGTTGATTTTCTAAGGACTCTGCTTTTAGAGTGAGTGCATCTAATTCAGACGGTTTTAGAAGAAAATCAATCGATACATTAAAAATATCACTTAGTAGCTTTAGTTTGTCTGCATCAGGAATACATTGTCCGGACTCCCATTTTGAAATTGATTGCCTTGAAACATTTAGTTGTTCTGCTAGTTGTTCCTGTGTCAAATTATGGGCTTTTCTTAGATTTAATAGTTTTTCTGAAATATTCATATCAATACCTCCATTTTTTTAAATTTATTCTAGCAATATTTCTAATTGCAATCAATCAAGTAGTATAGGAATTACCGCAACCAGAAGTTGCAAAATGATAACATAGCGGAAGAAAGCCTATTAATGTTCTTTATTTCAGATTTCCGATACGAAATAGATCACGGAAATTGTATTTAAAAATTCTATGTAAGTTAAGATATATAATATTAATTTTTATGGCTTAATATCATGATTTTAAGTAAAAACATAATATATAACACATACTATAACATATATTTAATCATTGTGTAATCATAATATATGATTAAATGGAGGTGCAATATGGGTAATGATGATTTGGTTATTAAACCTAAAAAGCCAAAGGGAGAAGACGGATATAGAGTGTTTTCTATAAGAGTTAAAGAAGAAATTGTCGCTCAAATTGATACCATATCTATGAAAACAGGCAGAAGCAGAAATGAACTGATTGGTATACTTTTGGAGTATGCAATAGGACATTGTGTTATAGAAAAATAGAATGAAATGTATTTGTATAATTAAAAGGGGATTCAGATGATAAAAATTGCTATTTGTGATGATGAAAACGTTATTGCTAGCCAGATAGAAAATATTATTTGGAACATTTGTAAAGAGGAAAACATCCCGATTGATACAGATGTCTTTTATAGTGGTCATGAATTAGAAAAAGAAGTATTTGAAGGAACAAAATACGATTTAATATATTTGGATATACAGATGATCAATGGAGACGGAATAACTACAGCTAAAAATATCAGAAAAATCGATAAAAACGTATTATTGATTTATGTTTCTGGATATGACAAATATATGATGGAGCTATTTAGGTTAGATGTTTTTGCGTTTATCAAGAAGCCTATAGATTCCCTTAATTTCAAAAAAATCTTTTTAGATGCAAATCTTAAAATCTGTAATCAAAGATTCTATTTTTCTTTTCGTTATAAAAATCAAGAATATAAAATTTCCTGTATTGATATTATATATTTTGAAAGCAATGGTAGAACAATTAATGTGTATTCTAGAGATAATAAGACTGAGAAATTTAATGGAAAATTGTCGGAAGTGGAGGAAAGACTTGGAAATGGGAAAATACCCTTTCTAAGAATTCATCAATCATATCTTGTAAATTATCATCACATACGCTCTCGTTCAAAGACATCAGTAACGTTAATAAATGGAACTAAATTGCCTATAAGTGAAGATAGACAGAAGAATTTTGGAAAGCAATATAGTAGGTTGTTGGGAGGTGAAGTTGATGTTTAATTTAGGTAATTATATTTTAAATTTTTTCATGACTATTGCAGCAGTATGGATTGTTAATAGATTTTGGGGGAGTTTTTTTGTAAGAAAGAAAAATTCGATTTTGTTTGTTATAGTAAATATTTTTTATTTTACCTTTCAGATGGCTCGTCAATGTAATAGAGGAAATATAGATATAATAGAAACGATTATTAATATTTTATTAATATTAATAATAGCTATATGTGGATATAATTGTGCAGGAAAGAAAAAATATTTTCTATTATTATTATTTTATTCTATTTGGTCATTGTTGGAGGAAGTTATTTTCTTTTTACTAAGAAATATTCAGGTAGAACATTGGAGCCGGAATGAAATAGGGGTGGTAATATCTAATATCCTCATGAT
>ERZ773148.3370-NODE-3370-length-11044-cov-5.166712_pt1 | contig 11044 bp, 6 predicted proteins | sample MGYA00580846_ERZ773148 | MGnify/ENA primary metagenome ERZ773148 (study PRJEB29015, sample SAMEA2737879) | human gut metagenome | biome: human gut; feature: human-associated habitat; material: faeces | place: China | collected 2012 ...
CTCGCAGCCGACCCTTGGCTGTCGTAGAGGCAAAGAAGGCCGTGCGCAGTGAGGAGGACGGACGGCAGCAGGCTGAGCTGTATGCCCAGAGTCTCGAAAGGACATACGGCGTAAAGCCCGTGATCTATTTCACCAATGGCTTCACCGTCAAGGTCATCGACCAATTAGGCTATCCAGCCCGGACCATCATGTCATTCCATAGCAAGGCCGACTTGCAACTACTGCATCAGCGGCAGACGCGCAAGGCCATCCAGGACTTTGCGGTGAATAAAGACATTGCAGGACGTGAATACCAGATAAAAGCTGTCAAGGCCGTGTGCGAGCGACTGAACAAGCGGCATCGCCGCTCACTCATCGTCATGGCGACGGGTACGGGAAAGACGCGCGTGGCTATTGCCATTGCAGAACTATTGATGCGCAACAACTGGATAAAGAATGTGCTGTTCCTTGCCGACAGAATCTCTCTGGTCAATCAGGCGCATAAGAACTTTGTGAAGCTGTTGCCTAACGAGACGACCTGCGTCCTCTCCGACCATGGCAATGCGCCCGACCTGAATGCAAGAATCATGTTCTCGACCTATCAGACGATGATAGGGTATATCGACGAGGAGGAGAAAGACTTCTCCATAGGACGCTTCGATCTGATATTTATCGATGAGGCCCACCGCAGCGTGTTCGGCAAATACGGAGCCTTGTTCGATTACTTTGACTCGCTACTCATCGGACTGACGGCAACGCCACGCGATGATATTGACCACAGCACTTATCATCTGCTGGACGAAGAGCAGGGCGAGCCTACTGCCGACTATTCCTATGACCAGGCTGTCGCTGACGGCTACCTCTGTCCTTACAAGCTCCGTAACCTCACCACTCCGATATTGCGCCAGGGCATACACTATGACGACCTATCAAAAGAGCAGAAAGAGCAGTTGGAAGGCGTGTGGACCTACGAGAAGGAGAAACTGCACAAAAGACCGGACGAGAACTATTGGCGCGATATCGAACGGACAGAGATAAACAAATACATATACAACAAAGGAACCATTGACTCCGTCCTGAAGGAGCTGATGACCAATGGCCTGTATGTCAATGACGGGATGACGATCGGCAAGACCATCATCTTCGGCTATGACCATGAGCATGCCCAAATGATTGTCGATGCCTTTCAGCGCCTCTATCCCGAGCTCGGTCCCAACTTCTGCCAACTCATCGACTACTCGGTATATAATTCCGAAACACTCCTCGACAACTTTGAACGGCGCAATGGCCTGCCTCAGGTCGTTGTCAGTGTCGACATGCTTGACACGGGCGTCGACATCCCCGACTGCCTGAACCTGGTCTTCTTCAAGCCGGTGCGTTCAAAGATCCGCTTCTTCCAGATGATAGGGCGCGGCACACGCCTCAGCCCCGGGATATTCGGTCCGAGGAAGGCTGCCGAAGGTGAGAAAGACGATAACGACAAGAAGGAGTTTCTTATCTTCGACTGGTGTGGCAACTTTGACTTCTTCAGCATTCATGGCGAGGAAGCCGACGAGACGCCACACAGCTCTTTGGAAGAGAAGCTCTTCGACTTAAAGCTTGATATTGCCGTGTTGCTTCAGGAGGCGAAGTATCAGCAGAGCACGTTTGCCAAATCACTGCATGACGGCCTGAAGAAGGAGCTGTTGGCAAAGGTCGCCAAGCTGCCAAGGTCGCGGATAGACGTAAGGAAAGTCGGCGATGTGGTGTATCATTTCCAACAAGAGCAGTCGTGGCAACACCTTTCTCCGCTCGATGTGGTACAGCTGAAGGAGAAAGTGGCACCCGTACTCCCAAGAGTGCAGACCGACTTTCAGGCGCTGCGCTTCGACTTTCTGATGTTCAAGATTGAGATTTCATTAATCGACGAGTCACAGAATGCCGATTCCTTTGCAGACCAGGTCTACAGGATAGCCAAGAAGCTGGCATCAAAGGCTTCCATCCCTCAGGTCTACGCAAAGATGACAACCATCAACGAGGTGCTGAGCCCGGAGTTCTGGCAGAACAAGACCCTTGACCGTCTGGAGTTTGTCAGGAAGGAGCTTCGCGACCTTGTCCAGTTTCTCAAGGGAGAAAAAGGGCAGACCTTTGAGATAGACATTGACGACCCGGGCGAGTTGATAGAAGGCACCGGTGAGCCACCGATAACAGGCTATAAGACATACAAGGACCGGGTGATGGACTACTTAGAAAAGAACAAGCAGTCGAGCAAGGTGTTGCAGAAGATATACAATCTTGAGCAGCTCAATGAGGCCGACATCCTCGAACTGGAGAAAATTCTCTGGAAAGATCTTGGAACGGAGAAAGAATACGAGGACAATGTCAAGGACCAGATCCATGGCGGTAATGTGGCGGCATACATCCGCTCTATTATCGGCATTGACAGGCAAACGGCCATACGGAAGTTCGAGGACCTGCTCAAAATCCAGGAGCTCAATTCTGAACAGATGGACGTACTGGAGTCCATCATCGAGTATGTCTGTCAGCAGGGCGATATAACATCAGATGATATCATGTCGCCGGTTTTCGAGAATACCCCATGGAATGTGTTCGGCGACCATACCTCCTTCCTCTTCAACTATGTCAGCATGTTGCATCAGGTGATTGAGGATGACAAGAAGAAGGCATGACAATAGGTTTAGCAGTTTTTTGACCCACATAAGATATGAGACTTTGCATCGTAGGAACTGGCATGATAGCCAATGAGGTGGCCAAAGCACTGAGAAGCGAGGCCCCGGAGATAGAGATAACGGCCATTTGCGCGCACAGCAACAAGGCTAAGGCTGAGGAGATGGCTAAGGCGTATCATATTCCGAAAGTCTATACCGACTATGCCGAACTGCTTCGCGACGACAATGCCGACTTTGTGTATTTGGGTATTGTCAACACCGCGCATTTCAGCTATGCCCGCCAGGCCCTCTTAGCAGGGCGCAACATCATCGTGGAGAAGCCTTTTACGACAACGGTCGAAGAGGCCAGGACCTTAGTCTCCCTTGCCCGCGAGCGGCATCTCTGGCTCTTCGAGGCCATTACGACACTGCATCTGCCCAACTTCCGCCTTGCCAAAGAGTTGCTGCCACGGATAGCACCCATCCGCATCATCCAAGCCAACTACTCACAATATTCCAGCCGCTACGACAGATACCTTAGCGGTGATGTCGCACCCGCCTTCAACCCCGAGCTCGGCGGTGGGGCTCTCAACGACATCGGCATCTATAACATCAATGCCGTAGTGGGATTATTGGGCAAGCCCCTGACGGCCCACTATTATGCCAACTGCGGATTCAATGGCGTAGACACCTCCGGCGTCCTCGTCATGCAATATCCTTCCGCCACAGCTGTCTGCATCAGTGCCAAAGACTCCACCAGTCCTTCCGGTATCACCATACAAGGCGAGAAAGGAACCCTGACGATTCCTTCCCCGCCCAATGCGGCTACTAAGGTCACACTCACCATCAACGGAAAGACTGAGGAATGGCAAGAGAATCAATATGCCAGCCGCCTCGTCCATGAGTTCAAGGACTTCGAGCGCATCTGGCTCTCCCATGACATCACCGCCATGACCCAGTCCCTCAACACCTCCATCGCCGTGATAGAGGTGTTGGTGAGTGTTAGGTGATGTCAGTTTCTATTCACTTTTGCTGCCCCAGATAGGAGACTCTGAGAAGCCAAAAGATCTCTTGGCGCCGGCCTCGCCACCATTATCCTCTATCACAGCACCTTTTGCAGGTTCCGTAAGTGAGCCTGCACTCAGCAAAGGCTCTGACACCTTCATCATTTTCATACTTGGTGACTGATATTCTTTCTTGTTCATATTCCGATTTCTTTTTAATATTTCTATTTTACGATAACTTTCTGATGATCCTTAATGTAGATACCTTGTGGGAGATTGGATGAAGATACCGACCTGCCGTTGATATCAAAGGTACGATCGTCCTTGGCCTCAGAGACGCCGATACGCTCTATACTCGTCACCTGACCATCAAGCATAATGGCCTTAGCCTTCGTCGTTGTGGTAGCAGGTGTAGAGAAATAGCATTTATAGGGGTTGATATGGATGCCCTTTGTCGTACCGGCCTGTGCAAAAGAGCCTGTGCTTGCCATATAGCAATAATAGGTTGTGGTAGCATCGGAGATCAGCGAACGGCTGGTATCATTACCAGTAAAGGTGAAACCATCATGACTCACAGATACCAGCTTGCCATTCTTTACCCTCTTTCCTTCAAAGAGAGAGACGACACCATCCTTGTCGCTGACAAAGATATACGGCCGATAAGCGGTCACCGTTGTCACGGGAGAGAAATAGAGCACACCATTGACTGCGGAAGTAAACTCATAGAACGTGCCACCGGTAGCCGCCACCTCTGCCTCGCTGAGGTCATAGGGCAGATAGATGGTGCTCTTGTATTTTCCCGTGAACGAACGCGTAGTGACTTGCGTCTTGACGTCCTCGGTGTTGACAGACTTCAAAGCCAAGCCATCAGCCTGATAGTAGCCACCATTGACGAAGCCGAAGTCTGCTGTCTGCTCGGCATTAGTAGTTGCCGCATTGTCGAAAAGAATCTGTGCCGGAGCAGCTGTCAGTGAGCCGGAATATGTCCACTTCCAAACGGAATTTCCTTCTGCCGTAGTGCCGACTTTCTGGCAGGCATCGCCAGGGAAAGCTGAAGTGTATTGGGTGTCCCCCGTCCAAGCATACGCATCAACAGATGTCCACGATGCAGGGGCTACAAAGAAAGCACACTTCTCATTGGCATAAGTCGCGACATACGGCTCAGCTGTCTTATCTTCAAGTGTAGAAGTAATATTGTCAAGACCTGTACCACCGTCATAGCTGAGATAGCTATTACCCTTGAGACCAATGATGTCAGCAGTCTGTTGCGTATTCGTACTTCCTGTATTCAAGAGGCAGTTGTACGTATCGGTAGAATAGTTCAACACCTCATAGTAATAGGGCTCGCCCCCAATGGTGCAAGTCTTCGACATCTGTGTGCCAGGCCATGCCCCATTAAGATAAACCCCGTTAACATCCCACGCATAGAGATAGGGAGCCTTGTCTGCTTTCACAAAGACGGTGTCCTGGTGATTGCTGTTAGTGGAGATATAGAAGGCATAGTTCGGATTTTCTGAAGTTCCCGTAGAGACAGCCTGATAGCCATCGGTGCTTACTCCTGAGGGATAGCCGCTAATGACCATGATATTCTTTTTCGAGCCCTGCACGATGGTCACATAGCCGCCACTGTATTCCTGCTGGCTGATAATCTTGCTCTGATTGTCAATACCCGCCTCTTTGCGGGCCTCAATCATTTTCGCAAGCTCAGTCTGGTAAGCCACCCAATGCGGGTAGAAAATGCAAGGCGTGCCAGGCATTGCTAAGATAAAGGCGTTGGCAGCCAAAACATTTGCAGTCACCTTATTATTATCATCACGGTAGGTGTCGTGGTTATCGACAAAGGTGACGACATAGCGGCTCATCGCTGCATCACCCGCAACACCCTTGTTGCTCAAAGCCGACCAGTTGCCGTTGTTGAAGACCGTGCGTAGCTGGTCATGAAGTGGAAAGTCGAAAGCAGCAGAAGTATAGCCCGTTCCTACTATCCAATTACGAACATTGGTATAGTTGCCATCCCAATACTCACCGACGGAAAAGGTTGGGTGGGCAGAAGAATTATAGATACCGGTATATTTAGGAGCATAGCCCTTTACCATATCATATCGGAAGCCTGCATAACCCAACTCGTTGAGCAGATAGTCGAGGTAGGTCTCTACATTGGCCTGACAAGTGGCATTGGTATGGTCAAGGTCACGGTAGCCGTCAAAGTCTGTGCCGGTATCAGCAGCACCCTTAATTTTTCCGGCTACGCCAGAAGAAGAATTGGAATTGGCCTCGTCAGTTTTGCAGATCTGAGTGTAGTTGGTATTATCCCAGGTAAGGGTGTAGGTCTTACCCGTATTCTTTCCCACAACACACTCGTTGGGAAAGTTAGCCCATGACTGATAACCATTTTTATGATTGATGACAACATCCTCTATGATACCCGTTCCCTTGGCTTTATAGGTATCTATCATCTTGCGCAGCGCCTCCTCCGTGCCAAAGCAAGAGTTATGTTCGAGCCAGAAACAAGGGTCGTAGCCGTTACTCTTTGATGTCGGGTTGTCCTTATAGCTCGAGGTAGTACCGGAGTTAGGCACCCAGATAAGATCAAAATACTTCGACAGGACATCAGCCTGTTCGGTCAGCTTCTCCCAGTTCGTCACATCATACGAATCCCAGTAGAAGCCCTGAAGCATGACACCGCTATAATGAGCCGGCCAGCCTTGTGCGTAAGATAACGCCCCCCCCAAGAAGAAGGTAAAGAGTAGAATGATTCTCTTCATATAATGAATTTTGAAATTAATGTTTTATCTATTCTTCTGCAAAGGTAGTCATTATAACGTTTTTTCTTGAATCTTTTACAATTTCGCAGCCAATAATTTTAATGCAAACGATTGCACAAACCTGGCTTGCACATTCAAAAGCGCAGCTGTCCAGTTCATGCGCGGCATAAGCCACGGATATCAGTGACAAATGCCACGGATATCTATGACAAATGCCGCGGATATCGATGGCATTTGCCATAGATTTCCACGGCATATCTCAGGAAGACAGTATCAATACAACAAAAAAGGACATTCCTATCCATTTTACAATGTCCACTCTTTAGATTTAGAAATTCGCACTTAATCTGCACATTCACAGAGATTTATACGCTGAGAAGACAGTTCTACATCCACTTCTTCTTTATATGAACTTGTCACGTGAGAAGAAATGGCCTAATTTTGCACCCGAAACAAGAATCACACGCCTACATTACGAATGGCATGTGCAGACATTCCGTCAGAACCAGAAAGCTAAACATGATGACAAAGAATAAGATTGGGTTTTCAATATTAGGTTTGTTTTTAGGATTTCTCTTCCCCCACTCCCTCTTGGCACAATCCAAGAGTGTCAAGAGGGGTGTGGGTTAGGATGAGAAAGTCCGCCCCCTAACCATTGCTGATGCCGAACGATTGCAGGATGGTGTGTCGTGGGTCTACAATTGGGGTGTTAGTGCCAATAACAACTTGGAAACCTATAATGCCGGCAATGGCATTGTCTTCGTGCCACAATGCTGGAATGCAAACTTCGACGAGTCACGTTTACGCACATGGCTGAAAACCCACCCCATATCCCCCTGCAAGTAGAGTTACAGAAATCTTCCTGGACACAGTATCAAGTGACAGCCACAACAAGCGGCAGCTATAACCTCGTCTTGCATGGTAAATGGACAGAATACTCCAAACCATGGATATATGTTGACGGAAAGAAGGCCAGCACAAACATCCCTATAACAGCAAACGCTTGGGGAGACGTCAGCACCACTATCCCCCTCACCGCTGGCCATCATCTGTTACAGGTCTACAACGCAGGGAACGATATTTTTCTGCTCTCCTCATTGAGATTAGATGAAACGACAACTATCAACAGCGTTGAAAGCGAGAGTTCACCTCAAGAGATACACTATTACGACCTTAGTGGACGTAGTGTCACCAATGCCTCACAAGGTATCACTATTAAGAAAGTCCGTACAGCTACCAACCATCTTTATACAGTAAAGGTGATAGGAAGATAGATCTTGCTACTTCCACTTTTTAAAGTTGCCGAATACAGAGTAATTCATTATGCTACAGCTCCTTACCATCTGAGTGAATAAAAGAGTTATCCACTTTCAGCCTATATCAACATGTCAGGGAGCAGTAATATCCCTAATTTTGCGAACAACAAAACCAATTAATAAACGCAATGATGACAGACTTTTATCTCAAGAAAATTATTCAGAGGAACCTATTTCTTCTCATAGGGCTCCTTTCAACAGTCACTGCTTTTGCTGACGGCTACATCACAAAAGCACCAACTTCCGGCTTTGACTGGGACAGCGGCACTGATTATGTCGTTCTCTATGCACCACAATCACAGATTGCATCTATGGGCAACAAGATAAAAAGCAACCAAAATCTTGATGCCGAACAGAAAGACAACCAATTCTATTACTGGGTTACGGACTGGGACAAGAAAGACCTTACACTTGTCAATGTCGACCGCCCTAACGCAAAGAACTCTTACGGTGACAGTGAGATGCTCAGTATCACTCCACAATGGGCATGGGGCACAGGATATTTCGGAAAGGTGGGCAAAGCCTATGACCTCAGCATGATTGACGATAGCTACTACATCCACCTCGGTATCTGCGACTTTGGATCAGCACCATCGAAATATACATTCAAGATAGGCGATACCGATACCAAACAGAACCATTTCGACTTAGAGGTAGGCATAGACAAAGGAGCTGCCAATGGCGACTTCGTTGGTGTGGGCAACATCAGCAACGACGGTAACTGGTACTATGTAGACATTCCTGTCAAGGACCTCATTGATGAGAATGGGGACTTCGGCTTCACCTACAACTGGGCTAAGCCCATCGACAACTGTTTTGTTTTCTCCTTTGACAAGCCTACGACGAGCAAGATGACAAAATCCGGCCCTGAGCCCGGGAAGAGTGTCTACTCTTACACTGTCACCCAGCTTGGCTCTGCCGTAAGTTTAGACGGCGTTTTCTTCTATAAGAAAACAAGTACCGACATCAAAAATATAAAGGCAAAAAAGGCTGGTGACAACAGTTATTACAATCTTCAGGGTGTTAAAGTTACAGAACCCACCAAGGGAATCTACATCCATAATGGTAAGAAAATCATCCGCTAAAAACATAACTATGAAGAAAAGATTTTTCCTCTCTACCCTCCTCACCTTCAGTATTTCCGTAGCATCGATGGGACAGGTTGATACCCCGCCCACTGGCTACCATAAAGTGTGGAGCGATGAATTCAACGGCACAACTCTTGACGAGCGTAACTGGACCATTGAAGTCAATGGAAATGGTGGCGGCAATCAGGAGCTGCAATACTACCGCAAGGAGAATGTTTCAGAAGCCGACGGTAACCTCATCCTCACAGCCCGTCGCGAGAACTTTTCTGGCAAGAGCTTTACCTCTGGGCGCATTATCAGCAAAGGCAAGGCAGCCTTCAAGCACGGAATTATCCAGGCACGCATTAAGATGCCAAAGACAGAGGACGGGCTATGGCCTGCCTATTGGATGATGGGCAATGACATCGACCGCTACGGATGGCCTCGATGCGGTGAAATGGACATCATCGAGATGGGCCATAAGAGTGGCATTGACAATGGTACACAAACCAGATACTTCGCTGGAACCCTGCACTGGGGCACAGATGCCTCCAATGAGAACCACCAGTTTGCCTCGCAAGACTTCACGGCACCGGCCGACAATGCTGTAGAAAACGATGACTACCATGTATTCACCGTAATCTGGGACAATGGACACATTGAGATGTACTATGACTTGCAAGGTTGGACGGCTGCAAAGAAGCGACAGGCAAAATACTTTTCTTACGATGTCAACTACGAAGATAATGCCAAGGCCGCAGGAATGTACTTTCAAAAGCCTTTCTTTTTTCTCTTCAACCTTGCCGTGGGCGGTACCTACCCCAGCATCTACAATCCCGCACTCATCACGGCCCTACCCAACAATGGTGACGAAGCGAAAATGTTCGTCGACTGGGTCCGCGTCTACCAGTCTGATGACGACAACGACGCTCTGTTTACCTATATCGATGCCGATGGTAACAAGCAGACAAATATTCCCGAAGAGCCAGAACCAGAACACAACACCGATTCCCTCACTGTGCTGAGCGGATTTGCCACACAAGCTCTTGATGAGAAGGGAGTGTCGACCTTTGACTTTAATGACGTCGAGGACGCTGTCCTTATCAGCACCTCGGAAGGTGTCACAGGTAATCTATTGAAAAACAATGCCGTCAAGGCCGACTATAATGTTGACAACAACAAGAACTTCCTCTATATCTGGGAGAACACCTTTGTTCCCAACGGCACTACAGACCGCAAGAACTCTTTCGGTTGGGACGAGGGCTACAACCGCTACGCCGTAACCAATGTAGGTTGGTCAGGACTGGGCTTCGCCTCGTCAGCAGGTAATGGTAAGGATCTGAGCATGATTGATGACAGCTACTGGCTTCACTTTGCTATGAAAGCCGACGACCCCGTGGAGCCCTTTAATTCATAATCAAAAGATGCATAACCTCTTGAACGTGATTTTAAGGCATCAAAGAAATCGTAAATTATTTCATTTAATGGAATATCATATTTAAGTAATGCTCTTGAACCTTCAACATATTCCATACTGATATATCGTCCTCGTCTCTGCTGACAAAGCTCCATAATTGCACCGATAAACTCTGTTGTCACCATAATTTCCGCACTTACAATAGGTTCTTCCATATGTTCAATCTCACTTGGATCCGGAAGGTTTGTTGGGTTTGTAAGGTCAATTACTTCGCCATTTTCTTTATATATTTTGTAAATAACACTTGGCGCTGTTGTTACAAGGTCAAGGTTGTACTCTCTTTCAAGTCTTTCCTGAATAATTTCCAAATGTAGAAGTCCTAAGAATCCACATCTGAAACCAAAACCTAAAGCAATAGATGTTTCAGGCTCAAACTTTAATGCTGCATCGTTAAGCTGTAACTTCTCCAACGCATCTCTTAAGTCAGGATATTTTGCTCCATCTGCAGGATAAAGTCCACAGTAAACCATAGGATTAACTTCCTTATATCCGGGAAGTGGTGCGTCTGCCGGATTATCTGCATCAGTTACTGTGTCACCTACTTTTGTGTCAGACACATTTTTTATACTTGCAGTAATATATCCAACCATACCTGCAGGAAGTTCATCACATGGAATAAACTGACCTGCACCAAAATAACCAACTTCAACAACATTGGCTGTTGCCCCTGTTGCCATCATTTTAATATTCATACCCGGCTTAACTGTTCCTTCTTTAATTCTACAGAAAATAATAACGCCCTTGTATGCATCGTAATAGCTGTCGAAAATAAGAGCCTTCAGCGGTTT
>ERZ773148.3371-NODE-3371-length-11043-cov-6.378959_pt1 | contig 11043 bp, 9 predicted proteins | sample MGYA00580846_ERZ773148 | MGnify/ENA primary metagenome ERZ773148 (study PRJEB29015, sample SAMEA2737879) | human gut metagenome | biome: human gut; feature: human-associated habitat; material: faeces | place: China | collected 2012 ...
AGCACTATTTAGTGCTACGGATAGCTTGGTCGTGCCAATCGCTGAATAGTTACTACCTAACCGCATGGAGACTGCGGCAAGGCGCAAGCATCATTTGGACTATTAAATTGAAACATCAAAAAGAAAAATAACATGACAAACCTTTGCACAAAAGTAACCGTGCGCCAGCGCAAGCTGGCAAAGGACAAGGTATCGCTTTACCTTGACTTCTACCCTGCCATCCGCCATCCTCGGACGGGGCGGCTGACACGGCGCGAGTATCTTGGCATATACATTTATGCCAACCCTACCGAGCGGTTCCAGCAAGAGTACAACCGCTCGATGATGAAGAAGGCGGAACTCATCAAGTGCCGCCGCACGGAGTCAGTGATCAACGAGCAGTTCGGCTTCCTCGACCGGGCAAAAGGCCGCGAGAGCTTTCTCGACTATTTCGAGAAGCAGATGCAGGAGAATGAGTACGGCTACAACTGGCAGACAGCCTTCGGACACTTCAAGGACTATTGTGGCGGCAGTTGCTGCTTCGACGACATCACCGTTGAGTACTGTCAGAAGTTTCTCGCTTATCTCATGTCGGAGAAGTGCGCCCGCAACGGCAAGCGGATGATGGCATCGTCGGCAAACAACTGTCTTTGCAAGCTCAAGGCCGTGCTCCGAATCGCCTTCGATGACGGAAAGCTCAAGGAGAATATCGCCACGAAGTTGGAGAAGGCGGAGAACGACAGCACGCCGAGGGAGTTTCTGACCCTTGACGAGGTGAAGCGTCTCGATGCCACACCGTGCAAGAGCGAGGTGCTCAGACGGGCGTCATTGTTCTCTGTGCTGACGGGACTGCGCATCAGTGACATCATCCGACTGAAGTGGGACAATATCGAGCCGTCAGCAGATGGAGGCTGGATGCTTCACTTCCGCTCGAAAAAGACGCACAAGGAGAGTTTTCTGCCTGTCAGCGACGAGGCCGTAGAGCTGTGCGGCGAGCGGAGTGAAGGCCAGGTGTTCAAGGACTTCACCCAGGGCATCGTGAGTTATCACTTGAAGGGCTGGCTCAAGGCGGCAGGCATCACGAAGCACATCACCTTCCACTGCTTCCGCCATACCTTCGCCACGTTGCAGCTGGCGGCCGGCACGGACATCTACACCATCTCGAAGTTGCTCACCCACAGCGACGTGACAACCACGCAGGTCTATACCGACGTGGTCAGCTCGCTCAAACGGGATGCGACGAACAAGATTTCGTTGAAGTGAGACTCACATCATCTCATTCTCACATACTAACAGAATAGAAAACTATCATTCTAACAGACTAACATTTTGATACTATGGAAAACCAAACATCCAATCCTCAAACAACTACTACCATGAAGAACATTACCTTTGACGGGATGCCGGTCGCACTGGCATCCCTCCATGAGAAGTGCGACACCATCATCGCCCTGCTGTCAACCATCGCCAGCGGCTCGTCCGGCGCAGCCATGCACACGCCCATCGGCATGACAGAAGCCAGCAAGCTGCTCGGCAAGAGTCCGTCCACCATCTATGAGATGACCTCGAAGCGGAAGATACCCTTCCACAAGCGCGGCAACAAGCTCTACTTCTTCCAGGACGAGCTGCTGAAGTGGATTACCGACGGAGGATGCAGCGACACCGACTATCCCGACACCGACACGGCAAACATTGATGACCGTAAGGCCGATGAGCATCTCAAATCCCTGCGGGCGGAAGTCAGACGCAAACCAAAGCCTTTGATGTCGTGATGTTGTGAAGAAGAATGGCGAAAGTCGATATGTTGACACTCGACATGTGTTGATATGTTGACACTCGACCAATGTCGCCCCTCGACATGTGCTGACCATCGACTCGTGTTGATGTGTTGACTGTCGATTTGTGTCGATGTATTGACTATAAACCAGTGTCGACTCTCGACATGAGTTGACACTCGACCAATGTAGACCCTCGACATGTGTTGACCATCGACTCATGTTGATGTGTCGACTGTCGACTTTACGCTTTTCAAACCGCAATACTTGGGCAGTAAGTAAGGCGACTTGATAGATAGGTAATCAGATGATAAGACTTGGCACAGTTATCACGAGATTAGACTTGGCACAGTTATCATGTGATTAGTCTTTGCAGAGTTATCACGTGATTAGTCTTTGCAGAGTTATCACGTGATTAGTCTTTGCACGGTAATCTCGTGATGAGTCTTTGCACAGTAATCTCGTGATGAGTCTTTGCACAGTAATCATGTGATGAGTCTTTGCACAGTAATCACGTGATGAGTCTTTGCAAGGTAATCACGTGATGAGTCTTTGCACGGTAATCACGTGATGAGTCTTTGCACGGTAATCACGTGATGAGTCTTTGCAATCGCATAGTTCGAGCCAGGAAAAATCTGAATCTGCGGAAAATCGTAAAGATCCAAAGCATTCTGAAATCAGCAACAGTTGAGGACTATTGCAATGGTTGTCAAATGATAGAATCTATCCAAGCAATCCATAGATAGAAACTATCCTTGGATAGAATCTATCCTATCTATCAGAGCAATCTGTAGATAGAATCTATCTAATCTATCTAAGCAATCTACAGATAGATTTTATCCTTAGATTGCTGGGATAACTAAGATAGATAAGATAGAATCTATCTTTCGCATACTTCGAGCCAGGAAAAACCTGAGTCTGCGAATGAACGCGAACGCCCAATAATTGCAGGAAATACGCCATTTATCACTAAAAACAGACATGATGCCATATATATCGCAAAACATACTGCTACGGCAGTCAATTGGGAATAGCAAGTTGTACTTTTGTGGCCACACGAGGCTGTCGCCGTCGTATGACCCCAAAAGTCACTTGCCAGCGGAGCTGGGGATAAATCTCGGTCGCAACTCCCGGATTGTCTCTTGAATGATGATGAGCCCATGAACTCAAAGACTGCCCAATGTGAATATCAATCTCCAATAACTACCAACTTTAACACCATAAACAGATGAACGAAACCAATAGAAACCATGTCTGCAAAGTCAGACTTAACGACGAAGAACTGCAGCTCTTCCAAAAGAAATCTCAGAGCTATGGTGGCAACACGAGTGCCATGATTCGTGATGCAGTCAACCGCTTCGATGACAAACGGACAAGAGGGAGAATAGAAGCAATGACGACACTGCTCTCCTTCTACAACAAGTATCAGCAACAACTCTCATGGCTCGGCGGCAACTTCAACCAAGTCATGCATCGTGCCAATGAACTGGCCATTGATGACAAGCTCAACGAAAGCTATTTCCATAAGGTCATCATGCCGCAGGCGCAGTCCACCTTGAAAGCCATCAGAGGCATCAAGGCAGAGCTGGATACCATCCACGAACATCTTGAAAAATGTAATCCGTTTTACTCATAACAATTGAAAATAATGATAATCACAATTCTTCCATCATCCGCCAACTTCCACGCTATCGCCTACAATGAGATGAAAGTTGAGAAAGGACAGGCAACGCTACTCGAAGTGCAGAACATCGACGGACTTCGCCCTGAAACCTATACCGCTGACAAGCTTCAATGGTATTTCCTACAATACTCAACCCGGAACACGTATATCAAGAGGCCACAGTTCCATGTCGCAGTCAGTTGCAAGGGAACGGAATATTCTCATCAGCAACTCCTCGACATTGCGCACAGCTACCTCAAGGAGATGGGCTATGCCGAAGAGGGACAACCATTACTAATCTATGCACATCATGACACGGACAATAACCATATCCATATCGACACTTCCCATGTGGCTCCCGATGGACATAAGATAGACCATCATCATGAGAAACGGCGTTCGCGAGCGGCGACGCTGAAAATCATGGAGGAATATACTGGTCAAAGGCAGGAGCCCGAAGTTAACGACATTGCCAAAGATGCGCTTACTTATCGATATACTTCCAAAGCCCAGTTCTGTGCCATCATGGAGAGCTTGGGCTATGAATGTAAGGATGACAACGAAAAGCCCGTTGTTCACCTCTACCGTAATGGTGAGGAGCTTGGAACCATCCGTGCCCAGCTCATCATGCACTATGCACTGAAAGAGAATAAGCCCGATGACAAACGTCGCCGGCAGTTGTGTGCCATCCTACAAAAGTATCGCAATCTGTCTGCCAACAAGGAAGAATTGGTCGCTCACATGAAACGTAAGTTCGGCATAAGTCTCGTGTTCGTCGGTAAGGCTGACACGCCCTATGGTTACCTAGTTGTAGACCACAAGAGCAAGACAGTCTTCAAAGGCGGTGAGTTCCTTAGCATCAAGGAACTTCTCCAGTTTGATGATGCCGCCACACGCTTTGCCAAAAGTGAGCAGACTATCGACGAACTGCTTGCTGACAACCCTAAGCTCACCACGGCAGACATCAACCGCATCCTCTATCGGCAATTTGGAACGCGCATACATAGAGGAACGGTTTCATGGAACGGAGAGACCATCAATATGCGTGAGTCTGTTGTTCGTCAGCTTCATGACAACTATATGGATTCGAGAGGAATTGTCAAACAAGTTAGCCCCCATCAGCCAAAGGCAGAGCGGTCTCGGCAATCATCTCCCCCAGGTTCTAATCCTAATATCAGTAATGTGATGGACACTCAGGCTGGCTCAAAGGATCCCAACCGTGAATACGAAGTTGGCCATGGCATGAACGTGAATGATGTGGACGACGAGCAGATCCAGCAAAGAAGATGGCGGAGATAGACGGTTAGAACAACCTGGGCTCTTTGTCGAGGTAGCTCTCCTGATACAGAGGGACAACCTTGTCTATGGGCAAAAGGTGTCTATCATCAAAGGAGAATGTGGGGCGTGAAGAGCGTAATTCTCCTTCGCCTTCTCATGGTCGTAGTTGGGATAGCAGTACCGCTAGCCGTTGATGCAGGTGTTGTAGTCGCTAAGTCCACGACTCTCCATACATCTGCAGCCGGGACGGATGACTTTTTCGGCCACTTTCATAAAATGGAGACCGAGTGAAATGCTCATAGATAGCCCTTGTCATGCAGCCACTGTTATGAATGCCGTATTGCTCATAGATCTCCTCAATCAAAATTTCAAAATACACATTTTTATGCATGGCATATCTTACCATTTCAAAGAAATGAAGGGTAATTTCAGTAACTACTCAGCCTTTTTAAGAAGGCGTTATAGGTATAACTACATGCAATACAGTTTAATATAGTTTAAATATTTTAGAAAAAAACACTTCGTTTCAAAAAGTCTTTATACTTTTGTACTCGGAATACAAAATGAAACAAATAATTGCAGTTTGCTTTCATTTTGATGCAACTATTCCTAGCACCTTGCGCAAGGTTAAAATAGCCCCGTCTGGGTAAAAAGGCGTATACTGTCCAAGAAACGTTAGATTCCAAGATTTAAAACATTAGTAGATTTTTTAAAGAAAGGAAACAGACTATGGAAAAGAAACTTAGTTTTAATGAGGTTCTTCCTATGGAGGAACTTGCTCCTGTTGAATTGGATGCTATTGTTGGTGGTAATGCCATCAAAATAGTTGGTACCAACGGTCATCACTGTAGCTGTGGAGACACAACTCAAACAACCCAAACCTCCGATTCTACATCTGTGAAGAAACCATAAGTAGTCTTTTTTGACGGTGGAGAGTGGATTGCTATTAAAATGTAAATCACAAAGAGAACATATAGAAAAGATTCTTTTAAGCATATCACATTTAAGACAGGATAAAAACAAATGGCACGATTATGTACAAGGTATAAACGAGATGTGCAAAGAAAAGATTTGTTAGTATAAATGATTGCCCACATCTATGAAAAAGTATGTTTGATTAAAAAGTTGTATTATGAGAAAGTTTATCATGACAACAGCCGTGTGTTTCTGGGCAATGTCCAAGATGATGGCACAGAACATTTCGGGAAAGATTGTAGATGCCAAGGGCGAGCCTTTAGCATTTGCAAATGTAGTGCTCCTATACCGTCAAGATTCAGCATTCGTCAAGGGGACTGTGAGTGGAGAAGATGGGCGTTTTACCATCGACTCTCCTTGCAATGGCGGAATCATCAAGGTAACTTCCGTAGGATATAAGACAATATTCAAGGACTGCAAAGGTGAGAATGTGGGAGTTATTAAGATGGAAGAAGATAGTAAGATGCTCGGTGAAGTAGTGATAAAATCATCTTTGCCAAAGACCATCCTTAAGAATGGCGGAATGACAACAACCGTTGCCGGATCTGTACTTGAAAAGGCAGGAACTATGGAGCACCTGCTCGACCGCATACCTAACGTATCTGCACAGAATGGCAACATCAAGGTGTTTGGACGTGGCGAGCCTATCATCTATATCAACGGACGGCAGATGAGGGACAGAAGCGAACTCGACCGTTTGAGTTCGGACAACATAAGGTCGGTAGAGGTAATATCCAACCCAGGTGCTCGTTATGCTGCAAGCACTAAGGCTGTTATACGTATCACCACAAAGAAGATACAGGGCGACGGATTTGGATTTGACGCTACAACAGAAGGATCGTACGACGAGAAAAAGAACATTGGAGGATATGGTAGGCTGAATATGTATTACCGTAAGAACGGATTGGAGCTTGGCGCCTACGCCTATGGCTCAAAACAATCGTCGCCAGACGAGAAGGACTTGCATCAGATGACCTATCTTGACAAGACCTGGAACCAACAGGACAAAACACGTTGGAAGAACAAAACCGAAACTTTCAGTTCTCGCTTGAATGTCAGTTATCAGTTTGACGACAACAATTCGTTGGGAGCAAGCTTTAGTTTCTTGCGCAATCCAAAGCTGATAACAGACGGAAAGACGGAAGGCTCTGTGCTGAGAGATGAAGATCTGACTGAGACCAACACTTCTATCCTATCGGAGTTTGGGCAGAATAGCAACTTGTCAAGTAATATATATTATGTAGGTAAGGTAGGTAAATTGGGTATTGACTTCAATACCGATTGGTTTTGGTCGAAAGGAAACAATAAAAACAATATAGATGAGCATTATCAGGAAGTGAACTCGGATATGCAAAACCAACTTGTAAACAGTACCACTTCAAAGTACAACCGCTTGATAGCTTCCAAAACGGTGCTCTCTTATCCGCTTTTGGGTGGTGACTTGTCTGTAGGTGGCGAGTATTCGTTCACCAATCGTAACACCAACTACGCCATCATACCAAATACTCTTGCCGACAATGTAAGAGACCGCATTAAAGAGGGCATGTCCTCTGCGTTCGTTACCTATAGTCGTGACTTTGGCAAGTTGAACATGGAAGCGGGATTGCGATACGAGAATGTTGATTTCAAATATTATGACGATGGTAAGTATATGTCGGAGCAAAGCAAGACTTACGGCAACTGGTTTCCGTCTCTCAGCCTTTCGATGCCGTTTGGCAATGTACAGATGCAGCTGAGCTATGCAGCCGACATCGATCGTCCTAACTACTGGGTATTAAGAAGCGGTGTGCAATATAGCAATCATTATACATATGAAACCGGTAATCCGTTTCTTGTCTCAGAGATTTCAAGAAATATAAGTTACGACCTCGCCTACAAATGGCTGACTTTCAACTTGACTTATGAACATGTATCCGATCCGATATATCAGACTGTAGAGATGTATAAGGACAATGCCACCATAGGATTGATGAGGATGATAAATGGCAAATCTTACAACAATGTGTCTTCTATGCTCACCTTGCAGCCTGCCTTTGGCATCTGGCATCCTATGCTGTCAGCTATGGTTGAGAAGCAATGGTTCAAGTTGGAGACAAGGGACGGACATTATCTTAACAAGCCTGTAGCTGAGCTAAAACTCAACAACACCTTCGATACGAAATGGGCGATGTTCTCCGTTATGACGACTTACATCACAAAGGGATATGAGGAAAACCATTACATCTACAAGCCGATGTTCAACACCGACCTGTCTATATACAAGGGCTTTCTGAAGGACTGCCTGACTTTCCAGCTTTATGTCAACGACGTGTTTGGCACGAACGACAGTCACATAATAGGCAAGTACGGCAAACTGAAGGAAACAATCTTTGATGAGTTCTCAACAAGTAAAATCTCATTGACAGTCCGCTATAAGTTCAATGTTACTCGAAGCAAGTATAAGGGTACAGGAGCAGGTCAAAGCCAGAAGGATAGAATGTAATTCTACGATGTTCTTTAAAATGAGAAAAATAACAATTATACATCAACATGACTCCATGCAATGCGGAATAGCCTGCTTGCAAATGGTATGTAAATATTTCGGCAGAGAATACACTTTGGATTCTCTGTCGAAACTTTGTTTTGCTACTGCGGAAGGAGTCTCTCTGTTAGGTATCAATGAGGCAGCAAACACACTTGGCTTGCATACTACATGCGCTAGAGCTACAACTATGGTGCTAGGTGAAGTCCCTTTGCCTTGTATTCTCCATTGGAACCAGAATCATTTTGTAGTCTTGTATAAAGTCAAGAAAGGAAAGAAGTTCTATGTCGCTGATCCAGGAAAGGGATTGGTCACTTATGGTTTAGAAGAGTTCAAGCAGCATTGGATAAGCACGAGTTCCAATGGCGAAGACAAGGGCATTGCTATGTTCTTGGAAACCACCCCTGCATTCTTTACCTATAAGATGGAGGGTGAAGAGAACATCAAGGAAAAGCGTTCTTTCCGATTTCTCTTTGGATATGTGAAGAAATACCGCAAGTATTTCGGACAAATCATCTTGGGCTTGTTAGTTGGAAGTCTCTTGCAACTAGTTCTGCCATTCCTTACCCAATCAATCGTGGATGTCGGCATCAAGAACCAAGATATAGGTTTTGTTTGGCTGATACTCTTGGGGCAGTTGATGCTTACAATCAGCCGGACGGCAATAGACTTTATCCGCAGATGGTTGTTGCTTCACATATCCTTACGCATCAACATATCATTAGTAAGTGACTTCTTCATCAAGCTATTGAAACTGCCTATGTCTTTCTTTGATTCGAAACTCATGGGCGACTTGATGCAGAGAATGAACGACCATACCCGTGTGAACAACTTCCTTACGCAGCAGACGCTCAACATCGCTTTTGCCATGCTTACTTTCGTGGTATTTTCGGTGGTGCTGTTTTTCTATAACAAATTGGTGTTTGTCATTTTCTTGTTGGGAAGCATTCTCTATGGTGTATGGATGACCTTATTCTTGAAGCGAAGAGAGGTTCTTGATTACGAACTGTTTGAGCAGCAAGCTATCAACAACAACAAAACTTACGAGTTTATCACCTCCATGCAGGAAATCAAGTTGCAGGATTGTGAGCAGCGCAGAAGATGGGAATGGGAGGATACGCAAGCTGACCTGTTCGGCGTGCAGATGAAGTCGCTCAAACTCCAACAGACACAGGAGGCTGGAAGTATCTTTATCAACGAGGTGAAGAACATCATATATTGCCTATATTGGGGCATTACGGAACAGCAAGCCAAAAACAACCAAAGGCGACATTCTTTTGCTGGACAAATCGTTGTATTACGCTGGGATGGAACCGTTTATAAGATTCTTACAACTCGCCGTAAAATAACATCTATTGCTGTAAGTGAAAGTGGTGATTACATAATTGGTTACGACGAAGGGAGATTCTTTATCTCTACCATTTAGTGTCTATTGAGGACATAGCGAAGCTTTAGAACTCAAAAAGACAGTACGTTCATTACGCTCTACATCCTTTCACCATTGGTTGGTGGCATCATCGGCTATGTCACCAACGACATAGCCATCATAATGCTGTTTCGTCCGCACACAGCGAAGCACATCATGGGATGGCGGGTTCCTTTCACGCCCGGCATCATTCCTAAGGAGAAAGGACGGATAGCGGAAGCCGTGGGCACGGCTATCAGCGACAACCTAATGAGCCAGGAAGTGCTGGAGAAATAAGGAGGCTCTTATCCTACAAGTGATGAACAAGGAGCTGCGGGCTATCGTGTGGCTCGGCGCATTGCTCAGCACGCTCATGGGATGCGTGAATATCTTGCTTGGATACATTCAGCAACTTGCTTCTGATGGATTTCCCGTAGTTTTTCGTCTTCTCATTCATAGCGCAATCTCAAGATAGTGGTTCAACGTATTCTTTACACGTAGTTTCTCGGCATAATCAACAAGTTTGGTAAGATTCCTTTCCGGTAATTTGAGATAACTGTTGACCACTTCAGAACATACATCCTGTCCAATCTTATTACGGAATTTGATAGCGTCGCAGACACTACGCTCCATATCAAAAATTCTGACTTGATAGCCATTGATGTCTTTAGTCGTCAAGCCAAGTTCCATGAGTTTGTTCGTCATATAATGAAGTTCAATGGCTGGGAAGTCCGGTAGCGTTACCTTTCTTCCCCTCTTGACAGCCACATGAAAGGCCTGTGGAATGACTGTGGTCAAGCCATACGCACTCCATGCAGAAAAAGAGCAAAGAATACCGTTTGGCACGAGCGTGTCAATGTCAACCATCGTGTCTGCCAGCTGTTCGGGACTTGCATATACGCCACGCTTTACCTTGACCAAGTCGCCTTGCCTGGCCTCTGACAACATCTTATAATAGCTGTATCTGCCTTGTGACTTAGCACCGACAGAAGAAATAAAGGTCTTTGTTGTAGCCATACTGCTTTGTTTTGTGTACAAAGATACAACATTATTTTCAAAGTGATGTATATTCGTACATACTTTTTTAGATTTTCTACTGATTGACGAAATTTTTCGAATTGCGTACCTCCCCCACAAATAGCTTTACTGGGATATTTTGACTGAAATGGTGCTTATAAAAAAGTTAAATCATCAATGTATTATCTTAATATTATATAAACATAAGTAAAACGCCAGCTCAAAAATTCGTTATTAAAAGCGTATTTTCTCTTGCACATTTTTGTACCATTTACCTTTTAACTATCTGATTATCAAGCAACATTTTATTTCCACATGAACAGCGTCGTCCGCCAGCTTTTGGAGCAGAACACCGACGTTGTCATGGTCGATACGGGCGACAGCTACGAGGGTATATGCCGCTATTTCAAAGGCACTTACATCACCTACT
>ERZ773148.3384-NODE-3384-length-11013-cov-4.522358_pt1 | contig 11013 bp, 8 predicted proteins | sample MGYA00580846_ERZ773148 | MGnify/ENA primary metagenome ERZ773148 (study PRJEB29015, sample SAMEA2737879) | human gut metagenome | biome: human gut; feature: human-associated habitat; material: faeces | place: China | collected 2012 ...
CCAGCATGAAGTGCTGGTGCACCATGCCGATGCCCAGCTTCACCGCCTGACTGGGCGACTCGATGCGAACCTCCTTGCCCTCCAGAAAGATCTTACCCTCGGTGGGCTGATACAGGCCGATCAGAATATTCATCAGCGTGGACTTGCCCGCGCCGTTTTCGCCCAGCAGCGTCAGCACCTCGCCCCGGTTCACGGTCAGGCTGATATCCTTGTTGGCATAGAAGCTGCCAAACCGCTTGCTGATATGTTCCATTCTCAGCAGCTCACTCAAATGCTCTCACTCCCCTGCTTTCTTAATAATGAACAGTACGTCTGATAATATCGGCAAAAGTATACCATACATTTATCCCTTTGAAAAGCAAAATTTTCTCTGTTTTTTACATTTTCTCCCATAAAAATTTTTGTCACTTTCGTGCCCAACATTTTCTCATGTCTCTGTTCAGTTACCCGCAGATAACCGTGTTAAACCGCCCGCACTGCCCCCGAAAAACAAAAAATAAGAGACACACTTTCATGTGTCTCTTATTTCATGGTGCGCGAGGCGGGACTTGAACCCGCACGCCCGTAGTGAGCACTAGAACCTGAATCTAGCGAGTCTGCCAATTCCACCACTCGCGCAAACAACATAATTGATTATAACCGATGTTCTTGTGTTTGTCAACACCTTTTTTCGATTTCTTTCAACTTTTTTGAGAGACTGGTGCGAGCGATGGGACTTGAACCCACACGTCCTTACGAACACAGGCACCTCAAGCCTGCCTGTCTGCCGATTCCAGCACGCTCGCAGATGTTCGCCTCTCAAAGGTACTTGCTCATTATACCAGACAACCTATATTTGTCAAGCCCCAAAATTACACCTGCGCAAGCACCTGACCGATGGGCCCGTCGATGACTAGATCGGCGCCGATATCCGCGCCCACGGTGCCCTTGTTGATGACCACCAGCTTATGGCCCCGGTAGTAGCGCACCAGTCCCGCCGCCGGATACACCACCAGCGACGTGCCGCCGATGAGCAGCACGTCCGCCTGCCGGATATAATGGAGGGCGCGGGCCATCACGTCCTCGTCCAGCGGCTCCTCGTACAGTACCACGTCGGGCTTGATGACGCCGCCGCAGCTGCAGCGCGGCACGCCGGCGCTGCTGACGATACGCTCCACGCCGTAGGCTTTCCCGCAGCGGGTGCAGTGGTTGCGCAGCACGCTGCCGTGGAGCTCCAGCACCTCGCGGCTCCCCGCCTTCTGGTGCAGGCCGTCGATGTTCTGGGTGATGACGGCTTTCAGCTTGCCCTCCTGCTCCCACTGGGCCAGCTTGCGGTGGGCGGCGTTGGGCTGGGCGTCGGGTGCCAGCATCTTCGCCCGGTAGAACTCATAGAACTCCGCCTTGTGGGCCATGTAAAAGCTGTGGCTCAGCATGGTCTCCGGCGGGTATTTGAATTTCTGGTGATACAGCCCGTCCACGCTGCGGAAATCCGGGATGCCGCTCTCCGTCGACACGCCCGCCCCGCCGAAAAACACGATGTTATCGCTGCCGTCCACCAGCTCTTTCAGTCTGCGGATCTGCTTGTCCATTGTACGTTCCTCCTTACTCTACATAGGAATTTTCCACTTTGATAATGGCCCGGTAGCGGCCCTCCATCCCCTCCACCAGACGGCAGACCTGCTGGGCCACCTGCGGCCGGGTCAGCTGCTCGTCAAAGGGGATCACCACATCGAAGATCAGGTTGGTGTGGGTCGCGCCGGGAACCATGCGGAAATCATGGATGGTGATACGGGGATCGATGGTCTTGACCAGCGCTGTCACCTGCTCCCGGAGCGCCGTCACCACCGGGTCGCCCACCACCACGGGATCCATGTGGATCACCGCCTCGCAGCGGAGCTTCCGGGCCAGCTCCATCTCGATATTGTCGATGGCATCGTGCATCTCCAGCAGTTCCCCGTCCGCCGGGACTTCGGCGTGCAGGGAGATAATGCGCCGCCCCGGGCCGTAGTCATGCACCACCAGATCGTGGACGCCCACCACCTGCGGATGCGCCGTCACCAGCTCCTCAATCTGGCGCACCAGCGCCGGGTCAGGGGCCTGCCCCAGCAAGGGACTGATGGTGTCCCGGGCCGCCTGCACCGCCGACCACAGGATGAACAGCGCCACCACAAGCCCCACCCAGCCGTCCAGCGGCACACTGATGAACCGGCTGGCGACAGTGGCCAGCAGTACGGCGGCAGTGGCCGCCGTGTCGCTGAGGCTGTCCGCCGCCGTGGCGGCCATGGCGGCGGAATCGATCTTCTTCCCCACCGCCCTGTTGTAGCGGTACATATACAGCTTCACGGCGATGGAGGCCAGCAGGATACCGCAGGCCAGCCACGAGAACGTCACCGCCTCCGGATGGAGGATCTTGTCCACGGAGGACTTGGCCAACTCCGCGCCCATCACCAGGATCAGGCCCGCCACCACCAGACCGGAGATATACTCCATCCGTCCGTGGCCGAAGGGATGGCCTGCGTCGGGCTTCTTCCCCGCCAGCCGGAAGCCCAGCAGCGTCACCACCGAGGAACCGGCGTCCGACAGGTTGTTGAAGGCGTCCGCCGTGATGGCGATAGAGCCACTGATGCTGCCTGCCACCAGCTTTCCGGCGAACAGCAGCAGATTCAGCCCAATGCCCACAAAGCCGCACAGAGCGCCCCAGGCACGGCGCACCGCGCCGTCCTCCACCCGCTCCCGGTTAGGGATGCACCATTTTGCCAGCAGTAAGATCATACGCTTTTCTCCTTATGGGGGTACACATATCGTTTTGTCAGGCCGTAGATCAGCGGGATCATGTACAGCAGCACGGCGTAAGGAATGGCCCGCTGATCCACCCCCAGCATCACCAATGGGATGCTGCACGCGATGTTCCACGGGATCAGCGCCGACAGGACGATGCCGCTGTTTTCCATGTCCACCGCCTGCTCATTGGGGTCGGTATAGCAGCGGTGCAGCAGCTGATTGCCCATGACGATCACCACCGACTGGTTGCAGAAGATCATACCCGCGCCCAGACTCACCGCTGCCGAAGCGGCAAAGCGGCCCCAGCGCCGGGCCAGCCCACTTCGACTTCCGCCGCGATTTCCTCAATGCGGCGCTTCGCTTCTTCAGCCTTCGCGGTATCCGCGGACGAAATCGTCACGGTGCCGTCTTCCTCGACGTCGATCTTGCAGCCCGTTTCCTCAACGAGACCGCGGATCACGGAGCCGCCCTTGCCGATCACGTCACGGATCTTCTCCGGATTGATCTTCACGGTGATCATGCGGGGAGCGTAGGTGGAAAGCTCACGCTTTTCGCTGCCGACCGCTTCCTTCATGAGGCCGAGGATGTGCATACGGCCGTCGTGAGCCTGCGCGAGCGCGAGCTTCATGATGTCCTCAGTGATGCCGTCGATCTTGATATCCATCTGGAGGGCGGTCACGCCGTCTTCCGTACCGGCAACCTTGAAGTCCATGTCGCCGAGGTGGTCTTCGTCACCGAGAATGTCGGTGAGAATGGCGAACTTGTTGTCTTCCTTGATGAGGCCCATGGCCACACCGGCAACGAGGCCCTTCAGCGGAACGCCGGCGTCGATCATCGAGAGGCAGCCGCCGCAGACCGAAGCCTGGGAGGAGGAGCCGTTCGATTCGCAGATTTCAGACACGACACGGATCGTGTACTGGAAATCGTCGTAATCCGGAAGCACAGCGGCGAGCGCGCGCTTCGCGAGACGGCCGTGGCCGATTTCGCGGCGCTTCGGGGAGCCGATACGGCCGGTTTCGCCGGTCGCGAACGGGGGCATGTTGTAATGGAAGATGAAGCGGTCGCGGCTCTCAGCGGTGAGGCCGTCGATGATCTGCTCATCCTGCTTCGTGCCGAGCGTCGTGAGGGCGAGAGACTGCGTTTCGCCGCGGGTGAAGAGCGCGGAACCGTGGGTGCGCGGAAGGACGCCCATGCGGATTTCGATCGGACGCACCGTACGGGTGTCGCGGCCGTCAATACGGGGCTCGCCGCGGAGAATACGGTCACGCACAAGGTGCGCTTCCATTTCAAACAGAATGCCGTCCACTTCGTTCTGATCGAACGTGGGTTCGGCGCCGGCGGCCTCAGCGTCCTTCTTCAGCGTCTCATGCACGAGTTCGTACACGGCGCGGATCTTCTCGGAACGGGGCTGCTTCTGGCGGATATCGTAGGCGGCCTTGAGACCGTCGAAAGCGAGTTCGCGGATACGGGCAATGAGAGCCTCGTTCTTCGCGGGCGGCTGCCAATCCCAGGCGGGCTTGCCGGCTTCTTCAACGAGGCTGTTGATCGCTTCGATCGCGACCTGCATCTGCTGGTGGCCAAAGCTCACAGCGCCGAGCATCACATCTTCCGGCAGACGGTCGGCTTCAGACTCCACCATCAGCACGGCGCGGGACGTACCGGCAACGACGAGGTCGAGCTTGGAATCCGCCATCTGGGAGACGTGCGGGTTGCAGACATACTGGCCGTTGATGTAACCAACGCGGCAGCCGGCGATCGGGCCCTTGAAGGGGATGCCGGAAATCTGCAGAGCGGCGGAAGCGCCGAGCATGGCAGGGATGTCCGGATCCACTTCGGGATCAGCGGACACGACCGTGCAGATCACCTGCACTTCGTTATAGAAGCCATCCGGGAAAAGCGGGCGGATCGGGCGGTCGATGAGGCGCGAGGTCAGCGTCTCGTGTTCAGACGGACGGCCTTCACGCTTGAAGAAGCCGCCGGGGAAACGGCCGGCCGCGTAAGCCTTCTCAACATAGTCAACGGTGAGCGGGAAGAAGTCCTGGCCTTCCTTCGCTTCCTTCTTCGCGACAACAGTGGCGAGCACCACGGTGTCGCCCATCTGCACGACGCAGGCGCCGGAGGCCTGGCGGGCCACTTCACCGGTCGTGAGCGTAACGTCGTTGTCGCCGAAACGGAAAGTCCGGGAGACCTTATTGAACATTGTCATATTGACTGTATTCCTTAGAGAAGTTTTCCTTTCGCCTGACAGGTCAGCCTATGTCGTGACGGCACGCTGCGGCATGGATTCCCTCTTCGCCAGAGGTCCGGGGCCCTCTGCCCGGATGTCCTTCAGACGCTTTCTGAAGGGATCCATGTCGCAACGCGCGAAGCCATCAGCGCCTGCCGGATAAGAAAAACACTTTTATTAAAAGAAAACTGCGGCCCGCTCAGGTAAAAACTTGAGCAGAACCGCAGCCATCGAACCATACTGCAGATGCAAAATTACTTGCGCAGACCCAGAGAGTCGATCAGCTTGCGATAGCTCTCAACGTTGGTACGCTTCAGGTAATCGAGCAGCTTGCGGCGGCGGGACACCATCATGAGCAGGCCGCGGCGGGAGTGGAAGTCCTTCGAGTGGGTCTTGAAGTGCTCGGTCAGGCCATTGATACGGGCCGTGAGAAGAGCAACCTGAACCTCGGGAGAACCGCTGTCGCCTTCAGCGCGCTGATACTGCTTGATGATTTCCTGCTTGTTGATTTCAGACATTTGTCTAACCTTAAAAAATAAAACGAGCGATTACAGGTGTTAGAACCTGCATCGTGGAAAGCGCTGATTGTAGCGCAAAAAGAAAGTTTCCGCAGAGAGCGGCGGGGCGGCTCTCTCCTTCTTCCCTCCCCGCTCGCTGACGCGGAAACCCTTCTTCTCTTACGGAGTCGGAACCGCGCCGATCTGCGCGTTCACCGGATCCGCCTTCTTCAGTTTGTTGAGCGCCGCGATATAGGCCTTGGCACTCGCCGCAATAATATCAGGATCGGCTCCGACACCGTTCACGACACGGCCGTCGCAGGAAAGACGCACGACGACATCGCCGATCGCCTCACTCGTCCCCGTGATCGCGTTGACGGAGTAGAGATCAAGCCGGGCGCCTGACTTCACGTGCGCCTCAATCGCCTTGAAGACCGCGTCGATCGGACCGTTGCCGTAGGCTTCGGTCGTGATCTCGCCGCCCCCTTCCGTCATCACCACTTTCGCGTGCGGCCGCTCGCCCGTCTCGGACTTCTGATCGAGGCTCACAAAGCCGTAGTAGTTATTCATCGGGTGGGAGCCTGACGGCGCGAAGAGCGACTGGATGTCCTCATCAAAAATCTCGCTCTTCTTATCCGCGAGGTCCTTGAAGCGGAGGAACGCCTCATTGATTTCCACTTCGCTCGTCACCGGAATGCCGAGCTCCTGGATACGCTGCTTAAAGGCGTTGCGGCCGGAGAGCTTCCCGAGCACGATGCGGTCCTTCGACCAGCCCACATCTTCAGCCCGCATGATTTCGTACGTCTGGCGGGCCTTGATGACGCCGTCCTGATGGATACCGGACGCGTGGGCGAAAGCGTTCGCGCCGACGATCGCCTTATTCGGCTGCACCGGGAAACCGGTGACAGAAGAGACGAGTTTCGAGGTCGGCACGAGTTCCTTCGTGTTGATCCGGGTTTCGAGCTTAAAGTAATCGGGACGCGTCTTCACCGCCATCACGACTTCCTCAAGCGCGCAGTTGCCGGCGCGCTCTCCAAGGCCGTTAATCGTGCACTCGAGCTGCCGCGCACCGCCGACCAGGACGCCTGAAAGCGAATTCGCGGTCGCCATGCCGAGGTCATCGTGGCAGTGCACGGACCAGATCGCCTTATCTGAATTCGGGACGCGAGTGCGGATATCGAGGATGAACTGACCGAAGAGCTCAGGGATCGCGTAACCCACCGTATCCGGGAGATTGATCGTTGTGGCGCCGGCCTTGATCGCCTCTTCGCAGATCCGGGCGAGGAACGCCGGATCGCTACGGGACGCGTCCTCAGCCGAGAACTCCACATCATCCGTGTATTCACGGGCGAGCTTCACGGCCTTCACGGCACGCTCCACCACCTGATCCGGCGTCATATGAAGCTTCATCTCCATATGAATCGGGCTCGTCGCGATGAACGTGTGGATACGCTTCCGGGCAGCGCCCTTGATCGCTTCGCCGGCGCGCTCGATATCGCGCTCAACCGCGCGGGAGAGTGAGCAGACGGTCGACTCCTTCACGAGCGAGCTGATCCGCTGGATCGCGAGGAAATCGCCGACCGACGCCGCAGCGAAACCCGCCTCAATCACGTCGACCCCGAGACGCTCCAGCTGCTGCGCGATGCGGACTTTTTCGTCCCCGGTCATCGTTGCGCCAGGGCTCTGCTCGCCGTCGCGAAGGGTCGTGTCAAAAATTACAAGCTGGTCCATTCAGAACCTCCAATCAGGTGTTTTCAGGAGCTTTCTCCGGGAACCCGCTCCGGATCCGTCTCCGTTTGGTTATTGAAAATAACAATATCACGCACATATGAAAAACGCCCAATTCCGGGTTGGGAATCAGGCGTATGTGAGAGGCTCTCTTCTCGTGAGGGATGCGGGCGTGTGACACTGCGCCCGCGTCCGATACTGACGCAGAGCCTCTCCTTACATTAGGAATAGCCAGTCGATAAAGATGAAGGTAGGAACGAGGATTCCCACGCTCCAGGCCATGTAGCCGAAGAACGACGGCATTGCGACACCGCGGTCCTTCGCGATCGACACCACCATGAAGTTCGGGGCGTTGCCGATATAGGTGTTCGCGCCCATGAAGACGGAGCCAAGCGAAATCGCGAGAAGCGTCGCAGCGCCCTGCGTCATGAGGGCTCCGGCATCACCCCCCGCGAGGTTGAAGAACGCGAGGTAGGTCGGCGTGTTATCGAGGAAGGACGAGAGCGCGCCGGTAATCCAGAAGAAGACCGAGTTATTCATCGTGCCGTCCGCGTTCGTCACCATCGCGACGAGCGGTGCGAAGGGACCCGCGGCCCCCGCCTTCAGCATCGCGAGCACCGGCCCCATGCAGACGAAGATCCCTGCAAAGAGCTTGGCCACTTCAAAAATCGGTTCCCACGAGAACTGATTCATCTTCCGCACTTCTTTCGGCGTGAGGACGATGGAGGCGATCCCGCAGAGAAGGAAGATCGTGTCGCGCGCAATGCTTTGGCCGGTGAGCGTCACGCCGAGGAACGACACTTCAATCCCCGACTTCCAGACGCCCGACATCAGCACCGCGAGAATCACGATCGCGAGGAGCATGAAGTTCACGCCGCCCCGGATCTGGATCGATGCTTTTTCACCGTGCACGGTATCCAGCGCCGGAGCGCCGTTCGGATGCTCTTTCTTCCAGAAGACCGTATCGATGATGAGGTAAAGGACGGAAAGGATCCCGACCGTAGTCACCATCGGGAGGAGCGTATGCTCCGCGGTCCAGAAGAAATCAACGCCTCTCAGGAACCCCATGAAGAGCGGCGGGTCGCCGAGCGGCGTGAGGGAACCGCCGATATTCGCGACGATAAAGATGAAGAACACAAACGTATGCACGCGGTACTTCCGGTGCTCGGTCGCCTTGAGAAGCGGACGGATCAGGAGCATCGCGGCGCCCGTCGTTCCCATGATGTTCGCGAGCGCCGCGCCCACGATAAAGAACGCGAGGTTTCCGACCGGGCGGCCCGAGAAGCTTCCCTTGATATGAATGCCGCCCGCGACCACGAAGAGCACGCCGACAAAAAGAATGAACGGGATAAAGTCGCCCACGATCGCTTCATTCAGAAGCACCGCGCTTTCATGCACGCCGAACACCGCAGCGAGCGGCACCATGGCGAGAGCCGCCCAGGCGAGCGACACCTTGCCGTAGTGGTGATGCCAGAAATTCGGAAGCAGCAGCGGAAAAATCGCGATCGAGAGCAGAATGCCCGCGAAGGGCACTGCCCAGATCAGCGAAAACTCCGTGCCATGGCCTTCAGAGGCGTAAGCCGCTGCCGGCGCGAGGGCCGAGGCCAGGGTGACGAGAATTCCCGTCCAGTTCTTGTAAGTCATTCAATCGCTCCTCAGAGGTTCTGATTTGGGTTTCTTCTAGGGGAGTGAAGCTAAAAATTAACTCCAACAGGTAAAAAAAATGAGAAGGCGGCTGGCGGGGTTACCGCCTGAGCTGCCTTCTCAGTATCCTACAGGTTTATGCAGCCCTCATGCAGACTTTTACATGAGGTATAGCCAGTCGATCAGGAGGAAAGTCGGGATCAGGATCCCAACGCTCCAGGCCATGTAGCCAAAGAACGACGGCATCTTCACGCCGCGGCTCTGGGCAATCGAGAGCACCATGAAGTTCGGCGCGTTGCCGATATAGGTGTTCGCGCCCATGAAAACAGAGCCGAGCGAAATGGCGAGCAGCGTCACCGCGTCCGCTCCCATCAGCACAGTCGGATCACCGCCCGCGAGGTTAAAGAACGCGAGGTAGGTCGGCGTGTTGTCAAGGAACGAGGAGAGAGCGCCGGAGAGCCAGAAGAAGGCGGAATTGTTAAGCGTTCCGTCCGAGTTCGAGACGAGCGCGACGAGCGGCGCGAAAGCGCCCGAGGACCCCGCCTTCAGCATGGCGAGCACCGGCCCCATGCAGACGAAGATGCCGGCGAAAAGCTTCGCCACTTCAAAAATCGGATCCCAGGAGAACTGGTTCTTCTCGCGGACCTCTTTCGGGGTCAGGATGAGAGAGGCGATGATGCAGAGGACGAAAAGCGCATCGCGGGCCATACCCTGACCGGTGAGCGTCACGCCGAAGAACGTGATGGAGAAACCGGACTTCCAGACACCGGAAAGCAGCACCGCGCCGATCACCACTGCGAGGATCATGAAGTTGATGCCGCCGCGGATCTGAATCGCGGCCTTTTCACCGCGCTTCGTATCCACGATCGGAGCGCCGTTCGGATGCTCTTTCTTCCAGCAGATGCTGTCGATCACGAGGTAAACAACGGAGAGAATGCCGATCGCGGTAAGCATCGGGATCAGCGTATGCTGCGCTGTCCAGAAGAAACTCACGCCGCGCAGGAACCCCATGAAGAGCGGCGGGTCGCCCAGCGGCGTAAGCGAGCCGCCGATATTCGCCACCATGAAGATGAAGAAGATGAACGTGTGCATCCGATACTTGCGATGCTCCGTCGCCTTGAGAAGCGGACGGATCATCAGCATCGCGGCACCCGTCGTTCCCATGATGTTCGCGAGCGCCGCGCCCGTGATAAGGAACGCGAGGTTTCCGACCGGGCGGCCGGTGAAGTTCCCGCTGATATGAATGCCGCCGGCCACGACAAAGAGCGTGCCGACGAAAAGAATAAACGGAATGAAGTCACCCACCAGCGCTTCATTCAGGGCGACGATACCGTTATGAAGCCCGAAAGCGAGCGAGAGCGGAATAATCGTCACTGCGGCCCAGGCAAGCGAGACCTTGCCGAAGTGGTTGTGCCAGAAATCCGGGAAGATCAGCGGCACGAGCGCGATGGAAAGAAGAATGCCGGCGAACGGAATCGCCCACACGATGGACAGATCGGATCCCTGCATCTCAGATGCGTGGGAGACTGCCGGCATGATCGCGGCCATCAGGGGCAGCGCGTATCGAGCCAGTCTTTGTAACAACATCAATCGCTCCTCAGGTGAGTTCTGAAACTCTCTCGGGCCACACGCGCTGTCAGGGGTGTGACCGGGACAGTTTGCAGACGCCTCTCCGGGCGACTTTCAGTGGCGAGACAGCATTTCGATTGTAACGAAAGTTTTTCGCACTGAAAGTATGTTTTACATGAAATTTCCGGCTCATGCAAAAGAAATTCAGGACCTTTCCAGTTTTTTGGGTCTACAAAAAAGGACCGGCTGAAAAGCCGGTCCTTCTGTTTCTGGTCGGAAACCACAGGCGTCTTACTTCGACGCGGGAGACGCCGGTTCTCTCGGATCCAGCCCGAAAACCTGACGGAGGTAAGCGAGATACGTCGGATCCTCGCACATGCCCTTTTCAGGCGTATCCGAGATCTTCGCGACAGGCTGACCGTTCGCCTCAATCATCTTGATCACGATGTTGAGCGGCTGCGGACCCACGTCATTCATGAGGTTTGTCCCGATCCCAAAGGAAAGGCGGATACGGTGCTTGAAGTGACGGTAGAGATCAAGCGTCTTCGGGATATTGAGGGAATCCGAGAAGATCAGCGTCTTGCTCTT
>ERZ773148.3388-NODE-3388-length-11006-cov-3.253584_pt1 | contig 11006 bp, 7 predicted proteins | sample MGYA00580846_ERZ773148 | MGnify/ENA primary metagenome ERZ773148 (study PRJEB29015, sample SAMEA2737879) | human gut metagenome | biome: human gut; feature: human-associated habitat; material: faeces | place: China | collected 2012 ...
CCGGCATGGCTGCCGCTCTGCCTGGAGTCATCGCTGCCAACACAACACTGCCTGTCATCGGAGTTCCCGTTAAAGGTTCTGTGCTGGATGGCGTAGATGCCCTGTACTCTATCATCCAGATGCCTCCCGGAATCCCTGTAGCCACAGTTGCCATCAATGGTGCCATGAATGCTGCCATTCTTGCTGTACAAATGCTGGCTTTGAGCGATACCGATCTCGCTGAAACTTTTGCAGCCTACAAAGAAGGGCTGAAAAAGAAAATCGTAAAAGCGAACGAGGAACTGAAAGAAGTAAAGTACGAGTATAAAACGAATTAAAAAGGAGTAATTAGTGGATTTATTCAACTATTCCCGTCGGGAAACATCAGAAGTAAATATTGGAGCCACCCCTATGGGCGGCTCCAATCCTATACGCATACAGAGTATGACAAACACCGCCACGCAGGATACAGAAGCCAGCGTGGCACAGGCCAAACGAATCGTAGATGCCGGAGGTGAATATGTACGTCTGACAGCACAAGGCATTAAAGAAGCGGAAAACCTGATGAACATCAATGCCGGTTTACGCCGGGATGGATATATGGTTCCACTGGTTGCCGACATTCACTTCAACCCAAAGGTAGCAGATGTAGCAGCACAGTATGTTGAGAAAGTACGTATCAATCCGGGAAACTATGTAGATGCCGCACGCACCTTCAAGCATCTGGAATATACAGACGAAGAGTATGCACAAGAGTTGCAGAAGATACATGACCGGTTCGTTCCTTTCCTGAATATCTGCAAGGAGAATCATACAGCCATCCGTATCGGTGTAAATCATGGTTCACTGTCCGACCGCATTATGTCTCGCTACGGCGATACACCGGAAGGTATGGTGGAATCATGCATGGAATTCCTGCGCATCTGTGTAAAAGAAGACTTTACAGATGTTGTTATCTCCATCAAAGCCTCCAATACAGTAGTAATGGTGAAAACAGTTCGCCTGCTGGCTGCTGTAATGGAAAAGGAAGGAATGCAATTCCCGCTGCACCTTGGCGTTACAGAGGCCGGTGATGGTGAGGACGGGCGTATCAAATCTGCATTGGGCATCGGTGCATTACTAGCCGACGGTCTGGGTGATACCATCCGTGTTTCTCTGAGCGAAGCTCCGGAAGCAGAAATCCCTGTAGCACGCAAGTTAGTGGATTACATCATGCAGCATCAGGACCATCCTTACATACCCGGAGCGGAAGCAGAAGATTTCAACTATCTTTCTCCGGTACGACGTGAGACAACTGCTGTACGCAACATCGGCGGAGAACATCTGCCGGTAGTGATTGCCGAGCGCATGGACGGAAAGTTCGATACGAACCCGCAATTCATTCCGGATTATATCTACGCCGGACGTGCCTTACCGGAAACTCGTGAAGAAGGAGTGGAATACATCCTGGATGCGGATGTATGGAAAGAAGAGCCCGGAACCTATCCGGCTTTCAATTACCAGCAGATGCCACTTATGGGCAATTGCCAAGCTGATTTGAAATTCATGTTTATGCCTTACATGGCACAAACGGAAGAAGTGATTGCTTGTCTGAAACATCATCCGGAAGTAGTCATTATATCACAGAGTAACCATCCTAACCGACTTGGGGAACATCGTGCCTTAGTTCACCAATTGATGCAGGAAGGACTGAAAAATCCTGTTGTATTCTTCCAGCACTATGCTGAAAATGAAGCGGAGGACTTGCAGATAAAATCTGCTGCTGACATGGGAGCACTTATCTTCGACGGCCTTTGCGATGGTATTTTCCTGTTCAACCAGGGAAATCTCAGTCATGCCTTAGTAGATGCCACAGCCTTTGGTATTCTGCAAGCAGGACGGATACGTACTAGCAAAACAGAATATATCTCCTGCCCCGGTTGCGGACGCACCCTGTTCGATCTTCAAAGCACCATAGCCCGTATAAAAGCCGCTACTTCACACCTGAAAGGATTGAAAATAGGTATTATGGGCTGCATCGTCAATGGACCCGGAGAAATGGCGGATGCTGACTATGGCTACGTAGGTGCCGGACGTGGGAAAATCAGTCTGTATAAGAAGAAAGAATGCATTGAAAAGAATATTCCCGAAGAAGAAGCTGTAGAAAAGCTGATTGAGCTGATTAAAGCTAACGGGGATTATGAAGAAAAATAGTTTAAAGAAAAATGAGGTTGTGTCAAAATGCTGGCACAACCTCATTTTTCTTTAAACTATTTCTTCTGACTGAACAGCCAATTCATAAAGTCGGGATAATTGAAAGCCGGATTCCAGCTACCATGATTACATCCCGGGAACTCGATGTATTCCACATCAGCACCTGCCTTCTTCAAAGTCCTGTATGCCGCACGCGAACCTTCAGGTGTAACCACATTGTCAGCATCACCATGGAAAATACGAAACTTTACAGACTTGGCAGCTTTCAGGCGCGCCACATTTACTGTACCGCAAATAGGCACAGCAGCAGCAAATATCTCCGGGAAACGGACAGCCATGTCAAAGGTTCCCATTCCTCCCATAGAAAGTCCAACGATATAGATACGTGATTTATCAACCTGAGGCATTGCCAGATAAGTATCCAGCAAATCCTTCACTGTCTGAAAAATCGGAGTTATCGGTTCATTCAACGGCATCTCATTCGGCAAAAATGATTCAGGACGTGCCGAGTATGCCCAATAGCCCGTTTCGGGACACTGTGGTGCAAGCACGAATGCCGGGTATTTCTCCCGGTTCACCGGATTCAAAAACATTTGTCCACCATGGGTCAATTGCCTCTCATTATCATTACCGCGCTCCCCTGCACCATGCAGAAAAAGCACCAAAGGATACTTCTCACTCTTTTTCATATTTTCCGGTTGCAGCAAGCGATACTGCAAGGTATCTCCCCGGGAAGAGATAAAGATTTCTTTCTGGTACGTTTCCTGAGCAGGCAAAGGTAACAGGAAGAAAAGAAGACAAATAGCACTGATTAATCGTTTCATAGCATTGTTATTTTACATGTTTCACTTCTGAACGTAAAGATACGCCATTCTCATTAAATGCTTCCACACAGAAGTAATAATCCTGATCGGTAGTAAGAGATTTCATAAATAATTCATTATTGCTATATACCATCCAGGAGCTATAAAGTTTATCGGGAGCAATACCCCATAACACATTATATCCTTGTGCACCTTTGACCGGTTCCCAACTGATAGTAATATCACGACGGTCCGCACGGCGATCAAGGGCTAATTTCTTCGGCTGTTGTGGTGTTTTTCCCATACCCAATCCGAATACCCGAAATTCAGAAATTGCCAGGTTCGGGGTCGGTACATCTATGTTCTTATAGCGGATATAACGCGCAGATTGGGATTGTCCGAGTTCAACATAATCATTCGGGGTATCTTTATAACTTTCTTTACGGTCAACCAATATATCCCAACTCTGTCCATCCAGTGACCCCTCAATCACATAGCGGTGACGAAGCCCTTCATAACGACCATACATATCACTTTGGTAATCATGATAGTTGATCTGAATAGCAGATACAGTAGCCGGTTTTTCCAGATCGATCATTACCCATTGGCGTTCATCGTTAGCCTCAGCCAACCAGAATGTCTTAGTCAGTTCATCAGTCAATGCAGAAGGTTGAAACTCTCCTTTCACAGTAGAAGCGGTAACCGGCTTGCCGTAAGAGAGCAACATCCACCCTCGGAACTGCCCTGCCTTACCCGGCACGGCAGGAGCATAACGGGGATAATCTCCAAAACGGGTATCCACATACATAATACCATCTCTATCGAATCCGGCGGGAAACATGCAGAGACGACGTTCCCAGTTCACATTAATGGAAAGAGACATCGAAGCAAAATGCCAATACTGCCCGCCGGGACCAAGCACAGTGCTTCCATGCCCGGCACCATTCATATAACCACCCGGTTTATAAGATACCGGATTATGTTTCTGGTAGGTATAAGGTCCCATCGGATGATCTGCTACGTATACTCCGTCCGCATAAACATTGAATTCCGTACCCGGCGCACCATATTGCATATAGTATTTACCATTATGTTTTGTCAACCAGGGGCCTTCAATGTAACCGCCCAATACTGTATCCGTATGATTCTCACCAAAACGCTCCCAACCACGTTTAGGCATATCCAGATTGAAAAGTTCTTTCGTCTCCCCTTTCTTTGTGAAACGGTGATTTTTATCCAATTCCATACCCCGGATAGGGTAAACATTGGAAGATCCCCAGAACATATAAGCTTTCCCATCGTCATCAATAAACAAATCAGGATCTTGCAGATTATGCAGAATGGCAGGCGTAGCTTCCCAATCACCGGAAGCAGGATCATCGGTATAAAGGATGCTCATAGAACCTGAAGGATCGCCTGCAACATAAAGCACAGAGTCCTTATAATTGTGTGCAGCCGGAGCATTGCATCCCTGAGAATACCAATTCTTACCGGGACGTACAAATTCCCAGTTCAATAAATCCTTGGAACGCCAATAGCCGTGCGAGCGCGTTACGAACATATAATATTCTCCGCGAAATTCCACTACTGCCGGATCAGCCCCCGAACGGTAAGAAATATCCCGGTCGGAATTATAAATCATATAGGTATAATCTATATTCAAGGGATTACAATATGTATCCTGACGCATATCCTGCGCCGGAAGAGTAGTCCACGCAATCAGGCAGACTATAGTCAATAACAGATGTTTCATTCTTTCGTTCTTTATATTACTTGCACAAATTCTGAGGAACTTCATATTGTTTCTGTAAACGTGCAAGTTCTGCCATTAGTTCAGCAGTTACTTTCTCCATTCCTTGCTTTCCGTACAGATTGTGCATTTCTGTCGGATCAGTTTTCAGATCATACAGTTCCCATTTGTCTTCCACATAAAAGTGCATCAATTTGTAGCGTTCCATCTTTACACCATAATGGGCACGGACACTATGAAATCCAGGAAATTCATAATAATGATAATAGAGCGATTTACGCCAATCACGCGGTTTCTTTCCCGTCTCTACCAACTCCCGGAACGATACGCCCTGCATATCCCGTGGCACTTCGATACCACACATATCCAGAAAAGTAGGAGCAAAGTCTATGTTCTGCGTCAGTCCTGTTACCTGAGTTTCCGGCTTGATATGTCCGGGCCAGCGCATAACCATCGGCATGCCGAAAGATTCTTCGTACATGAAACGCTTATCAAACCAACCATGTTCTCCCAAATAGAAGCCCTGATCGGTAGTATAGACTACAATCGTATTTTTATCCAGTCCGGTACGTTTCAGATAATCAAGAATCTCTCCCACACTTTCGTCTACACTCGCTACAACTCCCATATAATCTTGCAAGTAACGCTGGTATTTCCATTCCGCGACTTCTTTGAATGAACGTTTTCTGGAGTGGAATTCATTATTTCTATCACGATATGCATCAAGAAAACGACGGCATTCATCCGGTTCCATTGTCCCCAGAAAAGCATGCGGCCAAGGGTCGAACAGTAAACTGTCACTATCCATACCAGTAACCATCTTCAGATCGTGTCCTTCGTACATGTCACAATAGATATTCATCTTTTGCATCTGTGCCGCATAACGACCCTCATAAACATCAAAATAATTATCAGGAAGTGGAAAAGTAGTATGCTCATACAGATGGTAATGTCTTTCTGCAGGTACCCAGTTTCTATGAACAGCTTTGTGATGCATCATCAGAAAGAAAGGCTTGTTCTTGTCTTTCCGTCCGTCGAGCCATTCTTCCGTGTATTTAGTAATCAAATCCGTCACATACCCCAAATGACGTGTGGTATCATTTTCAGTAATAAAATGCGGATTACAATATTCTCCCTGATCATCCAGAATCATCCAATGATCGAAACCTGTAGGCTTAGAAATAAGATGCCACTTACCAATAACAGCTGTCTCGTAACCATTTGCCTGCAATATCTTTGGAAGGGTCTGTTGCGTACCGTCAAAACCTTTCGCCCAGTTCTTCATGAAACCATTCTTATGGCTATGTTTACCGGTAAGTATGGCAGCACGACTCGGCCCGGAAATAGAATTGCAACAATAGTTATTCTGGAAAACCGCTCCTTCATGCCCGATACGGTCAATATTCGGAGTCGGCGCCACTTTCCCTATAGGATGACCATAAATACTCATAGCCTGACGGGCGTGGTCATCACTCATAATAAAAATGATATTGGGGCGTTCGTTACGGACTTCCTGCTCTTGACCTTGCACAATGGAGGAAGGTACAAAAGGTAAAACGACAAGCCCCAAGGATAATTTAGAAGTCATGGTACTATCGAATTGTCAGATTGGCCTGAATAGGCGCATGGTCGGATAAATAGCCATTGTCCGGCTTGTCTGCTATCACTCTGAATTTATTGGCCACCACTTGTCCATTGACAAAAATAAAATCGATCAACTGGCGTTCTTCAACCGGCATGCCGCTATTCAGGCAGAAGTTATTGTAGCCCTTGCGGTTTTCACTCATGTTTTCGTAGTTCAGGCCGGTAGTGAACGTGACCGGAACGCCCAGTTCACCACGGTGTGTCCAGCGGCTGTCTATCCCCTGGTAATGGCGTTGCAGGGTAATCACGCCGCCCGCATGTGACGGGTTAAGTTGGGGGGCCATCGGGATTGACTGGTACTGGGTCGTTTCTCGCTCTCCGGCATACATCATCACACTCATATCATCTTGCGCGCTCAGGCTACGCTCATAGCGCAACCCAGCCTGAGTTTGCTTGATGGTTTTTCGCGTGTCGTACTGTTCTGCACGAGGCGCTTGTTGTGGATTAGCCTTCCATTCTGCTTTGGTTAGCCCACCTGGGTCATCTGCTTTGATATCCACACTATTGAAAATCAGACTTAATTTGCTGGCTTCATCAATGCGTACGCCCAGTTTGGCATTAGCTAAATTTTTCTGTGCGCCACTATGGTCACGATAGCCGTGGGTCGTAAAACGCGTGGTTGAGACGGTGTAATCGACATCGCCAGGCTGTGTGCCGTCTCCCGTTGCGCCCGTTGCTTTCAGCCCATAGCGCCAGCTGCCAAAACTGCCGTAGTAACTACTGGCTTCAATGGTTGGTGGCTGTTGTCCGGTCTGGGTGGTGACATTCATTACCCCACCAGACGCGTTGCCATACAGGGCAGAGAAGGGGCCACGCAGCACTTCCACATTTTGCACACTGCTTAAATCGATGTTGGATGTTTGCCCTTGCCCGTCGGGCATGGTGGCGGGAATACCGTCCACATACAGGCGAATACCGCGAATACCGTAAGGGGAGCGGGAGCCAAATCCGCGAATCGACAGCTGTAAATCTTGCGCATAGTTCTGCCGGTTTTGTACCTGCAAACCAGGCACGCCGGTCAGTGATTCGGACAAGTTAATGCGCGGTGTTGCCAGGCGCATCTCCTCGCCATCCACCACGCTTACTGCTGCTGGGGTATCCAGTTCTGAAACCACCTGCGGTGCGGCACTGACAATCATAGTCTGTTCATCAGCGGCAAAAACAACGGGGGAAAGGACAAGCAGTGCGGGCAAAACGGTCTGTCGGACGGAAAAAATCTTCATGAAAAAAGCCAGGTTAAGAATGGGAAAACGCCGTTATGGTAATGAAATTGTAAATTTATGGAAAACGAAACGGCACGATACGTTAAGTAATTGAGAAAATTGTAGTCGTAACGGCAAGAAATGCTCCACATTTGAGAAAATAATGATTATCATTCCCATTTATAACAAGAGCGTAACGATGATTACGCTTAGCGAAGCATTGTGAAGCAGCAAAAATATCGGTTCATCAAAGGGAGTCGTCATGCATTTACGTCATCTGTTTTCATCGCGCCTGCGTGGTTCATTACTGTTAGGTTCATTGCTTGTTGCTTCATCATTCAGTACGCAGGCCGCAGAAGAAATGCTGCGTAAAGCGGTAGGTAAAGGTGCCTACGAAATGGCTTATAGCCAGCAAGAAAACGCACTGTGGCTCGCCACTTCGCAAAGCCGCAAACTGGATAAAGGTGGCGTGGTTTATCGTCTTGATCCGGTCACTCTGGAAGTGACGCAGGCGATCCATAACGATCTCAAGCCGTTTGGTGCCACCATCAATAACACGACTCAGACGTTGTGGTTTGGTAACACCGTAAACAGCGCGGTCACGGCGATAGATGCCAAAACGGGCGAGGTGAAAGGCCGTCTGGTGCTGGATGATCGTAAGCGCACGGAAGAGGTGCGCCCGCTGCAACCGCGTGAGCTGGTAGCTGATGATGCCACGAACACCGTTTACATCAGTGGTATTGGTAAAGAGAGCGTGATTTGGGTCGTTGATGGCGAGAATATCAAACTGAAAACCGCCATCCAGAACACCGGTAAAATGAGTACCGGTCTGGCGCTGGATAGCAAAGGCAAACGTCTTTACACCACTAACGCTGACGGCGAATTGATTACCATCGACACCGCCGACAATAAAATCCTCAGCCGTAAAAAGCTGCTGGATGACGGCAAAGAGCACTTCTTTATCAACATTAGCCTTGATACCGCCAGGCAGCGTGCATTTATCACCGATTCTAAAGCCGCAGAAGTGTTAGTGGTCGATACCCGTAATGGCAATATTCTGGCGAAGGTTGCGGCACCAGAATCACTGGCTGTGCTGTTTAACCCAGCGCGTAATGAAGCCTACGTAACGCATCGTCAGGCAGGTAAAGTCAGTGTGATTGACGCGAAAAGCTATAAAGTGGTGAAAACGTTCGATACGCCGACTCATCCAAACAGCCTGGCGCTGTCTGCCGATGGCAAAACGCTGTATGTCAGTGTGAAACAAAAATCCACTAAACAGCAGGAAGCTACCCAGCCGGACGATGTGATTCGTATTGCGCTGTAATAGATGTGGCGAGGGTGAAAACGGAGAGACTTGCCTGACTTTTATCACGCCGCATGCGGCACACCTTCGTCAGTAATCTAAATTTGCCCGGCACGTAGCCGGGCAATTTTGCAATTAGCTCGCCGTTTCAGGCTTAAACACAATTTCCTTTTTTTCTTCATCTTCCTCGACGACTGGCGCAGTGCTGTGAATTTCAGCAACGCGTTTGCGCACACCAAACCAGCCTATAACCAGCAGAATACCGATAATCGGCAGCGCCGCGATAGTATAAGTCCCGTTCGGGTAATCGAACGCCATCAGCACCAGGACACTCAGTAAAAACAGTAATGTCAGCCAGGAAGTGTAAAACTGACATCCGCTGCTTTGCCTTGTTTAATTGCTTTACGCAGGCGCATCTGGCACACGATGATAAACGCCCATGAAGCGATGATTCCCAGCGACGCGAAGTTCAACACAATCTCAAATACGCGCGACGGCACCAGATAGTTGAGGAATACGCCGACGACATACACAACTAGTGTCGCCAGAATCCCGGCATACGGCACATGCTGACGACTCATTTTCGCCATAAAACTCGGTGCGGAACCGCCCATCGCCATTGAGCGCAGAATACGTCCGGTGCAGTACAGACCTGAGTTCAGGCTGGAGAGGGCAGCGGTCAGCACCACAATGTTCATAATGCTGCCGATATATGGCACACCCAGTTTAGAGAAAAACGTCACGAACGGACTTTGCCCCGCCTGATACGCGCTCCACGGCAATAGCATAACCAGCAACACCACGGAGCCGACGTAAAACAGGCCAATACGCCAAATCACGCTGTTAATCGCTTTAGGCACCATGGTCTGCGGATCTTTACATTCTCCGGCAGCTGTACCCACCATTTCAATGGAGGCAAAAGCAAACACTACGCCCTGAATCAACACCAGAGCAGGCAGCAAACCGTGGGGGAAGAAGCCGCCATTATCGGTAATTAAATGAAAGCCAGTGGTGTTGCCATCCAGCGGCTGACCACTACCGAGGAACACTGTACCCACGACCAAAAAGGTCACAATGGCGAGCACTTTAATAAGCGCAAACCAGAACTCCATCTCCGCAAACCATTTCACACCGATCATATTCATGGTGCCAACGATGGTAAGTGCAGCGAGCGCAAAGACCCACTGCGGCACGCCGCCAAACGCACCCCAGTAATGCATATACAGAGCGACGGCGGTAATATCAACAATCCCCGTCATCGCCCAGTTGATGAAGTACATCCAGCCAGCAACATAAGCGGCTTTCTCACCCAAAAACTCACGGGCATAAGAGACAAAACTGCCACTGGAAGGGCGGTGTAGCACCAGCTCACCCAATGCACGCAGAATAAAAAACGAAAACAAGCCACAAATTAAATAAACCAGTGCCAATGCTGGACCCGCCATTTGCAGTCGGGCTCCTGCACCTAAAAACAAGCCGGTGCCAATCGCGCCGCCAATGGCGATCATCTGTACCTGGCGATTGCCCATCGCTTTGTGATACCCCTCTTCGTGGGCATTAAGCCAGCGGCGTTTCGCGGCGTGTTGATCTGAAGTGTCGGTGTCGTGTTTACTCATTGCTCTCCCTGATTGCTTTAATGAAAAAGTCATATAAGTTGCCATGAACAATGTTTATTCATCCTGGCGATGATAGTTATCACCATTATTCTTTATGGGTATAAAACTATCGGCGCAGCATCCTACCCGTTATCGATAAACGATGCAAAACATCCCCTTACAATCCTGAAGGGGAATAATACAACTGACGAAAAAATGACAAATCTTTTTGCTGGTTAACCTGTGTACTGTCCTACACTTAATCTTTAAAAGATTGTGAGGGCATATGATTAAGGTGTATGGCGTACCCGGATGGGGCTCTACAATCAGTGAGCTGATGCTAACACTGGCTGATATTCCTTATCAGTTCGTTGATGTCAGTGGTTTTGACCACGAGGGAGCTTCACGCGAGTTATTGAAAACCCTGAACCCGTTGTGTCAGGTTCCGACACTGGCGCTGGAAAATGACGAGATTATGACGGAGCACACTGGCAGGATTTCAGCGTCGAGCAAATCCTTCAGTCAGCCGTCAAAAAC
>ERZ773148.3396-NODE-3396-length-10982-cov-2.629999_pt1 | contig 10982 bp, 13 predicted proteins | sample MGYA00580846_ERZ773148 | MGnify/ENA primary metagenome ERZ773148 (study PRJEB29015, sample SAMEA2737879) | human gut metagenome | biome: human gut; feature: human-associated habitat; material: faeces | place: China | collected 2012 ...
GCGAGGCGCAGGAGCAGGGCGTACTTAAAAAAGGCGGTACAGTACTGTTGGTTGGTTTCGGTGCTGGCCTCACATGGTCTTCCATTGTGCTTAAATGGAGTAAATAAACCTGCAAGAACAATTGAGCAAAAGACGAAAGAGAGGTTTTCCCAATGAGCAAAATTGCATTTGTATTCCCGGGACAAGGTTCCCAAACTGTAGGTATGTGTAAAGATCTTTATGATAACTATACTTGCGCTCGCAAGGTTTTTGAAGCTGCTGACGAAGCTTTGGGTTTCTCCATCAGCGATATGTGTTTTAATGGTCCGGAAGATCAGCTGCGTCTGACCTTTAATACTCAACCGGCTATCCTGACTGCCAGCGTAGCCTGTGCTGAGGTGCTGAAAGAAAACGGACTGAGCTGCGAAGTTGCTGCTGGCCATAGCCTGGGTGAATATTCTGCTTTGGTTTTGGCAGGTGCTTTGGACTTTGCTGATGCTGTCCGTATCGTTCGTAAACGTGGCCAGTTCATGCAGGAAGCTGTTCCTGTTGGCGAAGGCAGCATGGCCGCTGTCTTAGGTCTTGAAAGCGATAAAATCATTGATATCTGCCGTACTGTTGAAGCTGAATGCGGTGAAGCTGTACAGGCAGTAAACTTCAACTGCCCTGGCCAGGTCGTTATTGCAGGTTCTGTAGGCGCAGTGGATAAAGCTTTGGCGGCGTTGAAAGAAGCCGGCGCCAAACGCGCTGTTCTTCTTCCCGTAAGCGCACCTTTCCACAGCACTCTTATGCAGCCGGCTTCCAAACGTCTGGCTGAAGTTTTTGAAACTATTACCTTCCACGACGCTAAGATTCCTGTCGTCGCTAATGTAACTGCAACTGAAGTTACCAAAGGAGAAGAAATCAAAGAATCTCTGATCCGTCAGGCTGCTATGCCTGTACTTTGGGAAACCTCTGTCAACCATATGATCGCAGGCGGCGTCGATACTTTTGTCGAAGTCGGCCCAGGCAAGGTCCTGTCCGGTTTTACTAAAAAAATTGCCAAGGGTATGGCTGCTTTGAACGTCGAAGATGAAGCAAGCCTTGAAAAAACACTTGCTTATTTTAAGGAGGTTCGTTAAAATGCAGTTAGAAGGTAAAATCGCACTGGTTACAGGTGCTTCCCGCGGTATCGGTAAAGCTATCGCAGTGGCGCTGGCTGCTGCAGGAGCTGATGTCGCTGTCAATTATGCCGGTAACAAAGCTGCTGCTGAAGCAGTGGCTGCTGAAATCGAAGCTATGGGACGCAAAGTTCTGCTGCTCCAGGGTGACGTTGCTCAGTTTGAAGTCTGCACTGAAATGATCGATGCCGTTATCAAAGAATTCGGCCGTATCGATATTTTAGTCAATAATGCAGGCATCACTCGTGACAATCTACTGATGCGTATGAAGGAAGAAGATTGGGACGCAGTGCTGAACACTAACCTCAAAGGTGTTTTCAACTGTACTAAAGCAGCTGTCAAATACATGATGAAACAAAGAGCGGGCCGTATCGTCAACATCACCTCTGTCGTAGGTGTAATGGGCAATGCCGGTCAGGCCAACTATGCTGCAGCAAAAGCAGGCTGCATCGGTTTCACCAAATCTGTAGCTAAAGAAGTTGCAGCCCGTGGCATCACTGTTAACGGTGTTGCACCTGGTTTTATCAAAACTGATATGACCAGCGTTTTACCAGAAAAAGTAGTAGCCGATATGGAAGCCGGTATCCCGCTGGCGCGTCTTGGCGAACCTGAAGATATTGCCAAGGCAGTATTGTTCCTTGTAAGTGACGATGCTGCTTACATAACCGGTCAGACTTTACATGTTGACGGTGGTATGGTAATGTAATTATGCAATTCTTAAAAAAAGACCTTTGGAAGGAGGTGAATCGTAAATGAGCACTTTCGAAAAAGTAAGAGACATTACTGTCGAGCAATTGAGCGTTGACGCTGATGAAGTAAAGATGGAATCATCCTTCATCGATGATCTGGGCGCTGACTCCCTCGACATCGTTGAATTAATCATGGCTTTCGAAGAGGAATTTGAAGTTGAAATCCCTGACGAAAAAGCTGAAAAAATCCGCACCGTGGCTGATGCAGTCAAAATGTTGGATGAAGAAAAATAATCTTTTAGCAGCTCAAGGGAAAGCTCTTAGGAGCTTTCCCTGACAGTTGCAGTAGTCCTGAAATGGGGGATATTTGTTGAAACTACCAGTACTTAAAATAGGTGATTTGACAGCCGAAGTACCGATCATACAAGGCGGAATGGCTATCAGACTGTCTACCGCGCGTTTGGCGGCAGCCGTTGCGCAGGAAGGCGGAATAGGACTCATCGCAGCGTCCGGCATGGCGTTTGACGAGCTGCGTAAAGAGATCCGGCTGGCCAGAAAGCTTACCGGCGGGAAAGGCATCATCGGCATCAATGCCATGGTTGCGGCCCGCGAATTTCTTGGGCTAATTACCACTGCTGCCGAAGAAAAAATTGACCTGATCGTTGCCGGTGCCGGTTTTTCAAGAGATATTTTCGCCGTGGGGCGTGAACATAACGTAGCCGTAGTGCCCATCGTTTCCTCTGTCAAACTAGCTAAAATATCTGAAAAGCTCGGTGCAGCCGCTATTGTAGTGGAAGGAACAGAGGCGGGAGGACATCTTGGGACTCAACAGTCCATCAAAGATATTCTGCCTGACATTGTCAAGGCGGTCAATATTCCGGTTATCGCCGCTGGCGGAGCTACTGACGGTGCAGCTGTAGCGGAGCTTCTTAAATTAGGGGCAAGCGGTGTGCAGATGGGCAGTCGTTTTGCCGCCAGCGAAGAATCCAACGGTGCTCCGGCGCTGAAAGAATTATATCTCAAAATGACCAAAGAGGACGTTGTACAGATCGACAGTCCCGTTGGCTATAAAGGCAGGGCGATCCTTAATCCTTTTGCCAAACAGGTTCTGGAAGGTACGCAGCCGCGTCCCCGCACCTGTGATAACTGCCTTAAACAATGCTCCCGCAGCTTCTGCATCATCCGCGCGCTCACCAGAGCTCAGCAGGGCGATGTTGAAACCGGCCTTGTTTTTACAGGTGCCAATATGTGGAAGATCAAAGAAATTTTACCCGTGAAAGAAATTTTCAGAAGACTGAAAGAAGAAATAGCAAAAATTTAATTTGAGGTGATTTATTTTGAAAAGACGAGTCGTTATTACCGGTGTTGGCCCGATTACTCCAATCGGCATCGGCAAAGATGAATTTTGGGGCAATCTGATCGCTGGTAAATCCGGTATCGGTCTCATTACCCAGTTTGATGCTTCTGATCCTGGCTTCACCACTAAAATTGCAGGCGAAGTTAAAGATTTTGATTTCGCTAACTATGGCGATAAAAAAGAAGGCAAACGTATGGATCGTGTGACCCAGTTTGCTGTAGCGGCTGCTAAACTGGCAGTGGAAGATGCTGAACTCGATCTGGAAAAAATTGATCCCGTTCGTGCCGGCGTTTGCGTTGGCAGCGGCATTGGCGGCATCCATACCTTCCTCGAGCAGTCTTTAAAATATGGCGAAAAAGGTCCAGGCAAAATCAGTCCGTTCTTCATTCCGATGGAGATCCCGAATATGCCTGCCGGCCAGATTTCTATTGCTTTAGGCTTTAAAGGCCCTAATACCGCTATCATCACAGCTTGTGCTACCGGCACTAACTGTATCGGCGACGCTCTGCGCACTATTCAATATGGCGATGCCGATATTATGATCGCAGGCGGCACAGAAGCTGCTGTTTCTCCTGTTGCTATAGCAGGCTTCGGTAACATGAAAGCTCTTTCCACCAACAACGAACATCCTGAAAAGGCCTCCTGTCCGTTCGATAAAAAACGCGACGGTTTTGTTATGGGTGAAGGTGCCGGCGTAGTAGTTATGGAAGAGCTGGAACATGCTTTGGCACGTGGAGCTCATATCTATGCTGAAGTAGTAGGCTTTGGCATGAATGCCGACGCTTATCACATCACTGCTCCTGATCCGAGCGGTGAAATGCCTGCCCTGTGCATGCAGCAGGCTATCGACGATGCTGGTATGAAACCGGAAGACGTTGATTACATCAACGCTCATGGTACTTCTACCCATCGTAATGATTTGAATGAGACTTTAGCTGCCAAAAAGGTTTTTGGCGATCATGCTTATAAAATGACTATCAGCTCCAACAAATCCATGACAGGACATTTGCTGGGCGCTGCAGGCGGCGTAGAAGCAATTGCTACCGTCATGACCATTGAGAATGGTATTATCCCTCCGACGATCAACTATGAAGACCCTGATTTAGAAGAAGGTCTGGACCTCGACTATGTTCCTAACGTAGCCCGTAAAGCAGAAGTAAGAGCGGCTCTGTCCAATAACTTCGGCTTTGGCGGCCATAATGCCACCATTCTCTTCAAAAAATATCAAGCTTAATTGAGAATAGAGTGATTTAAATGCAAGACACGCGCAAAGAGCAGCTGCTGAAGTTCTGTCAAAGCCTTGGCATCGAAATGCACAAGCTGGAACTTCTAAACAGCGCTCTGACGCATACATCATACGCTCACGAATCTAAAGAATTACCGCGTCCGGAACATAACGAACGCGTAGAATTTTTAGGCGACTCCGTGCTCAGCGTTATCGTCAGTACATATATGTACTGCACTTTCCCCAACCTTAACGAAGGAGAACTTACCAAGCTCAGGGCCCATATCGTCTGCGAAGCATCTCTGGCTGAATATGCCCGTAAAATAAATCTTGGTGATTACCTGCTTTTAGGAAAGGGAGAAGGTTTGTCAGGAGGACGCGAACGCGCTTCTATCCTGGCCGACGCTTTTGAATCTGTACTTGGGGCTTATTATTTAGACCAGGGTATGGAAGCAGCCCGTGTATTTTTACTAGGGTTAATGAAAGCCGAGCTGGATTTTATCTGTACGCACGGCATTTGCAGTGATTTTAAAACAAGGCTGCAGGAAGTTGCGCAGCAGGATGGCGATGTTGATATCGTCTACGAGCTGATCGGTTCCAAAGGTCCTGAACACAACAAACATTTTGCCACCATTGTTTCCGTTAACGGTAAACATATCGGTTCAGGCGAAGGCAGGACGAAAAAGGAAGCGGAACAGCAGGCTGCTAAAAGCGCTCTTGAAAAAATGGGCGCGCCTTTGACAGGCTTTCCTAAATAAAATAAACCCTTGCCGGTTTACCGGCAAGGGTTTTCTTTGTCTGCTGTTCAGCTCAGTGTGAAGGTCCATACAGGTTCAGCAGAACTACGCCGCTGACGACCAAAGCCATACCGACGGCGCCGATGGCGTTGATGCTTTCGTGAAAGACCAGCATTGAAATGATGGCTGCGGCAACGACACCGATACCTGCCCAGGTTGCATACGCAATGTTCAAATCAATAAACTGCAGTGAACGGGACAGAAAATAAAAAGCGCCTGTGTAAGCTGCAACTACTACCAGCGAAGGTGACAGCTTAGTAAAGCCCAGTGTGTATTTCAAAAATGTTGTGCCCAGTAATTCCAAAACAATAGCTAAACCTAAATATACAAATCCCATGATATCCTCCTAATCATCTATGGCGTCACGTAAAGCCTTCATCCAGGCAAAGCCGCCTTCCAGCAGTGCGTTGCGCTGGGCGTCAGTCATATTACGCAGCGCCCGTTCTTCAAAATCATCCATTTTTTGTAAAAGCCCGTCGGCATAAGCAGCACCCTGACTGGTAAAAACCAACAGCTTGACGCGTTTATCAGTAGGGCTGATTATTTTTTCGACGAAGCCTTTGTCTTCCAATCCGGACAGAATACTGTTGACCGTCTGTTTGGGCAGCATCAGTTTTTCGCAGATCAGATGCTGGGTACAGTCATTTGGAAATTCCTTCAGCAAATACAGGGTCAGTAGTAAATTGTTATTGAGTCCGTGTGATTTGGCCCAGCGTTCATAGACGGCGTTTGTGCCGAACCAAAGGTCGTAGTAGCCGTGGCGTATCCGTTGCAGCTCTTTATGCATAAGCGCCCTCCTTTTTTAATAAAGTCCGAAATCGGACTAATTGAATTATAACAACATTTTCTAAAAAAGGCACGGTCATAAAAAGAGCTATTGATGGGAGGTTTGTCTTTTATAGAGCAAGCATCGCCTTTGTACTCCCACAAAGGCCGCTTGTCAGGGGAAACCCCTGATACCCCTGTATTTCAACCAGCAAGGAGTGAAATCTATTCGCAATCGAAATGTTAAAATCCAGTTATGGCTGAACAAAGCAGAAGCCAGAAATCTTCAGGAAAAAGCAAGGCGCAGCCACCTGCCTGTTGCCGCCTATCTGCGGCATCTTATCAACGGCGTTGTTCCCAAGGAAGCACCACCTCCTGACTTTTTTGCCATGGTGCGGGAGCTGCATTACATTGGGAACAACCTCAACCAAATCGCTATGAAAGCCCATGCGTTGAATGCCATTGATGCCAAGCACTATGACGACAGCGTTCTGCTGTTTGAGGAAGCTGTTCAGAAAATCCTGTCAGCGGTTCTCGATCCTGTACCTATGGAGCACTGACCTATGGCAGTTACCTCTATCTGGCGTGTCCATGGCAATGTTGGTAAGGTTCTGGACTATGTGGAAAACGCAGAGAAAACTACCGCCGTTTCCAGCGGCGACGGCGATTTATCCGATGTCATTGACTACGCCATCCAGCAGCGCAAGACCAGTCAAACCCAGGTGCGGGACGGAGAGGAAGTGGTTCAGCGATTTGTGTCCGGCATCAACTGCCATCCCAATACCGCAAAAATGGAGATGCAGAAGATCAAGAAATTCTACGGGAAAGAGGATGGTGTCATTGCCTACCACGGCTACCAGTCCTTTGCTCCCGGCGAGGCCACCCCAGAAATTGCCCATGAAATTGGAATCAAGCTGGCACAGCAGCTGTGGGGGGATCGGTATCAGGTGCTTGTAGCCACCCACCTGGACCGTGCCAACCATCTGCACTCCCATTTTGTTATCAATACGGTCTCCTTTGTGGACGGCATCAAATACCACCGCACCAAGGAGGATTATCAAGAAATGCGCCGTGTCTCAGATGCACTGTGCCGGGAGTACGGCCTGACGGTGATTCGCAATTCCAAAGGCCGGGGCATGACTTACAACGAATGGGCCGCCGAAAAAGGTGGAAAGCCTACCCTGCGCAGCGTCATCCGCTCTGACATTGACCGTGCCATTCTGGCCTCCACCACCCAGCGGAATTTTCAGGAAGCCATGCAGGCCATGGGCTACACCTTCAAAACCCGCACCCCGGATGGGCAGCCCCTCAAATATCCGGCGTTAAAGCCACCCGGTGCGAAAGGCTACTTTCGTTTTCACCGGCTGGGGCCTGGGTATTCTCTGACCGAAATCCTGGACCGGGTTTACGACAATGTAAGGCGGCAGACCCAATTCCCGGAGGCGGACCGGATGGCAAAGCAGCGAAACCCCTTTATTCCTTATCCCAAAGCCAAGGGCATTCACGCCCTGTATCTGCGCTACTGCTATGAGCTGCGCATCATCCAAAAGCATCCGGCATCCGTGAAACGGGTGCCTTTTTCTATGCGGCAGGACATAATCCTTCTGGATAAGCTGGATGCGGAAACTCGCTTCCTTGCCAAGCACGAATATGGCACCACTGCCGAACTGGAAACCCACAAGGAAAAATCCACAGGTAGAATCTCCGAATTGGAACAGGAACGAAACGCTCTTAGAAACCAGCTTCGGACGGCTACCCGCAGGGAGGATGCCCCTGCCATAGATGGTCTTAAAAATCGTATCAAAGAGGTTTCCTCTGAGATAAAAGCACTGCGTCAGGAGGTGAAATTATGTGACGGGATCGAAGCCCGTTCCGCTCTGATGGAACGGAATCTGGAGCAATTGCAGCAGGAACAGGAAATTGAAAGAAAGGAGGAAGAACAGCATGAGCTATTCCGGCGAGGCGGCAGATCAGGTCGTCCGTTTGAGTCTGAACGGCGTTGAAGTCGCGGCAAAATTGTCCGGCTCCGCCGCCAAGCAGCTGGCGATTATGATTTACGCCATTCTGAAAGACCAGAAGAAAACCAAAGGCAAAATCCGTCTGACCAATATGCTCCGCTCCGGCAAGGAGCTGAAAGTGTTCGCTGTCAAGGATGGGGACCTTCAGAAATTCTGCCAGGAGGCCAAGAAGTACGGTGTTCTTTATTGTGTCCTCAAAGACAAAAACGCCACCGATGGCATTACGGACATTATGGTGCGGGCAGAGGACGCCGCCAAGGTCAACCGCATTTTTACCCGGTTCGGTCTTGCCACTGTGGATTTGGCGTCTCTCAAAACAGAGCTTGTCAAGGAGCAGAATAAGGCCCGTACCGAGGAGGATGCGGATGTGCGCTCCGGTTCTGACAAACCCCATAACGATGATTTCGTCAGGGAGCTGTTTGGGGAGGACCAGGAAAACCACATTGTAGAGGGAAACCCTCAGATCGGACGGACCGAGGCCGAACGTCCGTCCGAGAGTACATTGCAGAGCAGATGGGCCGCAGAAATGTCTTCTGACCGCCCCTCTGTCCGTGAAGCGATGAAAATCATTCGGCAGGAACGGGCTGCAAGCCAGCCCCAGAACACCATTGCCGAAAAGGCGGTGGAAAAAATTGCGAAAGGAAAGGAACGATGAAATGAACGAAATTTTTGACAAGGAGGAATGGGCCAGCCGCAAGCAGCAGGACCGGGAAGCTGCCTATGCCATGGTAGATGACACTCTGAAAAAGATGGGTACAAACGGAAAGGCTTTCCAGACCTACCTGGATGTGCAGTCCAAATTCGAGCGGTATTCCGTCAGCAATGCCTTGTTGGTTGCCGCCCAGAAACCGGAGGCCACCGATCTGGGAGATGCCAATTTCTGGCGTGGCCGGGGCGGCTATATCCGAAAGGGAGAATCCGGCATTCTTCTCATGGAACCAGGAAATTCCTACACTCGAAAGGATGGTTCCAAAGGTGTCAACATCCATATCAAGCGTGTCTTTGATATTTCCCAGACCACGTTGACCCCCACAAAGCAGCCTGCTGTCAGCCAGGACACCCGGCTGCTTCTCAACGCTATGGTGCGCTACGCCCCCTGCAAAGTGGACTTCCGGGACGAGCTGCCGGATGGGCAAAGTGCCCTCTACAGTCCCCAGGAGAAAACCGTCTTTGTTCGGCGGGGCCAGTCCATGGAGGACGTATTCCGGGGTGTGGCCCAGGAGCTTGCCCACGCTTATCTGGATACCGGGAACTACAGCCGGGAAAACAATATATTTCTCGCCCAGTGTGTCGGCAACATTCTCTGCCAGCGCAATGGTCAGATTGAACGGGCAGACAATGCCGCCGGTCGGCGCCCAGAGCGCGGCGACGGCGTTTTTCGACACGTTCGGCTCCAGCTCGTGCAGGCGCTTCGCGTCCACGATCTCCAGCTCCTTGACGCCGTTTTTCACGCCGTTTTCATACAGCGCCCGCAGCTTCGGCAGATCCTCCTCGGACATGCAGACGACGAGCGAGCCGTTCATTTTGAACGCAAAATCAAGATCCTTCGCAAGCTGCGGCATCATGAGATTGCCTTCGAGATTCATTTTTGCCATCAGGCTTCCGTGCGCGGCGTCGAAGCCCGCGTGGACAATGGCGCTGTTGGCCTTGGAGGTGCCGCAGCACACATCCTCTGCCTTTTCCAGCACCAGCATCCGTCCCTCATAGCGGGACAGGTACCGCGCGACCGCGCAGCCGGTAACGCCTGCGCCGATAATGATGATGTCGTACAAAAAGATTCCTCCTTCATCTGCCAAAGAAAGTCGGGCAGCCCAAATAAGCCTTCCGGTGGGAGGGTTGGACTGCCCGACACATTCACTTAGAGCAGAGTATATTCAGATGCGTGGGCAGTACTTACGCAGCAACCCAGGGGATGACGTTGTACAGCAGGACAGCGACAATACCGCCGATGATGGGCCCAAAGATGGGGACGATCAGGCCGTATTTGAAGTTGCTGGAGCCCTTGCCCTTGATGGGGAGAATGGCGTGCGCGATACGCGGGCCGAGGTCACGTGCCGGGTTCAGCGCATAGCCGGTCAGACCGCCAAGGGACATACCGATCGAGACGATGATGCCGAAGACCAGCAGCTTGCCGACGCCGGCAGCCAGCTGCGGGACCTGGTTCAGACCGCAGATCGCGAAAACCAGAACGAAGGTCGCGATGGCTTCCTGCACGATGTTGCGGCCGGTGTTGGGGATGGACGGGCCGGTGGAGAACACGCCGAGCTTGGTGCCGGGGTCTTCCGTCGCGTCAAAGTGATCCTTGAAGAGGATGTAGACCAGAACGCCGCCGACGATACCGCCGAGGATCTGCGCGATGACATAGCCGGGAACCAGCGCCCAGTCGAACATGCCGCCGACAGCCAGCGCGATGGTCAGCGCGGGGTTGAAGCTCGCGCCGGAGGCTTCGCCGAAGATGAACGCGGGAACCATGACCGCAAGGCCCCATGCAAGGGTGATCTGGATGGAGCCTGCGCCCTTCATGCCGGACTTGTTGAGGGTCACGTTTGCAACGACGCCGTCGCCGAGCAGGATCAGCATCATTGTGCCAAGGAACTCACATAAGTACTTTAAGAACATGAATATTCCTCCCTGTCATACATCAATATTTGGTTGTTTTCCGTTTCTTCTCCTAATAATCGATTTTTATTCGTCCTTCGCCCAGCCGTAGGAGCATTTGACAGCCTTATTCCAGCCCTTAACCTTGGCTGCACGCTCTTCTGCTGTGATCTCCGGATGGAATACACGGTCAATGGCGCGGTTGCGGACGACGTCCTCCTTGCTGGCCCAGTAGCCGACGGCAAGACCAGCCAGATACGCAGCGCCCATCGCGGTCGTCTCGACACAGGTCGGACGCTGGACCGGAGCGCCGGAAATATCGGACTGCATCTGCATCAGCAGGTTGTTGGACATGCACCCGGCAAAGGCCAGGAAAAAGAGCGGGAAGACCACC
>ERZ773148.3412-NODE-3412-length-10942-cov-5.350602_pt1 | contig 10942 bp, 10 predicted proteins | sample MGYA00580846_ERZ773148 | MGnify/ENA primary metagenome ERZ773148 (study PRJEB29015, sample SAMEA2737879) | human gut metagenome | biome: human gut; feature: human-associated habitat; material: faeces | place: China | collected 2012 ...
ACATTGCACAGCTCACCCGCCGCGCCCATCGCCGCTTCCAGCTTGTCGGCCCAGCATCGGGTAACAGACACCGGGAAACTTCCGGCAGGCTTCCAGCAGGGCATCAATCGTCGTGCCGTCAATGTTCGGCATGAACAGCTTTTGCACTCCAGCCGCCCGGGCACGTTCCACAGTCGCCTCAAAGTCGTCGGCAAACTCCTCGACAAAAAGGTGAGTATGAGTATCGACTATCATCGGAATCATCAGACGTTACGGTGCATCAGTGAAGCGACATAGCCCTTCAATACTTCCTTCCGCTCGTCGGACACCTGTACGGAGGTCAGGATGCGTGACGCCTCTTCAAAATAGGAGGCAATCTTGCGGTCGCAAAGTTCGCGAATGCCGATGGCATCATAGAGAGCCGTCACGGCGCGTACCTTCTCCTCCGGATTGTAGTCCGTCGCCTCCATCCAGTGCTGCAGTTCGGCACGTTGTGCCTCGTCAGCCCGCAACAGGGCATTGATGAGCATGTAGGTCTTCTTGTTGCAAAGGATGTCGCCGCCTATTTTCTTACCGAAGACTGCGGGGTCGCCATAGACATCCAGGTAATCGTCCTGCAACTGGAATGCCAGTCCCACCTGGATGCCATAGTCATACAGCCGGTCGGCATCTTCCGCCTCCGCTCCTCCCAGGAGTGCCCCCATCTTCAGGGCAGCCGCCAGCAGGACGGAAGTCTTCAGCCGGATCATCTCGATGTACTCGTCTTCCGTGACATCGTCGCGTGTCTCGAACTCCATGTCATACTGCTGCCCCTCGCCAATCTCCAGGGCGGTCTTGCTGAAGAGGTCCAGCACTTCCTTCAGCCGGGCATCGTTGTTCCGTATCAGTTGCTGATAGGCCAGCACCAGCATGGTGTCGCCCGACAGGATGGCGGTGTTGTCGTCCCACACCTTGTGCACCGTCGGCTTGTTGCGACGCATGTCGGCACGGTCCATCAGGTCATCATGAAGCAAGGTATAATTATGGTATGTCTCCAGACCGACGGCAGAGGGCAGGATGGTATCCACATCGTCCCTGTAAAGGTTGTACGCCATCAGCATCAGCACCGGACGCAGGCGCTTTCCTCCCAACGAGAGTACGTATTGAATGGGTGCATAAAGCCCCTCGGGGCGACGGGAATAGTGCCAGTCGGCAATGTACCGGTTCACTTTGTCCGACAGTTCTTTGGTTGTAAACATCATATCTTCTGTTTTTGGGGTTATTCTTTCATCAGGCTCATCATGGAACGAAACCGTCAGCGCAAGCGGAAATCAACGGGGATGACATAGAGAAAGCGCACCGGCTTCCCGTTCCTCCGACCGGGTTGCCAGGGAGGCATCAGCTTCACCACACGCAAGGCTTCGGCATCCAGTGCCGGCGACACACCTTCCAGGACCCGGAAATCCGTCAGTTTCCCGTCAGCCTCCACAATGAACTGCACCAGTACACAGCCACGCACCTTTCCGCTGACGGCTGTCGAAGGATAGCGCACATGCCGGGAAAGGAATCGCATGCAGGCGGCATCTCCCCCCGGGAAATGGGGCAACGTGTCGGGCTGGACCACTGCCGGGGCTTCTTCCTCGGCCTTCGGGAGCTCTGCCAGCTCTTCTTCCTTCTCTTCCCGAGTCAGCGGCACCGGACGCAGGGCATCCTGTATCAACTGACGCACATCGGACTCGGGCGCATCTGCCACCGCCTCCACATGGTCAAAGTCTGTCGCCACAACCTGCTCGGGCTGAGGGGATTCTTCCGGAACATCCAAAGGTCTCTCCATCTCCACCGGAGGCAGACTGGCTTCCATCGGCAATGCCGGGAGTTCCACCGGAGGCAGTGCGACGGGCTGGGAAGAAGGCGTCTTCCAGCGGAAGGCAACGACCACAACCGCCAGGACTGCCACCAGCCCGATGGCGAAGCGGAAGCCCCTGCCTCGCTCCAAATCTGCTCGCGATGATTTCTTCAGTTCCATATGACAAAAGTACTTCATTTTGCCTAAACTCCGAAAATAAAGAAAGGCTTATTCACTTTTTATCTCTACCTTTGGAGCCTTGATTTTAAACCGACGCCGGAGCTGTCCCGTCCGTCCCGACAAAGCGGGAAACGGACCATGCACCGGCGTGCATCCCCTAATAAACAGAGACATGAAAAAGATAACCATCGCTATCGACGGCTTCTCCTCTTGCGGCAAAAGCACCATGGCAAAGGACCTGGCAAGAGCCGTCGGCTACATCTACATCGACAGCGGCGCCATGTACCGCGCCGTGACCCTCTACAGTCTGCGGAAAGGCTATTTCACCCCGGAAGGCATCGACACCGAAGCCTTGGAAAAGGATATGCCCGCCATTGACATCTCCTTCCACCTCGACCCGGAGACCCACCTTCCCCAAACCTGTCTCAACGGTGAGAATGTCGAAAGGGAGATTCGCGGCATGGAGGTGTCCTCGCACGTCAGCCCGATTGCGGCACTGGGATTCGTGCGCCGGGCGCTCGTCCGTCTGCAACAGGAAATGGGAAAGGCAAAGGGAATCGTCATGGACGGACGCGACATCGGCACGGCGGTGTTCCCGGACGCGGAACTGAAAATCTTCGTCACGGCATCGCCCGAGATACGTGCCCAAAGACGCTATGACGAACTGAAGGCAAAGGGGCAGCCGGCAAGCTACGAGGACATCCTGAAGAATGTACAGGAACGGGACTACATCGACCAGCATCGCGAGGTAAGCCCGCTGCGGAAGGCGGACGACGCCCTGCTGCTCGACAACAGCCTCCTGACCATCGAGGAACAGAAGGCATGGCTACTGGAACAATTCAAACGAGTGACTGAAGGATGAAACGAATCGAAATAGACAAAGGCTCGGGCTTCTGCTTCGGCGTGACAACCGCCATCAAGAAAGCCGAAGAGGAACTGAAGAAGGGAGGAACCCTCTACTGCCTGGGCGACATCGTCCACAACGGACGGGAGTGTGAACGGCTGAAACAGATGGGACTCATCACCATCAATCACGACGAGTTCCGCCAACTGCACAACGTGAAAGTGCTGCTGCGTGCCCACGGCGAACCGCCCGAAACGTACGAGACGGCACGGAAAAACGACATCGAAATCATCGACGCCACCTGTCCCGTCGTACTGCAACTGCAGAAACGCATCAAAAAGGAATATGCCGCACCTGCCGAACAGGAGAAACAGATTGTCATCTACGGCAAGAACGGACATGCCGAGGTGCTCGGTCTGGTGGGACAGACGGAAGGGAAAGCCATCGTCATCGAATCGCTGGAAGAGGCAAAGAAGCTCGACTTCACCAAAGACATCCGCCTCTACTCCCAGACAACCAAGTCGCTGGATGAGTTCAACCAGATAACCGAATACATCCGGCAGCACATCGCACCGGGAGTCACCTTCCAGTCCTCCGACACCATCTGCCGCCAAGTGGCGAACCGCATGCCGAACATCCGCGACTTCGCCAAGCAGCACGACCTCATCTTCTTCGTCAGCGGAAAGAAAAGCTCCAACGGCAAAATCCTGTTCAACGAGTGCAAGAAGGTAAATCCTAACTCCTTCCTCGTGGACGACCCCGAAGAGATAGACTTCAGCCTGGTGGAACATGCCGACACCATCGGCATCTGCGGAGCCACCTCGACCCCCAAATGGCTCATGGAGGCATGCCGGAAAGCCATCGAGGAAAAGACCGGAGGCACTGTAAATGAGTTGACAGCCCCGGATGCAGACAACCAGTAAAGCAGGAGTCAATAAATTAAGGAGACGAGCCGACGGGTAAACAAGTGCCATAGCCTTGTGTCCCCGTCAACTCGTCTCCTTGTCAACTAATGCGTTGTTCGTCTTACTTGAGAACCACGGTGTAGGTCTTCACCTTGCCATTGTAGTCGAACTTGACTACCGCCTTGCCGTTTCTGGCATCGGGCTGAGTGACTTCCACCTTCACACGCGAGTCATTGGAAGAAGCTTCTACCTTCGGAACATCCGTACCGTCAGCCGGCAGGGTGTACTCAACGGCATATTGGTCGTAGCCCACATAACCGTTTTCGTTGGTCGAACGCACCGGTATCGTGGGGAGTTCCACGCTCTGTCCGTCCACCTTGATTTCTACGGAAGGCACAGCCGGGTAGTTCAACTCACTGCCCTTCTTGCTGAAGCCCACACCCTGCAGTGCACACAGCTCGGCACCGGCATCGCCTTCAGCAACCAGGTAGATGGCATGCTTCTTGTCCAGGCCATCCACGGCATCGGCAACGTCGACCGTGTAGCGCGTCACCTCATGAGCCGTCCCGGCCGGTACGGTAATCTCAGCAATCTTCTTGCCTTTCCACACCTCGTTGTCCCACGGACCATCCAACCAGACAGCCACCTTGAACGAAGCGTCGGTCGACGGTTTCAGGAAGAGGTTGAACGAAGTCCCGTTGCCAACCTTCACGCCTTCAAACGGTTTCAGACCCTTCTGTGCCTGTGCCAGTCCTCCGAAACCGAAGTATTTGAAACCGACGATGTCGCCACTCTTCATCACGACAGGCATGTTGTTGTCCCAGATGTCCCAGGAATCCTGCATTGCCTGTCCGTTCGAAAGGTAGCAGGCATATCCGGCAGAGTAATATTTATAAGGAGGCATACCGTAAATCTGGAAACCTTCCGAAGTAACCTCGGCACCGGTGTACGTATCCCCGTTGCTAGCCTTTGCCTGCCAGATGCTGTCGGCAGCATACGGATCGTATCCGTGGATGGTCACCTTTCCGCCTTCTGCCACCGGCTTCTCATCCCACTCGATGAGCACCGGAGCCACCATTGCCTGACGGGCGAAACCGAAGCCCCGTGGCGGACGGTGATAGAACACATACCATTGTCCATTGATTTCCTGCAAGCTTCCGTGTGTATTATGCGCAGCATTGGTGGTCTGCAGACGGCTGCCATCCTCATTGAGCACCACGCCACGGGAATCCACCAGGACACCTCCGCTTCTCCACGGGCCCAACGGTGTATCACCAAAAGCATAGCGCAGGGTGGAGTTCGTATTGCCCAAGCCATACTCCGGACCGGAATAACCGGAGAAAATCATCACATACTTGTTGCCCACCTGACGGATGGACGAAGCCTCAAAGAAGTTGAAGTCCTTCGGGTTCTGCTCCTTGTACAAAGCCGGATAAGTCGTTCCTTTCGGGTCACGAATTTCGCCTTCGGGCGTACTTGCCGGAATGAAGTATGGGATAATCTCAGTGCCGGGGCGGGCGGAATACATGGTATTCTGGTCAAGCTGTGCGGCCGACGAACGTTGGAAACCCCAGAAGCCATAGGCACGGAATCCGGTTGCATAGTCCGGGTCGTTGGCGTCGGTAATGTTTTCCACAAAAACGGACGGGTCAAAACCGAAGATGCTGCCGGGCACGGTCTGCTTGCCATCCTCCGTCAGGTTGACCGGCGTAAACGGTCCGTCGGGACGACTGCCCTTGCAGACCATCGCCTCGCGTCCGGCACCCCGGCTGTGAGGATAGAGATAATACTCTTTCGTGCCATCTTTCTTCTTGATTTCCACCAGGTCAGGAGCAAACATCACATCCCATTGCCCATCCACCTGATAGGTGAAGATAGGACCTTCGTCCCTCCAGTCGGTCAGGTCTTCCACCGGAGCCGACCACATGCGGATGTCCGGTCCGCAATATTCCGTATAGCGCAAATCGTGCGAACCAATGATGTACGCGCGGAACTTCCCGGGATTATCCGGGTCTTCAAACACGCGCGGCTCCCCGTCGGGAAGGTGTTCCCACAGGGGCAAATAAGGATTGCCTGTGCCGATGGTATCTGCTACATTTTCTTTACCCACCTCTGTCGTGGCACAGCCAGCCAGTGTCAAGGCTGCCGCAAACAGAACGGTGCATCTCGTCTTAAAGGTCATACATTTCTTCATGGTGTTATTTTTACAATATCAATTAGTTCCGCGTGATTATAAAGAAACTAAAAGACAGCAGAGTAAAGCCTGCCCAGCATCTTGTGCCTCGTGGGCAGCTTTACAATAAGGTCCTTTATCATAGGGTTTTAGGCTACTAAAGTAGAAAAAACACACGGAACTATCAAACTTCCGTGCACATTTCGTCATCCTCACATCCCTTCCTTCAAAAATTCCCAACCACCCAGCAAACACAGTTCTCCGACGGATGGAACCTAAGAGTTTGCTCTGCCAAACACATTGGTTTGACTCACCAAACACAAGCGTTTGACCGGGCAAACTAATTAGTTTGATACAGGTAAGTATCATACTTATCCCGAAAAGGTATTATACTTAGACTATCTAAGTATTATACTTTGGCACCCTAAGTATTATACTTTGGTAGCCTAAGTATTATACTTTGGTAGCCTAAGTATTATACTTTGGTCTATCAAACTACTATGTTTGTCAGGTCAAACGCATGTGTTTGACCGGTCGAAGACTTGTGTTTGCCCGAGCAAACGCAAATGTCCGGAAGGTATATCAAAAAATGCAATGAACCCCAAAAGTCTTTTGTCCGACTTTTGGGGTTCATTGCAATTACGACACACCCCCTTCCGATTTTGATTGGGGTGTTTTGTGTCCGGTGCACTCAGATGCACAGCTGACGCAGCATGTCAATCAGTTCGGGCTTCACCTGCTTGTCATTCTTGATGGCACGGGTGAAGGGGACGTAGACGATTTCATCACGCACAATGCCAATCATCACGTTACGCTGGTCCTCCAGCAGGGCATCTACCGCAGCAGCACCCATCCGGCTTGCAATGATGCGATCATGTGCCGTGGGACTTCCTCCGCGTTGCAAGTGTCCCAGGATGGAGACACGTGCGTCGTATCCCGGGAAGTCCTTCTTCATGCGCTCCACGATGTCAAGCGCTCCGCCCTTGCTCTTGCTCTCGGCAACGAGCACAATGCTGCTGTTCTTTGATTTGCGGAAGCCACGTTTGATGAACTCTTCCAACTGGTCTTCCTCCGTGATGTATTCGGGGATGATTGCCGCCTCGGCACCTCCGGCAATGGCACCGTTCAATGCCAGGAATCCGGCATCCCGTCCCATCACCTCGATGAAGAACAGACGCTCGTGGGAGGTGGCGGTGTCGCGTATCTTGTCAATCGCCTCGACAATGGTGTTCAGTGCCGTATCATAGCCGATGGTCGTATCGGTGCCAAAGAGGTCGTTGTCGATGGTGCCGGGCAATCCGATGCAAGGCACGTTGAACTCCTGTGCGAAGATGCGTGCACCCGTCAGTGAACCGTCTCCTCCGATAACCACCAACGCCTCGATGCCCTCCTTCACCATGTTGTCGTAAGCCACCTGACGCCCCTCGGGAGTCATGAACTCGGCACAACGTGCTGTCTTCAGGATGGTTCCACCGCGTTGGATGATATTGCTGACACTGTCCGAATACAATTCTGAAATCTCGTTCGTCACCAGTCCTTTGTATCCTCTGAAAATACCTTTTACCCGAATACCTTTCGAGATGGCCGCACGGGTCACGGCCCTGATTGCCGCATTCATTCCCGGGGCATCACCTCCGGAAGTCAAAACTCCAATACAATTAAATGTTCCCATAATACCTATTTGAATTCAGGGCGCAAAGGTACGAATTTATAAAATGATAAAAAAGACGGCGGAAAGCCAAATGCGACCAGCTTTTCCGAAAAGCTTACAATTTGTATTCTTTTAGGAGTTATTAAGCCTCAACAGGTGGTTCACCGGCATACACCTGTATACAGCAAGACAGCGCCCTCCTGCCGATGGACATACCATTCGGCAGGAGGGCGCTGTGATGTTCTGACGGCGTCAGCGTATCAAAACTCTGTGTTTCATTTCATTTCTTCAAAATAGGCGTCGAGCAGCTGCTTGGCGGCAACGAACGAAGTCAGACCGCCTGTCAGCACCGCCTGCTCCTTGCGGGGCAACATGTCGGCAATCTTCGGATTCTGGTAGAAGCTGTTGCGGAGCTGCTCGTTGATGGTCTCATACATCCAGTATTTCGCCTGCTCGTTGCGCCGGTACTCGAAGTAGCCGTTCTCCTTGACAAACGCGATGTAGTCGTCGATCATCTTCCAGATTTCCGCGATGCCCAGTCCGTAGAACCCCGAATAGGTCAGCACCTGAGGCGTCCAGCCACTTTCGGGAGCAGGGAACAGATGGAGCGCATTGCGGAAGTGGGTGGCTGCCAGCTTGGCCTTCTCGATGTTGTTACCGTCGGCCTTGTTGATGACAATGCCGTCCGCCATCTCCATGATGCCGCGCTTGATGCCTTGCAACTCGTCTCCGGTCCCTGCCAACTGAATGAGCAGAAAGAAGTCGACCATCGAGTGGACGGCCGTCTCGCTCTGTCCCACGCCGACAGTTTCCACAAATATCTTGTCGTATCCGGCAGCTTCACAGAGGATGATGGTCTCGCGCGTCTTGCGTGCCACCCCCCCCAATGAACCGGCTGACGGACTGGGACGAATAAACGAATTCGGATGTACGGAGAGTTTTTCCATACGGGTCTTGTCACCCAGGATGCTCCCCTTGCTGCGTTCGCTGCTCGGGTCGATGGCAAGCACTGCCAACTTTCCGCCCCGTTCAAGCACATGCAGTCCGAAGACATCGATGGAGGTACTCTTGCCGGCTCCCGGCACACCGCTGATGCCCACACGTACGGAGTTTCCCGAATAAGGCAGGCACTTCTCGATGACTTCCTGCGCCAGCACCTGATGTTCCGGGAGCGTGCTTTCCACGAGTGTCACGGCACGGCTCAATATGGTCACATCGCCTTTGAGGATGCCTTCCACATAGTCGGCAGCCGTCAATTCCCGCCGACGCACACGGGTACGCTTCTTCAGGTAAGGATTGATGATGGACGGCTTTTCGATACCTTGGTTCACGGTCAAGCCCTTGTAGGCTTCGTCATTCTCGGGATGTTCCATAAGCATAAACGTTTTAACAGGTTAGGCACTTAAGTTCCGCCTACGTCCGACGTTTCAGTCAGCAAGAAGCGGGGACAGTTGCCGGCAAGAGGACCGGCTTTATTTCTTCACTTTGATTTTGATTTCACTCTTCGGATGACGCGGGTCGTTGGTAATCATCATCACACGCGGCGTATGCTCCAGGTGATTACGCAGGTATTTGGCGTTGACCGTGATGCGCATCTTCACCGACTTGCCCGGTTCGATCGTCTGCTTCTTCACGCTGACGTTCAGTGCCGGGTTGGTCACCTGGAGGTCTTGGAGCATCAGTGTCGAACGTCCTTCGTTGGAGATGGTTACCGTTCCCTTCAGTGTCTTCTTGTCTCCCATCGTGCCCAGATCGAGTTCTTCATGAGACAGACGGATGACCGGTGCATTAGCCTTCTGTGCAGCCGTCAGTCCGGAGAAGTCGGGCAGCAGGACAGAAATCAGGCTGAGCTGGTTGTCTTCGCCGACGGTATCACCCGGATAGCGCGACAGATAGACGGAAGTTCGGTTGATGCCCAGGAAAGGCGCCTTGTCACTGTGGAACGTCAGCCGCACGACACCACCTTCCCTCGGAGCCAGCTTTTCAGGAACAGCCTCCGCCTCGATGTAGGAAGGCAGGTGCATCAGTACAGGCGTGTAATCCTTCGACGAACCGTTTGCCACCTTCAACTCAAACACCGGATTGTCGCCCTTATTGGCATCCTCAAACTCGATGTGGTCAGTGTCAATATGAATACTACCTATCTGAATGGGGTAATTGCGCGAATAGTCTACAATCTCCGAGCTGACCATTCCAATCATGGAAAGGCTGACAGGTTTAGCCGTGGCATTGGAATAGATACGGACGAATTTATGGAAGTGCCCCAACATGCGTGCATCGAACGTGGCTTCCACCACAGCGGTCCGGTGCGGACGTACGGGCTTCTTGGTCCACGACGAGACGACACACCCGCAGGAAGTTTCCACTTTATGAATAACCAGCGGCTTGTTTCCGGTGTTTGTAATGACAAATTTCGCCGTGGCAGGCTGCTTCCACATAATGGCTCCAAAATCATATTTCTCTGTATCGAACGAAAGTTTCGGCTGTGCGCTCACGCCTAAAACAGCCATCATCAATATGCTAAGTGTCAATAACGTGCGTCTCATTTCAAGTCTTTTTATCTAAAATCTTTAGACAAAGATAGGAAATTCACGTCATTTCAGTGCTTTTCTACACAATTCTTTTGTTTAGGTACAGTTTTTTATCCTACCTTTGCCCTGTACACCAACAAACATAAAGAGCACTATGATGACAAAATTCAAATTCTACCTACTTTCCATTCTGGCTGTCATCAGCCTGACGACCCTGACATCCTGCGAAACCGACGAAGACATCGGATACGGTCTGGCAGGAGCATTCGGTCAGACATGGTACGGTGACTTCGGTTCCAGCGATGCGTATGGCGAGCCTTTATACAGTGAAATCATGTTTATGGCAGGGCGGTATGACAACGCCGGTACCGGATGGGAACGTACCTATTATCAATACGACGGTGCTCCCTGCTACAGCGACACCTTCGACTGGGAAATCGTGAATGGCGTCCTATACCTTTATTTTAGTTACCAAGGTGAGTGGCGCATCTATGACTATTATGTAGGCAACCGCGTCTTCAAAGGCTACCGGGATGATTTTCCCTTTGAGCTTTATCTCGACCGCCGCTGGTAAAGACTCTTCCACGCCTCATTCCAACCAGACAGGGCACTAAGAAGCAACAGGCTGATACCCACTTCTTAGTGCCCTGTCTTTGTGTTCCGGCTCTCCCTTTGCGTCCTTTTCCTGAAGAACTATTTGCACATTCTTTTGAAAAAATCCTCACATGATGCTTGCAGATGTGGAATTTTGTCGTACCTTTGCAACCGCTTTCGAGGAGATGAGCAATCATCATGAACGAAAGGGCGTTTAGCTCAGCTGGTTCAGAGCATCTGCCTTACAAGCAGAGGGTCGG
>ERZ773148.3415-NODE-3415-length-10932-cov-5.239128_pt1 | contig 10932 bp, 6 predicted proteins | sample MGYA00580846_ERZ773148 | MGnify/ENA primary metagenome ERZ773148 (study PRJEB29015, sample SAMEA2737879) | human gut metagenome | biome: human gut; feature: human-associated habitat; material: faeces | place: China | collected 2012 ...
TTTTAAGTGCAATCCTGTTCGGAGCCTTAATGGTTTCGTCAACAGGAACATTTGTATCTTGTAAAGACTACGATGATGACATTGACAACATCAACAAAGAGTTGACTGATATCAAGGCCACCATTGCTAGTCTGGATGCAGCGATTGAAGCCGGCAAATCCATCAGCTCATACACAGCGGTTGCCAATGGCTATGAACTGACCTTTACTGACGGCTCTAAAATTATCATCTCTAATGGTAAGGACGGTGCTCAGGGCGAACAAGGTTTGCAGGGTATACAAGGTCCCGCAGGTCCTGCAGGCTCTTCTATCGTTCCGAAGTTCAAAGTGGATGCCGATAGCTACTGGATGGTCAGTGTAGACGAAGGCGGTACTTATGAGTATGTATTGAATGAAGCCGGTGAAAAGATTAAGGCTACTGGTGCCAATGCCAGTGCCGATGATATTGCTGATGCAGTAGGTAATTTGATTTATGTGGATGAGGATGGCTACATTAATATTGGTGATTATAAGACTTCATTCAAGTACAATGCCACTATTCCGTCAATGATCTACAATGAAAAAGATCAGACCATGAAGGTAACTATTGATGGCAGGGAATATACATTGCTGATGGAAGGTTCTGCTTTCAATGGTTTACAGACTATCGTTTATAGAAAGCAGGCAACAGACGATATGAATGATATCGTTTATGCCTATTTGCTGAAATATAAGGATAAAGACGGTAATAGGGACAAAGATGTTTTATTTGCGTCTGTTCCGGCTAAAGCAGAATTCAAGGTATATCCTGAAACATTTTCTTTGTCCGACGCTGAATTCTATTTCTCTGATACCTACAAGACCAGAGCTGCTGTTCCCGCATTGAGCTATGTGGAAAAATCGGCTTCATTGGAAAATGGTATCTTGAGCGTTTCTATGCGTCCGCAGAATATGGTATCTGGCACAAACTATAAAACCTCATTGGACGTGAAGATGTATAATCAGTATGTTTCTGCATCTGACTATTTCAATGTACAGGTTGCCAATGTATATAGTGAAGATATCCATGCTTACCGTATCTTCCCGGGACAAGAAATTGATCCTCGTGAAATAACATCAACTGTAAAAACTGCTAATACTTGGGAGGTTGCTGATAAGTTTAACTATACAGAACAATTCAATTTGAATGATTCAGTCAATGCAGCTGTTGTTATTAATCAGAAAGTAATGCCTTTGGCAGAAACGAATATTGAATATACCCAGTCTTTCAAGTTGATTGATCAGGATATGGAGATAACGTTCGATGGCCAGACAATAAATACACGTCAGGGTATTTTTGAGGTTAAAGACGGTATCTTGGCTGTGAAAGAAGCTTATCAGTCTTCTGCTATCAATGAATATGCAGGTGTTGAGGTTACAACAACTGTAAAATCTCAGGTAGAAGGTGTGGATGACTATGTATTCAAGAATACGATTTTCGTGAAAGCTGTTCGTCCGGAAAAAGAAATTAACTACGGTACTGTAGATTTGATTCCTAATGAAGGTACACTGGCTTTGGACTATGCTACTAAGACTCAGATTGTTTCTTTGAATGTGCGTAAGTTTGAATCGGAAGTTGGTGGTCGTGACGTTGTGGCTGGTGATAATTACTCTTGGAAGAATTATTTATTGCCGTTGTATGCTTATAACGAAGAAACTAAGGCATATGAGCAAGTTTCTAAAACAAATGGAGTAGCAGAAATGGCTTCTAACATTGATTCAGATGAATTGACTATTGCTGACGGTGACATCTTGTTGTATTACAGAAATGGTGGAACCAATGCAGATAAAGACTCTCTGTTCTTGATGGTTGGAGCTAAGGCTAAGTTGCCGAAAACAACATTGTATGTTTCTCCTGAAGCTCAGGTTAGTGGACAGACTTATAAGTTTAGTGCTTGGAATGGTACATTTGGTAAGAACAAAATGCCTTATGCAGTATGGAACAACTATGATGCTAAGTATTTTGCTTTGACATTGACAGATGTTTCTGTAACTCGTAACTTCAGCGCAACAGTTAAGGAAGAATATAAAGCACAGACTATCATTGGTAAATGGAGTGCAGACAAGACAACTTATACATTGGAATCAAATGTATTCGATGACATGTACACTGTAATTCCGACTGATGCTACTCTTGCCTTTAACTTGGATGCTGAAAAGCAGAATGATTATGTGAAAGGTTTGATAACTGCGGGTACATTGACATTCGAAGGCAACACTGTTAAGTTCACTGCACCAGTAGATGCAGCCAAGGTTAAGGAATTGAAGATTGACCTGTATGATGGTACTGTAGCTAAAGATAACTTCTACAGAACTGATACATGGAAGGTTCAAAGCCCGTTGAAAGCATTCGCAGGAACAGCTAACTTGGGCAAGTTTTATGATGCAACTTTGGCTAAGAATACAGTAATTGATTTCGTAACTTATGCTAAGACTGTATTAGGTGCTGACAAGAAGACATCTGTATGGAACTCATTGGTTCTGAAAGACTATATTGACCAGAATGTTGTGAAGTACAATGTAAAAGATGGTAAATTCGATTTGCTTGCTGCTGAACAGTCATTGTATAGAACAGCTACTTCATCAACAGGACTTACCTTCTCTACAAAGACAGAAGGTTGGACAATTGAAAACGGTAAATTGAAATGTACAATCGACCCGACCGGTACAATCTACGAAAAGGTAGTTACTGTAACCGTCGCATACAAGCATGACTGGGGTACTACTTCATTCGACTTTACTATCGAAGTAATCAGAAATGCAAAACCTTGATAGGAGTTCCGTTTTAATTAGATAAAAAGGCGTGTGCCTTGTCATCTTGGCACACCCTCTTTACCATAAGACTATTTTCAAGCGAGGAAAGAAAATGCTTCCCATAATGGAGCGGTTTCTTTCCTCGCTTTTTTAGTGCCTTTGATACCATACAATGTAAAAACAAAGAAAAACAATTTATTATGGAACTAGAGGAATTGGAAATGATATCCAATAAGGTAAAATTCGGGATAGTAATCATTGGATTGTTGGGCGGTCTTTTTTTAGTCCTGCATTATGTGATTTATCCAAATCTGGCTACCGGTGAAACCAGGTACTTGCTATGGAAGTCCATACTCGAAACCTTATTCTCTTCCTTGTCTGTCGCAGTTATACTGGGTGGCTTGCTGGTTTGGGCATCTCCCAAAAAGATGAAAATAGGTGAATTTAAAGTATTGCAGCCCTATCAAATCAATAATCATCACCGCGAATGCAGGACAAACACCCATGAATGGTGGTATGACGGGGGAAGCGGACGCTACACTCGAGACATCACTCTGCCTAGCTTAATGAATCTGTGTGAAGAACAGCATCGGACCATGCATGTCTGCATCTATATTCTTGATCCACGGGACGAGAATGTCTGCCGGATGTACGCGACATACAGTAATTTAGTGACTCCGGGTAATGTGGTTACCCAAGCGAATGTAAAATGCGATTTGCTGGCAACCATCATAGCAGCTTATTTTTACGGAAGAACCTTGAACATTGATGTCTATCTGAAAAATCACTTCTCCATATTCAAAAGGGAATTCTCAGATAATATGGTTCTTGTAACAAGGGAGGATCGGACGAAACCGGGTGTTGTATATTCAAAAGGCTCTGATTTTTACGATGCGTACAAGATGGAACTGGAGCAGGGGCGGAAACTTTATACTCACCTAGACCGTCAGGTAAGTTGGGGAGACGATTTGCAACGCTGTGAAGACATTAGTAAGCAACACATCAGGCAGCTGTTGGCCTTGCTGAACCTGTCGGTTAATATTACTGACATTGAACTAGACATGATACAGAAATTCGTCAGTTCCAAGACTTCACCCTATATAAGATAGTGCACTATGCCCGTTTTTTCCGACAGATTATGCCTGGTTCAGCCTTCAAGCGGATACCAGATCGTTTCTCATCAATACGCGTTGGCATTGACTTTCCCCTATTTGATCAGATTTTTGGAACTGGACAAGAAGTTCCGTCTTTCATTGTATGTAGAGGGAAGGACAGAGCAGTCTTTCTCTAGGCATTTGCAGGGAGAGCAACCTTACTTTGTGCTGATCACATCCAATACGGCAACTTTCCCCCATGCCGTGAAATTAGCGAAGATAGCCAAGAGCGAGGGGTGTTATGTAATCCTTGGGGGAATTTTTGCCAGCATGAATGCAGAGAGAATATCAACGAATTATCCTTGTTTTGACAAAATTATCAAAGGGGCTCCTCTTGCCGGAATGTTTGACCAATTCCCTTTGGATAGGATCGTGGAAGGCAGAAGGCAGTATGATATTGATTTCGAAGTGGGCGATATTTGGGATTTACCTTTGTTTGATTGTTATCGGAACGATCCAGTATGTTATGAGATCACTTTCGGGTGCGTGTACAATTGTAATTTCTGTTCACTGCGCCGCATTTGGAATGCAGGAGTTTGTTCACACAGGTCTGTCGAGGTAGTCCGTTCCGATTTGAAGCGTCTTGCTAATCGGCAAATATTGAAAATCATAGACGATGATATTTTGCAGTCACCACATATCCTAGCAGCATGTGACTTCCGGTTATCTTTCAAGAAGGTGATAGCGGAAACAAGAATTGACCGGGTGAATGAACAGTCCATATCTGTCTTGAGAGAATTCGGGGTTACTCATCTGATTATGGGAGTGGAGAGCTTTGAAAATGAACACCTTGTATCTTCATTGAAAAGCCGTTCGGGCATTTGGACCGAAACCGTGTTTAAAGCAATGGATTTATGTGCCCGATATCATATAACAGCACGGCCGGTTTTACAGGTATTGTATCCGGGAATGTCTAAAAACTATTTGCAGAACATATTACCTTATATCAGGGACTGGACTCCAACAAACAATATTGAAGTCTTTTTTTCTTTCTTTACTCCTCATCCCGGATTGGATTCCGGCAAGGGGATAGCCTCCAACTTGTTGACGAACGACTTGGCGGACTTTGATCATTTACACCCGGTGTATATGCCTGACGGATATGATATAGATGATGTGAAAAAGATTCTGTCTGATTATAATCAATTGGTTGATGTCACGGAATCTGTTGAATTTAATCCTTATGTTTTCTCTTTTGGAAAGTATAAAAAAGAGTTTGATCTGTTTTTTAATTGAACGGAAACTCTTAGGGTATCAGAAACCGTTTGATGAGTAATGGAAGGACAGACTGTAACAGGATTGAATAATGAATTTATGTGATAACTTTTCGACTGTGATTTTGGATGATGTCAAGTGGAGGAGGCGATAAATAGTTAAATCTTTCTTTTAAGACGGGGAATTGCAGTATATTGATTACTTTTGTCCTGTATCATAACTTATTAAACCTCGGATAGATATGGGAACAGAAGGCATACAGGATAAATACATCAACCCTTATACCGATTTCGGCTTCAAGCTGCTTTTCGGCACGGCAATGAACAAGGAACTTCTTATCAGTTTCCTGAACGCGCTTCTGTTCAAGGAAGAGACAGTGAAGGATGTCACCTATTTGAATGCGGAGCATCTGGATACGCAGGAGTATGACCGCCGTGGACGGGCAACGAGTACAACCTGCTCCCCGGCACGAAGATCGAAAAAGACCCGTTTGTTAAGGTCACCGGCCTGAAAGCCGGCGCTTCCTGCTATCTTTATGTTGAGGTCGTGGCTTCGGACGCGAGTAGCGTTCTGAATTATAGTGTGGCCGATACGTGGGAGCTGCTTGCTGGTGTTACGGGCAAGAACGGCGGCGCGGTTTACGTTTACAAGACGAACGATGGCAACAGAGTGACTGCAGATGTCACCGCGACCAGCATTCTGGCGAACAACCTTGTCGAGGTTAACGATTTTGACGTGAATTCGGATGCGACTGCCAGCCTGACGTTCTATGGCTATCTGTGCCAGTCCGCTGGTTTTGCGGATGCTGCGGCCGCGTTTGCCGAGTGCTTTTAAGCAACTCCCTCGCAGCTTTCCCTGAGCCAATTCCTTGAATACCTTGTACAGAGAGCTGTACACAAAAATAGAAAAGGAGAACGCTACTTATGAAGAAGAAATCCATTCTGATGGCTGCGATCGCAGTCATGCTCGTCGCGGTGCTGGTCGTCGGCGGCACGCTGGCGTACTTCACCGATACGAAGTCCGCAACCAATACGTTCACCATGGGCAATGTCAAGATTGCTCTGGATGAGCAGCAGAAGGGCGAGAACGGTCTTGAGCCGTTCGAGCAGAACAAGCAGCTCGTTCCCGGCAAGTCCAACGACGGCAATGCCGTTTCCAAGATCGTCACGGTTAAGAACACGGGCGCGAATGATGCTTGGGTTTGGGTTGAGCTGAAGATTCCCAAGTACCTTGTGAGCAAGGAATATCCCACCAACGAGAGCAAGAACGCTCTGCACTGGAACAGCTACGGCTGCTTCAACGTGGAGTACAACTCCGGAAATTATTGGGGCCTCGCGACCAGCGACGGCATTGTCGACGCAGACCACAATGTTACTGATCCGAAGATGGTTGCTGTCGGTGACGGCCTCTGGAACGACTACAAGTATGTTGGCACTGAAACAATCGGTGGCATCGAGTACGTTGTGATCCGCACGACCATGGCAAAGACCCTGCCCGCTGGCAAGACCTCTCTGCCCTGCCTCGCTCAGGTCTACATGGATTGGCGCGTGACCACGAATGAAGATGGCACTCAGTACATCCTGCCCGCTGGCGATCCGATCTCTGCGAATGCTTCTTGGGAAGTCATCGTGACCGCTTACGCGATCCAGGCGGATGGTTTTAACACGGTGGATGAGGCTGTTGCTGCTTATAACAACAACGGCAAGTAATTCCCCAACATTTTGACCCCAAAGGGGCGGCGAAATCGCCGCCCCCATCGGGGACTCTGGCTCGGCTTCAATCCGGGCGCGGGCGGCGGCGCTGCCGCCGTCCGCGCGCAGATTGAAATAATGATCCCACAAAAATTTCCTGCGTGCGCCCTCGGGCGCAGAGAGAGTGAGAACTCGGTACTCAGAAACATCCTATCAGGGAGAAAGGTGGTTTGTGCATGAAGAAGAAATGGACCATCGCAACGGTGCTCCTCTTGGCAGTGGCGCTGCTGGCGGTCGGTACGTGGGCGTACTTTTCGGCCGTCGGCACGGCGGATAACGTCATCACGATGGGCTCCGTCAAGCTTGCACTGCACGACGAGGACGGCGCTGGCCAACCGTTTACGACGGTGAGCGCCATGCCCGGCAGCGTCGTGAACAAAGTGGTGTATGTGGAGAATGTCGGCACGGGTGCGTTTTACACCCGCGTGAAGATCACGCCCGAGATCCTCAACGCCGACAGCGAGCGCATGCCGCTCGACCCGAGCGAGCACCTGCTGGTGCTGGATCTGAACGATACCGACTGGATCGCCGGACCGGACGGGTACTATTATTATAATGGTGCGGTCGATCCGAAGACAGCCACGACGCAGTTGTTCAGCCGCGTCACGTTCAGCACCAAAATGGGCAACGAATACCAGAATTCCACGGTGCACATCTATGTAACGGCGGAGGCCGTGCAGACGGCGAACCTTGAGCAGTACGCCGCCAATGATGTCAGAGATGTATGGAAGCACGTCGGAGCGGTCGAGGCGAGCACCTCGAGCACGCAGATCGACCCGATCCCGACACCCTGAGAAAGGAGGACGAAACCATGAAAAAACGCATTCTCTCGCTCGTCCTCTGTGCAGCCCTGCTCCTGAGCCTGTGCCTGTTCATGGGCGCCGGCGTGGCAGCGGATGCGCCCGCCACGGAGGACTTTGTGCCCGCCGTGAACTTTACGAACGTCGCGCCGCTTGTTCAGGCCAATGCTCAGGCGGCGAACAGCCCCGCCCGTGCTCCGATGCTCACCGCGAATGTGAACGCAGTGACCACGCGGACAACGGATAAAGGCGTTGTTACCAGCAAGACCGCGACCAAGAACGACAATGGTACGTATACCATCACGCTTGAGGCCTATGCCACCGGCAGTAAGGTCATCTCCGAGATTCAGAAGGACGTCCCGACCGATATCGTGCTTGTCCTTGACCAGTCCGGCTCGATGACGGATGCTATGGGCACGGTCAATTACAATGCTTATTCGGGCAGTGATACGCAAAATAACAGAAACTATGAAAAGCGGCATAACGGCGGCAGCGACAACCTCTGGTACAAGCTGGGTGATGGCAGCTATGTTTCGGTGTCTGTTTCCAGACAGGAGAAATGGACCTATACGCAGCTTGGTAATCTGAAAAACGGGAAACCGGCTATTGGTGGCGATAAGGGATACTCCCAATACGCGGATGATGGTAATCTCTACGAAAAGGTTGATACAGAATACAAAAAGGTGACAGTGACCAGAGAGCTGAATGGGTTTGAATACACCTACACCTATACCTTTGATGATGGTTCAAAGGTTGTGAGTTCAGGGTACAACAATGCACCGAATCTTGGTACGCACTATCCGCTCTATGCTGGCAGTATGGACTATGTGTATACCTACACCTACACCGATTCGAACGGTGCTGTGCAGACCATCGGCACGTCCACGGGTGCATCTACAAGATTCACACCAGCTTTTTATCAGCGTTCGGTGAGCTCCAGCGGCGGCGGCAGCAGACTGGCGGCACTAAAAAGTGCAGCAACGGAGTTTGCAAACTCTGTTGCAACCAAGGCTGCCGGTAAAGACGGCCAGCTCGGCACGGATGACGACGTCGACCATCGGATCGCGGTCGTCGGCTTTGCGTGCGGGCAGACTTATGGTTGGACAAATTACAACTACGAAAATACAGAAGTGTTCGTAGGCGCAAAGCAGTACACGTATGGCACTGCGGCGCAAGGGCAATACCAGAACGCGTTTCAGGATATGAACAGCGCCACGGGTGTCCAGAATGTCAGCGATTCTATTGGAGTGCTTGCTGCTGACGGCGGTACGCTCACAAACCTTGGTCTTGAGATGGCTAATGGCATCTTCCAGAGCAATCCTATCACGCAAGGTGAAATGCGCAACCGTGTTGTTGTGGTGTTCACAGATGGCGTTCCCGGTTGGAACGGTTATGATTCCGATGTAGCTCAAAGTGCTATTGCACAGGCAAACATTGCAAAGACGACCCACAGCGCTACTGTGTACAGTATCGGAATTTTTGCCGGTGCTGATGCCACCAGCTCGGGCAACAATTCCGGCAGCGAGACGCAAAAGGCCAACTGGTTCATGCAGAACCTGTCGAGCAACAACGGTGTTGTGCAAAACCCGAGCTATTACCTCTCCGCTGCGGATGCGGAGTCCCTGAAAAACATCTTTAAGCAGATCAGCGACCAGATCGAAACCGGCGGCTCGAGCACCACACTTAGCAGCGAGGCGGTCGTCAAGGACATCATTTCGCAGCAGTTCTGCCTCCCGGCCGGTACAACGGCGGAGCAGATCCGGCTGCAGACCTATGCCTGCACCGGAAAGACCGGAGACACGTATCAGTGGAGCACAACCAGCAATGGGAATATGGGCGCAACTGCCAGCATCCTGTCGGATGGACAGGTCAGCGTGACCGGCTTTGACTTCGCCGACAATTGGTGCGGCGTGGAAACACAGACGGATGGTGAGGAAGTCCCGCGCGGCCATAAGCTGGTCATCTCCTTCGAGGTCGTGCCAAAGGACGGTTTCCTCGGCGGCAACGATGTGTTCACGAATGCCAACGCTGCTATCTACGCAAACAGCACATCGCAGCTTCCGGTTGCAACCTTTGAACGCCCGCAGGTCAATGTGCCGATCCAGCCTGTGACGGTGACGGCGGCGGAGCAGAATGTGTATCTGCTCGGCGGCGTGACTGCCGACCAGTTGAAAGCCGGTGCAACGGCCTCGGTCGGAGGCGTTTCTCTCAACTTGAACGCAGACAATTACGGCCTTGAAGCTTGGCAGACAGAATACGTGGACATCACCGTCAAGGTCACGGATGAAAACGGCAACGTGATTACTAACCTGTCTGACCTGAAAGATGACGTTACCTATTCGGTCGCGGTCACGGTCGCGCCGAAGACGGCAAGCACTGCGGCCGACGCCGCAACGGAGCAGACGGGCAGCAACACTGCCAACGTCAACGTTTTCAAGCCGGAGCTGACCTTCAAGGACAGCGAGGGCTATTACGGCGACACCGCGCCCGGCTTTGACGGCAACCTGACCGCCACCGTGTGGAAGCACGGCGAAACCGTGGCCAATACTGCTGTGATGGGCGAAGCCCCTGAGTTGACGCTTACCTACACGCCGGACACCGATGCTATCGTGGACGGCAAGATCAACACCCGGACGGACTTCGGTGTGGCTGCGGCTGTGAAGATCGGTGAGGCCGATGTGACGGCGAATACCACATTCCAGCACACGTCCTGCGAGGGCAAGACTTGTACGCTCCCGGATGGAAAGGCATTTTTGCTTCATGTCAATACCTGCAGCCTGACCATTTCCAAGACGGTGACCGGCCAGAACAACGGACAGTCCTTCGTGTTCACAGTGAAGGATGCAAACGGAAATGTGATTACCACCGTCGCGGTCAAAGGCGGAGCGAGCAAGACCATTCCGGGTCTGCCGATCGGTACTTATACCGTTACGGAAGATACCCAGTGGTCGTGGCAGTATAACTTGACATCCGGAAACGATGTTACAAAAGCACTGAAGGCCAATGCTGCGGAAGATTACGCGGCAGCAGACTTCACCAACGAATATAAAGGCACCAACTGGCTCACGAGCATTGCCGACGTGATCAACACTTGGATCAGCGGCAGCGCCGCGCAGAAAAACTGAACAGGAGGGATGACATATGAAACGTATCTTTAACGGTTCAGGCGGGAGAAAAGCCGCGCTCATCCTCTCCCTGTGCCTGATCTTCGCGCTGGCCGTCGGCACGACGCTCGCTTATC
>ERZ773148.3416-NODE-3416-length-10930-cov-3.874391_pt1 | contig 10930 bp, 9 predicted proteins | sample MGYA00580846_ERZ773148 | MGnify/ENA primary metagenome ERZ773148 (study PRJEB29015, sample SAMEA2737879) | human gut metagenome | biome: human gut; feature: human-associated habitat; material: faeces | place: China | collected 2012 ...
GAGTCCCGCGGTGAGCGCGCGCATGAGCCGCGCGCGGTGCGGCGCACCGCAGTACACCCGGCAGGCGTACCGCGCCCGTTCGGAGAATGCCTCCGGCGTGCGCTCAAGCGCGCCGCCTCTCTGCTCGGGCAGGCGCAGTTTGCCCTCCCAGGCGTCGAGATTGGCCCGGTAGTACGAGCCGGGGTCGCCGATATCGCGCCAGTAGCCCTCCATCGGCACGCCGCGGATGCCGCGCCCGGAGGACATCAGCCGCGGGAAAAGATCGCGGGCAAAATCAAAGGGCGTATCCGCCGGGATGAAGCGCAGTACCTCCGGGGACAGAACATAGATGCCGGTATTTACCAGATCGGTCACGACGCGCTCCCACGCAGGCTTTTCGATGAAGCTGCGCACCCACCCCTCGCCGTCGGTCACGGCGAGACCGTAGGGCAGCGGCGCTTCGTGCGGATAGAGCGCCATCGTAACGGCGGCGTGCGCGCGCCGGTGCTCGTTCCAGAGGGCGCGAAGGTCAAAATCGCACGCGGCGTCGCCGCTGATGATGAGCGCGTTTTCCCCCGCGATAAAATCCTCGCAGTTTTTCACCGCGCCCGCGGTGCCGAGCGCTCTGTCCTCGCGCCGGTACTGCATGCGCACGCCGAAGCCGCTGCCGTCGCCGAAGTACCGCTCGATCTGCTCGGGCAGGCAGGCCGTCGTGCAGCAGAGATCCCGGAAGCCGCAGCGCTTCAAAAGCGCTACGATGTGCTCGAGCATCGGCGCGCCGAGCAGCTCCGCCATGGGCTTCGGCACCGCGCCGTGAGTGACTGGGGCGAGCCGCGTCCCTCTTCCTCCCGCCAAAATGACCGCTTTCATCTTTTTATAAAAGCTCCTTTTTTTATTTTTACGGAGGAAGTTTCTGCATCGCGGCGAAAAAATATGCAAACAGCGGAAGAATGCGGCGAAAAGGGCTCGCATTCTTTGGATATTTGTGGTATATTATATTCTGTATTTTTATCTGCCCGCTCTGTGGTTCCGGCGGGCATGGGGAGAGGATACTTTGAACAGCCGCAAACCGCAGAAATTTGCCGAGCCCGGCCTCCGCATGTGCCTGCTCATCATGCTCATATTCGCGCTTGTAACCTTCTTTTTCGCCCGCTTCAACCGCTATATCGCCTACGGCGAGGCGGTCGTCACGGTGCTGCTCGCGATCTACGCGCTCATCCGCGCGCGGGCGCGCCAGAAGGAGCTGCAGGCGTTCGTTGAGAACGTCACCTACAACGCCGAATCCGCCACGAACAACACGCTCATCCACTTCCCGCTGCCGATGGCGGTGTTCCGTCTGAACGACAGCGGCGTCGTCTGGGGCAACCAGCCGTTCTGGGAGATGTGCGGCCGCACGAGCCCCGCGTTCGACGCGAAGCTCGCCTCGCTCGTGCCGGAATTCAACAGCAAGTGGCTGCTCGAGGGCAAAAACCGCATGGCGGATCTTCTCGAGGTGGACGGGAAAAAGTATCAGGTCAACGGCAACATGGTCCGCGCCGGAGAGCGCGAGGAGACCTACGAGTTCATGGGCATCACCTACTGGGTGGACGTGACCGAGTACGACGACGTAAAACAGGAATATCTCGCCACGCGCCCGGTCGTGATGGTCATGCTCGTGGATAACTACGACGAGCTGATGAAGCCGCTCACCGACCGCCAGCGCACCGAGCTGCGCGGCCAGCTCGACATTGCCATTGAGAAATGGTGCGAGGGACGCGGCGGCATTCTCCGGCGCGTGGACCGCGACCGGTACATCTTCATTTTTGAAAAGCGGCATTTTGACGAGATCACGAAAAACCGCTTCACGCTCGTCGAGAGCATTCATTCGATCGTCAATCTCACGGGCATCCACGCCACGGTGAGCATCGGCGTCGGGCTCGACGGCGCGAGCTATGACGAGGACTATTCCTTCGCCACGCTCGCCGAGGATATGGCGCTCTCGCGCGGCGGCGATCAGGCGGTCGTGAAAAACAAGTTCAACTTTGAATTTTTCGGCGGGCGCGGCGCGGAGGTCGAAACGCGCACAAAGGTCAAGTCCCGCGTTATGGCAAACTCTCTCTCCCGGCTCGTGCAGGACGCCTCGCAGGTGTTCATCATGGGCCACCGGTACGCCGATCTCGACGCCGTCGGCGCGGCGGTGGGCGTGCGGTGCATTGCCCGGCGCTTCCACTGCCCGGCGAAGATCGTGCTCGACATGGACAAAAACGCCGTCGGGCCGCTGCTCACCATGCTGCACGGCGAGGAGGAATACAAAACCGCCTTTATCAGCGCGCAGGAGGCGCTGCTCGAGGCCGACAGCCGGACGCTGCTCGTCGTGGTGGACACGAACCGCCCCGAGCAGGTGGAGGACGAATCGCTGCTCACCGCGTGCAGCAACCGTCTCGCGGTCATCGACCACCACCGGCGCGCCGCGACCTATATCAAAAACGCCACGCTCACGCTCTATGAGCCGAACGCCTCGTCCACGTGCGAGCTCGTCACGGAGCTCATACAGGAGCTGTGCGAGCCGACGGACATTCTCCCCTTTGAGGCGGACGCCGTGCTCTCCGGCATCGTGCTCGACACGAAAAACTTTACGATCCGCACCGGCGACCGCACGTTTGACGCCGCGGCGTTCCTCCGCCGCAGCGGCGCGGACACCACACGCGTGAAGAAGCTCTTCCAGAACGGCATGGAGGAGACCATGGAGCGCTACGACATTATGAAGCAGGCGCGCATTTACAAGGGCATCGCCGTGGTCGCCGCGCAGGAGACGCAGAACCGCATCGTCGCCGCGCAGGCCGCGGACGAGCTTTTGAACATCTCCGGCGTGAACGCGAGCGCCGTTTTGTACCCCACCGGCGACGGCGGCGTCGCGGTGTCGGCGCGGAGCATCGGCAATGTGAACGTGCAGGTGCTGCTCGAAACGCTCGGCGGCGGCGGCAACCGCTCGGCGGCCGGGGCGCAGATACCGAACTGCTCGCTGCGCGACGCGGTGAACCGGCTCTTCGCCGCCATCGACGAATACCGCGCCACAGACTAATATAAAAACTAAGAGACCGAAGGAGGTCATATTCCATGAAAGTTATTTTCCAGCAGGATGTCCGCGGACAGGGCAAAAAGGGCGAGATGAAGGAAGTCTCCGAGGGCTACGGCCGCAACTACCTTCTCCCCCGCGGTCTCGCCGTAGAAGCGAATAAGGACAATCTCAACACCCTCGCGCTCAAGGAAAAGGCGCGGAAGGCGCAGGAAGCGCGCGAGCGCGCCGAGGCCGAGGAGGCCGCCGCCAAGCTCAAGGACGTTATCGTCACGGTGCGCGCCAAGGCCGGCGCGAACGGGCGTCTTTTCGGCAGCGTCACGTCGCAGGAGATCGTGGACGCGCTGCGCGAGCAGCACGGCGTCTCCATCGAGAAGAACCGCATCGTGCAGGCCGAGCCGATCAAGAGCTTCGGCAGCTTTGAAGTCAAGTGCAAGTTCGGCTACGGCATCGACGGCACCGTGCAGCTGCTCGTCATCGAAAAGTAAGAGCGGATGGAAGAACTGCTCGGACGGCGGGTGCCCTGGTCCGCGGAAGCGGAACAGGCGGTGCTCGGCTCGTGCCTGATCGACCCGTCCTGCCTGCCGGACGTTATGACGGCGGTGCGCGGCGCGGATTTCTATCTGCCGCAGAACCGGGAGATCTTTGAAACGATCTTCTCCATGTTCACCTTCGCCAAGCCCATCGACCCGGTGACGGTGCTCGATGAGATGAAGGTGCGCGGCGTTTACCATGACGAGAGCTCGCAGCAGTACATCCGCGAGCTGATGCGCTTGACGCCCACGGCGGCGAACGTGCTCAAATACGCCGCCATCGTGCGCGATCAGGCGCTGCTCCGCAACGTCATCACCGTGTGCGAGGAAACGGTCGAGGCCGCGTCCTCCGGCGCGGGCGAGGCCGGGGATGTGCTCGATCTCTGCGAAAAGAAGATCTATGCGCTCCGGCAGGACCGCGTTGTCGGCGGGCTGATGCCGGTGTCGCAGGTCGTGAACAGCGTCTACTCCAATCTTTCCGAGCTCGCCGCCTCCGGCCAGCCGATCCCCGGCATCCCGACCGGCTTCCGGGACGTGGACCGCCGCATCATGGGCATGAACAAGGGCGACTTTATCCTTGTCGCCGCGCGCCCCGGCATGGGCAAAACGAGTATCGGTCTCAACATCTGCCTGAACGCCGCGAAAGCCACGGGAAAGACCGTCGCCATCTTCTCGCTCGAAATGAGCCGCGAGCAGCTCGTAACGCGCTTTCTCTCCAGCGAGGGCGAGATCCCGCTCGGGAACCTTCTCACGGGCAATCTCACGATGGACGAGTGGAAGCGCACGGCGCACGCCTGCGCCGCGGTGTCCTCGCTCGATATTCTCGTAAACGATAACCCGACGCTCACCGTCGCGGAGATGAACGCGCAGTGCCGCCGGCTCAACAATCTCGGCCTTGTGATGATCGACTATCTTCAGCTCATGCAGGGCTCCGGCAGCAAGAACAGCTGGGCAAGCGAGAGCCGCCAGCAGGTCGTCAGCGACATTTCGCGCATGATGAAGATCATGGCAAAGGAGCTGAACGTGCCGGTGCTGTGCCTTTCGCAGCTCTCGCGCGCCAACGAGCAGCGGCAGGACAAGCGCCCGATGCTCTCGGATCTGCGTGAATCCGGCTCGATCGAGCAGGACGCCGACATCGTCATGGGCATTTACCGCGAAGGCTATTACAACCAGGAGATCGAAAACCCGAATCTCACGGAGCTGATCGTGCTCAAAAACCGCCACGGCGAGACCGGCAAGGACAATCTCCAGTGGCAGGGCGAGTATACAACGTTCCGCGACGCCGACCGCTGGCACAATGAGTGAGCCGGTACTCGACCGCAGCCTGCTCCCGGCGGGGTGCACGGTGCTGTGCGCCGTGTCCGGCGGGGCGGACTCGGTATGTCTGCTCGATCTCGTGCGGCGGCTCGGCGATGTGACGGTGCTCTGCGCCCACTTCGACCACGGCATCCGCGGCGCGGAGAGCGCGCGGGACGCCGCGTTCGTCGAAGCGCTCTGCAAGGAATGGGGCATCCCGTTTTTTCCCGGCCGGGGCGACGTCCCGGCGTATGCCGCGGCGAACGGCTTGAGCATCGAGACCGCGGCGCGGGAGCTGCGCTACACCTTTCTCGAGCGCACCGCGAAGGAACACGGCGCGGACGTCATCGCCACGGCGCATAATTTAAACGACAATGCGGAGACCATCCTCTTCCGCATGGCGCGCGGCACGGGGCTGCGCGGACTTACCGGCATCCCGGCGCGGCGCGGCAGCATCGTCCGCCCGCTTCTGCAGACGCCGCGGCGCGATATTGAGGAATATCTCACCGCGCGCGGCATCCCCCATGTGGAGGACTCCACGAACGCGGAGACGGACGCTGCGCGAAACCGCATCCGGCTCGACGTGCTCCCGAGACTCGAGAGCATCCACCCCGGCGCGGCGGCGGGCATCGCGCGCATGAGCGAAACGCTCGCCGAGGACGAGGCGTTTCTCGCCTCGCTCGCGGAGGAAAAGCTCGCCCTCTGGGGCGAGGCGATCCCCGGCGCGGAGCTTTGCGCGGTACCGCGGCCCGTCGCGCGGCGCGCTCTTGCGCGCTGGCTCGGCGGAGAACTCTCGCGCGAGCGGTTCGACGCGCTGCTGCGCTTTGCCGCCGGAGACGGCGACGGCGTGCTGGAGCTTCCGGGACGGCGCGTCCGGCGGGAGCTCGGGCAGCTTCGGCTCGGCGAGGGGGACGCGCCGCCGCTGGAGGAGCGCGTGCTTTTGCCCGAAGAAACGCTCCTTTACCCCGGCCGGTGGCGCATTTCGTGCGAAAGTTGCGCTGCGGGGTCGGAAATTCAAACTTCGTTCAACACTTTTTGCTTTTCATGTGCCAATATATGTGGTAAACTGTCCGTCGCATCCCGCGCCGCGGGAGATACGATCCTCCTGCACCGCCGCGGCGGTACGCGCTCGGTGAGCAAGCTGCTCGGCGAAGCGCGCATCCCGGTCTCGCAGCGCGCCGCCGTTCCCGTTTTGCGCGACGGGGCGGGGCCTCTTGCCGTTTACGGCATCGGGCAGAGCGAGAGAGCTTTCCCCGCGCCGCAGGAACCGTTTTATAAAATCACTATTTCGCCAATTTCGGAGGAAGAGAGAGAATGAGAGAAGATATTGCGTCCATACTGCTCAGTGAGGAGCAGATCCATACGCGCGTCCGCGAGCTGGGCGAGGAGATCTCCCGCGATTACGCCGGGAAAGAGCCGCTGTTCGTCGGCGTTTTAAAGGGCTGCTTCATTTTCATGGCGGACCTGTTCCGCGAAGTGACGATCCACGGCAGCGTGGACTTCATGGCCGTTTCGTCCTACGGCAACGGCACCTCCACCACGGGCGCGGTGAAGATCAACAAGGATCTCAGCCAGGACATTGAAAACCGTGATGTCATCATCGTCGAGGACATTCTCGACTCCGGCATCACGCTCAGCTATCTCACGAAATATCTCCAGAACCGCAAGCCGAGCTCCATCTGCATCGCAACGCTGCTCGATAAGCCCGCGCGCCGCCGCGCCGATGTGCAGGCGAAGTACGTCGGCTTCACCGTGCCGGACGCCTTTGTCGTCGGCTACGGTCTGGATTACGCGGAAAAGTACCGCAATCTGCCGTTCATCGGCGTTCTCAAGCCGGAAGTATACGAAAAATAAATCTCTGATTTATATATTGTCCGCGCCGTCCGGTGGGACGGCAGAAAAGGAAGTGACAGTTTTTGAACAACCGACCCTCCCCCAACAAGACCCGTCAGATCGGCTTTCTCGTATTGATCTTCGTGCTGCTGCTCGGCACGATCTATTCCATGACGAGAAACACTGCAAAGGAATCGCTTGTCTATTCGGAAGTCATCGAGCTTTTTGAGACGAAGCAGGTCGAATCCTTCACCATCGACACCGACGGCAATCTCACCATGCAGCTGCGCTCCGCCTACAAGGGGCAGACGAAATACTCCTACGAGTGCGGCAGCTTCAGCATCTTCTACAACGATCTCAACGATCTCGTGCAGGAGCAGAAGGCCGAAGGCATTCTCACCGAGTACGACTACCCGCCCGCGTGGGAGGCAGCCTGGTGGCTGAGCTTTGTGCCGTATCTCATCATCTTCGTCATCATGGGCGTGCTGTGGTACTCCATGATGCGCTCGGCGCAGGGCGGCGGCGGTGCCGGCGGCGTTATGAAGTTCTCCAAGGCGCGCACCCGTCTCGGCAGCGAGGAAAAGCAGAAAAAGACGTTTGCCGACGTTGCGGGCGCCGACGAGGAAAAGGAAGAGCTGCAGGAGATCGTCGAATATCTGAAAAACCCCGCGGCGTATTCCCAGATGGGCGCGCGCATCCCCAAGGGCGTGCTGCTCGTCGGCCCTCCGGGCACGGGCAAAACGCTGCTCGCCAAGGCGGTCGCCGGCGAGGCGGGCGTCGAATTTCTGTCCATCTCCGGCTCCGACTTCGTTGAGCTGTACGTCGGCGTCGGCGCGGGCCGCGTCCGTGACCTGTTTGAGCAGGCCAAGAAGGTCGCCCCCGCCATCGTGTTCATCGACGAGATCGACGCCGTCGGCCGTCAGCGCGGCGCAGGTCTCGGCGGCGGTCACGATGAGCGCGAGCAGACCCTGAACCAGCTGCTGGTGGAGATGGACGGCTTCGACGCCAACGACGGCGTCATCGTCATGGCGGCGACGAACCGCGCCGATATTCTCGATAACGCGCTTCTCCGCCCCGGCCGCTTTGACCGGCAGGTGTACGTCGGTCTGCCCGATATCAAGGGCCGTGCTGACATTCTGAAAGTCCATGCCCGCGGCAAGCCGCTCGGCGAGGATGTGGATCTGCGCGACATCGCCAAGGGAACGCCCGGCTTCTCCGGCGCGGATCTGGAAAACCTGCTCAACGAGGCCGCGCTGCTCGCGGTACGCCGTCACCGCCGGTTCATCATGCAGAAGGACATTGACGACGCCATTCTCAAGGTCTCCATGGGCCCGGAGAAAAAGTCCCGCATCATCACCGAGAAAGAGCGGCGGCTCACCGCGTACCACGAGTCCGGTCACGCCATTGCTGCGCATTATCTTGAGCATGTCGATCCCGTGCAGTATATCACGATCATCCCGCGCGGTCAGGCCGGCGGCTTCACGCTGTTCCGCCCGCAGGACGACAAGAGCTTCCGCTCGCGCAGCGAGATGTTTGAGGACATCGTCGTCGCGCTCGGCGGGCGCATCGCCGAGAAGATCTTCCTTGACGACATCTCCACCGGCGCTTCCGGCGACATTCAGCAGGCGACGCACACCGCCCGCAACATGGTCACCGTGTACGGCATGAGCGACCGTCTCGGCCCCATCAGCTTCGATTCCTCGGGCCACAGCATCTTCATCGGCCGCGACTTCGGCCAGACGAAGAGCTATTCCGAAGAGACCGCCGCCATCATCGACGAAGAGGTCAAGCACATCTTCGACGAGGCCGCGCTCAAGTGTGAGGAGATCCTCCGCGCCCACGCCGACGTGCTCGTTGCGCTCGCGGAATATCTGCTCATCAACGAGACGATCGACGGCGAGGACTTCCGCTACTTCTGCGATCACAAATGCATGCCCCCGCTGCCGGAGAAATCCGACGCTGTGAAGCAGAAGGAAGCCGAGCTTCTCAAGGAAACCGAAACGCCCGCCGCCCCCGCCGGGAACGCGGAAGCGAAGAGCGAACCGGACGAAAACAAAAAAGAAGAGTAAAGCAAAAGCCCCGCCTGTTGGACAAACATCCAACAGGCGGGGCTTCTCTCCCTCCGTGTGGCGCTTTGCGCCGAAACGGAGGGAGAGTCGGTTTTAGCTTTTAGCCATGCATTCCAACGTTGTTCCAGTACTCCGCCAGCGCAGCGTTGATCTTTGCGGGATCCATTACGTCCGTGGGCATGGGCTGGCTCAAATCGATCTCTCCGTCTCCGCACGGCAAATGAAACATTTGATCTTCAAAGCGGAGTATCCCATACAGTTTATGGACCGTTCCGCCCAGTCTGTTTGTTCCTTCCAAATCCACGATTATGTCTTGTGCCGGGTTAATGCCGGCGGGATCATTATATATCTTCCGAATGCGCACCGCAGAGGCATTATAAAAGCTCTCCAGCATGGTGCCGGTCATGTAGTCGAACAGCTCCCGCTCCGCATCGTTGAGCAGCTCATACGCCGTCGGCGCGGCGACCGTGACGGAGCAGGCCGCCGTTTTGCCGCTCTCGGACACCGCGAGAATGTTCGTATTCCCCGGCGCTACCGCCGTCACGACGCCATTCTCATCCACCGTTGCAACGCCCTCGTCCGCAGATTTCCAGCCGTAGCTCTCCGTAGCGTTCTCCGGCGCGACAACGGCGGAAAGCGTTACGCTCTCCCCTTCCTTCAGCTCCGCCGCATTTTTTGAGAGCGTGATGCTCTCGATCTTCACCTCGCCGATGGATGCAATCTGTTCATCCGCCGCAGCGGCAGCTTCGCTTTTTCCACAGGCACAAAGCAGAAGGCTTGCCGCTAGAACAAGGATCAAAAGTGCTCTTTTTTTCATTTTCCTTACCTCACCGTTTTTGTCTTTTCGGCGCGCAAAGCGTCATATTTGCAGTATAGCAAAACATTTGTAACATCACAAGTTATAAATATATCTTTTTACGTTGTCGCAATGCGTGTCGCCTGCGGGTAGACTGAATAAGGGTGAGCGCATGAGAAACAATCAGTTTTCCAAATACCGGAGTCTCGGGCTGAATATCGCCTATTACCGCAAGGACCGCGGTCTTTCGCAGAGCGAGCTGGCCGAGCGCGTGAACATCAGCCGCACGCACATGAGCCGGATCGAAACGGCGGACTGCGCCGTTTCTCTCGACGTGATTTTCGATATCTGCGACGCACTGGAGATAAAGCCGGTCGAGCTTTTCGATTTTCGGGCATGAAGAACCGCCGCGAACGCAAGCGTTTGCGGCGGTTCTTGACAGCACGGGCGGAGCAGAGCCCCGCCCCTACAAGACCGTATCAAAATCCGTCCGTAGGGGAGGGGCTCTGCTCCTCCCCATTTCTCTCCGTCAGCGAGAAATCTTTTCACAGCGGTAGTGCAGGAAGCCGTTCTCCTGTCGGGCAAACACAAACCCAACCTTTTCGAGCACGTGCCGGCTGCGCGTGTTCTTTTCTATGACCCGCGCGGTCACGGCGGTCAGTCCCAGCTCGTCAAAGGCATATGCGAGCAAAAGCCGCTCCGCCGCTGTGCCGATACCGCGGTTTTTCACCGCGTCGTTCTGGAGATGGATGGAAAGCTCGCCCTCCCGCTTTTCCCAGTCGATATGCTTGATGCCGGTCTCGCCCACCGGACGCCCGTCGAGCAGGATGAGGAAATGCCGCCGGTCGGGCGCGCCGTAGCGCTCAAACCGCTTTCGCGTCTCTTCCGGAGAGTAGCGATACTCGAAAAAGAGACTCATGTCCGCAAACGTGGCCGGGTCGCGCTGAAAGTCGCGGTCAAGCTCGTTCATTCCTTCAAGCGTGATCTTTTCCAGAGCAATGTTCATGTCCTCCGCTCCTTTCCTCCGGCGCCGGCACCAGCCCCCACGCGAGCCACAGAAGCGGCGCGCTCACGACAAGACCGAGCGCGAAAAATGCCTGCATCCAGTACGCCGCGGTGCCCCAGAGCCACGCGGCGCTCTCCCCGTTCTCCCGCGGGCGGAAAAACGTGACGCCCACCATGCCGAGATAAAGCGCGAGCCCCGGCCACCCGAGATTCATCGCATAGCCGAGATACTCGTTGTGCGCGTTCGTAACATACGTTCCGAGCGTCCGTCCCGTCTCCGGCACGAAGCGCGTGAACTCGATGTGCAGCCGCGCCGCCGCCGTGCCCGGCCCGCCGCCGAACACCGGCCGCTGCGCGATGAGCG
>ERZ773148.3420-NODE-3420-length-10924-cov-5.136811_pt1 | contig 10924 bp, 10 predicted proteins | sample MGYA00580846_ERZ773148 | MGnify/ENA primary metagenome ERZ773148 (study PRJEB29015, sample SAMEA2737879) | human gut metagenome | biome: human gut; feature: human-associated habitat; material: faeces | place: China | collected 2012 ...
AACAACATCATCATTTCCGACCGGCAGTTCGCTCCTTCAGCGGCGGCGGCACGAAGTACGGCACCTTGCCCCGCTGCACGTCGTTGATCAGCATCACGGCCGCCTGCCGCATATTGCCCTCGCCCTTCTTCAGCAGCTTGCCGTACTTCTTCGCCAGCTTGTCCAGAAAGTCCTCCCAGTCGGCCCACTCGCCAATGCCGTACGTCTTCACCAAGTACTCCTTCTTCACGCGCTCCAGCAGCTCCGGCACCACCATCTCCGGCTCCGCCAACTTCTCCGCGCGCACCACGCCCTTGATCACGATGTCCGCGTCGCTGTCGCCGGTGGGCGGCACGATGCCGGGGCAGTCGATCAGGTAGATGTTGCGCAGCAGCGTGATGTACTGCCACACCTTCGTCTCGCCGGGGATGGGCGCCACCTTGCACACCTGCTTCTTCTTCAGCGTGTTGATGATGCTGCTCTTGCCCACGTTCGGGTACCCGATGAACCCCACCGAGATCTGCTTCTTGTCCTTGTGCAGCAGCGCCAGCTGCCGCAGCAGGTCGAGGCTGTCCTCATAGTAAAAGCAGAACGCCCTGTCCCGTGCCACGCCGATCCGCACCGGCGCGCCCTTTTCCGGCAATACCGGCGGCGTGAAGTCCAGCACCGGCGCATTGTGGGCGATCTCCAGCAGCGCGTCCAGCTCCAGCGTCTTTTCCGCCGCCTCCGCCAGCTGCCGCAGCTTCTCCCGCAGATCCTCTACCTCGTCCGCTGTCACCAGCCCCAGATGGCGGCTCTCCAGCGCGCACTCCGGCAGCCGGGGTAGATAGCCGCAGGCGCGGACGCCCAGCCGGCTTTCCAGCTCCCGCGCCAGCGCGCCATAGCTCATGGCACTGCACCCGTTGAGGATGACGCCCTGCACGTTGTTGTCCGGCGCGAAGTCCAGAAAGCCCTGCACCGCCGCCACAACGGACAACGCCGCCCCCCGTGCGTTTACCACCAGCACCACGGGGCTTTCCGTTTCCCGCGCCGTCTCATAGGTGCTGGCGCGGGTGGATGTCAGCCCCAGACCGTCATAATACCCCATGACCCCCTCAATGACCGTCACATCGCAGTCCTGACCGTTGTGCGCCAGCAGATACCGCATGGTGTCGCGGTCAAAAAAGAACGGGTCAAGATTAGAGCTTTTCGCGCCGATAACACGGCTGTGGAACATGGGGTCGATATAATCCGGGCCGCATTTCGCCGCGCCTACCCGCAGACCCCGTGATACCAGCGCCTGCAAAACGGCGCAGGTGACGGTGGTCTTGCCGCAGCCGCTGTTGGTTCCGGCAAGCACCAGCCGGGGCACTCGTCTCTGCATAGTGTCCTCTCAATCCGCCACAATGGTGGCAAAATAGCTGATCTCCTCCGGCAGCTGCCGCAGGTCGGTATAGACCTGCTCCGTCTCCAGCCCGCAGTCCGCCACCATCCCGGCACGCGCTGCAAGACCGTGCCTTTCCAGCGCGTCCACCGTCTCGCGGATGGTTCTCCCGGACTTCATCAGCACCTTCGTTCCCGGCAGCGCCAGCGCACTGTCCAGATCGGCGCTGCCCGGCAGAATGTGGAGGGGCTCCTCCATGCGGGTCAAACTCCGCCCCAGCCGCGCCGCCACGGCGCAGAAGCTGGTAACGCCGGGACACATCACCGTCTCAAACCCGTCAGCGCGGATGCGCTCTAAAATATAGTACGCCGTGGCGTACACGGACACGTCGCCCAGATTCACCATGGCCACGTCCCGTCCCGCCGACAGCGCCGCTTCGATGGCGGCAGCCGCCGTGCGGTAGCTCTCCTCCCGTACCGCCGCGTCATGCGCCATGGTGAAGTCCAGCGGCAATATGGTCTTTCCCCGCATATCCACCGCGCCTTCGGCGATGTCCAGCGCCAGCATCCGCCCGGCCTTGGTTCGAGGGGCCGCTATAACATCACATACCTCCAGAACCCGACACGCCTGCCGGGTCAGCAGCTCCGGGTCGCCGGGACCCACGCTGACGGCGTAAAAAACACCCTGTTTTTCCATGATGGCACTCCTTACGGCACGAATTCCAGACTGTCGAAGCAGGGGTCGTACTTCCCGTGCTCCATCTGGTACAGCTTTGCGATATATGCACGGGTGAAGATCTCCTCCGGCGGGCCGATGCGGTCGATCCGGTCGCCCGCCACGCACACCACGGTGTCGGAGATGCGCTCTGCCAGCTCCAGCTCGTGGAGCGACAGCAGCACCGCCAGATCGTTCTCCCGCACCATGCGCTTGAGCACCGTCAGCAGCTCCAGCTTGTAGCGGATGTCCAGAAAGCTGGTGGGCTCGTCCAGCACGATGATCTCCGGCTCCTGACACAGGGCCCGGGCCAGCAGGATCCGCTGGCGCTGCCCATCGCTGATGTTGGCAAAGGGCCGGTCGGCAAAGTCCAGCCCGCCTACCTGCGCCAAGGAGCGCTCCACAATGGCCCGGTCCTCCGATGTGAGGATTCCCAGTTTGCCTGTGTAGGGATAGCGGCCGGTACCCACCACGTCCCGGCAGGTCATCAGCTCCGGCTCCATGCGGGCGGTCATCAAAATGGCCATGCGCCGGGCAATCTCATTGCGGCTGTGCGCCTCCATGGCCTTTCCATCCAGAAACACCGTGCCGGACACCTTGGAGAGTTGGCCGATGATGGTTTTCAATATGGTGGATTTTCCCGAGCCGTTGGGGCCTATCAGCGTGACGATCCTGCCCCGCTGCACATGGAGGGCGATGTCCTCGATCAGCGGCTTGCCGTGGTAGCCCACGGTCAGGTCTTTTGTTTCCAGATATGCCATACTCACGCCGCCTTTCTGTGGATCATCATGTAGATCACGATGGGTGCGCCGAATACCGCCGTGACGGAGCTGATGCTCACCTCTGTGGGGGCAAAGGCGGTGCGGGCGATAAGGTCGCAGAACAGGCAGAACACGCCGCCGCCTAAAAAGCAGGCCGGGATCATACACAGCGGCTCCGCCGATTTGAACAGGGACTTCATCAGGTGCGGCACTGCGATGCCAACAAAGGAGATGGGGCCGGCAAAGGCCGTGACGCAGGCGGACAGCACACTGGACAACAGGATCAGCGCCGTCCGGAAGGCTCGCAGGGGGACGCCCATATTCTGGGCATAGACCTCGCCCAACTGGTACGCCCGGATGGGCTTGGAAAGCAGGAAGGTCAGCAGCAGCGTGATGCCGCAGACAACGGCCATAGTCTTTACGTTGTCCCAGCTCATGCCGGAGAAGGAGCCGAGAGACCAGTTGTGCAGATTCACGATGCTGGAATCGTCGGCAAAGGTCACGAGAAAATCCGTCAGCGCCGAGCAGATATAGCCGATCATCACGCCGCAGACCACCAGCAGGCTCATGCGCTTGACCCGCTGGGAGATCAGCAGCACGAAGCCCATGGATACCATGGCGCCCACGAAGGCCGCCGCGATGAGAATGGCGGAGGAGGTGGTCTTGCCACGGCTCAGCAGCGCCAGCATGGCCACGCACACCGTCATCTTCGCTCCGGAGGAGATACCCAGCACAAAGGGGCCGGCGATGGGGTTGTGGAAAAAGGTTTGCAGCAGATAGCCGGACAGGGACAGCGCCCCGCCCAGGATCAGCGCCGACAGAAGCCGGGGCAGACGGATCTTCACGATGATCTGGCTCTGGGTAAAGCCCACATCGCCCCCCAGCAGAATGCGCCATATCTCAGACGCGGAAAGCGAAACGCTCCCCGCGAAAATATTCCAAAGTAAAAATGTGAGTAAAAGCAGGAGGAGCAGCAAAAAGCTGCCCCAGATGCGAAGTGTTCGGGTCTTGTTCATGCTGCTCCTCCTTATGATGTAAAAAACGCTCACTTCATCCGTGTCAGAAAGTGAAAAGCCATATCCGGCGCGTCGTTCAACGCATGGTTCACGTCCAGAATGAGATCGCTCAGCTCCAGCGACTCCTGATAGAAGTTTTTGGTCAGGCACCACACATTACCGCTCTTGACGGCCTTGAAGTCGGCCATCAGTGGATCCAGTGCCACCAATTCGTCCAGCGTGTGCAGCTCACCATCGATGATGCTGTTGTAGATCAGTACATCGGCGTCCACTGCACCGTGGTAGAAGGATTCCATCTGAATGTTGATGGTGGACTGGGCGTTGTCCTCCGCCGATTCATCGAAGGAGACATAGTCTCCGCCTGCGATGGTGACGCACTTCGCCACATAGTCCGTGGACTTGCGGACGTTTACAGCGCCGCTGCTGGTGATGTAGAAAAACGCCACAGTCTTGCCGGTGGGCTGCTGCTCCAGTACGTCCGCCACGCTGTCCATCTTCTCATTAAACAGCGCCTCGGCCTCATCCTCCTTGTCCAGCAGCGCCGCGTACAGCTTGATCCACTCCATCCGACCCAAGGGCTGGGTCTCGTAGCTGGATGTCTCCACCAGCACGGGGATGCCCAGCCGCTCCAGTTGCTCCAGCACCGCCGGAGAGTGATAGATCATGGTGTTTTCCACCGCCAGATCACAGCCCTGCGACAGGATCAGCTCATAATCCGGCTCGGAGTACTTGCCGGCGTATACCAGCGCTCCGCTGTCCATGGCGTCCTTGGCACGCTGGATATACCAGTCCGACTGTTTTTTACCGCTGAGGGTGATACAGTCGATGGCGTTCAGCTTGTCGAAGTAGTCCATGGCAGCGGCGGCTACCAGATAGATCTGGTCCAGCGGCTGCTGCAAAACGGTGACGCCGGCGGGTACGCCCTCCGGTACCGCCGCGCCCTCGGCGACCAGCAGGTACACCCGGTCGTCGTGGATGGTGATGCGCTTGTAGCTGTCTCCGGCGTACTCCACGGTAAACTGCTGGGCGTAGAGCAGGGGCATGGTGCGGTCGAAGACCAGCTCGTCCCACGACACGGCGGCGGCTTGTCCGTCTGTTTTGGCGGGGGCGTCAGCCGCGGCGCAGGCGCAGAGGGACAAGACCATCAGCGCCGCCAGCAGTCCGGCGAGAAAACGCCTCACTGGGCGGCCTCCACGGCGGTGGAGGAATCAAAGGTCAGGGTGTACTCGATCTCGTGGGGGGTGCTCATGGCGGTGGTGTCGCCGATCACTGTCAGCGGGGTATCCAGCGCCCGCACGGGGATCTCAAAGGTGGAGCCGCCCTCGGTGGTGAGGACATCGTAACGCTGGCCATCCACCAGCATATAGTCATACTTCTCACTGCTCCACACGATGGTGGCGGTGGCAGCGCCGTTCTCCACCTTCAGGGTGCAGGGGGTCAGCACGTGGGACTTGCCGGAGCCGCCCTCGAAGCCTACCTCAATGGTGTAGGTGCCGTCCGCCAATGCGATGGCGGCAGTGTCATCGCCGTCATCCTCCTTCAGGACAGGGTTGGAGACGGACACCTTGTGGTCATACCATACGCCCTTCTTGCCGATGAGGGCCACATCGAACTCCTCGTCCAGCGCGGGCACGGGGATATCAAAGCCGTTGACCTCCTCGGACAGACCATCGGGATAGGTGACGGTATCCTTGGTGGGCTGTAGCAGCACGGCACCGTCCTTCTGTGCGTCCTCCTTCAAGCCGGGGAACAGATTCACGATGCTGGTGGAGGCGAGGCTGACGTGAATGGTCATCTGCCCGTCCTTCACGGTCAGCACGCCCTTGCCGTCGCAGGTCTCGTTGGCGTGGAACATACTGCTGTCGGTGTTGAAGTCGGCGGTGTATACGCCGTCCGCCAGCGCGGGCTCGGCGACATCGCCGCCGTTGTTGTCATCTGTTTTCTGCTGTCCGCAGCCCGCCAGCAGCGATGCCGTCATCAGCAGTGCCAGCAGACAGGAAAGAAACTTCTTCATTTTTTGTATCCTCCTTGCTCTGAAAAAGGCTCCGAGGCGATAGTATACCGCCCCGGAGCCAAGTCAGTCCTTGTTACGCGATAGCGTCGATGGCAGCCTTGGTGTGTGCCACGTAGAGAGCCTGCACGTCCGCGATACGGCCCAGACCGGAGATCTGGCAGTTCACGGTGAAGCCGGCGGCCTCGAACATGGTCTTCCAGGAATCCTCGTCCGCACCGGCCATGTCGTTGTTGGCGTGGTCGCCCGCCACGACCATCAGGGGACGCAGCACCACGGTGGTGTAACCGGCTTCCTTGACAGCTGCGATCACGGCCTCGCAGGAGGTATCCTCAGGCTCGCCCTCCACGGTGCCGATGAACACGTTCTCATAGCCCAGATTGTCCATCTGGGTGGCCATCTGGCTGTAAGTGACCTTCGCCACGTGCGCCGTACCGTGACCCATCAGCACGTAAGCCACACCGGCCTCCTTGGCGGCGGCGGTGGACTCGTAACCGCTCTCGCTCAGAGCAGCGGCGACGACGGCCTTGGCAACGGCTTCCTTATCGGCGTTGATGACGGTGGCGTCGCTTCCCACCTCACCCAGCATGGGCTCGGCGATCTCAACGGAATCGAACTTGTCACGAACCTTGTCAATGGCGGCGCACATCTCGTCGTACTCAGCGCCGTGCATCAGATGGGTGGGCTGCACCACCAGCTGCTTCACGCCGTTGGCGACAGCGCGCTCCAGAGCCTGCTCCATGTTGTCGATCTTCTCGCCGTCACGGGCCTGGATGTGGTTGATGATGATCTGAGCGGTGAAGGCGCGGCGCACGGACCAATCGGGGTTGGCCGCCTGCAGGGCGTCCTCAATGCTCTTGATGTCAGCTACGCGGCTGTCGTTGAAGGAGGTGCCGAAGGACACCACCAGCAGCTCCTTCTCGCCGATCTCGTCCTGGTTGCGGGGATCGTCCTTGGACGCGTCACCGGTGTCCAGACCGAAATAGTCGGGGCTGGCTTCCTCACCTTCCACCAGTGCCTTCTGGGCATCGGTCAGGGCGTCCCAAGCGGCCTTGGCGGCCTCGCACTGGGCGTCGGTCTCCTCGGTGCGCTCCTGCACGTAGATGGCGTCGATCAGAGCGGCAACCTTGTCGGCGGCGGCCTTGTCGGTTTCTTCGGTGTTCACATTGTTGTTGTCAGCGTCATTGTTGTCGGCAGCATTGTCCTTGTTGCCGCAGGCGGTCAGCATGCTCATCAGCATCACAGCCGCCATCAGAAATGCAAGTGCTTTCTTCATGGTTGATCTACCTCTTTCCAAATATTTGTTCTGAAAGAAATATAAAAGTGGCTGTGTTTCACACAGCCGCCCTCGGTGCTTCTTACTACATATACATCCGCGCGGTGACCCGCAGCGGATCATAAGTTCGTAGGAAAACCAACCCGTTGGCAGCAGGTTTGAGATTCCACACAGAGGCAGGTCTCCTGACTTCGTTCATCACGGCGTTGCCCTTCCCGGTTTCCCAGTGGTTTGCAGGCCGCTCCCGTACACAGTGACTGCATCGTTCCGGATTCGCACCGGATTCCCTTTTCATCTGCTTTTGAGCAGACACCTCTGTGCTACAACTTTATATTTTTCCAGACAGTGGGATTATATCACATTTTGTCGAATTGTCAATCCGTTCTGATGGTGGGGCTATCTAAAATCTGATGTGGGATTTTTTTATTTTAGGTATTTGGGGGTGGGCGATTGCTCTAAAGTTTTTTGTGGGATTTCTCAGCAAGGGGCTTCTAAGCAAAAAACCGCCGGTATCCGAGTAAGATACCGACGGCTTTTATCACTGTGATTGTATCCCGCAATCAATCAAAAAGTTCGTCCAGCTTCTGCTGGAGTGTTCCTTCCTTGGCATAGGGAAGCGCATCCAGTTGGCGGAAATTGTGCTTAATGTCCTTCGTATCCTCATTAAAGCCAAGGATGTATGAGAGCGCAATGTGATAGATGATTTCGGTAGGAGCCAGCCCATACACCTACTTCTCAAAAATGTGGCGCAAGCGTTCTTTGGGGTCAGGGAACTGCTTCTTCATCTGCTCGCTCTGATACAGCCTCTTGACGATTTCCGTGATATAAAGGCCAGATTTCATATAGAGGTCAATGAAGGTCTTACCGGGGTCATCAAAGCAGCCCGGATTTTCCGCTTCCAGCATAAGGCATCAAGCATTTAGGTCGGAGCAGAGCAGGCACGGGTGGAAAGCATTATCAACAGCTTTTCGCTCTGATTAAGAACCCGAAGTATGTCAAAATGCGCCTCCCGAAAAACGGGGCGGTCATCAGAATTGAACAATACTGCAAACGCAGGAAGGATCGTATGAAGCCGAAATGGCAGGAAGATTCTTCCTGCGTTTTTGCTTACTATTTTGTCGCGGCACTTGCCACCGCCGCGATACCGCAGAAAAAGAAAGAGCGCCGAAATCAATTCGGCGCAGGTCAAGAAAAAAGCTTTGTAAAAGCCGTCAGGACGATACGGCAGGAAAATCGTCAAGGGAGAGGCAAGCTCCCGCCCCTGTATGCCGCAGTCAGAGTGCGGCGCCGGTCATACGGGGTATCGCATATTCTCAGACCCGTCACCGGGCGGATCACAGGACACCGGCGGAGCCTTCCGCAGCCGAGTTCAGCGGCCTGGTGTCCGCGGTTGCTCACACGAGCAGAGGTCAAAGACCTCCATACCGCAGCGTACTGACCTGGCACAAGTAAAGAGAGACAGACACACAGGCAAGCCGCGAAAAGCACGCAGCATCAAGGCTTTTCGCCTGCGGCAGTCTACCCTTTCTGCGGAGATACGCCGGAAACGGCTCTCCTTACCAGCGGGTGAAGTGCGCCCATCTGAACACGACTACGATTACAAGGAGTTTTTTGATATGACCACAAAAGGCATTTACAACACCCTCGTTACCCAACTGGACAAGCTGGCGCGGCATAACCGGCAGGGCAGCTTCCGCACGAAGGATCGCTACTATGAGGCGGTCAAGCGTTTCTGCGCCTACCTCGCCGCCCACTACCACCTGCAAAAGCTGGAGAACATCAGCGGCAAGCATCTGGTGAGCTACGTTCTCTATTTGCAGGAGCAGGGCAAATCCGCCAGCACCATCAAGACTGACCTATCCGCTATCCGCTTCTTCCACGATAAGATATCCCATCCCCGTTATGCGCTGCCGGGCAATGAGGAACTGGGCATCGCCTTGGAGCGCCGCCGCAGCGGTCAGATACGAAGCGTTCGCATCGGTAGGCAGATCCGTATCCCTCGGGAGGCTCTGCTGGAGTTCCTGCGGAAGTAAACCTCTTCGCCACAGAAATAAAACTTGCGCAACAGCCGCGCGGGATATATCATGGAGGTGTGGTACATTCCGCGCGGCGGAAAGGAGCGTATATGCCGCGTACAAAAACAGGAAAAGGTACTGGAGGCGCCGGTTCCATCCGGAAGATCACAACAACAAAGAACGGAAAAACCTACACCTACTGGCAGGGGCGCTACACAGGGGGCTTCGACCCCGGTACAGGCAAGCAGATCCAGCGCAGTATCACCGGAAAGACGCAGAAGGAAGTGGCACAGAAGCTGAAGCAGGTAACGCTGGATATTGATAACGGTGTGTATCATGCGCCGTGCAAGCTGACATTGGCCCAATGGCTGGAGATATGGTCAAAGACCTACTTGGGCGGCGTGAAGCCCAGAACGGCACACATCTATAAATCCGATATCAGGCTGCACATTCTGCCTGCGCTGGGAGCGGTGCGGTTGGAGGCATTGAACGCACCGATGATACAGGCCTTTTACAACGCTATGGGAGAGCCGTCCGAGCAGAATCCGGAAGGTCTTTCCGCGAAAACAGTGAAGAATGTCCACGGCGTTCTCCACAAAGCACTTCAGCAAGCGGTACTGATCGGCTATCTGCGATACAACCCTGCCGATGCCTGCATCCTGCCGCGGATAGAGCGCAAAAAGATCAAGCCCTTTGACGATGCGCAGATCACCGCGTTTCTGAACGCTATACAGGGAAACCGATTCGAAACACTGTTTATTCTGACGCTGTTCACCGGTATGCGTGAGGGCGAGGTATTGGGCCTGACGTGGGACTGCATCGACTTTCATACAGGTATCATCTCTGTGGAAAAGCAAATGCAGCTGCATCAGGACAAGGGGAGCAAGGGCTATGAGCTTGTTTCTCCAAAGAATGGCCGAAGCCGTACCATCGCCGCGGCACAGACTGTCCTTGCCCGGTTGCAGCAGCAGCGCCGATGGCAAATGCAGCAGAAGCTTCTGTTGGGCAGTGACTGGCAAAATCCGGAAGGGTTGGTCTTTACCAACGAGTTCGGTACACACCTGACGAAGCCGACAGTCTACCGCGAGTATAAGCGCATCGTTGCAGCCATTGGTTGTCCCAACGCCCGTTTCCATGATTTACGGCACTCCTACGCTGTCGCCGCGATCCGCGCCGGAGATGACATCAAGACAGTGCAGGGAAATCTGGGCCACGCCACAGCGGCTTTTACGCTGGACGTGTATGGTCATGTGACCGACCAAATGAAGCACGAAAGTGCCGACCGCATGGAGCGTTTTATCCGCACAGTTTCCGCCGGTTGACCCAATAAGGCTAAAAAATAAGGCTAAAACCTGTTTTCGGGCATGAAAAAACTCCCGAAACACCTGTGTTTCGGGAGTTTTGGTTGGAGGTGACACCCGGATTTGAATTGCCCAAGGCACGTGTTACCACAGCATGATTGTTGCTGATTGTTTCAGTTTCTTCACAAATATCATTACTTTTCGTGTCTGTTTGTGTTATTACTTCCGAGCCGATTTTCCCCGCTTAAGGGAAACAATAAGGGAAAAATTTCTTGCATGTTTTTAAGGTAACACCGCACAAATACAAAATACACTTTTCCCGACAGTAACTCTGCTAAAAGATAGGGTGTTGCCCTGTATTTTGGGCCGCAAGCGCGCACTAATTCAAGCTGCCAGGCAGGGCCTGTCAGCCAGGATCAGATTCGCTAATGCAAACATGATATTGAATTTGGCTTTCTGCTTTTCGAGCCCTCGGTATCGTGTTTTTC
>ERZ773148.3430-NODE-3430-length-10900-cov-5.445920_pt1 | contig 10900 bp, 11 predicted proteins | sample MGYA00580846_ERZ773148 | MGnify/ENA primary metagenome ERZ773148 (study PRJEB29015, sample SAMEA2737879) | human gut metagenome | biome: human gut; feature: human-associated habitat; material: faeces | place: China | collected 2012 ...
CAGCCAGCGGAAGGAAACGATGTTGAACTTTCTTCCAAACGCCTTGTTCACGGCGTTGCCGTTGCGGATGTCGGTGAGGTAGGCATCGAAGCGCGTGACGATGTCATGGAGGAGTGCCTGGCGGTCGACATCATGTCCGAGGATCTGCTTCAGCGACACCGGGTTCGGGGCATCGCTGCGGAACTCCGTCTGGTTGACGTTGACACCCGTGCCGATGATGCAGTTGCTGATATGTCCGGCATGGAGGCTGTTCTCGATGATGGTACCACTGATCTTCCGGTCCTTCCAGTAGATGTCGTTGGGCCATTTGATGGTGATGTCGTCGGTGAGGGCGGCGAGGGCGTCACGGAGCGCTAAGGCCTGGGCCTCGGAGATGATAAACTGCGAGGCGATGGGCACCCAGACGGGATGGCAGAGGATGGAGAAGAGGAGGTTCATGCCACGCTCACTCTCCCAGTGGTTCGTACCCTGACCGCGTCCGGCACGCTGGTAGTCGGCATAGGCCACGGTGAGACGTGGCACGGCCTCAACACCGTCGAGGGTGGCGAGGATGGACTTGAGATAGTCGTTGGTGGAGCTGGTCTCGCCAACGTCGATGTATCTGATGTCGTCGGATTTCTTACGTTTAAAGAAGGAGTGGATTGAAAGCATCTTTGATATGGTTGATTACTACATGCTTGCTGTTCTTGCGCCCTGTGACGGTGATGATGTCGAAGCGGAGCTCCTGGCTGATGCCGTTGCTCTTGACATATTCGTCGGCGGCGCGCCCGAGATGGCGTATCTTCGCGCTGTCGACAGCGTCCTCGGGTTCGGCGACCTTGTCGGTGGCGCGTGTCTTCACCTCCACGAAGACCATCGTGGTGTGGTCCGGTGTGAGACAGATGATGTCGAGGTCGCGGCTGCTGCGCCCGAAGACCCAGTTGCGCTCCACGATGACATAGCCTTGCTCCTGTAAGTAGCCAGCGGCATAGTCCTCGCCCCACCGTCCAAAGTCGTTATGTTCTGCCATAGCATGGTTATTAGGTTGCAAATATAGTCATTTTTTTAGACAGCATAACAGAAAACCCCGATTTTTTTAGGCAGAGGAACTGAGGGGACATAAGATAGCATGACAAATATCGTAGCATCTTATTGAAAGAAAAGGAAAATAGGCATGGACAGGCTTAGACCCCTGAAAGGGGTGGTGCAGAAGTGATGGGGCTGCCTGCGAGCTTGCTCGCAAAGGCAACCCCATCACTTCTGCACCATAGCTCCATTCGGGAGCGGAAGCCTGGATATGACTATTTTCCTTAAAATCTTCTCTTCGTGCCTTTTGTGTCCTTCGTGGAAGAAGACACATGGTTCTCTTCGTGCCTTTCGTGTCCTTCGTGGATAAAAGATATGCTCCGCCACCCACGTGAGACCTCCGAGGTCTTTCCACTCTCCTGTGCTCCACCCCGTCTGGGCAGGCTATTCCAATTTAAAAGCGAGCATTACATCGTACGACGGCCGTCACAAGATAGTGCGACGGTCGTCACACGATCGTGCGACGGTCGTCGCAAGATATCGCATAATATTTGTCATTATCTTGATGATACATACATATGTTCTTATTTTGGGGTTATAATAAAAGAACGATGATTGATAAAGTTTATTGCTTAGGATTATATCATTTTTTAACAAAAATTGTAAATTTGCAGCGAGAAATAAAAACCTGAAGGACAAACAACATAAAAATGAACTTATGAAGAAAATCTCGTTGATAGTGATGAGCTGCATAATAGCTTGCGGACTGTTCGCCAACCACGGCATCGTGAAGGGCGGAGAAATGTCGCCTAAGGTAGAGGACACGGTATCGATTGACAAGAAAATCACTGATAGTCAATGGCTATCGAACAACTCCGACACGTTGGAAGTGGACACAGCTGGCGAAGACTCGGTGGTGAATGTGGTGGCCTACTTCTGCAAGGGCGACACCTGCGAATACTGGATCTATGAGAATGAGTGGAAGGTGAACGGCAAGGACACGGTAAAGACGCTCGATGTATCCACCCAGGTGCGCCTCGTGGTAAACGATTCCACCAGCAAGGGCTATAAGATGAGCTACACCTTCCTGGACGTAAAGGTTGATTCGGTGAGCGACAACTTCCGGGACAAGATGATGGCCATGATGGCGACATCAAGGACTTGAACGACGAGTTTAAGAAGGAGATAGACAAGGCAGTCGACCAAGATACCCAGACCTCGGAGTATCTCAGTGTGACCTGCTTCGAGGATGGATGGCCTAGCAACGTGTTGAAGCAAAATAAGACTGTGATGGCTGGCCGTGGCAAGCTGAAGCAGAAACTCATCGAGGCTTGCCGATTCGCACAGCGCGAGAAATGATGAACTATTTCGACCTGTACAGATTGAATACAAGGTGAAGTATGCCAAATTTATAATGTGATACAATCCCCGGTTCCTCGTCGAATTCCTTCGCATTGAAAAGATAAGGTGTATTCCAGATGTTATTGCTGTTGGCTTTCCCTTCGGCCGCCGATTTACGACAAGTCTCCAATTCCTCTATGCTCACTGAAAGTAAATCAATGCACACATCCTTTAAGGAGGAATGTGCATTTTGATTTAGTGTGGAGCACGAAACCAATAATGGAATCAATATACTAATTATTTTTTTCGTCATAGTTTTTTAAAGCCTGTTGTAATACATTATTGTGCCGTTCCGTCCAACTAAACAGCTAACAATGTGGCTCTCTGTCTAAAACGAAAAACGGCGTGCCACCCCAGAAAGGCAGCGCGCCGAATTAATGAAATAATAATGTTTTAGAATTCCAGGCGGAAACCTACCTGTGCATGCCAACGGCTACCTGTATCGCTTGCCACAGGCTTGCTGTTGGTATTGAACTGGTAGACACCAGCACCATTCTCAATCTTTGTCAGTGTCAGCGGGCTGAGGTTGTAAGCATTGCTGTAGTGAGCACCCCAGTGCTTGTTGAGCATATTGGCGAAGTTCATCACATCGAAGGTGATTTGGAACTTACCAACGCCCTTGATATTATAGATGTTCTGAGCGACGTGCAGGTCTACCTCGTTCTCCCACGGAGTGAGGTTAGAGTTACGCTTAGCATACTCGCCACGATGGTTCTTTGCGTAGTCATCGTTCTCGATCCACTGCTCGAAGGCTTCGCGGCTCTGCTCAGCAGTCATGTTCTTTGTGCTTGCGAAGTTCATCTTAGCCAACTCGTCCTTTGTCGGGATGTAGAGCAGGTTGTTGCCGCGGAAGCCATCATTGTTGTAATCAGCTTTCTCGTTCATCGTCAGAGAATAGCGGCCACCGCTGAAACCATTGTAGTTGATGGCTACTTCAGTGTTCATCCAACCATTCCAATATTTCGGAGAGTTGTATGAAACCTGAATACGAACCTGATGAGGAATGTCGAACTTCGACCAGCTCATCTCGTTCTTGTCATTGGTGTTACGGCTGTAGTTGTATTTCCAGTTAGAGTAAGCCACAGAAGAAGTACCGTCGTTGACACTGTAAGAGTGACCGAAGATGTAGCTTGCCATGACATCAAGACCGAAGTCGAAGGACTTCTCTGCCTTGACAGAAACATTGTAAGAATAGCCCTTGTTGGTATTCTTCAGGTTGATGATGCTGTAGTAAGGCAAGTTCTTTTCAATCTTGCTGTAAGAAGTAACGGCAGAAGCCTCTACACCAGGAACAGCATAGATCTTGTCGCCCTTGTCCTCATAGGAGAGGTTCTCAAAGAACACATTGTTGAGGTTCTTGGAATACAAGCCCTCAAGAGTCATCTTCACGTCGCCAGGCAACATCTGCTCCAAAGCGAGGTTTGCGCGGAGCACCTGCGGGAAGCGGAAGTTTTTGGCTACGGTCACGATGTCAGGAGACAGACCTTGTGAAGAAGTCTTGGCAGCTGCCATAGGATCCTTGGCATACTTGCCGAGGGCGGGCGCACTGTTGTTCTTCGTGTTGATGGTAGTTCCCTTGGCTTCGACACCATTGTTGACGAAGGCGTTGGAGAGCCACACATAAGGAGCACGGCCGGAGAAGATACCTACGCCGCCACGGAGCAGTGTGCGGTGGCTGGCATCGGTGTACCAGTTGAAACCTACACGAGGAGAGACGAGGAGCTTTGCGCTCGGCATCTTGCCTACCTCTACGCCGAGGTTGTGCTCGGCAGCAAAGGTATTGAAGGCTTCATTTTTAGTCGGAGAGTTCAAAGTGGCGTTAAGGTCAAAGCGTACGCCATAGGTCACATTGAGCAGCGGGGTGATATCCCACTTGTCCTGTGCATACAGTCCGAAGAGTCCGAACTTCATGGTAGGAGCCCATTTTGTGTCACCGCCTGTCAGCTCTGGATCGGTATACTTGTATGTGAACTGCCAAGGAGTGTCAGCTAAGAAAGCATCGAGGTCTTTATAGTACCACGCACCATTAGCACCCTGGATGAAGAGGTTCTTCATCTTGTAGAACTCATTGTGAGTACCGAAGGTGATGGTGTGGTTGCCTTTGTACCAAGAGAGATTGTCCTCAGCAGTCCAAATATCCTGATTGAGGTAGTTGGCTGCACTACTGAACTCAGTACCAATGTTGACAGTATTCATAGAAGTACCGTCACCACCGGCAACGCTGCCGATCTGCACGCAAGGACCCATGTAAGGCACATCACGGCTATCGCGAATGAAGCTTACAGAAACACGAGCCTCGTTGTAGAGAACAGGGCTGATGTGAGAGTTCAACTCTGCTACGAACGAGTTGGTCTTGTTATTCATGCGGTAGCTGGAGTTGCTGAAGGTATAAGTAGTGGTTCCAAGTCCGTCCTTATCATCGTAAGAATCGTTATGCTGATAACGGAATGCCAAGTGGTTGTTTACGTCAATGTTCCAGTCCAAGCGGGCCAGTAAGCCGAAAGACTTGGTGTCAAGCTCACCTCTGCCGTAAGACTCCTGAATGCCTGTCAAGTCGTAGAACTTGTCAGCAATTTGCTTGAGGGTAGCCTCTGTCACATATTTATTAGTATAACCGGGGTAAATAGTGGCAGGAGACTCTGTCTTCTTATACTCTGCACTTGCGAAGAAGAAGAGCTTGTCCTTGATGATCGGGCCACCGAGGGTAGCACCGTAAGTCTTAGTAGAACGCTGCGAGAGTTTGTCCTCAACATAGTCGCGCAGGCGGTTGTACTTGCTGTACATGTCCTGGTTGGTGTAGTACATGTAAACACTGCCGTGGAACTGGTTGGTACCACTCTTAGTGATAGCGTTGATAGCACCACCTGTGAAACCGCTCTGGCGGACATCAAACGGAGCAACGCTCACCTGCAACTCCTGGATTGCGTCCATGGAGATAGGATTGGCATTGGTCTGACCGCCATTGGTACCGCTGCCGGCGAGTCCGAAGACATCGTTGCTCACCGTACCGTCGATCTGGAACGAGTTGTAGCGGTTGTTGATACCGGAGATGGAAACACCGCCTAAACGCGAATTGGAGACCAGTGGTGACAGCTTAGCAACATCGTAGAGGTTACGGCTGATGGTCGGCGTGTTCTCAATGCGCTGCTGGTTGAAGTTAGCGGCAGCACCACCACTGTTGCGTCCACTCTTGCCAAGTACGGTGACCTCACCGATTTGCTGAGCATCCTCCTTCATGTCGATGTTCAGCGTACGAGGCTGTCCCAGCGAAAGTTGGATGTTGTCAATGACCTCATCCTTGTAGCCGATGTAGTTGACGGTGACCTTGTAGGGACCACCGACACGCATACCTTGGATGGTAAAGCGTCCACTTTCATTGGTAACAGCGTTATAACGCGTACCAGAAGGTTCATGAATGGCGGTAATCGTAGCGCCGATGACGTTCTCACCACCTGCCACAACCTTACCGTTGATACCGGAAGTTGTGACCTGAGCCATCATTGTCGTTGTAAGGCACAACAGCAACGAAATCAGAAAAAGCAGTCGTTTCTGCATAAGATTTGTTAATTAAGGAATTAAATACCTGGGGATTTCTCCCCCTGTTCTTCAAATACGGTGCAAATTTAATTAAATTTTGTCAAACCATTGTATAAAAAGCGGAAATAATTGTTTCAAGAGCGTGAAGAAATAGATAATAAGTAGTGGGTTGTGTAGAATCAATGAAAAAAAAAGCCAGGCACCCATGGATGGATGTCTGGCTTAATATGTTATGAAAGTCTATTATCAGACCTTGATCTCAACCTCTACACCTGAGGGAAGCTCGAGCTTCATCAGGGCGTCGACAGTCTTGCTGGTAGCGCTGTAGATGTCGATGAGACGCTTGTAATCAGAGAGCTGGAACTGCTCGCGGCTCTTCTTGTTGACGAAAGTAGAACGGTTGACAGTGAAGATGCGCTTGTGCGTCGGCAATGGAATAGGACCGCTGACGATAGCGTCGGTAGCCTTGACGGCCTTCACGATCTGCTCAGCTGACTTGTCGACCAGCTGGTGGTCGTAGCTCTTCAGCTTGATACGAATCTTTTGACTCATGATAATGTGTGATGTATAGTGTATAATTAATAATGTATAAATGGTCGCGCTCCTTAAGAGTCATACGCTAAAGAGCGCGAACCATTATTACTTCTTCAGATCCTCGAGCACCTGAGCCTGCAGAGAAGCAGACAGAGGAGCGTGGTGATCGTACTCCATAGAGCTGGTAGCGCGACCGGAAGTGATGGTACGCAGGGCTGTGACATAACCGAACATCTCAGCCAGAGGCACCATAGCCTTGACGATACGTGCACCGCTGCGCGCCTCGTCCATGCCCTGGACGAGTCCACGGCGCTTGTTGAGGTCTCCGATGACATCACCCATGTTCTCCTCAGGTGTGACGACCTCGACCTTCATTATAGGCTCCATGAGCACGGGGCCGGCCTTCTGGCAGCAAGCCTTGAAGGCAGCGTGAGCAGCGAGCTCGAAGGAGATCTGGTCAGAGTCAACGGGGTGGAAGCTACCATCGGTAAGGACGACCTTCAGACCTGTCATCGGGAAGCCACCGAGGACACCATTCTTCATGCTGTCCTGGAAGCCCTTCTGAACAGAAGGAATGAACTCCTTAGGAATATGACCACCGCTGACCTCGTTGACGAACTGCAGATCGCCGTCCTTGTAGTCCTCATCCTTAGGACCAACGGTGACGATGATGTCAGCGAACTTACCGCGACCACCGGTCTGCTTCTTGTAGACCTCACGGTGGTTCTCGACAGTCTTGGTGATGGCCTCCTTATAGTTGACCTGAGGCTTACCCTGGTTACACTCGACCTTGAACTCACGCTTCAGACGGTCGATGATGATGTCGAGGTGAAGCTCACCCATACCGGAGATGATGGTCTGACCGCTCTGCTCATCGGTATGAACAGTGAAGGTAGGATCCTCCTCGGCGAGCTTAGCAAGACCGTTGTCGAGCTTAGCCACGTCAGCCTGGCTCTTGGGCTCTACAGCCACGGAGATCACTGTGTCAGGGAAGGTCATAGACTCCAGGACGATAGGCTTAGCGTCGTCGCAGAGGGTATCACCGGTACGGATATCCTTGAAGCCGACACCAGCGCCGATATCACCAGCGTCGATGCTCTCCATAGGAATCTCCTGGTGAGAGTTCATCTGGAACAGACGGCTGATACGCTCCTTCTTGCCCGAGCGGGGGTTGTAGACGTAAGAGCCGGCCTTGACAGAGCCAGAATATACGCGGAAGTATACGAGACGTCCCATGAAGGGGTCAGTGGCAATCTTGAATGCGAGAGCTGCTGTAGGCTCCTCCTCCAGAGGTTTGCGGTCCTCTTCCTCACCGGTCTCGGGGTTGGTACCGACGATAGCGGGAGTGTCCTCAGGAGAGGGCAGGAAAGCGCAGGTGTAGTCGAGAAGGGGCTGCACACCCTTGTTCTTATAAGAAGAGCCAAGGAGCATCGGGCAGCACTTCATCTCTACAGTACCCTTGCGGACAGCCTTGATGATCTCCTCCTCAGTGATAGTAGAGGGATCCTCCATGTACTTCTCCATGAGATCGTCGTCGAAATCGGCGGCACCCTCAAGGAGCTTGTCGCGCCACTCGTTGGCCTCGTCGACGAGGTCAGCGGGGATCTCGTCAACCTCATACTCAGCACCCATGGTCTCATCGTGCCACAGGATAGCCTTCATCTTGATGAGGTCGACGACACCCTTGAAGTTCTCCTCAGCACCGATAGGAATCTGAATGACGATAGGGTTGGCACCCAGGATGTCCTTCATCTGCTGAACAGTCTCGAAGAAGTCAGCACCGGAGCGGTCCATCTTGTTGACGTAACCGATACGCGGCACATTGTACTTGTCGGCCTGGCGCCATACGGTCTCAGACTGAGGCTGCACACCGTCGGCAGCAGAATATGTAGCGATAGCACCATCGAGGACGCGGAGCGAACGCTCCACCTCAGCGGTGAAGTCGACGTGTCCCGGGGTATCGATAAGATTAATCTTGTAAGTATTGTTGTTCCAGTTCCAGTAGCATGTCGTAGCAGCAGAGGTAATAGTGATACCACGCTCCTGCTCCTGCACCATCCAGTCCATCGTAGCAGCGCCATCGTGCACCTCACCGATCTTATGTGTCTTACCGGTGTAGAAGAGGATACGCTCTGATGTCGTTGTCTTACCGGCATCGATGTGCGCCATGATGCCGATGTTACGTGTTAAATGTAAATCGCGTTTAGCCATTTTTTTTGTATTATACTGATAAACTTAGAAACGGAAGTGGGCGAACGCACGGTTAGCCTCGGCCATACGGTGCATATCCTCCTTACGCTTGAAGGCACCACCCTGATTGTTGAAGGCGTCGATAATCTCGGCAGCGAGCTTGTCGGCCATAGTGTGGCCACCGCGCTTGCGTGCGAAAGCGATCATGTTCTTCATGGCAACGCTCTGCTTACGGTCGGGACGAATCTCTGTAGGCACCTGGAAAGTGGCACCACCGATACGGCGGCTCTTCACCTCCACCTGCGGAGTGATGTTGACAAGGGCCTGCTTCCAGATCTCCAGGGGAGATTTCTCTTCCTTGGACATCTTGTCCTTGACGATGTCGAGTGCGTTGTAGAAAATGGTGTAAGAAGTGTTCTTCTTACCGTCGTACATCAGGTGATTAACGAACTTGGAGACCATCTGGTCGTTGAAGACGGGATCGGGAAGGATCACGTGCTTCTTTGGTTTTGCTTTTCTCATTGTTATATTAAGATATATTCTGCATGGGGCTGTCAACTGTTCTTCAACGTCCTCGCCCGGACATTTACTCAACCTGCTTTAACTTCTCCAGCAAAACGATAAAAAATCTGTGCTTCTTCAGCTACAGGCTTGAGCCCTTGGCCGTAAGGGTAAGAACCCTTGGCCCTCGGCTCATAGCGTAGAATAATTTACTTCTTGCCCTTAGGACGCTTAGCTCCGTACTTAGAGCGGCGCTGTGTGCGGTTGGCAACACCGGCGGTATCGAGTGTACCACGGACGATGTGATAACGCACACCGGGAAGGTCCTTCACACGACCACCGCGAACGAGGACGATGGAGTGCTCCTGAAGGTTGTGGCCCTCTCCAGGGATATAGGAGTTGACTTCCTTCTGGTTGGTCAGGCGGACACGAGCCACCTTACGCATTGCAGAGTTAGGCTTCTTAGGGGTGGTGGTGTATACACGCACGCACACGCCACGACGCTGAGGACATCCGTCCAGTGCCGGTGACTTGCTCTTATCGGCGAGCACCTGTCTGCCTTTACGTACTAATTGTGAAATAGTAGGCATAATTAATTTGTTTTATTTATATATTTATTTTGTTTATTGTCAGCATGTTACGGGGTGCATGTCCTGCGCCTTGTTTTCGACAAGATACACTGACCCGTTTCGGGCTGCAAAGGTACGGAGTTTTTGTGAAAACACAATCATCTATCTCTCAGTATTTTAAAGGATAGAAAAAGAATTAGAGAAGTTTAACAATAGAAAGAGAAAGATGGGAAAGAAAAAAATAGGGACGAGAGTGATCCCGTCCCTACTTATTTACCTTTCAACCTTTATTCTTGTCAAAAAGCTTATTGCCTTTCAAGGTTTATGCCTTTCCTGTACCGAAGGGAGTGGCTGTGAGGCCGTCACCTTCCGGAGCCTTGGGCTGAGGAAGCTTGATCTCACCAAACTCCTGCTCGTAGCGGGCGATGTTCTCCTGGAGGGCGAAGAGCAGACGCTTAGCGTGCTCGGGAGCCATGATGACACGGGAGAAGATCTGAGGAGGAGCGATGGGGAGCATGTGGGCGAAGTCGATGATGAACTCACTGGAAGAGTGGTTGATCATTGCCAGGTTGCTGTATTCTCCCTCTGCCACCTCGGGCTTGAGCTGTATCTGTACCTGATTCTGCTGGTTGTTGTTGTTTTCTGCCATAATAAGTTTTATAATTTTAAAAGGTTCAACTAATTGGTTGCAAAGGTAACAAAAACTATTCGCTTTGCAATGTAAAAGGAGAAAAATATTTTTCCTTGTCTACAGCAAGAGTTTTGGGGCGATGGAAGGAGGCGGGAGGTCAGAACCTCCAGCGTAGCTGCATCTCCAAGTCTGTCTGTGAGGAGCTGTCTATCTGCTGGAGTCCAGAGCCGATGACACTGCGGTCGAAATAATGCGTCATCGACGCCTTTGCCACGAGGAGGATGTGGCGTCCCACGTCCGTTCTCATACACAGCGAATAACGCATGCCATGACCTGAGAAAGACGGGAAGGAGAAAGTGTAGAGAAGTCCAGGCTCCATACCGTAGACGCGCGAGGCATAGTCATCGGTATGGAAGTAGCCAACGCCGGCCCGCAGGCGCAGCCACCGCCACAGCCAGTCGCCCGACTCGGTGAGCATATAGCCAAAGCTGCTGTCCTCGTCGGGTACCGGCTGCATGCCTTGATCCCGCAA
>ERZ773148.3431-NODE-3431-length-10898-cov-4.034677_pt1 | contig 10898 bp, 10 predicted proteins | sample MGYA00580846_ERZ773148 | MGnify/ENA primary metagenome ERZ773148 (study PRJEB29015, sample SAMEA2737879) | human gut metagenome | biome: human gut; feature: human-associated habitat; material: faeces | place: China | collected 2012 ...
AGGATATGTTACGACATCGGATCAGTCCGGTAATTTCTATCGTAGCTTTTTTATTGAAGATGAAACAGGAGCGGTGGAGATACGTGCCGGATTGTATGATCTCTATGCGACTTATCGATTGGGACAGCAGGTGACGGTAGTGGCTGATTCGTTAACATTGGGTATGACGAATGGTGTGTTGCAGTTGGGGCTGGCCAGTGCAGCCTATGAAACCGATTATATGAATCATAGAGTTGTAGTGGATAAACATCTGTTTCGTAATGAACGATTCGAAGAGGTGATCCCACGCCCGGTAAAAGCCGGAGAGCTCAAAGAGGAGTGGCTCGGTACCTTGGTGCGGTTTGACGGGGTACATTTGGATGGTGCTGTCGATACGACATGGGCTCTGCCGGCATCACTTTCAGCGAGTGGAGTTCCGCAAAGCGCCTATTTGAAATTTCGGGATGAAAAGTCCGATTCGATTTATGTCGTAACCAGTGGTTATGCCTCTTTTGCCGGGGAGACGGTACCGACCGGTACTGTATCGTTAACGGGGATTTTGATGCAGGGTAAGGTCAATGGAAAATCGGTCTATCAATTAAAAATGAGGGATCTGCAGGATGTGGAGGAGTAGTCGATTCCTTAAGACATTATTGTTCGGAATACTGTGCATCGGGTGTGTGGAGAAGAGTGATCCATATCCCGATCCGTCCCAAGGAGGTGACGGTGAGCCTGGAGCGGGGACGGCACTTGTCTCGATCAGTTATCTGAAGGGTTATTATACGGGTTATGCTACACCCATTACCAAAGATTGGGAGTTGCAGGGCGTGGTGACGGCAAATGACCGTTATGGGACATTCCCTTACGGATTGGTCGTGCAGGATGCAACAGGGGGTATCGAGATCAAATTGTCAGGAGATGATCTGTTTTTGACCTATCCGATTGGACAGCCAATCCGTATTCGATGTCAAGGATTGGTGTTGGGAGCTTATGGTGGTTATGTGACGTTGGGTAGTGTATCATCAGACGCCGATTATCAGAATGGATTTATTTCGCAAACTGATATTTCGGGACGATTGTCAAAAAGAGGTGAAATCGAGCCTGTATTGCCCGATACACTTCGTTTTGCAGAACTTGAACCCAAACATGTCGGCTGTTTTGTCGCTTTTGAGATGGTGCAGTTTGTGGATGAAGAGTTGGGGTTGACCTGGTGTGACGAAGCTTCGGACAGCAATCGACATTTAGTTAATGTTGACGGAGATACTCTGTTAGTGCGTACCAGCCGTTATGCCCGTTTTGCCGATGATGTGTTACCGATAAGAAGTGGCTATGTAGAGGGGATTCTCGGGTGGTTCAATAATAGCTATCAATTGCGTGTGATTGATGCCCGTAATGTGATTATGGAATCCCCGCGATTTTGAGATAACATTCCTATGCGCATTTGAATAAAACGCATCGAACGCAAAAAGCAAAAGCGTGTTTAAGCAAACGATGTGTTGGAGATGTGGGGTGTTTGAATGCATTATGGGGAATGCGTTATGATGATTGAGCATGGTCCGGATTGTGCTTCGCAGACTCCATGCTCAGCAACCTCTTTTTTTTGCGGAGAAAGAAACAAGAGTATGCTATATGCAGTGAACAAGATGGAGAATTAACGATTCTCCTTTTGCAGGGCTTCCCAAATCATATCTTTGAGTTGGGTGAGATGATAACCTGATACCGATGAGATAAAAATGGATGGAATTCCCTCCGGTAATTCTTGGGTTAATGCCTCTTGCAACTCTTCATCGAGCAGGTCACATTTTGTGATGGCCAACAGTCGTTGCTTATCCATCAACTCGGGGTTGTATTGTTGCAGTTCGTTCAACAGGATTTGATACTCTTCATGAATGTTGTCCGTGTCGGCCGGAATCATGAACAACAAAATCGAGTTGCGTTCGATGTGACGCAAGAAACGGATTCCCAACCCCTTGCCTTCATGCGCACCTTCAATAATGCCCGGAATATCGGCCATCACGAAGGATTTGTGGTCACGGTATTCGACAATGCCCAAATTGGGCTCCAGTGTAGTAAAAGCGTAATTGGCAATTTTGGGCTTAGCTGCTGAAACAGCTGCCAATAGTGTGGATTTGCCGGCATTGGGGAACCCAACCAAGCCGACATCTGCTAAAATTTTCAGTTCAAGGATGAACCAACCTTCACGGCACTCTTCTCCGGGTTGAGAGTAGCGAGGAGCCTGATTGGTTGCCGTGCGGAAATGCCAGTTACCCAAACCGCCACGACCTCCCGGTAACAGAACGAGCTCTTCACCGTCCTGGGTGACTTCACCCACTACCTCGCCGGTTTCTGCATCACGTGCAACAGTTCCCAGCGGTACGTCAATAATGACATCTTTGCCATTTTTTCCCGTACTGCGAGCGCCTCGTCCCGGTTCACCGTTTTCGGCGAAAATGTGGCGTTGGTATTTGAGGTGGATGAGTGTCCAATATTGGCTATTGCCTCGCAGAATAATGCTGCCTCCTTTGCCTCCGTCACCACCGTCTGGACCACCGAATTCGATGAATTTTTCGCGGCGGAAATGGCTGGAGCCGGATCCTCCGTTGCCGGAGCGTCCGAAAATTTTGACATAATCAACGAAGTTCGAAGAGGCCATACGTGTTGGGTTTCTGCTTGAATTTCATGTAAAATATGGGACAAAGGTAGGAAAATATTTACCTTTGTCCAACTGGGAGAAAATTCCAATCGGTCAAAGATTATGCCTAAACGAGCTACGCGTCGTGTTTCGAAAAAGACGCAATGGAAAATAATTGTATTGTTGTTCTGTGTCGTGGCTCTTTTGTTGTGGGTCTCATACCGAACAGGGGCGGTTGGGTCGCGTGGTGGAGAACCTACTACGCAGATGGCTGCACAGTCGGACGATGTTAGATCGTCTCAGCGAAATGGAAATCAAAAGGATAATGGTTGCCACAACTCCCGAAATCAACAGCGTGAAAGCAGCCATTCGAACCGAGATGGTGAAAAAGGTTCGCAGCACGATGGTCAGTTGTCGCCAAATGACCGTACAAAGGCTGGAGCTGTATCGGATAATCGGGGTAATCCTACGGAATGTGATCAACAGACGCTGAAACAAGGAGATCGGCTGGCTTTACCTTATTATAAAGATAGTACGTTTGTGTTGCGGAACGTCGCCGCTCGTTACACGCTTTGCTATGATACGATGTATCGGCAGGCTGCATGGGTTGCCTATATATTGACGCGTGCAGAGGTGAATCGCAAAGGAACAGAGCGCCAGAATGCGTTTTGCAGCGATCCTACTGTGGTACAACGTGGATGGCCGACAGCACGTGATCGAGATTATACCCGCAGCGGTTATGATCGGGGACACCTGCTCCCCTCTGCCGATCGTGACGATACACCGGAAGAGAATCGGGCAACTTTCTATTTGTCGAATGTTTCACCCCAGAGGCCGGCACTTAATCGGCAAATCTGGCGACTGTTGGAAGAACAGGTCCGCAAATGGGCAAAACAGTATGATTCGCTTTATGTGGTTACAGGCCCGGTGTTGGTATCCGGTTTGCCGAGGATCAAAGGAGGTGTAGGTGTGCCACGCAGATATTTTAAAGCGTTGTTGGTGTGGCAGAATGGACGTTACCATGCCATTGCCTTTTTACTTCCCAATCAGGAGAAGATTTCCGGTAAGTTCGGTGATTATGCCATGAGTGTAAACGATTTGGAAAAGATTATCGGATACGATCTTTTTTGGCGTTTGCCGGATCAGGTGGAAGAGCGGGTCGAATCGGAGGTTGATACCAGTTTTTGGAGAGCTGGTGGTACAAAATGAGACGATCGCTGTGGTGGAATTAGGCGAATACCTTATATTATTTACCGTTGGACTGGATTACAGTTGGATGGTGAGTTGTTAAAACGGATACGCGAGAAAGCGATGTTGTGCAACACAAGTGATTTAATTGGTGCAGACGACTCGTGTATGTCATCATTGTAGATGATTGGTTGCATGCTGCCGGATTGATTGAAGACTAAAAATTAGAAAACGAAATAGATAGAGATTATGCACAAATCAGGTTTTGTGAATATTATCGGTAATCCCAATGTGGGAAAATCGACACTGATGAACGCTTTGGTGGGGGAGCGTCTTTCGATTATCACCTCGAAAGCCCAGACCACGCGTCATCGTATTTTGGGAATTGTGAACGGAGAGGATTTTCAGATTGTCTATTCCGATACTCCCGGAATTCTCAAACCGAATTATAAACTGCACGAATCGATGATGAAGGTGGTGCAGGGGGCATTGAAAGATGCCGATGTGATTTTGTATGTAACCGATGCAACCGAAGGGACAGACCATCGCAGTGAATATGTCGATAAAATCCGCCTCAGTGGTATCAAAACGATCTTGGTGATCAATAAAATTGATTTGACAACGCCTGAGGAGTTGGAGAAATTGGTAGATGAGTGGGAAAAGATTTTACCAGATGCAGTGATCGTTCCGGTGTCGGCTGCTCATGCATTCAATATTGGAGGGTTGTTTGATCGGATTCTCGATATGCTGCCTGAGGGTGAACCCTATTATCCCAAAGATGCCTTGACCGATAAAACACTCCGTTTTTTTGCGTCTGAGATTATTCGTGAAAAGATACTGCTTAATTACGATAAGGAGATACCTTATTGCGTTGAGATTGCAATCGAAGAGTATAAAGAGGAACCTGCACTTGATCGTATTTCGGCGGTTATCTATGTTTCTCGAGAGAGTCAGAAGGGGATTATTATTGGCCATAGAGGCTCCAAACTCAAAAAGGTGGGCTCTGAGGCACGTGCCGATCTGGAACAGTTCTTGGGGAAAAAGGTCTTTTTACAACTTTTTGTCAAGGTGAACGAAGATTGGCGTAACAGCGACCGTCAATTGCGTCGTTTCGGCTACGAAGAGTAACCTGATTTGTAAAGAAATTATCGATAAATACGATATTTTTTTTATTTCAAGGAAAATCACTATCTTTGCAAGCCCGCAAAATGCGGGTATGGATCACATAATTCACACAAGTATTAACTTTTAAACGTAAAACAGTGGAGTCATTAAGCTACAAAACAATCTCCGCCAACGCCGCAACGGTCACCAAAGAGTGGGTTTTGATCGATGCTACGGACGCGGTGGTGGGCCGACTCGCTTCGCAGGTGGCCAAAATCCTGCGTGGTAAGAACAAGCCCAACTTCACTCCTCACGTTGACTGCGGTGACAACGTCATCATCATCAACGCTGACAAGGTGAAGTTCTCGGGTAAAAAGATGACGGACAAAGTGTATACGCGTCACACCGGTTATCCAGGTGGACAGCGCTATGCAACTCCGGCCGATTATCTGCGCAAGAAACCCGAATTTATCGTAGAAAAGGCTGTGAAAAGCATGTTGCCTCGCACCCGTCTGGGCGCTGCCTTGCTTCGCAACCTGAAGGTGTATGCCGGCAGCGAACATCCGCATGCAGCTCAGTCACCCAAAACTATCAAGTTAAACGAGATTAAGTAATGAGTATGGAAGTTGTAAATGCCGTCGGACGCAGAAAAGCTGCTGTAGCTCGCGTTTACGTGAAACCCGGTAAGGGTAACATTACGATCAACCAGAAGCCTCTGGATACCTATTTTCCGCTGGAGATTTTCCAGTATGTCGTAAAACAGCCTCTGCTGGTTACCTCGACTACTGAAAACTATGACATCACCATCACTCTCGATGGCGGCGGAATCAAAGGCCAGGCTGAAGCTGCCCGTTTGGGTATCGCTCGTGCTCTTTGCGCAATCGATGCAGAGATGCGTCCGGTGCTCAAAAAGAACGGCTTCATGACGCGTGACCCGCGTGAGGTTGAGCGTAAGAAACCCGGTCAGCCCGGTGCACGTCGCAAGTTCCAGTTCAGCAAGCGTTAATATCTGCGCCTGTGGAGCACAGAGTGGGTACAAATTTCAGAGACTGCGATTCTGGTTGCACTACTCGGTTATTGCCCCTCTGCGGAAAATCGCGGGGATTGTCAAGGACACTACCGCTGCGATTGATGTAAAGAGAATTAAAACAGATTTAAACAGTTAATCAAAATGCCAAGAACTGATTTTAATCAATTGTTGGAGGCCGGAGCTCACTTCGGTCACCTGAAAAGAAAGTGGAATCCTAAAATGGCTCCATATATTTTCATGGAGAAAAACGGAATCCACATCATCGACCTTCACAAAACGGTGATGAAGATCGATGAGGCCGCATCCGCACTCAAACAGATCGCTAAAAGCGGTCGCCGTATCCTGTTTGTTGCAACCAAAAAACAGGCTAAGGATGTAGTTGCGGAGATGGTATCCGCAGTCAACATGCCGTATGTTACGGAACGTTGGCCGGGCGGTATGCTTACCAATTTCCCCACAATACGTAAAGCTGTCAAGAAGATGGCCATGATCGACAAGATGACCGTCAATGGCAAACATATGCGGGAAGTGCTGGAAAGCGACTTTTCCAATGCGACGGATATGGCCGACTACCTGGCCAAGAAAGGCCTTCCTTTCCGGGAAGCCCATGCCGTTGTCGGCAAGGCCGTCCACTACTGCATCGAACAGGGCAAGGTATTACAGCAGTTATCGCTGCAGGAATTGCAGGCCATGAGCCCGCTCTTCGCAGAAGACATCCATCACTACTTGGATATCGAAACCTGCGTCAAGCAGCGTAACACGTATAACGGCACGTCGCCTCAGTCCGTGGCCCGCCAGTGTAAAGCCGGCAAAGCCGCCATGGATGGGGAACAGGCCCAGATTGAAACCTGGAACGACGTCGTCGCCTCTGTCTATGAACTATTGAAGTAAAAAGCGATTGAACGAAAAGGAGCTGTCCCGTCTGAACCGGCTGGTGACCATGTTCATCGACTACGCCGAGCTGATGGCAGAGGACGAGCAGCTCATGAGTATGCAGGATTGGCTGAACGAAACCGATCGATTCCTGACCAACAACCGCCGAAACGTGCTGGACGGCAAGGGTCACATCTCGCGGGAAGCGGCAGCGAAAAAGGTCGGTGCGATCTACGAGGAGTTTCGCAAAAAGCAGGACGAGGCGTACATTTCCGAGTTTGACCGCCAAACGGAAAAGTATCTCAAGGGTGAATGACCATGATTGAAACATTTGACATCGCGGGCTATGCCCGTATTTCTGTGGATGATGAGCAGGATCAAAAGAATATCTCGATTGAGAACCAGAAGGCCATCATCGAGGACTATGTAAAAACCCACTTCCCCGGCAGCACGCTGACGTTTTTTGAAGACCGCGACCGCTCCGGCTACACGTTTGAGCAGCGCGAGGGCTATCAGGAGATGCGCCGGGGACTCATGTCCCACAAGTACGATATTCTCATCATCAAGGATTTTTCCCGTTTCTCCCGCCGCAACTCGCGCGGACTGGTAGAGCTGGAAGACCTGCGCGACGCGGGCGTCCGGATCGTCTCCATCGGGGACGGCGTGGACTTCCCCAATGACGACGATTGGCTGAAAATCCAGTTCCAGTTCCTTGTGAACGAAATGCCCGTCACGGACACTTCCCGCAAGGTGCGCAATGTCATCAAGCGGCGGCAGAACGACGGCGAGTGGATCTGCGCCGCGCCCTACGGCTATCTCGTAACCGAGGACAAGCAGTTTGAGATCATCCCCACGGAAGCCGAGACCGTCCGCAGGATTTTTGGCCTTTACAACAACGCCGGTTGGGGCTACAAGAAAATCGCCAACTATCTCACCGATCAAGGCGTTCCCACGCCGCGCATGTCCGAGCGGATGCGCAAGGAGGCGGCGGGCAAGAAAACGAAACGGGAAGCCAAAAACGCCTGGGCCATCGCCACGGTGCAGGGCATTCTGGACAACGATTTTTATATCGGCACGCTCCGGCAGGGCAAGTATACTCGCGCCAAGATCAACGGCAAGGAGATCAAGCGCAACGACGATGAGCATATCGTCATTGAAAACCACCATCAGGCCATCATCGACTACCGCACCTTCGCCATCACCATCGCTTTGCGGGAAAAACGCAGCCGTAATAACTATCGCGGCGTCAAGATCAATGACAACGTGTATTCCGGCTTTTTGCAGTGCGGCGACTGCGGCAGCCCGCTGTTCGCCATGAGCCGCAGCGATTTGGCCCCCGCATACACCTGCGGGACGTATCACCGTCGCGGTCTGAAAGGCTGCACCAGCCACCATATCCGCGTTGACCGGCTGGACGAGCTGCTGAAAAGCTATGTGCGGAAGCTGGCGGACAGTTCTGCCGCCATGCTGGAACAGCTCAACGAGGAGCTGAAGCGCGAGAACGATCAGGTGGCGGAAACGGAGCAGTCCGCCGACAATCTGGCAGCAGTGCTGGCCGATCTCACCGAGGAGCTGAAGGTGACGAAGCGTCAGCGCATCCGGGAGATCATGAAAAAGCCGGAGCAGGAAGCCTCCATCGAGGCGCTGTATGACGAGATGGAAGCAGACCTGCAAAAAAAGATCGACGGCATCAACCACCAGATCGACCTGCTGAGCGACAAGCGCAACACCATCATTCAGGTGAACCGCGTGGCCAAGACCGCCATCGACGTGTTCCGCGACATTCTGGAAAAGGATAAGCTGGAACGAAATGATCTGGAGCTGCTGATTGACAAGATTCTCGTCTTTGAAGATCACTTGGAAATCAGGCTTCAATCCGACATCGACACGCTGCTGCGCTGCGGAACCCTCCCCGCAGAAACGGAGGATGCCGCAAATTTTAATTCCGGCACGGAAAATATCGAAAACACGCTGATCCAGTCCTCCAAAAACCACGAGGACAAGGTTTTCCGTGTCAGTGTTATCAGTAACGGCGACCCGTTGGAGATCTACACCACCAAGGATGGCGAGGTCATTTTCAAGAAGTATTCCCTGTTGGGCGGGCTGGAGGATTTTGCCGCCCAGTTCTGCGATACCCTCAGCCACAGCACCGAGTTCACCGCCGCCGTCACGGATCGTGACGCCATCATCGCCGTGGCGGGCGTAGGCAAGCGGGAGCTGCTGGGCAAGACCATCTCTGAGCCGCTGGAGCGGATCATGGAGGATCGGCAGGTGTGGCTGTGGGACAGCAGCGAGGAGCAGGTGGCTGCCTGCGAGGGCCTGGCGGGCTTTACGGCGGCGGTAGCCGCGCCCATCCTGTGCGAGGGCGACGTGCTGGGTCTGGTGCTGTTCCTCACCAGCGACGACCGCGCTGCCGGAGAGACGGAGTACAAGCTGGCCCAGACGGTAGCGGCATTTTTGGGAAAGAACATGGAAAGCTGAAAAGAGAACCGTATCGCATGGCGATACGGTTCTCTTTTGATGAAAAATAGTTTCTTACCGGATACCGGCGATGAAGCAGGCGGGATCGGCTGCCAGCTGCTTTTTGGCCCAGGAGAGCATCTCGTAGGTATTTACCGCGCCGGTGACAACGCCGTTATCCCACACGTCGGCGGTGTGTTCCTTCAGCCACACGTCGGGCGCACTGGTGCGGACATAGTAGGGGTGAGCCTCGCCGCTGCCGTTCAGTGCCGTGGGCACGGCCTGCTGGGCATAGAATCCCAGACGACCCTCCAGAATGGACAGACAGTCCTGCATCACGTTGGCAGCAGTGGCCATCTGGCCTGCGCCCTGCCCGTAAAAGCTCTGGCGGCCGATGTTCTCGCCCTCGTAGGTGATGAGGTTAAAGTTGGCGGGCACGGCGGCCTCCAGCGCCTTGGCGTCCACCAGCGTTGGCTCGATGTAGGCGCACACGCCGTTTTCCGCCTGCGCTGCTTCCGCCAGCAGCTTGCAGGCGAAGCCCCGGCTCTGGAAGGTCTTGATATCGCCGTCGGTGACGGTGCGGATGCCGAACATGGGAATGTCCTCCTCCCGCAGCAGCGCGTCGAAGGCGATGTTGGCAGAGATCACCAGCTTGCGGCGGATATCGTCGCCGTCAATGTCGGCGCTGGGATCGGCCTCGGCATAGCCCAGCTCCTGCGCCTGCTTGAGAATGGCGGGGAAGGAAACAGGGGCCTTGTGCATGGCGTCCATGATGAAATTGCTGGTGCCGTTCATGATGCCGCCCACCCGGCAGATGGTGTCCAGCTTCTTGCACCGGGCCAGATTCACCAGCCACGGAATGCCGCCGCCTACCGCCGCCGTGCACAGCAGCGCCTTGCCCTGTGCCTTTGCCAGCTCCGTCAGCTCCTGATAGTAGGCGGCGATCAGCGCCTTGTTGGCGGTGACCACGTGCTTGCCCGCCTTCAATGCGGCGGTGACGTACTCGTAGGCGGGGTGCAGACCGCCCATCACCTCCGCCACAATGTCGATGCTGTCGTCGTGGAGGATATCCTCAAAATCATGGGTGGCGATATCCGCAATCTGGGGCTTTTCCGAGCGGACGAGAACGCGGCGGACGTGGAGATCCTCACGGCCGCGGCACCACTCGTATACGCCGCTGCCCACCACGCCGAAGCCCAGCAATGCAATGTTCATAATGACCCTCCTTCGTCGGTCGATTTTTGCTTATTGTACACGATGGGAAAGCATCTGTCAACGATAAAAGCACGCGATACACTCGTATCGCGTGCTTTTATCACGTTTATTTCAGCAATTCCAGCAGCTTTTCTCCGGGGACGACGCCCACGGATTTTTTCAGCGCCTTGCCGTCCCGGAAGGAGATGACGGTGGGGATGCTGGAAACCTGAAAGGCCATGGCCAGCTGGGGATTTTCATCCACGTCCACCTTGACCACCTTCACCTGCTGGGAAAGCTCCTCCAGCGCCGGGGCCAGCAACTGGCAGGGGCCGCACCAGGTGGCCCAGAAGTCCACCATCGCCAGCCCGCTGGCGGTGGCCTTGTCGAACGCCTCGTTGGTCAGATGAATGAGTGCCATAATTTGTTCCGTCCTTT
>ERZ773148.3435-NODE-3435-length-10878-cov-3.341310_pt1 | contig 10878 bp, 9 predicted proteins | sample MGYA00580846_ERZ773148 | MGnify/ENA primary metagenome ERZ773148 (study PRJEB29015, sample SAMEA2737879) | human gut metagenome | biome: human gut; feature: human-associated habitat; material: faeces | place: China | collected 2012 ...
AAATTGTAAAGTGCCGCGTCACAGTGCAGGGTTGCCGCAATGCAGGCCCCCTGCCCCACGCTCAGGTGCGGGGCAACGGGTCTTCCGAACACCTCGGCCATCTGTGCAATGCGCATCAGCTCCGTGATGCCGCAGCGCCCCACATCCGGCTGCAAAATATCGCAGCTGCGCTTCGTCAGGATGTCCTTATACTGCCAATGGGTCCTGTCCGCCTCGCCCAGGGCGATGGGCAGGTCCACCGCTGCGGCCAGCTCCGCGTAGCCGTCTGTATCCTCCGGATTCAGCGGGCACTCCAGGAACTCCACGCCCAGCGGTTCCAGCCGCCTTGCAAGCTTGATGGCCTGGGGCACCGTGTAGTTCCAATGGGCATCGATCATCAGCTTCACATCCGGGCCAAGGGCCTTCCGCAGCGCCGTCATGATTCGAATATCTTCTTCCATTCCGTAGCCGATCTGGAGCTTGATGGCAGAGAAGCCTTTCTCCTTCCACTCCAGGGCCAGCCGGACCTTTTCCTCCAGGCCTGGGACCGGCAGGCCGGATACATAGGCCGGGATCTTCTCCCGGTACGCACCGCCCAGGAGCCGGTAAACCGGCTGGTTCAGGGCTTTGCCCGCAATATCCCACAGGGCGCAGTCCACCGCCGAAATGGCGTCCACCATAAATCCGGAATAATAGCCTCTGTCCCGCATCAGATCGTACAGCAGATTCCAGATCACATTTCTGTCCAGCGCGTCCCGCCCCAGCAGGATCGGAGTAAACAGCTCGGAGATGATCTTGCCGGAAACGTCCGGCAGCACCGGGGCCAAGGCCTCGCCCCAGCCGAAGATCCCGCCCTGGACCGTAATTTTAACCACCAGGGTTTCCATGTTCTTGGAGTAGGGGCAGCGGTATTCCTTGCGCAGGTAATAATCATAGGGCGTATTCAGGCCCGCGTTGTCCCCAAGATAAACATGCTCCTTCCGCACCCGCAGCGGAAAAACCTCAATTTTTTCAATCTGCATTTCCATACGCTCCATTCTCGGGGGGTACCCAGCCGGAAGACTGCTTCCAATTTACGGCCACCATTCCGGCGACGACGGCCATGCAGCAGACGGTAAGTACCACGCTGGGGGCCACCGTCAGGATGGTAGACAGCACGACCATGACCACGCGCTGCCAGTTCTTGATAGGCATAAACATACAGCCGATCACACCGGCCGCAATGCCGACAATGCCAAACAGGGCCTGGGCGATTGCCCAGACGCACGCCAGGGCGCTCCCTTCCAGGATCAGCCCGGGGTTGAACAGGAACGCGTAGGGAATGATAAACGCCGGAAGGGACAGGCCCACAGCCAGCCAGCCCGTCTTCATTGGGGGCGATTTGGCCAGGCCCGCGGCGGCGTAAGCGGAGATTGCCACAGGCGGCGTAATGCCGGAAAACACGCCGAAGTAAAGAGCAAATAGATGGCTTGCCATCGCGTTGCAGTTCATTTTGATCAGGGCCGGGACCGCAATGGCCGCCACCATGATATAGCACGCGCTGGTGGGAAGTCCCATGCCCAGCACAATGGAAGCCAACATGACCATGGGCAGGATCAGGTAGAGATTGCCCTTGCCCAGATTGATGATGATGCTCGCAAACTTCACACCGATGCCGGTCTCGTTGGAAACGCCGATCACAATACCGGCCGCCGCACAGGTAACGGCGATCATCACCGCGGAGCGGCCGCCCTTGGCCAGGGTCTTCACCAGGCTCTTGACATCCACACGGCCCCGCTTCTCAATAAAGAGGATGATGACGATGGAAACAATGCCGTACAGGGCTGCCTTGTAGGCGGAGAATCCCGCGATCATTGTCACCAGAATGACGATCAGAGGCGCCGCCATGTAGCCCTGGCGCAGCAGCAGCGTTTTCCAGGATACAGCGTTTGCATCTGGCTCCACGCCCTTCAGTCCGATCCGGACCGCTTCAAAATGAACGCCAATGAAAACGGCAACAAAATAGAGAATGGCAGGAATTGCCGCTGCGGCGCACAGACTGATATAGGAAATGCCCACATACTCCGCCAGCAGGAAGGACGCCGCGCCCATAACCGGCGGAAGGATCTGGCCGCCGGTGGATGCGGAGGCCTCCACCGCACCGGCGAACTCCGGCCGATAGCCCGTCTTCTTCATAAGCGGAATGGTATACGCGCCGGTGGAGGTGACGTTGGCAGTAGAGCTGCCCGAGATCATGCCCATAAGGCCGCTGGCCACGACCGCCATCTTTGCCGGGCCACCCTTTGCCTTGCCCGTAAGGGCGAAGGACAGATCAATAAAGAACTGTCCCGCCCCGGAGTAATCCAGGAATTCTCCGAACAGCGTAAACATAAAGATGAACGTTGCGGAGGCCGCCACCGTGGAGCCGAAAATACCGTTCGTGGTCAGGCTCATCTGTTCCGCCATTCTGCGCACGGTGGTTCCGGTGTGGCGCAGCTTTCCGTGCAGGTACTTTCCGAAGAAGGCATAGGCCAGCGCGACCAGGCAGACAATGACCATGCCCCACCCGGCGACCCGCCTCGTGGCCTCCAGCACCGCAATGATCAGAAACACGGCTACAATATAATCCAGCGTTGTAATGGGGCTTACAAAGGGGATGCGCATAATGAGGCGGTCATACGCGATCTGGCTGACATAGATCATCGCCGCCAGCGTCAGTGCGAACCAGGCAAAATCAATGACGGAGATCTTTGAAAGGCGGCCCTTCTTGGACGTGGGGTAAATCAGGAACGCCATGGGAAGCAGGAACATCATGTGCGTCGTCCGCATTTTATACGCCTCAAGTATTCCCGTCGCCGAAACGCACAAATGGAAGCAGGTCGCCGCCAGACCCAGGAAGAACAGGATCTTCCCCGCCAGGTCTGCCAGCCCTTTTTGTTTCTCTACCGTATCTGCCATAGAATCCTCCATTTTTCTGACGCTCCCGGCGCGGCCGCCGGGAGCGTTCCGGATGTGGTTGGGTGATCAGTCGATGACGCCCGCTTCCCGATAGAAGCGTGCCGCGCCAGGATGTAGCTCCGGCTCAATGCCGGCAATACCGCTTTCCGGTCCGGTCATATAGTTCGCGAAGCCGGAATTGACATTGCTGAGGATCTCGATGCCCTCTTCGCTGTTCAGGAACTTGGTGATCTCATAAATCACGTTTTCGTCCGCGTCCGCGCTGGCGCAAACGGTGATCACCACACCGACGGTGCTCACGTCCTCAGTGACGCCCGAATAGGAATCCGCAGGAATGGTCTTCACGAGATAGCCCTCCTGGGACAGCGCGTCCACCGCGTCCGCATCCAGGTTCAGCAGCTTGATCGACTTGGAGGCCGCCACCTCGGAGATCGTTGCATAGGGAACGCCCGCCAGAACGGATACGGCGTTCAGCTGGCCGTCCGTAAACAGGGTGGAAGCGTCGCCGATGTTCAGGTACTCGACCTTTCCGCCCCAGGAAGCAATGTCATCATAGGTAACGCCGTAGAATTCGAAGATCTTGCGGACCAGCGATTCAATGCCGCTGCCCTGCTTGCCCACGGAGATCTGCAGGGGATATTTCTGCTCGACCACTTCCTTGAAGGTGTTCACCGGGCAGTCCGCGGGGACGGCCACGTGCAGAACAGACTCCATCACGGAGGCGACACCATAGAAGTTTGTGATCGGCTCCGTAAACATGCCGGTACCGGTCAGGGCTTCATGGATCGTGTCGGACTGGGAATGGGCAATGACGGTTTCCCCGGCGCTGAGCAGCGCCAGATTGGAGGTTGCCGCGCCGACCTTGACCGTGCAGGTGATGTCCGGCGCGAGGCTGTTGATGTACTCGCCGATCTGAATGCCCATGGCGTAGACAGAGCCGGTCTCCGCGCCGAAGGTCATCACAAGATCGTAATTCTCAGGCAGCGCGTTTTCCAAAGCTTCCGCAGTTTCTGCCGCGCTTTCGGTCGTGGCAGCCGCCTCTGTCGGTGCGGAAGCGCTGGGCGTAGTGCTGCTGCCGCAGCCGGCAAAGGCTGTCGCGGCCATGCAGAGTGCGAGAATGGAAGCGATTAACTTTTTCATTTGTATCCTCCTTGTTAGTTGCGTTTATTGGTTTTTACATTCGTATTATAACATCTTCATTCATAATGTGCAATAGTAATTTATCGTTTTTACGATGCGGCTTATATTTTTGGATTAAACGTCAAAAACAAGTGGCTTTTTTTGTACGGATTGCATAGTGCCTGCGTATTGGGACAGACGTGCAAAAATCGCCTGCGGCTTTTGCGAGCCGCAGGCGATTTTCGCATGATTTGATTTGCATCACAGATAGCCGAGCTTGTTGGAAATCAGTGCGGCCGATTCGATGACGACCGCCGCTACCTCTTCTTCATGCTCCTCAAAGCTCTCGTTGTTGAATTTTCCGGAAACACTGAGACCGGCTACCACCGCCCCAGACCTGTTCCGGATCGCTGCCGCGATACAGGCGCTGCCCAGCGCATGCTCACTATACTCCGTGCTGTAGCCCGTACGCCTTATTTTATTGATCTGCTCCATCAGCACGTCCAGGGAGGTGATCGTATCATAGGTGTACGAGCGCATCCCCTTCTCCTGCATGACCGCCGCGATCTCCCCGTCGCCCATGGATGCCAGCAGGATCTTCCCGATCGCGGTACAATGCAGCGGATTGGTGTATCCGACCATGGTGTACATTCTGGGGGACATCCGGCTGTCCACATGGGCAAGATAGTACATTTCGCCGTTTTCAAGCACCGCAAGGTTCGCCCCCACCGCATACCTCTGCTCCAGACGGAACAGCTCCGGGAGCGCCTGCTTTCTGAGCTCGCTGTGGTTCAGGGCCACGCTGGACAGGGTGATGATCTTCTTTCCAAGCTGGTAATATCCGGAATCCCCATCCTTTTCCAGGTATCCGTAGGCAACCATGGTATTGATCAATCTTGAAACATTGCTCTGCGTCATCTCTACGCGTCTGGTAATATCGATCACCCGAAGCGCAGGCGTTTCCGGCGTAAAACAGTTTAAAATATCAAAAGCCTTTGCCAGGCTGAGTGTCAATCCGCTGCCTTCCTTTGCCACCGTTCTTCTCCTTTACAGTTCAATTTTGAGCTTCACCACTGCTCTTACGCACTTTTCGGCAACGCCGTCCGGCATGGAGGGCAGGTGGCCGTCCTGGGGGAAATAGACGGCAAAGGACTTTTCCGCCAGATGCAGCTCACTTCCGTTCCCATGGAACGCAAAAAATTCAATATCTTTGACGGGATTGTATTCCGTTTCCGTTTTCAGCGTTTTTCTGGGGGATCATCTCGAGCGGAACGTGTTTGAATTTATCCGCCCACGGATAGAACACGCCGCCCCATACCGTCTCCTTGTGGGCGATGGTATGGTCGTAATAATCGTTCTGCTTGCCGTTGTGCAGCTTCGTGTCGGCGGCGAACATACGCTGGAACTGCTGAATGGTCATGCTGACCATGGCGCGGTAGTGCCACGCGGAGGCACGCAGCGCCTCGCCGCGGAGTCCCTGCAGGCCGCGGTCGAACCAGTGCAGAACCGGAAGATAGGTCTGGCCGACCCAGCGGTAGCGCCACACGCCCTTGAAGAAGGCCAGAGGCTCTTCGCTCTTGAGAATGTCCGCCACCATCTGCGCGTAGTTGTACAGCCAGATGTTGTTGAAGTAGTACATCGTGTCCTTTACGCCGCGCCACTCACGGTGCTTGTAAAGGCCGGTCTTGTCCTCCAGGATATCGCCGAGACGACGCTCGCCGTGCGGCTTGCCGCACCAGAAATCTTTCAGGGCTTTTTTCATTTTCGCCTTATCCATTCTTTGCGCCCTCCTTCTCCTGGATCTTCTTGATCTCCAGACTTTCCACAAACGCCTGGAAGCGCGTGCGGAGCTGGCCGGAGGCGGAGTTGATGTACTCTTTCTCGATCGAGCACACGGGCAAGCCGAAGTCGCGCGGCAGGATGATCGTATCCGCCACACGCTCGTAGCTCCAGTACTCGCAGAACTTGTTGGATTCGACGATCACGCCGTCCGCCTTGTATTCTTTGGCGACATCGGCGATGTACTTTTTGCGCTGACGCATGGCGCTCTGCTCCATGGAGCGCGGGCAAACACTTGTTTCGAGATAGTGGCGGGCGACAGCGCGAAGCGCCGTCTCCCCTTTTCGGATCTCGATCTTCTCGCGTCCGGGCAGAGAACCATAGCAGTAGCGGTCGGCCACGACGAGCGCGCCGCAGCTCTCGATGAGCTTGGTGAAATCGGGATCGTCGTTTTCCGAACCGGCGAGAACGACCTTAACGCGGTAGTTGGGCTTTGCATCGGCTTCGCGGGTCTTGAGATCCTCGAGCGTTTCACGCAGATACGGGAGGATCAGGTGCTTTGGGCAGACCATCGAGACGAGATTGATGATGTGGAACTCCGTGCCGGTGATCGTGGGCTTATCGAGCTTGCGGAATTCGCCGATCTGCGTGATGATGTCGCAGATCTCGTTGTGCGCCTCGATCGTGGCGCGCAGAGCTTCGTCGGACGTGTCGATGCCGAAATGTTCGTGCAGCTCGTCGAGAACGTGCTTCTGCAGCGTGGCGGCAAAGTGTTCGATGCTGTTCTCGTTCTTTTTGAACGGAACATCCGTGAAGGTGACGAAGAATTTTTCGTTCTGAATGAGGTCAGGCAGCTCGGCAAGATGCTCCTGAAACCGGCAAGTGCCGGCGCAGGTCTCCGTGCCAAGCTGCGCGTCAATGAAGTTGTAGCCGCCCTCGAGCGCACGCTCGAGAAGACTGCGGGCATAGTGGCAGACGCGGCTGGACATATAATAGGTGGCCATATCCGGGGAGGTGCAGCGCGGGGCGCGGAGGCGAACACTGAAACAGCCGGGCAGATCCAGAAGGACCTCCGGCATGAAATAGCAGGTGTAGCCGAGAGCATACTTTCCCTCTTCCTTCGCCTGCCGGACAAGAGCGTTATAGGACTCCTGCAGCAGATCGTCGAAGAAGAACACATTTTTTAAATCGCGCATGGGGCTTCCTCCGTTGATGCTTTCTTATTCCGACGGGGACTTTTTCCCCGCCTGCTGGAAGTGAAGCTCACGCATACCCTCGACCTCGTCGCAGATCTCGCGCAGTCCGCACGAGTCGCAGTCGGTGGGTATACCGTCCAGAATGGTGCTGAGAGAACGGGTAATGTCGGTGACCTTGCGCGCCTGTGCACGAAGGCCGGGATAATCCGCCTCCGGCGCCGTGACGAAGATCACGCGCACACCGCGAACATTTTCCTTCTCGCGGAATTTGCGGATATAGTCAAAGCCGACGTTCCGGAAGGAGATGCCGCCGCGGATGGCGTCGCGGCTGACGCGCACCTGCTCGCGGTTATCCTCCGAGAGCGCGCGGATCATGTATCCCTTCGGGAAGACATGGTATTTGACAAATTCGATATCCTGCAGCGCGCGGTACGCTTCGTCCTCTTCTCCCACGTCCTGAATGGAGAACAGAACGATGCGGGCAAAGGCGCAGTCGCCGCGGACCTCCGAAAGATCGGGGCCGTACAGCCAGACCTCGTCCGGCCCGACAAGACGCTCGTCGGTCGTAAAGCAGCCATAGGACACGGCGCTTTTGGCGCTGCCGCCGAGCTCATACGCTGCTTCGCGGAGCATGACGAGCTCGTTTCGGGACGTCTCCGCCCAGCAGGCCGCCGGGTCATACGTCCATTTTTTCGCGGAGGAGCCGCTGAGCAGCTCCTCCGTTTCATGAATGCATCCGTTAAAAAGCTCCATCAGAACTTGATGTCCGCTTTCTTGCGGTCAAAGATCCGGTTGACCTGTACATACGCCCAGGAGAGCAACTTCTGGTCAAGATTCCAGAAATAGACCACAAACAATACGCCGATGACTGCCGTCAGAATACCGGCGATCTTACCAAACACTTTCCAGAATTTTTTCATAGAGAATTATACTCCTTTCGAAAGTCCCTTCTGGCGGGCGTATTCCGCCGCGCCGAGAGCGCCCATGAGCTGCGGGTCGGTCTTGAGGTCGATGACCTTGAGCTTGAGGACGTGCTCAATGGCCTGCTTCAGGCCGGCGTTCTTCGCGCAGCCGCCCGTCAGGGTGATGCTGTCGGTCGCGCCCGCTTTCTTCGCCATAACGAAGCAGCGCTTGGCAACGGCCATCTGGATGCCGGCGGCGATCTCGTCCATGGGCTTGCCTTCGCCGACGAGCGTGATGACTTCGGACTCGGCAAAGACGGTGCACTGGGCGGTGATGGGGATGACGTTCTTCGCGCCGAGAGACAGGTTGGAGAACTCCGGCAGCGTCATCTCAAAGGAGCGCGCCATCGCTTCGTAGAAACGGCCGGTACCGGCAGCGCACTTGTCGTTCATGGCAAAGTTCTTGACGGTGCCGTCGGTGTCGATGCTGATGCCCTTAACGTCCTGGCCGCCGATGTCGATGATGGCCTTGACGGTCGGGTCAGTGACGTGGACGCCCATGGCGTGGCAGCTGATCTCGGAGACGTTCTCGTCGGCAAAGGGGACCTTGTTGCGGCCGTAGCCGGTGCCGATGAGGTACTCAAGATCCTTGGAGGAATGCAGGTCGGGGACCTGATCGATGACTTCCTGCATGGCGATCTGAGCGGACTGCTCGGAGTTGATCTTGCTGCGGATGGTGGTGTGCGCGACAATGTTTCCCTGCTCGTCAAGGATGACCGCTTTGGTGTAAGTGGAACCGACATCGCATCCGGCGAAATACTTCTTGGCCATGGTAATTACCCTCCAATAATGATTCTATTTCTTTTTTTACAGGCAGATCTCGTCTTCAAAATCGACCAGCGTGGGATCCAAAGGCTCGGCATGCATAACGGTGCGCATATACTCGCTCACCTTGTCGCGCATCTGGCGGCGGGAGACAGTACGCGGATCCATCAGATCGTGCTCGATCCAGATCATCTTGCGGTTCTGCTCGCGCGCCTGATCGTCCAGAATGCCCTGCACGGTGGCCATGTTCTTGCAGGCAACGTTCTGATACATGATGATGAGATCAACGTTCCAGATCTCGCACTGCTTCCACAGCTCGTCAACAACATGCTGATAACCGCCGTTTGTGTGACGGCGCATGACCATGCGCTCGTACAGACGGCCGAGATCGCGCAGCGCCTCTTCCTTGTCCTCGGTCTCGAGCTGCTTGGTGAAGTTGAGGCTCTCCATCTCAACGAGAACGTTGACGCCCCAGCAGTTGGCCAGCCAGTTGGAGAAGTTGGCGTAGTAGTGCGCCGGGCAGGACCACACGATCGCGCGGTACTTCATCTTGCCGGGCCACGCCTCATCCTTGCGCTCGTAGGCCTTGAGCATGATCTTGTTGACCTTCTTGAAGGTCTTCAAGACGCGCGGGTCGATGCCGCCGTCCATCTCGTAGTTCCACTTGCGGAACAGCTCGTAGCACGGGCCGATGATCTGCGGATACGCCGTCTGGTTGACCGCCCACTTTTCGAGCTCGTAGCTCGTCTCTGTGTTGAAGCGCTTCATGGCGGAGAAATAAGCATCCCAGCTCCACTTTGCGCCGGTCTGTTCCTCAATGAACTTGATGCAGGCCTTGATATCCTCGGCAGCGCACTGTACGGTCTCCTCATCCTCGTAGCGGACGGGGAAGCACAGATGGAACACCGGGAGATCCGGGAAGCGGCGGGACATGTAGGAGGACGCCATGGTCGAGCCGTCGCACGGCATGGAGCTGGAGATGAAGCACTTGCCCATATGCGGCAGCGCATCCAGCACCAGAGCGCCGCACTCGGAGGAGGGCACCGGGCAGCAGTCCGCCGGCAGGCCGAAGCTCTCGACCGCGTCGATGTACGGCACGCAGGTGAGCTGGTCGATCTCGGAGACCAGGAACACCGCAAAGAGCTGATACGGAATACCGATCAGGTCGGGGAAGCCCGCCATGAGCTGGCCCATCGTCATCTCGTCGAAGAGGACGACCTTCTTGTTCAGCTCGGCACTGTTGCCGTTCTTCGCGTCGCCCTTCGCCTGAAGGACGAGGTTTTCGGCAACGTAGCGGAAAATGTCGTAGATCATAAGGTGGCTCATCTTGAGAGCCGCGCCGTGCTGACCCATGGTGTTCTTATCCATGAAGCCGACACAGCAGAGGTAGGACATCATCCAGCGATAGTGGAGCACGGAGTTGAGCGCCGGAATGAGATCCTTGGAGAACGTGCCAAGCAGCATGCCCCAAATGCGCAGCCACTCATAGAAATCGTACGCCGTGTCGGCGACGCCGCGCCATTCGCGGCGAACGGTAGCCATAGCGCCCTTCTTGTAGAGACGGCCGAGCTTCTTTTCGCCCTTGAGCAGGAGCTCGCGGCGCTCCGCGCAGGACATGGCAGCGATTTCGGCGGCTTCCTCGGCAACGCGCTTGCCGAAGTCAACCCAGCCCTGCTTCTGGCGCGCGCCAAAGGCTTTCCAGTCGGTGGCAAGGAGCATATCCTTGGCGATATCAAAGACTTCCTTCAGGTTTTCGCCCTGCGCCTTCCAGTCCATGTTGTTCTTCGCACGGAAGAACGCCGGATTGGGGTATTTCGGAGTTTTCGCCATCAGTTCTCCCCTCCCTCTTTGCGGATGCGCTTGATCTCCAGCGATTCAACGAACGCCTGCACGCGGGTGCGGAGCTGTCCGGAATTGCCGTTGTTGTACAGACGGTCGACCGAAAGGACCGGCCAGTTCTTCTCTTCCGCCATAATGTGGCTGACGAGCGCGCGCTCAAAGCCCCAGTAGTCGCAGTACTTCATCTGTTCATAGATGATACCCTCGGCGCCGAACTCGCGGGCAAGACGGTCGGCGGTGTCGCGGCGCTGCTGGACCTTTTCATCGGAGATGTAGCGGGCGCATTCGGAATGCTGCATGTA
>ERZ773148.3442-NODE-3442-length-10868-cov-13.001850_pt1 | contig 10868 bp, 9 predicted proteins | sample MGYA00580846_ERZ773148 | MGnify/ENA primary metagenome ERZ773148 (study PRJEB29015, sample SAMEA2737879) | human gut metagenome | biome: human gut; feature: human-associated habitat; material: faeces | place: China | collected 2012 ...
TAAAGCCATAAGGGGCTGCGGCCCCTTATCAACCCCTGGGTTTTTCGACAGTCTCTATTTCGTGGGGCGGCATATGGTGCATACAGGGCAAAAAAATGTGACAATGTTGCGAAGTGCGGTACTAACGAAATATTTTATGCTAAAATTTTAATTATGATGAAATTCGACCAGCGATACGAGAAATACAAAGCCCCCTTTGGCGCGGTGGAAACGGGCAGCTCTGTGCGCTTCTTTATGGAAACCGACAGGGACGACAGTAAAATAACACTCAGGCTCTGGGTAGACGGCCGGGAGGAGCTGATTTCAGGCGCCCGGGAAGAGGGCGGCGTAAGCTTTACCTATACCCCGGCCCACAGCGGTATCGTATGGTACTATTTTCTGATTGACGGCCCGGAAGGCAGGCGGTATTACAGCGGCCTCGAGGGAGAGGGAAGCATATACACAGAGCAGCCGGATTCCTACCAGCTGACGGTCTACGACCCCTATGAAACGCCGGACTGGTTTAAAAATACTATCGTTTACCAGATATTTCCGGACAGGTTTAGAAGGCCAGGTGAAATACTCGGTATAGAGGAGCATACGCGGCTCTTCGGCGCGCCGAGGATACATGGGAACTGGAGCGACAGCCCGGACTACCTGCCGGTAAACGGGCAAAGGTACTATGTGCCGGAGGACTTTTTCGGCGGCAACCTGTACGGCGTAAAGGAAAAGCTGCCCTATTTGAAATCACTGGGCGTGGGGTGCATATACATCAACCCCATATTCCTTTCCTCCACCAACCACCGCTACAACACGGCGGATTACATGACTGTTGATCCCATACTTGGGGGAGACAGGGCGTTAGCCGAGCTTGCGGCGGCCGCTAAGGAATACGGCATACGGCTCATGCTGGACGGTGTGTTCTCACATACCGGCAGCGAAAGCGTTTATTTCAAGGAGGCTCAGAGCAATCCCCATTCCCCCTGCCGGGAATGGTACGATTTTACCGAGTACCCTGACAAATACCGCTGCTGGTGGGGCTTTGAGACGCTGCCCGAGGTGAAGGAGCTTACCCCTTCATACATGGAATTCATAGGCGGCGTAATGGAAAAATATGCCAAAATGGGAATAACCTCATGGCGGCTGGACGTTGCGGACGAGCTGCCGGACGGATTTATAGAATTCCTGCGCAAAAGGCTCAAGAGCATAGATCCCGATGGGGTGCTCTTAGGCGAGGTGTGGGAGGAGGCCACCAATAAGCACAGTATGGGCGGCCGGCGTAAATATGTGGACGGCCATGAGCTGGACAGCGTGATGGATTACCCATTTCGCAGGCTGCTTATGGATTTCTTCCTCGGAAGGACTGACGGTGAAGGGCTGGCAAGGGGCCTGCTCCGGCTTATGGAGAACTACCCGCCGCAGTTTTACGAAAGCCTTCTCAATCTCATGGGCAGCCACGATGTCGTCAGGGCCATAACCGCGCTTGCGGGGGCGCCTGACAGGGATTCCCTTACGAGAGAGCAGCAGGCGGCGTATTCCCCCACTATAGAGCAGCTGAAGGCGGGCAGAAAGCGCTTCATGGCGGCGGCCGCGGTACAGTATATGATGCCCGGCGCCCCCTGCCTCTACTACGGCGACGAGGCGGGGCTTACAGGCATGGCGGACCCCTTCAACCGGGGCACATACCCATGGGGTCAAGAGGATACAGAGCTTATCGCATATTTCCAAAAACTGGGAGAGCTGCATAAACGCGCCAAAGGCGGCTGCGCCTTCGCGGGGCGCGGCGATGTATTCGCGCTGTACCGGCCGGAGGTCATATGCATGGTAAACAGGAGCTGCGAGCCGGTAACGGCCTGCTTTGCGGATAAGGATTTTTGCGGCAATATCAGGGCCGAGCTGGAAAACGGCTGTATAGAAAGGGAACTGCCCCCATACGGCGCGGCGATACTTATAAAAGGACAAGAGGAGCGGGCATAATATGTTCAACAGGTGGTTTCAGGGAAGATACGGCGTGGATCAGCTCAGCAGGGCGCTGATAATCGCGAGCCTTATAGTATCCGTGATATCCTGGTTTTTCGGCAGGGCGCCGGCAGGGGTGTACTACGCGCTGCGCGGCATAACGCTGGCGCTTATCGCCTTTGCGCTTTTCCGTATGCTTAGCCGAAACTTTTACGCCCGGCAGCAGGAGCTGGCCCGGTATATGAACATGGAGCGCAGCGTGCGCAACTGGTGGCAGACGCTGCGCATTCGCCGGCAGAACTTTGTAAACGTACAGAAGGAAAAGAAAAAATACAAATACCTCACCTGCCCCCAGTGTATGCAGAAGCTCCGGGTACCCAAGGGCAAGGGCAGGATAAGAGTTACCTGCTCCAAGTGCGGCAACAGGTTCGAGGCAAAGAGCTGAAAACGCCCTGTCATATTCTACCTGAATAGCACCTCCATACAGGCGGCAAACTAAGGCTGACTACGAAACAGGAGGTACTTAAGAATGTCAAAGGCAAAGAGCCAGACCATCGGCTGCAAGGTCACAAGCTGCGCATACAACATGAGCGGATGCGACTGCGGGCTGGAACGCATCGAGGTTGAGCCTATGTGCGGCTGCCATACCGGCAACCCCGAAGATGAGAGCCTGTGCGGAAGCTATAAGTGCAGGGACTGAAAGTAGGCAGACAACAAGGCGCGGGTTCGCGCCTTTTTCATGCAGCGAGGTATTATGCGGATTTCCGTACCGCAAGGGAAGCACTGTCCTTGGACGTTAGGCAGTGTACCTTTCCCTGCTGCCATTGACAGACCGTCAGGCCAAAATCATAGAGATATAAGCAGATTTCATATCTTGTTATAGGGACAGGCGTAGGATATAATATAGGGCAAAGGAGGGTGAGGCGAATGACTAACGAAGAAAAGATACTTGAAATGCTGGCAAGTATACAGACCGACATGAGCGGCATGAAGGCCGACATGAACGGTATGAAGGCTGACATAAATGGTATGCAGGCCGATATGAACGGCATGAAGGCCGATATGAACGGCATGAAGGCCGACATGAACGGCATGAAGGCCGATATGAACGGCATGAAGGCCGATATGAACGGCATGAAGGCTGACATGAACGGCATGAAGGCTGACATAAATGGCATGCAGGCTGACATGAGCGGCATGAAGGCCGACATGAACGGCATGCAGACCGACATGAACGGCATGAAGGCCGACATCGGTGAACTTAAGGCAGATGTGAGCAACCTTAAGACGGAAGCTATCAAGACCAACCTGCGCATCGAAAACGAGATAATTCCTAAGCTCAAGGTTTTAGCCGAGGGTCACGCCATGCTCTCTGAAACGCTTGCCCCAAAGAGCAAAGTAGACGAGCTGCAAAGCGATGTGGAACTGCTCAAGATAGTCGTTAAAAACCTCAACTCCGAAGTTCAGCAGCTTAAGAAAGCTCAGTGATAATAAAAAAACGGCTCCAGGGCCGCTTTTTTATTTCCGTCATTTCTCGTCTCGCTGGGCAATGGCGCGCTTTTCCTCCAGCCGATTATTCACCCATTCCCCAATAAGGGTATACAGCACCGCCATTATGGGCACGCAGAGTATGGCGCCCATTAGGCCAAAGAGACGGGCGCCGAACAGCACCGCTATCATCACCCACAATCCGGATATGCCCACGGCATTACCCACCACCTTCGGGTATATCAGGTTGCCCTCTATCTGCTGTATCGACAGCACGAACACCACGAACCACAGTGCGTGCGGCGGGTCTACCACGAATATTATGGAGAAGCCTATCGCGCCGGACACCCAGGGGCCGACTATGGGCACCATCTGGGAAGCTCCTACTATAACGCTTATCAGCACTGCGAAGGGGAAGCCCAGTATCTGCATCCCCATGAAGCACATCATGCCGAGTATGAAGCACTCTATGAGCATACCGTATACATAGTTGTGCAGCGATTTATTGGTGCGGGCGCATACATCCAATATTCTTGCGGCATGCTGCTCGTTGAACACGGCTTTTATGAACTTGCGGCACTGGCACAGCAGGTTTTCCTTGTTCGCGAGGGCGTATATGCTGATTATCAGCGCAAAGAGCATATCCACGACCACGCCCACGGTGCTTACGGTAAAGCGCAACAGGCCGGAGGCGAGACCGCTTATGAAGCCGTCCAGCTTGTCCAATATGTCCTCGGACACCTGGCGAACCTTTACGGCTATGTCATCGTTGAGGTTCAGCCTTTCCCATACGTCGGTGCCCCATTTAATCAGGCTCTTGGAGTAGGAATCGTAGTTTTCCGCCAGGGATTTTATGCTGTCGGCCAGCTTGGGGCCTACTATCACTATCAGCACCGTGATTATGGAAAGCACGAACAGCATCGCCATCACCACGCATATTACCCGCTTGAGCTTTGAGGCGCGCCATTTTGAAAACAGCCTGTTTTCCAGAAAGCACATGGGCATATTGGCTATGAAGCTTATCGCCATAGCTATGAATATGGGGCTGATGGCATCGAAAAAGCCCCCGACTGAGCTTTTTACGGCGGTCAGGTTTTCGATTATCTCATATAATATGACGCCGAAGGCCACTATAAAAACGTATCTTCTCGAGGACTTCCAAAGTCCCTCCATATCCTGCTTATCCTTCAATGGAACCCTCCGAAGCTGATTTTTTGAGAGCCTCCTGCTTCGCCTCGCGGTCGAATTTTTCCGCGAGCAGCTTGGCGGAGATGTAGGCGGAAATGGCGTCTATCGCCATGCGGTTCCTGCCGCCCCGCATTACGGCAAAGTCGGCCTCCCGAATGTATTTGCTTATGTATTCCTCGTACATGGGCTTTACGGTCGCCATGTACTGCTCGGCTATGTTTTCTATGGAGCGTCCGCGAACCCGTATATCCCGCTTTATGCGGCGGAGCAGGCACACGTCTATATCCACGTGCATGTAGACCTTCAGGCTCATGAGGTCGGTTATGCGCTTATCGCGGAACATGTGTATGCCCTCGAGTATGAGCACGTCCATGGGCTGTATGAGCTCGTCGCTGTCCGCCCGCATATGCCTGGCATAGTCGTAGCCCTTTCTGGTTATGGGAAGGCCGCCTTGCAGACGCTGTATGTCGGCATAAAGCTGGTCAAAGTCAAATATATCCGGCTCGTCGTAGTTTATATGTACTCGCTCCTCAAAGGGCAGGTCGGAATGGTCCCTGTAATAGCAGTCCAGGCCGATTATTGCCGAGGTGCAGGTAAGGGAGTCCTCTATTTCCTTCGCAAGGGTGTTCTTGCCGCTGCCGCTGGCGCCGCATATGCCGACGATTATCATGCTTTAGATATTCCCCCGATCGTGCTTTTTTATCATTATAACCCCGAGCGGGACATTTTGATAGACGCAAAATCCAAAATTGCCCTGAAAATGCAGAAGGACACGCTCCCTTGCGGGTTTACGATTTGTTTGATTTTGCGTTATAATATTTGTGCTATAATATTTCAGACAGTATTTTATATTTTGGATATCCGGGAGACGCTGGCAGATGAAAAAAAGCCGAGGCTTATCAAACATAAAGACCATACTGCAAAACGCATTCAGGCGGCTGGGGCTTTCCCTACGGCGCTTCGGCAGGCGCGGCGGCATAGGCGGGGCCATAGGGCGGCTCGCGCTGGGCGTAAAGCGCCGGGATAAGCGCACCATAACGTCGCTGTGCGCATTTTTGGGCTGCCTCGTGCTGCTCATAGCGGGCATATCCGTAATATCCGCCAACCGGCCTCAGCAGAGTATGCAGGGCGTAATAACCTCCTCCGCCGGCATAGTAGACCTTACAGGCGACTATGAGAATGTTCAGGCGGACAGGGAAGCTAAGGAGCTTGCGGCGGGGCCGACCCCCAAGCCGCTGTATTTCCAGCAGGGCTTTGAGGATGAGAACATAGCCGAGATACAGCAGAGGCTGATGGACCTTGGCTATATGGACAACGACGAGCCCACCAACTACTACGGCCCCAACACGAAGGAGGCGGTGGAAATATTCCAGCGCCAGCACGGCGTTACGGTGACGGGCGTGGTGGACAGGGCGACCTACGAGAAGCTGTTCTCTGACGACGCGCTCACATACATGGCGGATCTGGGCATAAGCGGCTCCGACGTTGAGGATATACAGTCGAGACTTCGTGAGTTGGATTATTTGGATAAGGTCACAGGCTATTTCGGCGAGGAAACCGAGAAGGCGGTCATAGAGTTCCAGAAGAACAACCGCCTCAGCGTGGACGGCAAGGTGGGCACACAGACCCGCGAAATGCTATACAGCGAGGACGCGGTGCCAAAGAGCCTGAAGTACGGCGAAAAGAGCGACGATGTGCTGCGCTATCAGAAGCGGCTCAACAAGCTGGGCTACCTTTCCAGCACGCCGGACGGTACCTTTGGGAGGGACACCGTGAACGCGGTCAAGAGCTTCCAGCGGCAGAACGGCCTTACGGTGGACGGCTACATAGGCCCCTCCACAAAGGAGCTGCTCATGAGCAGGAACGCCAAGGCCAGCGTGATATCATTAGGCGAGACCAGCAGCAACGTAACAAAAATTCAGAAGCGGCTAAAGGAGCTTGGTTACCTCAAGAGCAGCGCCACGGGATACTTCGGAACCTCAACCGAGTCTGCCGTATCGGCCTTCCAGAAGCGCAACAAGCTCAGCTCCGACGGCAAGGTGGGCAAGGGCACCATGGCCGCGCTGTTCTCCAGCAAGGCCAAGAAGGCGCCCAGCAACTACAAGCCCTCCTCGGGCGGCTCGTCCTCATCAGGCAGCTCGTCCGGCGGCGGCACCGGCGCGCTTACCGGCACTATGGGCAGCGTGGACAGGTTCATTTCCGCGGCCCAGAGCAAGATAGGCTGCCGGTACTCAAAGGGCGGCAAGGGGCCGGATAAGTTCGACTGCTCGGGCTTTGTATACTGGTGTCTGAGGCAGGCGGGCGTGAACCAGAAGTACCTCACCTCCTCCGGCTGGCGCAGCGTATCGGGCTACACAAAAGTCAGCTCACTTTCCTCCCTGCAAAGGGGTGACATAATCGTATTCCGCGGCCACGTGGGAATAGCCATGGGCGACGGGACGATGATAGACGCCTCCAGCGGCAACAGCAGAGTCATACACCGCAGCTGCATGGGCGACTGGTCCAGGCGCAACTTCATCTGCGCGTGGAGGATATTCTGATAACGGACATAAAAAAAGTGGCGTTCAGCCACTTTTTTTGATATCCGTCTTTATTCCACCGTTACCGATTTTGCAAGGTTCCTCGGCTTGTCGATATCGCAGCCCTTGAGCAGAGCCACGTAATAGGCGAAGAGCTGTAGGGGCAGTATGGCCAGCGAGGGCAGAACAAAGGGATCGGTCTTGGGTATCCACATGACCTGATCGGCGGTTTCCTCTACGCCGGGAGTGCCCTCAGTGGCAAGCGCCAGCACTACTGCGCCCCGGGCCTTTACCTCGCGCATGTTGCTTATCATCTTTTCGGTCAGGGGACTGTAGGTGCAGAGGGCCACTACCAGCGAGCCGGGCTCTATCAGGGAGATAGTGCCGTGCTTCAGCTCGCCCGCAGGATACGCCTCGGAGAATATGTAGGATATCTCCTTCAACTTGAGGGAGCCCTCCAGAGCCAGAGCGTGGTCTATGTTGCGGCCTATGAAGTATATGTTGCGGCAGCTGAAATGGAGCGACGCAAGATACTTGATATGGTCCGACTTTTCGAGAAGGCCGCGCATAAGGCCGGGCAGCTCCTCTATGGCATCCAGACAGCTTTTAAGCTCGCTGTCGCTTACCATATGGCGGCAATGTCCCATGTACAGGGCAAGCAGATAGCATACGGAAAGCTGCGCGCTGTAAGCCTTGGTGGTGGCCACGGCTATCTCGGGGCCGGCCCAGGTATATATGACATCCTCGCTCTCGTTGGCGATGGTGCTGCCCACTACGTTTACTATGGACAGCACGTGGGCGCCGCGCTTTTTCGCCTCGCGCAGGGCAAAGAGGGTATCTATGGTCTCGCCGGACTGGCTTATGACTATGGCTATGGTCCTGTCAGTCACTATGGGATTGGAATAGCGGAACTCCGATGCCAGCTCCACCGTGACGGGTATGCGGGTGTAACGCTCGATGTAGTGCTTCGCCACCTGGCCTACGTAGCTTGCGGAGCCGCAGGCCACTATGAATATCCTGTCGCAGGCCCGTATGTCCTCCGCCGATATATGGGAAAGGCCGAGGTCTATGGCGCCCTCCTTTATACGGGGGCGGACGGTGTTGCGTATCACGTCGGGCTGCTCCATTATCTCCTTGAGCATGAAGTGGGGGTAGCCGCCCTTTTCGGCGGCGTCAGCGTCCCATTGGATATGCTCTATGTTTTTGTGCAGCTCCTCGCCGTAGCGGTTGTATATCTTCACGCTGCCGGCGGTAAGCACAGCCATGTCATATTCGTCAAGGCGTATCACCTCGCGAGTGTGCTTGAGTATTGCGGGCACGTCTGAGGCGATGAAGTTTTCCCCTTTGCCCACGCCGACTATAAGCGGACTGTCCTTGCGCACGGCATAAAGGGTATCCGGGTGATCGGCAAAGATTATGCCCAGGGCGAACGCGCCGGAGATGAGGCTAAGGGCCTCCCGTATGGCGGCCTCGGGGCCGTCCTCGCGGTTGCTCCTGTAAAGGTGCTCCACAAGGTTTGTGGCTATCTCCGTATCAGTCTCGGACATGAAGGAATAGCCCTGCTCGGTAAGAAAATCACGGAGCTCGATGTAGTTTTCCACTATGCCGTTATGAACCAGGGCCACATCGCCGTGCTGGCTGAGATGGGGGTGGGCGTTTACGTCGTTGGGCTCCCCGTGGGTTGCCCAGCGGGTATGGCCTATGCCGAGGCAGCCGGGCAGGGACCTGCCGCCGTCCGTCATTTCCTCCAGTACGCTCAGCCTGCCCTTGGCCTTCACGACGCCAAGCTTATTGCCGTCTGCAACGGCTATGCCTGAGGAGTCATAGCCGCGGTATTCAAGCTTTTTGAGGGCCTCCAGTATGAGGGGCGCGGCCTGCTTGGGGCCTATATAGCCTACTATTCCACACATTGATAAACTGTTTCTCCTTTGATGAATTAGTCCCAGAGCTTTTCGGAGTATACGCCCTGCGCCTTGATCCTCGCTATGCTCTCCATAACCGCGGACTTATCCTCCTTGTATGTCACGCCGAACCATCGGTCGGGGCTTTCCTCGACCTTTACCCGCACCCTGCCCTCAGACATAAGGGTCTGCACAGCGTTGGGCAGCAGATCCTCATATTTGGCGGGGTTCTCCTTTATGCCCGCTTCGAAATTGGCTTTGAATACATCCTCCAGCATGGGAAGGATATCCGGCTTGAAGCCCCAGCAGTTCATGGAGACGGGGGTGCCCTCCGGAAGCTCGATGAAGGTTTTGCCGTCGTCCTCTGTAAAAGCGCCGCCGTGCTCCCGCTTGAATATCCTGCGCCGCTCCACTATGTGGGTGAGGAAGCCTTCATCGTCCACCTCGCATATGCCCCGGGCTACGCTGCCGTTTTCGGTGAGGGTATTTTCCAGCTTATAGCCTATCATCAGCTGCTCGTCTGAGGGCGTGTCTCCGGCGAGGAATTCGTAAAGCTGTTTATAAGCGGCAGGGCCATAGTAGTCGTCGGAATTAATGACGGCGAAGGGTCTGCCGCCGATCTCGTCTCTTGCACAGAGCAGGGCATGGGTGGTGCCGAGGGGCTTTGTGCGGCCCTCTGGAGCCTTCAGGCCATGGGGCAGCTTATTCATCTCCTGAAACGCGCACTTGACGTTGGCGCGCCGGGATATTCTGCTGCCGATGGCATCCATGAAGTCCTGCTCAATCTCATGCTTGATTATGAACACAAGGTCGTGGAAGCCGGCGCGTATTGCGTCGTAGATTGAAAAGTCGATTATCAGGTTACCCGCGGCATCGATGGGGTCGATCTGCTTTAGCCCGCCGTAGCGGCTGCCCATGCCAGCGGCAAGCAATACGAGTACAGGCTGTTTTTTCATTTGAAATGTTCACCTCCGTATGCTTAGCTTTTTACATATTGGAAATACGCATTAATGCAGGTGTATCTCCCGCCCGAAGGAGCGGGGCGCTGCATATTTTTTGACTATATCGGTTATTGTGCTTTCGCTCATGCCCGGGACATGCTTCATGGCGGGAAGCAGCCGCTTCATGGAGTTGTCGTCCACAAGGCCAACCAGCTCCAGGAGCATTTTGGTGGCTCCTTCGGCTGTGGGCGTCTCATCGAACACCGCCTCTATGCTTTCGTTGAGTATGCGAAGCTCAATTATACGGGTATCCGGCGTTTCGAGGAAGCTGGTGAACAGCGTAATGCAGGCTTCGTTTTCACCTGCGGACCATATTCCCCGGGTGGAGACCAGATGCTGCTCCTCCTTCATTATAAAGACGGAATCCGTAAAACCTCCGTCCATATCTATGTATACCGTATTGCGTTCGCACTGCTCGTAAAATGTGACCGCCAGGCCCTTTTCCGTTGAGCTGAAGCGTATTATGTCCGCACCCTTGCTGTAGCAGCCGTGAACGTTTTGCAGCGGCTGCGGGAAAAGGGAGCCGTAGTTGTCGAAAAGGCGGAACTCCCTGCCGTCAAGCAAGCTGCGTATCTTATTGAAGGCGATTTTGTCCGTTCCGAGCCCCTTCCTTTCAGGCTCGGGAGAAAACACCAGCTTGGCGAGATACGCCTTCAGGCTGTCATAGCCTGGAGGGTAAGGCGCGAGCTCCCTGTCGGAGCAGGCCCAGAAGCAGGAATCAAGCAGCTGCATTAGGGACGTCTTGGCGAAGAGATGTGTGCTGCCGGAGTATATTATAGCCACAGCATCGTACTGTGGGAATATTACCGCATACTGACCGAAAGCGCCGTTGA
>ERZ773148.3443-NODE-3443-length-10860-cov-3.948265_pt1 | contig 10860 bp, 10 predicted proteins | sample MGYA00580846_ERZ773148 | MGnify/ENA primary metagenome ERZ773148 (study PRJEB29015, sample SAMEA2737879) | human gut metagenome | biome: human gut; feature: human-associated habitat; material: faeces | place: China | collected 2012 ...
GGCGGCGAAGGAAGCCGAGGAAATCTTCGACCGTTGGGCGGACGAGATTGACGATGGGGCAAAGGCGGTGGTGCTGGTGCCCTTAAAGCAGAAGGAGTGCAGTGAAATACTGGACGGAATGGTTCTGGCCAGCCCTCTGATCGTTATGGGAACTATCTTTCCGGGCGACTGGGGAATGACCGGTATCTCGCAGGACTGTCAGGAAGCGGGAAAAATGCTGGGGGAAGCCATCGCGGAGTGTTGTCCAAAACCAGCTTATGTGGTTTAGTTATTTGATTTTGCTTTGAACCTAAATTCTGTTTTGATCCTAAACTTTGTTCCATACAATCCTACCTTATCCTTTTATAGGACAGTATATTCTTAAAGTTGCAGAATTATGTAAAAATATTCTATATCAGCTTAAATCTTTGTACATTTCTGTGGCATTTTCTTTCTTAACTGTTTCATTAAGGTTTAGAACCCCCGTCTTCACCATCCACGGCCGCTTCCTCGGCGTCGTCTACGGCCGCGCCGTCATCTAAGCCCCCCGTAAAAAAAACGCCCGTATCTTTGCCCATGTCATTATTTTGGCGTATTTTTGCACTTCAAAAGACAACAACATCATAAATATACACAATTATGGGATTATTACAAGGTAAGACTGCCCTCATCACAGGTGCAGCACGTGGCATCGGAAAAGCCATCGCTATGAAGTTCGCCGCCGAAGGCGCCAACATCGCATTCACTGACCTCGCCATCGACGAGGAGCACGGCGGACTGGCTACAGAACGCGAGCTCCAGGCCCTCGGCGTCAAAGCTAAAGGCTATGCCTCCAATGCTGCGGACTTCAACCAGACTGCTGAGGTCGTCGACGCCGTCGTCAAAGAGTTCGGAAGCGTGGACATCCTCGTCAACAACGCGGGTATCACCAAGGACGGACTCATGCTCAAGATGACAGAGCAGCAGTGGGACGCCGTCATCAACGTCAACCTGAAGAGCGCCTTCAACTTCATCCATGCCTGCACACCCGTGATGATGCACCAGAAGGGTGGCTCCATCATCAACATGGCTTCCGTCGTCGGTGTACACGGCAACGCCGGACAGTGCAACTACGCTGCCTCGAAGGCCGGACTCATCGCTCTGGCGAAGAGCATCGGACAGGAGATAGGCCGCCGCGGTGTTCGCGCCAACGCCATCGCTCCGGGATTCATCGACACGGCCATGACACAGGCGCTCCCCGATGACATCCGCAAGCAGTGGATTCAGAACATCCCCCTCCGTCGCGCCGGCTCTGTGGAAGACATCGCCAACGTGGCACTCTTCCTGGCCTCCGACCTCTCCAGCTATGTCACAGGACAGGTTATCCAGGTCGACGGCGGCATGAACATGTAAGCACGATGAAGGTTCTCTACGAAGACAACCACGTCATCATCGTCTATAAAGAGAGCGGCGAGATCGTACAGGGCGACAAGACCGGCGACCGACCACTCTCCGAGACGGTGAAAGACTATATCAAAGAGAAGTATAACAAGCCCGGCAACGTCTTTCTCGGCGTGACACATCGTCTCGACCGTCCCGTTGCCGGGATTGTCATCTTTGCACGTACCTCCAAGGCCCTCTCCAGACTCAACGACATGTTCCGAAACGGTGACATCCACAAGACCTACTGGGCCATCGTACACGACAAGCCACAACAGCCGGAGGGAACACTCACCAACTGGCTCACACGCAACGAGAAGCAGAACAAGAGCTATGCCTACGACCACGAGGTGCCGGGAGCGAAGAAGGCGGTGCTGAAATATAAACTCCTCGCCAGCTCCATCAACTACCACCTCTTAGAGGTCCACCTCCTCACAGGCCGCCACCACCAGATACGCTGCCAGCTCGCCGCCATGGGCTGTCCCATCAAGGGCGACCTGAAATACGGTGCACGCCGTTCCAACCCCGACGGCAGCATCTCGCTCCTCTCACATGAGGTCTCCTTCATCCACCCCGTATCCAAACAGCCCATACACATCATCTCTCCCCTCCCCGACGACAAGCTGTGGAAGGAGTTGGGGGTTAGGTGTTAGGTGGTAGGTGGTAGGTAGTAGGTGGTAGGTGGTAGGTGTTAGGTGGTAGGTGTTAGCTGCCGGTATGCTCCGTTCTGTGCCGCGGCTTTTTAAGCCGCGGGTCCTGTTCTGTAGGCTGCTGCTGTGCAGCAGCGCAAAAAAAAATGAAAAAACAGCCCCTTTCCCTTGGCAGTTAGCTGAAAAAGCTGTAATTTTGCACGCTGTTTGGGGGTATTGTACCCTGACGACAGAATTATGAACTTTAAAATAGTTGGATGAAGAAAGACAATTTGAAGAATCAGTACCGTATCAATGGCCAGATCCATGTGCGGGAAGTTCGTGTGGTGACTGATGATGGCTCCGAAGTGATGCCCACCCGTAAAGCCCTGGACCTGGCACGCCAGCAGGAGCTTGACCTCGTGGAGATATCTCCTAACGCTCAGCCACCCGTATGCCGTATCATCGACTATAGCAAGTTCCTCTACCAGCAGAAGAAGCGGCAGAAAGAGATGAAGCAGAAACAGGTCAAGGTGGAAGTCAAGGAGATTCGTTTCGGACCTCAGACCGACGACCACGACTACCAGTTCAAGCTCAAGCACGCCCAGGAGTTCCTCGAAGAGGGTAACAAGGTGCGCGCCTACGTCTTCTTCCGCGGACGCTCCATCCTCTTCAAAGAGCAGGGTGAGGTCCTCCTCCTCCGTTTCGCCAACGACCTCGAGGAGTACGCCAAGGTTGAGCAGATGCCGAAACTCGAAGGCAAGAAGATGTTCCTCTTCCTCGCCCCGAAGAAAGCCGGCGTCGCCAAGCAGAGCCAGCAGAAACGCGACCGTCTCGCTGCTGAAGCCAAGCAGAAGGAGATGGACAAGATAAAGGCTGAAGAGGAAGCTAAGAAGCGCGGACTCCTCGGCAATGCCAAAGGCGCCGACGCTCTCCTCAGCGCCATCAACGACAAAGCGTAAACCGAAAGACTGTGTGGTACCGCCAGGTATATGCGTTGCCACCTTTTATAATAACAAATTAAATTTCAAAAAAATGCCAAAGCAGAAAACAAACTCCGGTGCTAAGAAGAGATTCACATTCACCGGAACAGGTAAGATCAAGCGTCATCACGCTTATCACAGTCACATTCTGACTAAGAAGACGAAGAAGCAGAAGAGAAATCTGGACCACCAGACACTCGTAGACCGCACCAACCTCAAGCAGGTGCGTGACCTCCTGAATCTCCGCTAACTTAACAGGCGTGTTAAAGAAAACTTAGTCGAACGAAAAAAAGAACAAAATTATGCCAAGATCAGTAAATCATGTAGCTTCCAAAGCTAAGAGAACCCGCATACTGAAGAAGACAAATGGCTATTTCGGTGCCCGTAAAAATGTCTGGACAGTAGCTAAGAACACCTACGAGAAGGGTCTCACCTATGCCTACCGCGACCGTCGTACCAAGAAGCGCAACTTCCGCGCTCTCTGGATCCAGCGTATCAACGCTGCCGCTCGCCTCTATGACCTGAGCTATAGCTCTCTCATGGGTGCTCTCCACAAGGCTGGCATCGAGATCAACCGCAAGGTCCTCGCTGACCTCGCCCTCAACAACCCCGAGGCTTTCAAGGCCATCGTAGAGAAGGTGAAGTAAATTTCCACCCCCATCATCATAAAAAGCCGGACCATAAGATCCGGCTTTTTTTTATCTCACAACAAAAGCCCCACCCGGCGCGGCCGGAGGCCACGCCACCCTCCCCCTAAAGGGGAGGGACAGATATATCCAAACTCACCCGCGCTTCCCTCGGCTTCCCGCATGGCGCCTTAGAAGCGGCAAGTGAAGCCTAAGAAGCGGCAAGTAAGAATCGACAAAGGTGAAGCCTAAAAAGCGAGGTGAGGCCTAAGAAGCGACAAAGGTGAACCCTAAGAAGCGACAAAGGTGAGGCCAAAGAATCGGACAGCGGTGTCTTGATTCATATCTTCCCCTCCCCTTTAGGGGGAGGGTGTCACGGCCTTTGGCCGTGACGGGTGGGGCTTTGACGGGTGGGGCCCCGGGTGGGGCCCCAGGTCGGGCGTTAAATCCTCTCCACGCTCTTCACGCCTTTCACTGCCCTGAGCTTCTTCATCAGCGCCGTGAGGTGGGCGGTGTCGTCAATCTGGATGGTGAGGTTCCCGGAGAAGAGGTCGTCATGGGAGTCGATATTGATAGACCGCATGACAATCTTCTCGTCCTTGGAGATGATATTCGTGATATTCGACACGATACCGATGTCGTCATGGCCCACGATACGCAGGGTGATGCCGTATTTCGACGTACCCTTCCCGGACCACCGCGCCCTGACGATACGGTAGCCGAAGCGACGACGCATCTCAGGAGCATTGGGGCAGTCCATACGGTGGATCTTGATACCCCCGCCCGTGGTCACAAAACCGAAGATACGGTCGCCGTAGATAGGATGGCAGCACTGGGCAAGCTGGTAGTCGATGCCCTTGAGGTTCTGGTCGATGGTCAGCACATCGTCGTTGTCCTTCAAGATTTCCTCGTCAGGACCCTCGTAGTTGAAGTTCTCCGCCGACACCGTCTCCTTGTCCTTACCGCTGTTCTCAAGGTGCTCACGGACCTCTAAGTAGCGCGTGATGATGTCGTTGGCGTCGAGCTTGCCGTCGGAGATCTGACGGTAGAAGTCGGAGACCTCCTTGAAGCCCATCTTCTTCACCAGATGGCCCATGACGCTCTCCTCCATGTCGATATGTCGGTTCTTAAACCGGCGCTCCAGGAGCTCCTTGGCATAGAGGCCGTCCTTGACCTGCGTCTCCTTCAGCGCTAAGCGTATCTTCGACTTCGCCTTCGGTGTCACGGCGATGTTCAGCCAGTCCTGCTTCGGACGCTGGTTGGCCTGTGTCAGCACCTCCACGGTGTCGCCGGAGTGCAGCTCACAGCGCATCGGCACGGCCTTACCGTTGACACGACCGCCCACGCAGGTGTTGCCTATCTTCGAGTGGATACGGTAGGCAAAATCCAGGACCGTGGCATGGGCCGGGAACTTGAACAGGTCGCCACGGGGCGTGAAGACGTAGATGTCCTCGGGAGCCAGCGACATCTTGAACTGGTCCATGACCTGCATGTTGTCGCCAGCCTCCAAGGCCGCACGGATGTTCGCCAGCCAGTCGTCCATCTGACCACCGCTCTTGATACCTTTATAGCGCCAGTGGGCAGCGAGACCGTGCTCGGCGATGTCGTCCATGCGCTCGGTGCGGATCTGCACCTCCACCCATTTCTGCTCAGGACCTAACACGGTGATATGCAGCGACTCATAGCCGTTGCTCTTAGGCACCGACAGCCAGTCGCGCAAACGCTTAGGATTGGGCTGGTACATGTCGGTGATGATGGAGTAGACCTGCCAGCACTGCTGCTTCTCCTTGTCCACAGGACTGTCAAGGATGATACGGATGGCGAAGAGGTCGTAGATACCCTCGAAGCCACATTTCTGCTTCTTCATCTTCTGCCAGATGGAGTGGATGGACTTCGTGCGGCCTTTGATATGGAACTTCAGCCCCGCCTGCTCCAGACGCTCCTTGATAGGTCCGATGAAGCGGTCGATATACGCATCACGCGTGGCCTTGGTGGCGTTGAGCTTCTCCTTTATCATGTAGTAGGCATCGTGCTCAAGGTATTTCAAGGAGAGGTCCTCAAGCTCCGATTTCAGTGTATACAGGCCAAGCTTATGGGCTAAGGGGGCATAGAGGTAGCTGGCCTCCTCAGAGACCTCGTGGCGCGCCGTCTCGTTCCCGGTGTCGCGGATGAGACGCATGAGGTTCACCCTGTCGGCGATCATGATGAGGATGACGCGCATGTCCTCGGCAAAGGACAGCAGGAGGTTGCGGAAGTTGTCGCTCTCGATGACGGGGTTCTTGTCATAGAGGTGCTGGATCTTCTCCAACCCGTGGACGATATGCTCCACGGTGTCACCGTATTTGGCACGAATCTCGTCGTAGTCGGTGAACTGGCAGCCGTAGAGGAGGGTGGCGATGACGCTGTCACGGCGCAGACCAATCTCGTCGACACAAATCTTCGCCGTCTCTAAGGCCGTGACGATGGGGTTCAGACCAAAGACGTCACGGTGCACAGTGCCATTGGCGATGGCCTTATGCAGACTCTGCCGCAGCTTCTCGGCATCGGCGCGGCTGAAGGCGTCGCCAACCTTGTCGATAAGGTAACGGCGCAGCTCCCAGCTCTCGTGAAGCTCGGCAGGAGTAAAGGTGAAAGGCTCCCCTACCCCACCCTCCTGGTGAGGATCGGCGGGAGCCACAGCTTTCTTGTCTTTGATATTCTCTTTCTCCATATCCAATCGTTTTATTGCCTGTTCTGTGCCGCGCATTACAATGCGCGGTCTGCCTGTTCTGTGCCGTGCATTTCAATGCGCGGTCTGCCGTTCTGTGCCGCGCATTACAATGCGCGGTTTGTCCCCTACTCTGCCAGGCAGCTGTCGAGCTCTTTCTCGATGGCCTTCCTGTCGAGGTTCTGACCAATGAAGACGATCTTCTGCATGCGGTCGCCAACCTCGGGATCCCAGTCCTTCTTGACGTCCGGGTTCTTGGTCAGGAAGTCCTTCAGCTCCTCCTCCGGCATCGTGGCATACCACTGACCAGCATTGGTGATGTTAAACTGCTTACCGCTCTGCTCAAAGAGATAACAAGTCTCTTTTTCGTCGTCGAAATAGCACATTCCCTTGGCGCGGACGACGCCCTTCGGCCATTTCGTCGACACAAACTCGTCGAAGTCGCCGAGGATCATCGGCTTGCGACGCTTCCACACAAAGGTCTCGATGCCATACTCCAGAGCCTCGCCGCTCTCCTCGTTCTCCAGGCCCTCGTCCTCATCCTCCATGGCCTCGATCCAGCGCGCCGACGTGGCGACCTTGTCGAAGTTGAAGAGATGGGTGTTCAGAATTTTGTCGAAGCTGACATCTCCGTAGTCGCACTCGTAGATGGCGGCCTTGGGCTGGATGGCACGGATGACAGCCTTGAGGTGCTTGAGGTCCTCAGGGGATATCTCCGAGGCTTTGTTCAGCAGGATGATGTTGCAGAACTCTATCTGCTGGATGACGAGGCTGGCGAGGTCGTCCTCACCAAGGTCCTGGCGCTGCAGCTCGTCGCCGAGGCCGAACTCGTCACGCATGCGAAGGGCGTCGACAACGGTGACGATGGCGTCGAGACGGGCCTTGCCGTTCTTCAGCATCTTCTCCGGAATCATCTGGGGATAGGTGGAGATGGTCTGGGCGATAGGTGCGGGCTCGCAGATACCACTGGCCTCGATGACGATATAGTCGAAGCTGCCGGTGTTGATGATGTCATTGAGCTGCTTGACAAGGTCCATCTTCAGCGTGCAGCAGATACAGCCGTTCTGAAGGGCTACGAGGCTGTCATCGCCCTGACCCACGACACCGCCCTGCTGGATGAGGGACGCGTCAATATTCACCTCGCCGATGTCGTTGACGATGACGGCGAAGCGGATGCCTTTCTCATTCTTCAATATGCGGTTCAGGAGTGTCGTCTTACCGCTGCCTAAATAGCCGGTAAGTAAAAGTACTGGTGTCTCTTTCATTTTGTTCGTATTTTGTCTGATGCAAAATTACAAATTTAGTGCCAAAAAGGACGTTTTAACCACAAATAATAATATTAATAAAGAAAAATTCAGCCACGCCTTCAAAGAAATAATAGTAACTTTGCAACAAAGAAACATAACTATCCATGAAAAAGAATATCGCTGTAGCCGGTACCGGCTACGTGGGTCTGAGCATCGCCACGCTCCTTGCACAGCACCAGCATGTCACCGCCGTGGATGTCGTCGCCGAGAAGATCGACATGCTGCGGCGACATATCTCGCCTATCCAGGACGACTATATCGAGCGCTACCTCAAGGAGAAGGACCTCGACATCGACTTCACCACCGACGGCGCCGAGGCTTACCGCAACGCCGACTTCGTCGTCATCGCCACACCAACCAACTACGACGCGGTGAAGAACTTCTTCGACACATCCCATGTCGAGGAGGTCATAGAGCTCGTCATGCAGGTCAACCCTAACGCCATCATGGTCATCAAGTCCACCATACCCGTGGGATATACCGAGAGCGTCAGAGCACGCTACCACTCCGACAACATCCTCTTCGCGCCGGAGTTCCTGCGCGAGAGCAAAGCCCTCTACGACAACCTCTACCCCTCCCGGATCATCGTGGGACGACCCGAGGGCGACGACCGCCTCGACAAGGCCGCTCACACCTTCGCCGACATGCTCCAGGAGGGTGCCATCAAGCAGGACATCCCGACACTCATCATGGGTACCACAGAGGCCGAGGCCGTGAAGCTCTTCGCCAACACCTACCTCGCACTGCGTGTGAGCTATTTCAACGAGCTCGACACCTACGCCGAGGTCAAGGGGCTGTCGACAAAGGCCATCATCGACGGCGTATGCCTCGACCCGCGCATCGGCTCGTTCTATAACAACCCGTCCTTCGGCTACGGTGGCTACTGCCTGCCGAAGGACACCAAACAGCTGCTCGCCAACTACCGCGACGTCCCCGAGAACCTCATCCAGGCTATCGTGGACAGCAACAGGACACGCAAGGACTTCATCGCCGACCAGGTGCTCAGACGGGCTGGGTACTACAGCTACAACGATGACAACGCCTACAACGCTGCCGGCGAGCACCCCTGTGTCATCGGTGTCTACCGACTGACGATGAAGAGCCATTCCGACAACTTCCGGCAGTCGAGTATCCAGGGCGTGATGAAGCGCATCAAGGCCAAGGGCGCCACCGTCATCATCTACGAGCCCACACTCCAGGACGGCTCCACATTCTTCGGCTCACGCATCGTCAACGACCTCGCCGCCTTCAAGCGCCAGGCTCACGCCATCATCGCCAACCGCTACGACGCCTCCCTCGACGACGTCAAGGACAAGGTCTACACCCGCGACCTCTTCCGCCGCGACTGACGCCCGCGCCCCGCATGGCCGCTGTGCGGCCTCCTTATAAGGCTCCGTCCTGTGCGGCGCCTTTATAAGGCGCCGTCCTCCTCCGCCCCCCATTACATTACCCATTACTCATTACCCATTACACATTACACATTACCCATTACCATGCTCTCTGACATAGAAATAGCACAAAGCACAAAGCTCCGTCCCATCTCCGACATCGCCGCCGACCTCGGCCTCCACGACGACTGCGTCCAGCCTTACGGCCGTTACATCGCCAAGATCTCCCTCCGCGCCATCGACGAGGAGCGCATGAAACGCCACCACCTCGTCCTCGTCACTGCCATCTCCCCGACAAAAGCGGGAATTGGTAAGACAACAGTCTCCGTAGGCCTCGCCCTCGGACTGAACAGCATCGGCAAGAAAGCCGTCGTGGCGCTCCGCGAGCCCTCCCTGGGACCCTGCTACGGACAGAAGGGTGGCGCCTGCGGCGGCGGCTACGCTCAGGTCCTACCCATGGACAAGATCAACCTCCACTTCACCGGCGACTTCCATGCTATCACCTCGGCTAACAACATGATCGCCGCGCTCCTCGACAACTACCTCTACCAGCACGCCAAAGACGGCTTCCGACTGAAGACCATCGTCTGGAAACGTGTCTTGGACATCAACGACCGCTCCCTCCGACAGATCGTCACAGGCCTCGGTCCCCTCACCAACGGCATCCCCACACAGACGGGCTTCGACATCACGCCGGCCTCGGAGATCATGGCCATCATGTGCTTCGCCACGTCCGTAGACGACCTGAAACGCAGGATCGGCGACATCATCCTCGGCTTCGACTATAACGACAAACCCTTCCGCGTCAAGGACATGGGCGTAGAGGGCTCTATCGCTGTCCTCCTCCTCGATGCTCTGAAGCCGAACCTCGTCCAGACAACGGAGGGTACGCCGGCTATCATCCACTGCGGTCCGTTCGCTAACATCGCTCACGGCTGTAACAGCGTCGTAGCCACGAAGATGGCGCTGACACTCGGCGACTACGCCATCACAGAGGCGGGCTTCGGTGCTGACCTCGGGGCGGAGAAGTTCTACGACATCAAATGCCGGAAGGCAGGGCTACAGCCTGACCTCACCGTCCTCGTCGTCACCCTCCAGGCGCTGAAGATGCACGGGGGCGTGGCCTACGAGAATATCAAGGCCACCGATGTCGAGGGCGCCAAGCGGGGTTTCTGGAACCTCGACAAGCACGTGGAGAATATCCGCCGCTTTGGACAGCATATCGTCGTGGCCTTCAACCGCTACGGGGAGGATACCGAGGAGGAGATAGAGGCCGTCCGCCGTCACTGTATCGACGACCTCCATGTCGGCTTCGCCGTCAACAGCGCCTTCGCCGAGGGTGGCAAGGGGGCACGCGAGCTCGCCAACGCCGTCGTCGCCGCCATCGACAAAGATCCGTCAGAGCCCCTGAAGCTCCTCTACGACGACGATATGTCCGTAAAAGACAAGATCACCGCCGTGGCTAAGAACATCTACGGTGCGGGTACCATCAGCTTCTCTCGCAAGAGCCAGGCACAGATCAAGCATATCTACGAGCTGGGCTTGGAGAAACTCCCCGTCTGCATCGCCAAGACGCAGTACTCCTTCTCCACCGACGCCCACGCCTATGGTCCCACCGACGGCTTCCACCTCGATGTCGCCGATGTCGTCATCAACGCCGGTGCCGGCATGATCGTCGCCATAGCCGGTAACATCCTCCGCATGCCCGGTCTCCCCGCCTCTCCCCAGGCTAACAACATCGACTACGTCGATGGCGAGATCGTCGGCCTGAGCTAACAGGAGCGCCCCCGCGCCGTTCTGTGCGGCGCCCGCCGGTCCCTCC
>ERZ773148.3448-NODE-3448-length-10851-cov-7.247684_pt1 | contig 10851 bp, 15 predicted proteins | sample MGYA00580846_ERZ773148 | MGnify/ENA primary metagenome ERZ773148 (study PRJEB29015, sample SAMEA2737879) | human gut metagenome | biome: human gut; feature: human-associated habitat; material: faeces | place: China | collected 2012 ...
TTATATTTGGAGTGGACATCGGTTCTTGCAGCATTTGGCAGGCTGTCAAAGGGAGCCGGAAGTGCCCGGTTCCATGTCCAGCTTTCAAATAGTTTTGATCTTGGCATTCGTTTTTCCTCCTCTCTTTACATCCAGGAGATACAGAGGCTGTCTTTTCTGGCCGTAGCCTTCAGCTCATTTTCCTTAAAGATGTTAATGAGTTCATTCCAATAATTTTTAGCAGGGAAATTATCCAGATGTTTCTGGACGGCTTCTTTACTGTTCTGCATAACAACGATATCACCGTTCTCCTTAATGGAAAGACGCGAGTGGCCTTTGGCGTTTAAATCGGTTATGAGAGTTTCCAGCACTTCACGGCCGACCAGGTCATACCATACCCTGACATCTACAACATCAGGGACAGTTTCCGGAGCGGGAGCTTCAGACTGTTTAGGAGCCGCAGGTTTCGCTGCAAAATCCTCTACAATCAGCATTTTGATATTCACCCGTGCAAAACGGTCAAAACAAATGTCCGCATGGGTGTTGTTCTCAATACCATCTGTTTTTACCCGCACGGTCTGGCCGTTTAAAATAGCTTTCAATTCTGGTGTATCCTGCCATTGCCAGGTTGCTCCCGAATAAGCAGACTGTAATTTCTCTGTAATCCGGAGCGCGATGTGGCACAGCATTGTATTCTGTTCTTCCTGTGTCAGATCTGTTTGATTGTTTTCAGCGGCAGGACCTGCCTGCTTTACAATTTCTTCTGCAACAGGTTCCTCCCGCTCATATATCGGCTGGGGCCTCAGCTGGAATTGACTCCATGAGGTCTGGAGCTGATGACCGATTAGATGTCTCAGACCCCTTGTCCGTTTGAACAGATAACAGCCGAGAACAATGATTAACCATATCACCGCAGCGCCTGCCATAAAATACTGTGAACGATCATTTGGAAGGCATACGGCCAACAGGATTAGAGTGACGATTAAAACTTTCATGCTTGTAGAAAATACAGAATGTTTCATGATGTTCTCCCTTCTTTCTTAAACAAAAAAAGAGGAACTGCGTTAGAAACAGATTAATCCTGTCTCTTAGCAATTCCTCTTATACCCATTCAACATTAGTTAAATGGAAGTCCATTCTCTCCAGCTTCAGCAGGCACATCAAGGAAGCTGTCCTGGCTTTCCGATTCGTTGTTGTTGTCTGCTGGTTTTGCTTTGCTTGTGGGTGCGTAACACCAGTCATAAAGCGTGACTTTGGGGGAGTGATCCTTTGACTGATCGGCTCTGGTGTATTCTGTGATATCCAGATTGCCGACAATATAAATCAGGCTCCCTTTTTTAACGCCAGCCTTTACCATTCGCTCTGCCTTTTCGTCATAAAGGACGCATTGCAGAAAAATGGCATGTTCTTTGTCTCCAAAGCCTTTATCTACGGCGAGGGAGAACGAAACGTAAGGGGTGTTATTACCGTTCTGGCTCGTTTTAAGTTCCAGATCAGCAGTTACCCTTCCGAATGTGGAGATGGGCGTCAGTATGTTCATAATTGGTTCCTCCTTTCTTAAAAAAATATCTATAAATAAAAAAAGTGCCAAAGAATCCCTGTTAAAATCAGGGGGATTCCTTGACACATTTCAATCTTAAACAACGTGTGCTGCGGGGGCCGCATATGCACAAAAATCAATTACACTAGAATATTAACACAATATATAGATATTGTCAAATCTAATATTCTATATATTGTGTTATTGCTGATTTTCAAGCAGCTCCAGGCCAAGGAAAGCTTCTGTTTGAAGTGTCTTCTTAATATAAAGAGGGTAGGAAACCTCTTTTCCTTGAAATGAATTTTTAAAATACAGCCGGTATCGGAGACCGGTCTGGATCTGGCTGCTTTTGGGAAGCTGCAGGTGGTAGATTTCTCCGGTATCATCGGTAATCTGTACCTGGCAATATTTCTTCAGCGTATACTGCCTGTAAATACAGATCCCCTCCAGGCAGTAATACGTTTTCTTTTTTATGAGCTGATAGAGGGACAAGACGTTGCTAATGCTGCCCAGGAAGAGAACGGTACCAAGGATCAGAAGGATGCGGTCTCCAGTACAAAAATAAAAGAGTATGCTGAAAAGAAAACAGCCAGTTCCTACCAGTAAGGCAAGAACCAGCTGCTTGAAAAGTGGGGGAGGTATCATAATTAGTCTCCTATAAACAGTCGAAGATAATCAGTCTTTTTAAATACAGGTTTGCGATTGCGGTAATAACAGTCTGCTGATAGTCCGGCGAGGCGGAAGGAAGAATAATTTTCTGTGTCTCCATGTCCCGAATTAGCTCAGAGGGAGACAGGCGCCGGTTTCTGCTTAACCGGAAAACATATTTTTCACATGGATTCAGCTTCTCTTTCCGGAATATCTGGACGGCCATTCGGAATGGCTGATTCATTATCAGATGGAAAAACGCATAGATTTTTGCCACAATTCCACCTGTAATCGGTTTTATGTATAAATATCCCAGCAGGTCGCATAGGGCCTCTAATCCGGTGTAACCACAGCCGGAGGTCACCAGTCCTCGAAAAACCAGGCGCTTTAAGTACCGTTCAAAGTCCTGTTCATCCAGAAGATGAAGCTCAGCTTCTTTTTCTCCATAGAGGCTTTTCAGTTCATCAAACGTGAGTAGGTTCCACATCAGGCTGGACCACAGGAGCAGCTCTTTTGTATCCAGCCGGTGTTCCTTCCCATTGGCGGTTATGACTGGATAGGACACGTTATTCTTACCGGATACTAACCGGTAATGTCCGATGGAAGTATATAGTGTAATCATATGGTATCCTCCTATGAATAGCATAAATCTGTCAGTGGGTAGTCTGCCTTCAGCCTGCTCCGCGCACGGGAGATCCATGCCGAAATATGGTTGGCCTTAACATGGTAGAGGTTAGCGATTTCCGCATTGCTGTATCCCTGGTATTTGAGTGCAATGGCCTCTATCCCTTTTTTGGTAATCCCGTTGTAATTACTCTTGGCCCGGTTCAGCAGCTCCAGAAGTTCTTTTTCTGACAGATACGCGTCCGGTTCCTGGGAATCATGGATAATATCCAGATAGCTTTCTCCCTCATCGGATGAAAGCGGGGAGTCCAGGTAACAGAGACGGTTTTGAATATAGCTGGCATGTTCCCGGTGATCCTGAAGCATGTTGCGGATGACTCTGCAGGCGTAGGTTTTAAAAGTGGCACCCCGGTCCGGCCGGTAGTGCGCTGCAGCCTTACACAGGGCAATGCAGCCAATCTGGTATAAATCTTCAAATTCCATACCGACTACACCTTTCTGGTATCCAACCTGATTGATGAGACTTTCTACTAATGTTAGATGGGTAAGGATTAAATCCTGCTCTTTCTCTGTCATAGAAATCAACCCGCTTTCCTTTCTGCCTGGCTAACAGGCGATTTGATTATTTTCTAATACGGCCCGGCATTCTGCCATCAGAGCGTCACACATATAATCACTGAAACAGCCGATGTGAGCCTGTTCCGATGAGAGGCCGAACCGGTCCCTCATCCAGCAGTAAGCATTTCTGCGGCTCATGATATTGGACTTCCAGATTTTATCGAAAATCTGATGAGTGCGAATCCGTTTATTCCTTAAATCTCCGTTTGCCAGTGATCCTTTGGGGCTCATGGTTCCGGAATGGACTCCGACGTAGGAATTGCATTCCGGATAATTGGAGCAGACGTAAAGATAACCTTCCCCCGCTTTATCTTTATAAATATAGGAGGCCGGCCGTAGTATAGCTGGTCGGCCGCAGTATGGACATTTGATAGAAGCCGGTCGTTTTTTATGTTTCATGAGGCTGCCTCTCCTTTCTACTACTTACGGTATACATAAGCTGTACGTATTGTTTGCTATTATTGTAGAAAATCCGGATATAAATAGACAGCGCTGCCAGAGCAAAACTCGTATTATTTTCACACGGATTTCCTTAATTTACCGTATTCATGTGGTTGGTGTGGTGCAGTATCTGATGATACGGACATGTATGATCGGATACAGTGTGAAGCTCGATCCATTTGTGGTACAGCCGCAGGAAATCCTGGTTCCCTATTCGGCTATTGCAGTCAGAATAATCAATTTTGCACCCGAAGAACTGTTCTGCATCGGATATGGGAAGCAAAATAGGAGATCCGTCCGAACCGGCAATAAACAGAAAATCTCCACAGTGGGACTCCTTACTGTAGCCACAGACATTGCAGGAAATATAGAGTGCATTGCGGTAATTCCCCTGTGCAGCATCCATAAAATTTGCAATGGTTTTTAAGTTCACACCTAAGATTTCAGCCATAAAATCACCTCCTTACGGTCCTGATTGTGTTCGGAGCCACGATTAACCAAATAATGCCTCGATTTCATGCGTGATCCGTGGAATAACCGTGTCATTGAAAATTCCGGAGAGCGCTGCCAGGAGCAATGCACCCAGTACGACTGCAATAATGATTTTGACGCCATCTGAAATGTAAAAATCCCCCCGCTCATTGCAGAACGCTTCTTTGGCCTGTCTCTTTGTACTCCATACGGTAAAGGTTGCTGCAGCTGCGGCGCGGTTAATTAAATTTCTCATAGTTTTGTTTCCTCCTGATAAAAATAGTTGTGATGATTCCGATGACTAACAGAACGGCCGGGATAGTGAATAATTTTCTCATAGTGAATCCTCCTTTGCTGGCTGCCCGTATGGGCGATTTCCAGGGAGCTTTTATCATAAAAAGCCGCTGGTATACATCGGTTCCCCCTCCTTTCCGTTAGAAAAATGATCCCAGAGATCCGACGACCTCGACAGACAGGACCACCACATAGATGAGCAGAATGCAAAAAAGCATCATCATGGAATATTTCTGCATCTGTTTGGGGCGTTTGGCTGCTTCCTTTTTCAAATTGCTTTGTTCAATCTGACGCATATCAAAGGTGAGCATCTTAAAAAACATTTGCTGATCGTCACCACGGAGGGTCCCGATCAGGCCCCGGATAATGTCCGAGAGCATGGTGCTGCCAATCCGGTTTTGGAAGCGCAGCAACGCATTTTCATAGTTCCCAGTCACCATATCCGCAATGGTGACGTCCAATTCATGTCCCAGCTCCGGACCTGCCACACGGCGGTAAGAGGACAGGATTTTGACAACATCCCGGTCATTCTCCAGATTGTGTGCAATGGTAACCGCAAAGCGCGGCAGTTCTGCCTCAATGATTTTCTTTCTCTTTTTTACATAGTCAAAGGCTTCATAATAGGTGGCAAACCACATCATGACAGCCAGGCCGAGCAGGAGAAAACCGAAAAGCGGCATAAAGGTGAAGCAGGGAAGCGCCGGTAATGCGACGGCCAGGGCTGTGATGTATGCCTTCAGAGTGTAGCTTTCCGGCGTCAGATGAATTCCGGCGATTGCCAGTGTGGTCTGAAGGCGGTTCTTCTTTACCGGATCGAGTTTAACAAAGTGGGACAGACCTACAGCCAGTTTTGATACATAGACATCAAACAGCTTTTCTTCTCCGGTCCCAGTCTGCTTTTTGGCGCGCATCATTGTTTTGGAGGTCCGTGCGGTCGGAACGTCGATGAGCGCGCAGGAAAGATGGTATATGCCAATTCCTGTAAAAACCGCCGCACATAGGATTAAAAGTCCGATCATAGATATCACCCCTTGTATTCGATTGGTTTACTCAGCTGCATGATTCTGGTGAACGCGAAGAGCACAATGCCGCCGCAGATTGCCAGTGTCAGTTTCCCAGGTGTAGAGAACAGAAGCGTCTCAAACCAGGACTTATTTAAAAAGTACAAAAGCGGTATATTGCAGACTACCAGGAACATCATGGCGAAGGCTTCCTTTTTTGGCTCATTGATGATGGCCTCCAGTTCAGACTGAATAATACGCATGTCGGAAAATTTTTGAACGGTAAAGGTAAGCGTATTCTTCATGCTCCGGTCCGACTGGCATTGGATTAAGGTGTTGCACCACTCATGGAAGATAACATTGGGAATCTTCATTTTCAGACTGTTCAGGGCTGAAATCAGGTTTGCGTTAATGATTTCCGCTTCCATAATGAACGCTTCAAAATGTCCCTTGATAGGTGGATTTAAGTAAGGGATATTTTCCTTGACTGATTTCAAAATATCTCCAGTACGCAGGTAGGAGGTCGTTACCACGGAGATTGCGGTTTCCAGCTCCTCGTTTAAGTGTTTCTTATAAATCATGGCGGTAGAGCGCAAATACCAGACCGGTGCAAAAGCAAATCCCGCGCCGAGTACTGGGATTAAAAACAGGTTGTTGAAGAGAACGGAAACAAGCACTCCCAGAGAAAATCCAAGCAGGGACAGGCGCTTCACCATGGTAAAACGTCCCTCCCTGCCGGTGGTCTTTAAGAGCTGTTCAATCTCCACGGTTTCCCGGTTGAAAAAGCCTTTCGCAGGTTTTCCCAGTATTGCATCAAGGTCATCCTTCAGTGTGCTGGGTTTTCCACGGGCGGCAAGCTGAAAAAAGTCTTTGAAATTGACGTTTAACAGAGTCATGGTCCCGCCTGCCACCAATAAAAATATGACAATCTGAATCCAAAGCATTTTATAGTTCCTCCTCATGATTGATAAAGGACTGCAGCTCTGCGGCGGATATACCATTATCCAGGAAACGTTTCTTCAACGATTCCGATATGTACCCTAATTTCCGGTGGCGGCCTACAACTTTTATGTGTCCCTGGGCATCGGTCTGATTGTCTGTAACATCAAACTGATATAATGGGCGGTAGATCAGACGGCCATCTAAATAATCCTCGCCTTCAATAATCTGCATGACCTTCCGGCTTCCGTCCTCCAGCTGCTTTGTAAAGACCACAATCGGATAGGCTTCTACCATAATCTGCATTAAGATATCGTCTGCCATGTTATACTTTCGTTTGGCAAGCGTCATCATCCTGCGGTAGGTGGCCTCTGAAGAGTTGGAGTGGATGGTGGTGACAACGGTATGGCCGGTTCGGGAACTCTCGGCCACAGACAGAGCCTCCTTAGCGGAACGCATCTCACCAACGCCAATCACGTCCGGGTGTTTTCTTAAAACACGCTCCAGAAGCAGATCCTGGTCGATATCCAGAGCCGGATTCTCATGGGGTCTGGTGAGAAGATGGACCACACTGTTCATGGCATTTCCGTTTTCGTCCCGCTTGATTAGGTCAAACTCACGGCTTCCCTCTTCAATGGTAATGAGGCGCCGGTTGTCCGGAACCATGGAGAGCAGCCAGCTCATGACCGTGGTTTTGCCGGAACCGGTGCTGCCGGCAATGCAGACAGATACTCCATACCGGATACAGCAGGTCAGAAAGTCCAGCATTTCCCCGGTGGCGGAACTGGAACCGATCAGTTTCTCCCTGGAGACAGACTGCTGGTTCACAATACGAATGGAAGCGTTGATCCCGACTTCCGGATCAACAATCGGTGTCTTGTCCACAGAGATACGGATATTTTTATCAAGAAATCCAATCACGGACGGCATGGTATCATCAATTACCATTCCGCAGGTGCTCAGAAGACGCCGGATCACATCAATGGCGTGCTGCGGACTTAAAAACTTGTCCGGTATTTTTAAGGATCTGCCGCCGCTCATGATAACTTCGATGTCATCATAGGCGTTAATATTCACTTCCTCGACCCCCTTCTTGTAAATCCAGTGCTTCAGGAACGAGCAGCCTGCCATATCCTCATAGAGCCTTTCACTCAGGGCTTCTAAGCTCAGGCCCTCCACGGCATAGTTGCATTTCATGACATACTGCATGATGAATTCCTGAAGAAGTGCTTTCGCTTTCTCCTGGTTCCCTTCTCCAGAGAGGGTGTCGGCATGATTCGTGGTGCAGTATTGCTGAACATCGGCCAGGATATCCTCATAAGTCATGCCTTCTGCTTTGGCAGAATTGAAAAAGATCTCATTCAGTGAAGTCATGATCGGTTTCCACCTCCTCTGTATCTTCCAATGAGGATTCCTCCCCGTCCGTGTCATCTGGCAGAATCATCTCTTCCGATGGCTGCAGGCGCTCTTTTACCAGTTTTAAGGACTGGAGATAGTGTTTATTGCAGTACCCCAGGGCGTGAAACATCTCACCGGAGGTACCGCAGCGCTCTATTTCTTTGGCGTAAGGGAGCAGGCCGTCAAGGCCACCTATTAAATGTCCCATTTCATCAATGGCATGGAACGGCCGGGCCATGCCGGCAAACGTTAAATGATCCTCGAAATGAAATTTGGCATCTGTGAGCAGCGGCTGGTGTGCTTTTAAGTAATTCACCCCGCGCAGATCCGGTGTGAGAATCCGGATTGCCAGATCGGAAGCCTCAATCGCTGTGGGTGTAAAAAAGTTGATGACATGGGAGCTGCAGTCCAAAATGATAAAGTCCACCAGCTTTGCGGCCTCCAGGATCAGCTGTCGGATCTTCTCATACTTCAGCTCCGGATAGGAAAAGGGAGTTTCGCCTGCCGAATACCCCATCATGCCAATGAAAGGGTAATCCTTCAGAACACATACCCGCTCCGCAACCAGGGCCGTGTTAATCTCCAAAGCAGACAGGACATTGCCGATGGAATCCGAGGCATCAAACAGGCGGTCGGGCATCCAGACCGGCAGCATGGGAGTGGAGGAGTCGGCATTGATAATAATGGCCTTCTCTTTTCCGGCCGTGAGGACTTTTGCCAGGTTACAGCAGAACATTGATTTTCCGGAACCGGGATTTCCCCAGACAGTAATAATTTGTGACATGGCATTACCTCCTGTTCTGCTCCGGCTCAGTCTCCGGTGTCGTTTCGTCTGACGCAGCAGAGCTTTCTTCTGTCGTTTCGCCGGTCGTTTCCTCCGGGGTATTCAGCTCTGCATCCGCATCTTCATTTTCATACAGCTGTGTCAGGATTTCAGCCTGCTGGTTGAGCAGATCCTTGGCAAGAGCTTCGTTTCCCCTGCTGATAAGCGCCACATGCAGCATTCCTTCATTTTCATACTGGGTGAGCAGCATGGCCTGTTCAGGTGTAGCCTGAACTGTGAGTGTAGCCGTCTGGAGTCTTTCTTCGTCCTCCTCCGGCTGCTTGGTGTAGTCGATGTCCAGTCCCTTTGAATCGGAGACGGATAAGACCTTCACAAACTTCAGCTCCGGAATGTCCTGCACTACATTTAAGGTCCCGCTCAGATCGTTATAATGGTACAGGCGGATAATATCTCCAGACTGCAGCTTATCGGACAGCCCGGCAGCCAGGGATTGAACGGTGATGGAGATCGCGACCATCCCATCGGGGATTGCGTTTAAGGTAAGGTCAGATGATAAGGGGGTGCTGCTGACCTTTCCGGAGAGTATATAGTCTCCCGGATAGAGACTGGAAGTTGCATAGGTTCCAATCACATCTTCCAGTTTGGTTGCCACGTTATCCGGCAGGTTAAAGCCGCCAACTTCCGCCAGTTCCACGTCTTTGGCTGTAATGGGATCGCCGCGATCCAAAGCGGTTGTGATGCGTATAATCTCCACTTTGCTGTTGGTTTTCCGTGTGACGGTCGGAATGGCAATGAAGGCGATAATGGCTGCCAGCAGAATACTTAAAATTCCGTACAGGAATCGGCTGTTTACTTTCATGTCAAGGTTCTCCTTTTAAAGTTGTTCTATTGTGAAGCCGGTTAAAACCGGCATTGAAGGGATACCGCTATTATGCTTCCCAGAAAAAGAAAGGGAGCAAACGGAAGAGTGTTCCATTTTCGGTAATAAAAAAAGCGCTCCAGGGCCTGAAAGGCCAATGCGCTTAATGATGCGGCAGCTAAAATAAATAGCACCCCATAGGGGCCGTACAAGATTCCTAGTAGTGCGGCCAGCTTGATATCGCCGCCGCCGATTCCATTATTTGAAACCATGGCAGCGATGAGGAGCAGAAGCACCTTGAGCATCAGCTCCCGCGAGAAATTGTCCGCGCGGAGCGAGGGCAGCGAGAGGTTGATCTTGCGCGGCTCGCAGTAATCCAGAAGCTTGTCCGCCAGCTCCGGGAGCTTTCCGCCCTGGCGGCGGAACGGGAGCTGGTATATCTGGAAGCGATCATGATGCGGCATCTTCCCGCCCGGACCGTGCTGAAGGAAGCGGCCGGACGGCTGGGGACCATCCGCAGCGCCCGGTTTGATTTTTCCCAGCTTTCCTCCAAATATGCCGCCCTGCGGGCGGGTGGACTGCCGAACATCTTCAACCCCGCGATGGCGACCGGCGGCCTAATGGACCTCGGCATCTACTGCGTCTATCCCGCCCTCGACCTGTTCGGCCGGCCGGAACGGATCGACGGGACGGCGGTATTCCTCGAAAGCGGCGCAGACGCCGCGGGGAGCTGCCAGCTTCGGTATCCCGATAAGGTGGTAACGCTCACCTATTCCAAAACCGCCCAAAGCCGGATCGGCTCCGAAATTCTGGGCGACGAGGGGACGCTTGTGATCGATTCGATCTCCCAGCTGACGGGGATGCGGCTCATCCGGCCGGACGGGACGGAGGAACGGCTGATCGGCGAGCGTTCCAAGGCGGAGCTGATGAGCGGCGAGGCCGCGGCTTTCCGCCGGTTTATCGAAACCCATGCCGCGGTCGCCGGTGCGGAATCCGCCGCGCGGTCCGATTATGCGGACGCTGCTGCCCTTTCTCTGGCGGTGTGCGAAACGATGGAGGCGATCCGGCAAAACGCCGGCATCCGTTTCGCCGACGACGCCCCGGAGGTTTCCGGCCGATAAAAAGAAGGGGGCTTGGGATAACGGACATTCCCCCCGAACAGCGGAAAGCGGCCCTCTGATTTTCTCAGAGGGCCGCTTTCCATTTTACAGAGTCAAAAAATTACCGTTCGGGTTTTCACAGGCCGTGCAGATTG
>ERZ773148.3449-NODE-3449-length-10844-cov-4.783390_pt1 | contig 10844 bp, 13 predicted proteins | sample MGYA00580846_ERZ773148 | MGnify/ENA primary metagenome ERZ773148 (study PRJEB29015, sample SAMEA2737879) | human gut metagenome | biome: human gut; feature: human-associated habitat; material: faeces | place: China | collected 2012 ...
GTGCCGCGTCTACGTCAGCGGCGACAACCTCTTCACCATTACCCCCTACCGCGGTTACAACCCTGAGGTGTCGTATAAAAGCAGCAACATGATGCCGGGCTTCGACTGGGGATGCTACCCCCTCTCGCGCATCTATTCGGTCGGTTTAAACTTAACTTTCTAAATCTTGTACGAATATGAAGATCAAACATATGTTCATCCTGCTCGCCGCCTCGGTCTCGACGGCGTCCTGCGGATTCCTCGACGAATACGACCCCAACGCCACGACGGTCGGCAACTTCTACAAGTCCGAAGCCGACATCGTCACCTCGCTCAACGGCGTCTATGCGTCGCTCACGCAGAGCTACTACTACACGAACAACCACTACTTCACCGACGTCCGCTCGCATGACACGGCCGTGACGGACAGCGGCGCCAACAGCGGCATTCCCTACCAATTCTACAACTATACGCTTACCGAGGAGAACTCCTACGTATACAACCGCTACACGCAGCTCTTCAAGACCATTTCGCGGGCCAACACGCTGCTCGCGCATCTGGACGACGTGAGCTATTCCAACGGCGACGCGCGCAACACCTACGAAGCCGAAATCCGCTTCCTGCGCGCGCTGACCTATTTCCATCTGGTGCGCAGTACCGGATTAATACCGGCATCCGATTTGGAAAATTCTTCTTCCCACCAGTTCTGTAAATGGCGGTCGTTCTTTATCCAATCGGAAAGTTCTTTTATTTCAGCATCCGTTATATTTCCATCGAAATACTTTTCAATCAGTTCTTTATAATATATCTTATCCATCTTCTTTCCTGCTTATTTACAAGTATACATTTTCATCCTATCTACTATCCAAAAACGTGTATTACAATTACATTTCATTAACAAAAAAGGCGATCAGAAGCGCAATTACCTTATCGTAATGCTTCATCAACTGCTCACGCATAAATTTCACCGCCAAAGATAATTGTGTGGCGACTGTACTTTCAGAAATACCCATCATTTCAGCGATTTCCTTATTCGTATAGTTCTGACGCTTACTTAAGATAAAGATTTTCTTTCGCTGTGCCGGCAATTCTTCTGCTAATGAGTCGATATAGTCGTTCAAGAAATGAAGATCAATATTCTCTTCTGTTTGCGAATCACGATCCACACTGCTTTTCAGCAGATATTCATTGTAAACATATTCAACGGTCTGACGCTGGTACATGTTCATCAGTAAATTTTTGGCTATCGTACAAAGAAAAGAAATAAATGAAGCGTTGGTATCGACTTTCTCACGTACTTCCCATATACGGATAAAAGTGGATTGCACCACTTCTTCAGCCATATATTGATTGCCGGAAGAAAGCCGCATAATGAAATTGTACAGTTTACCGCTGTACATATTATACAATCTTTCAAATGCTTGAAAAGAACCGTCTTTTAAATCGATTAATAAATGTTTTTCATCTGTAAAATTCACCATAGCTTAGAATTTTGCAACAAAGGTATGCAACCATAGACCATTAACAGGTGACAATATTATTAATATTTTCTCAATTATCCGATTTTTATGAGGAAAAAGATACTAATATCAGGATAGTGACGCCATCCGTTCAAGATAGTGACGCTATCTAATCAGGATAGTGACGCTATCTTGAACGGATACCGTCACTATGTTCAGTAAGGTAGTTCGCATTAATAAGTCAAGCGGATACCAGCCTGTATATTGAAATTAAACGGATTCTCTTTACGTATGGTCTGTATATCCGAACCGTCATCAAAATAATAAGCAACACCGGGTTCTACATAGATACCCAGACGTTTCGTTGCGTTCACCTGTGCACCTACCGCACCGGATACCGAGAATTGCAAAGGTTTCACCGTTTCTTTCTCGGAACCGAGCTTTCCATAAACACATTTCTCCACCATACCTCCACCGGAAACGTAGAGAGTGATGAGTTTTTTATCAAGGAAATTCCAGTTAGCACGCAGCGGAATACCGACATAATGAAGTTTTTGTTCTATCTGCTGATCTTCACCCGCCAGTTTCGCATCCGAAGAAAGCAATGTGTAAGTCAATCCCGTTTCGAGAGAGAATCCTTTGGCCAGTCCTTTACGGACAGACAATCCGAAAGAAATAGGTTGATGGTGCTTAATGTCGACCACTTGTTTTGCCTGACGCAGATAAGGCACTCCATCTTCAAAAACCAATGTCTGATCGTTAGGTATCTCCATCAGACCGTTGGAAACAGAAAGCATACTCACACGAGACATATAAGCATGAGAGCCGGCACCGACTTCTGTGGATGCTCCGCCCGAATTTCCGACCGAGAGTCCCATGGACCATGTTCCTTTTTGAGGTGCTCTTTTTTCTGCCGGAATATGCAGCTTGTCTCTGCCGGAAGGGCGACGCGGCCTGTTGTTCGGCCGTTCGGTGTCCTGTGACTGTGTAGCCTGACCCACATTTTCACTGTCAACCTGCCTTGCTTCATTTTTCGTCTGTTCCGTCTCACCTTTGAGCATCTGGTCTTCCTCAATCACAGGATTATTTTCATTCCCTGTTACAGGTTCGTTGTTATTTTCTATTGCAGATTGGCCTGCATTTGTTTTCTGTTCTGTAAGATTCTTATCAATTTTCGCCAAACGGTCTTCACGAGCCACTGGTCGCAAGACGGGTTCTACGGAAGTGCCCTGCACATCCGGTTGTTGCACACCCGGCAACGCATCGGGTGTAGATGCCAATGCCGGAGTCTTTATATGACGTATTTCATCCGCGGCCGGTGTCCCCAGAAAATATAGACTTACCGACGAAACGACGGCTAACAATATAACAGCTGCAGCAGCCATCATCCATTTTCGATAAGGATATATTTTCTTCTCCACAGGAGGCATAAGTTCTTTTTCCAGTTGTTCCCAACCGGAAGCAGGCACCGGCTCGGAATAATCCGCGAGCTTCTCCTTCAACTTATTCATCCACAATTCTTTCTCTTCCATCTCTATCTATCCATTATGCATTATCCATTCTTTTACTCTTTTTGCCAATACACTCTTCGCACGAAATAGTTGCGAAGCCGAAGATTTTTCATTAATACCTAATTCCTGTGCGATTTCTTTATGCGATTTGTCTTCGAATGTATAAAGGTTAAACACTGTACGATATCCGGCAGGTAGTTCTTCTATAAACTGCATCAACACTTTCTGTGGAATAGCTTCTACATCAGAAGCATCCGGTTCTTCATATTCTTCAGGCAACTCTTCTAATGGTGCCGACTGATTGATTACATCATTTTTCCGGAGATATTGCAAAGCTGTGTTGACCATCACCCTTTCCATCCAAGCCCGCAGGGAGCCTTCACCCCTCCAGGTGAACTTGTCGAAGGAATCGAATATCTTTAAAAAACCGTCGTGAAGCAGATCCTGGGCTGTATCACGGTCGCCGGTATAGCGAAGACAGATGCCAAGCATACGTCCCGCATACTGCTCATACAGTTCTTTGCGAGCTTGGTTATTGCCTAGCCTGCATTGTTCCGACAACTCTAATTCTTCCATTCTCTTATACACGTGTTTAACTTATAAATGCAGCAAAGATAGAAATACTGCATAGAGAGAACAACTCTTTTATCACTTTTGTTTCTTTAACAGATTCAAATGCAATATTTTCTATCCCATTGCATTTTCACAATACAAAGGAACCATTTTATATAATCTAAAACTTAAATAAGTATATGAAGAAATTTAAATTCATTGCCTTTATCTTTGCTATTATGACTACAATGCCGATTCTCCAGTCATGTTTGGACGACGATGACAACCCGTCCGATCTTCTGGTTGTCAGTACCATCAATATGATTAGCCAGGATAGCAAGGAATTTTATTTCACTTTGGATGACGGGAAAAAGATGTATCCCAGCAATGCGCAAGGATGGAGTAATAAAGATTGGGTGGAAGGACAACGAGCTTTTGTGATATTCAACGAGCTGGAAGAGCCTGTGAATGGATACGACCTTAATATTCAGGTGAAAGGTATCAATCCAATCTTAACCAAAGACATCGTCACAATGGGTGAAGATGACAACGACGAAGAGAAAATCGGAGATGATAAGATCAACACGACTTATATGTGGATCAATAAGGATAATAAATATCTAACGATTGAATTCCAATATTATGGAACGCATAGTGAAGATAAAAAACATTTCCTGAATCTAGTGATTAATGACAAAGAAGAAACCGCTCCCACTGCTGACGAAGACAGTGCGGAGGACGAATATATCAATCTGGAATTCCGTCATAACAGTGAAGGTGATTATCCTCAAAGCCTGGGCGAAGGATATGTATCTTTCAAACTGGATAAGATCAAAGACCGGATGGAAGGGAAAAAAGGATTAAGGATCCGTGTCAACACTTTATATGGCGGACCGAAAACTTATGAAGTAAAGTTTCCCTAAGATTATAAATCTAATGTAAACGTGCAAAACACACTCTTTTTTAATATAATATATTAATTACGCAAAAGAGGGCGGTAGTTGTGAAACTGCCGCCCTTTTATCTTCTCCTTTATATAAAGAAGTTATCCTTATAAAGGAATTATTTCTTTTCTTCCTTATCTCCCAGATAATTCCAAACTACCGCACTCAACGCAGCTCCTACAAATGGAGCAATGATGAACAGCCACAACTGCGACAGTGCTTCTCCTCCCTGGAATAATGCCGGAGCAATACTACGTGCCGGGTTTACAGAAGTCCCTGTGATAGGAATACATACAATATGTACCAATACAAGAGTCAAACCGATGGCAAGTCCTGCCAGATTGCCTGCTCCCTTCTTCGAGTCAGTAGAGCCGAGCACCACTAATACAAAAATGAAAGTAAATACTGCTTCCGCAATGAATGCCTGCAACATTTCTCCATCGCCAAAACCATTGGAACCTGTAGCCGTAGGTCCGTCATGAGCACCGGTGGAAACTAAGGCAAAAAGAATAGCCGAGCCGATAATAGCTCCGATTACCTGGAAAATCATATACATACCTGCATCTTTTCCATTCATACGCCCAGTTAAGAACACTCCTAATGTAATAGCAGGATTAATGTGACATCCTGAAATACCTCCGATAGCATACGCCATCGCTACTACTGAAAGACCAAATGCTAAAGCTACGCCGACTGTTCCCACGCCAGCACCTACCGTACCGGTTACACTACCGGCAAAAACGGCACTTCCGCATCCCATAAGAACGAGCACCATCGTTCCAATCATTTCTGCAATGTACTTTTTCATAACTATAAATAATGGTTGATGCATCAAATATAGAGAATTAACCCAAGAAAACAAAGCCTACGTGCCTAAATTATTATTGCCTTCGCAACATTTTTGAATAAAAGACAAGCAAATAAAATGAAAAAAGGACTTTTGCACGCCATATTAGCCTCTACCTTATGGGCTACCGTAAACTCTTTTATCAAGCAAGAATTGAGCTATGACTTCACTCCAATGAATTTCTCCGGAATCCACTTTGCCACTGTTGAAATTATTCTTTTCGCTTATACCCGATACAAGGGTATATGACAGGAATCATCTCAACCTCTATTATTATAGCAAACACTGTATGGACTGCAAAGTAAGCATTTCTTTTGGGACTGCAGCTTTTATTTCCTCTTTCAGAACACATAGCAGGCTATGACGAATAAAATCTCTATTTGTCGCCAACACCACTTGCCGCGTCGGTCGGGGGATAGCAAACGGACGTACTAATTGTCGCTGTTCTTCCGTCAATTGAGCCACTGCCAGTTCGGGAATAAAAGTGATTCCTTTTCCGCTTTCTACCATTCTCATAAAGGTTTCCATGCTTCCCAAACGATAAGCCATCTGACTAACCTTCACCGCTTCCATCTGACAGAAACGGACAAGTTGGTCACGAAAGCAATGTCCTTCGTCCAAAAGCCAAAGATGTTCACCGGTTATATCGGAAGTGCGGATTATGTCATGTTTGAACGAGGGTTCTTTCCGTGATACATAAGCATAGAATTGCTCATAGAAGAGAGTTTCTTCCGTCAAGAATGTGTCTTCTAATTTACTGGCAATAATCCCTGCATCCAAATCACCGGCATGCAGAGCTTGCTGAATATCCTGGGTTTTCATTTCCGTGACACGAATATCCAGTTCGGGATATTTCTCCATCAGTTGAGGGAAAAAGCGGGGTAGCAAATAAGGAGCGATAGTGGGTAATACTCCCAAACGGAACACGCCTGATAATGATTGCTTATCTTCACTGATGATTTCTTTTACTTGAGCTGCCTGCGCCAGAATCACACGAGCCTGGTCTATCACTTTCTGCCCGATGGGTGTCGGACAAACGGGTTGCACTGTCCTATCGAATAACTTTACTCCCAATTCATCTTCCAGCTTCTGAATCATGGCACTCAAAGTAGGTTGCGTCACACGGCAATATTCGGCTGCCCGTGCGAAATGCCTGAACTGGTCTACGGCTAATATATATTCTAATTGTTGTATCGTCATCTATCAAATCATGTTAAGTTATAGATTTCATCTATGCAAAGATAGAAATTTTCAGTTTGACAACAAGCATTTTCCGCCTTATCTTTGCAGTACAGAAAAAAAAGAAAACAAGTATAAATCATTAAAAATAAAAAGAATATGAAAACTTTAGAATTTATCAAACTGAATGAATCGGGAGCAAACAACGTAGTAGCATCTTTGCAACAACTATTAGCAGACTTCCAAGTGTATTACACCAATCTCCGCGGTTTCCACTGGAATATCAAAGGACATGATTTCTTTGTTCTCCACAGCCAATTCGAAAAGATGTATGATGACACAGCCGAAAAGGTAGACGAAATTGCAGAACGTATCTTGATGTTGGGCGGTACTCCTGCCAATGAATTCAGCGATTATTTGAAAGTAGCAAATATCAGTGAAGTAGATAAGGTGAGCAACGGCGAACAGGCACTGAACAATATCCTTCAGAGTATCAGTTATCTGATTGGTGAAGAACGTAAAATCTTGTCTATCGCTTCTCAAGCCGGAGATGAAGTAACCGTTTCGATGATGAGCGATTATCTGAAAGAACAGGAAAAACTAGTTTGGATGTTGACGGCTTATAATAGCAAATAATTAAGATAAAAGGTTTAGGTTTTTAAGTGAGAAAGAGAGGATATTTCCGTAAAAGGAATATTCTCTCTTTATTATTTCCAGTGTACTAGTACTATCTAAATACGTTCATTCGCTGATATTATTAAAAAAATTAGTTTTGTTCTTTATTTATCAAGATTTATAAAAGTAAGCAACAACTTTCAAAAGATGAAACTTATTCTACTGAAATAAAATGTCTTACCCTGAATTTTGTTGACTCTAATAAGTCTCAACTAAAACTAGGGTAAGACAATTAGAGGCCCCTGAAACGTTGATGAATAAAGGATTTCAATCAAGGTGTGAGAGTGTGAGTGTAAAACGTCGTCAACATTTGTTTGGCTAAAATACGACACTTCGCACGATTAACCTTGCCGTTTTCTGTTTGCGGAATACAATCTGTCGTCCATATGTACTTGGGACGATAATAAGGTTCCAATATTTCCTGTAGTTTGTTTCCGATTTCTTTAGTGTCCGGCTGACCTTCCAATAATTCTGGCTGACCTTCCAATAGTAAGGTTACAGCCTGCCCTAAACGCTGGTCCGGAACTGAAGTAATAACAAATGGCACAGGAATAAAAGAACGAAGCAATTTCTCCATTTCCTCCGCCTGAATCTTAATTCCTCCACTATTTATCACATTGTCTTTCCGACCCAAAATCATAAAACTTCCATCGGGATAGATGCGTGCAATGTCATTGGTTTGCAATATTTCATCACATACCAAAGGGGCATCAATAATTAACGTATTCTCTACAGATAAAGACAGTTTTACTGAAGAAAACGGATAATAATGTTCCGAAGCCAATGTTCCGTTCAGCCGACGAAGAGCAATATGAGATAAAGTTTCAGTCATGCCATAGGTAGAATAGACGGCAGTCGGAAGATGTTTGATCTCCGCCTCTAAAGCCTCATCAATAGCTCCACCACCTATAATCAAAATATCCGTCTGTTTCAATCGTTCTTTCTCTTCGGGAACTTGCAACGTATTATAAACTTGCAGGGGAACCATTGCCACAAATCTCAAAGGCTCTTTTATATCCGCTAAAGGATGACCGGAAGCAGGACGTACAATCAAATTCAAGCCTGCAACCAACGAACGCACGACCACCATCATTGCACCAATATAACGAAGATTCATACAAAGTAATGCCGTCTCTCCTTTCTTCAAATCCAGAAACTCACAAGTCAGACGCGCACTTTGCATCATCTGGTCTTTACGTACAATCAACTCTTTAGGTGTACCCGTAGAGCCTGATGTATGAACAATGATGACAGGAGAATCGTTAAACCATTCGTTCAGGAAAAGATATAAATCCCAACTAGCAGGAGAATGAGCCTCCGCTCCTCCTGCTATTAATCGGCTTATATCCTCAAAAGTATATTCTTTTCCTTCCAGTAACAAGCGTTGTTGTTTTCGATCGAATATCATCGGAATATCCTTTAAATACTATCATTTACAAAACCATAAACAATCTTTTCTTATTTCAAGAGGCACTTCCACGTTGTCTGTAAAGAGCGCCCCTGTTCCCAGTCCCTGTGGCAACGGATTGCTGAATGTTGCACACCACTGGGCAATGGCGTTTAGCCCAATGTTTGATTCCAGAGCGGAAGTTATCCACCAGCCGATCTGTTGTTTTTCAGCTTCGGTAATCCATTCGTCTCCTCCGCATATTCCTCCATGAAGAGAAGGTTTAATAACGATATATTGCGGACGAATTGTTGAAAGCAGCTCCTGTTTCCTTTCCAGCGTATTGCATCCTATCAGTTCTTCATCCAAAGCAATCGCTAATGGAGATTCGGCAGCAAGCCGAGCCATTTCCTCCCATTGTCCGGCACAGATTGGCTGTTCGATAGAATGTAAATCAAACTCGGACAGACGTTTCAGTTTTTCCATTGCGTCCACGGGTGAGAAAGCACCATTTGCATCTACACGCAACTCTATTTCTTTAGAAGAGAAATGCGTACGAATATGGCGCAACAATGTCAGTTCTTCTTCGAAATTGATGGCACCTATCTTTAACTTGATACAACGAAATCCGGCTTCCATCTTTTTCTCAATCTGGGATAACATGTTCTGAAAATCTCCCATCCAAATAAGGCCGTTAATCGGAATACCAACTTCTCCACGTGAGAAAGCCGTATCACATAAAGCCCAGTTTCCTGCAAAGAAATGCCGGATGGCCGTTTCCAGACCAAATAAAATTGAAGGATAGTCACACAAGCCATCCATATCCAATCTGCCTTGTTCCCTCTCTACTTTCCGGCAGACTTTCACTAATATATCTTCGTAATCAGGAAGATCGTCACAACTTAAAGCGGGCAAAGGTGCACACTCCCCTATTCCCACTCTGCCAGGGAAGTCAGGAGAGGTAAAATGAAGATACCAAACTTTACGCGTAGTATATGTTCCTCTGGAAGTCCCGGCAGGTTGCTTGAAATGGAGCAATCGGGGAATAATTTCTATTTTACAATTCATCGTGAATAATTTTTCAATTCACCACAGAATAACACAGAGCCTCACGAAGTTTTAATAAGTTATATCTCTTGCAGTTCTCCTACCATTCTCTCCTCCACAGTCTTGCTTTGCAGAAAATCGGGCTTAAACGCAGGAAAAGCAAACTCTGTGGTACTCTGTGGCAAAGCCGATTTTAAGGGAATTTCGGATATTGTTTGAAGTTCGGTTTACGTTTCTCCAGAAACGCATTCTTGCCTTCCTGTGCTTCATCAGTCAGGTAATAGAGCAACGTTGCGTCACCTGCCAATTCCTGAATACCTGCCTGACCATCCAGTTCGGCATTCAATCCTGCTTTAATCATGCGCAAAGCCAACGGACTAAGCAACATCATTTCTTCTGCCCACTGCACATATTCGTCCTCCAACTGCTCCAAAGGAACTACTTTATTCACTAATCCCATGTCCAATGCTTCTTGTGCATTATACTTCCGACAGAGGAACCAGATTTCGCGTGCTTTCTTCTGACCTACCACACGTGCCAGATAAGACGCACCGAATCCGGCATCAAAGCTACCTACACGAGGACCCGTCTGACCGAAAATAGCATTTTCCGACGCAATGGACAAATCACATACCACATGAAGCACATGTCCGCCACCAATAGCAAAACCGTTCACGGCAGCAATCACCGGTTTCGGGATGCTGCGAATCTGCTTTTGCACATCCAATACGCTTAGACGAGGCACACCGTCTTTTCCGATATATCCGCCACGTCCTTTCACATTCTGGTCGCCACCCGAACAAAACGCCTTATCACCGGCTCCGGTAATCACAATCACATCAATATCCGCTTCTTCACGGCAGATGCGCAATGCGTCACTCATTTCAGCAGTAGTTGTCGGAGTAAACGCATTCCGATAACGCTCACGGTTGATCGTGATACGGGCAATTCCATTATAATAATCAAAAAGAATATCGTCGTATTCTCTAATGGTTGTCCACTCTCTTTGTGTTGACATAATCTATTTTTGTTTTAATTGATGATAATAATTCTTCAACATGCGCGCGTCCTTGTTTTTGTTGGTAAACACCTCCAAGAGCACAGGCTGCTCCATAGCTTCCGGTTGAGTGAAAGTTTTCATCGCTTCAGCCAGTTCTTCGTCATTTTGCGCTTGCAGATAGAGAAACCCACGCTCTTCTGCCCAACCTTTGGCCGATGTTTTATGAACTGCCGCAATAAATTTATGTGAGGTACCCGACATAT
>ERZ773148.3450-NODE-3450-length-10836-cov-7.111400_pt1 | contig 10836 bp, 7 predicted proteins | sample MGYA00580846_ERZ773148 | MGnify/ENA primary metagenome ERZ773148 (study PRJEB29015, sample SAMEA2737879) | human gut metagenome | biome: human gut; feature: human-associated habitat; material: faeces | place: China | collected 2012 ...
AGAAGCAAAAGCAGGTCGAACTGGATAAGTAGTACAGAAAGAGTTAAAACTCAGAAACTATTAGCTAAGCATTATCCAAACAATCGAGCAAACGAATTTCTCGATTGGTTTACTTATAGCGATAACACTATTGACGGACAAAGTCGCAAGAAAGCATACATGCTTTTTGAAAGTGGATTACTCGACAAATTGCAACCAGGAACTCTAAAATCCCTTCAACAAATTCATGGTTATATCTTTGGCAGGACGCTTACGAATGATCTTAGGGTTCTCTTTTATTCTGACAGTCACTAACCTGCAATCTATCAGAATTTAAGGGAGAGCCCGTGAATAGCCATGAACTGATAACAGTTGTTCCAAAGTTGTATCAGTAAATGTTCTCCATATTTTCAAGTCTTCTGCTTTATAATCATCAAAAAGCTGCTTTACGAACTCAATTTCAAATACCAGCCTCAAATCATTCTTGTCCTCGTCGCGTTGTCCCTCTTTTCTGGCACCAATTCTGGCAATCTTAATGATATAGAGGTCGCGAATGCCCTTTCCCTTTAAGTAAGGTATGAAATAGTACAACTTATTAAGAGATACAGTTGATGGAAACTTCTTACCAGTATAATAAACCTTGGCCGAGTGGTTGATGTATTGCTCAAAGTTGTCCTTTTTCACGAGACTGATTAAACAATTTCGGGACATATCAAGGTGATTTCCATAAGCTGAATAGTCGAACGATTCCTTGACATTATCGACAATCGGATTGTCAGCATACTGATCGAAGAGTTCGTACAAGTTGAGTTGCTTAACATGTACTTGCTTATTTTGACTCGTTGGCAAGGAAAGTGTATCCGCCTTTCGGTTTTTGTCAAAATCATAATAGGCAAACTCTCCTCCACCATGCCAATCCACGGAAGCCGAGATTCCGCCCTGCTCACCATCAATAACGTCATTCAGTCGTCTAACAACCAGATTTGTCATCTGATCACCAATTTCGATACCGATATATCTGCGCCCCATCTTATGGGAAACAGCTAATGTCGTACCCGACCCAGCAAAGCAATCCAAAACAAGATCACCCTTGTTGCTGGCAATTTCAAGGATTTGCTTTAGAAGCTCTTCTGGTTTAGGCGTATCGAATACCTGTTTGACTTCTGGGAAGAGTGCTAACAAATGCTTCTTTGCCGAATCTGTTGTTCCATAGTTATCTCCAACCCAAAGAGTTTCTGGGGTCAATCCTATCTTGGCATCTTTCAAAAATTTCTTTACTCGTGGGGTATGGTCACCATTAGCACCGAACCAAATATTTTTTTCTTCAATTTCACGAAGCATTCGCTCCTTGTTATAACTCCAACAACGGCCTTTTGGAGGATTAAACTTTTTTCCAGAAGGCGAGACAATTGTATAGAATTGACTGGGTACAGCATGGCCTGCTTGCACGCTTGCTGTAATTGATTGCCATGGTCCCCTTGGGTCGTTATCTGGGTTCTTGTATTTACTATCAATGAAATCTTTTCCTACTGGCAACAGATTTCGCGAATTTTGAAACGCCTTTAAATTGCGGGTATAGACAAGAACATATTCATGATTACAAGAGAACACAGCCCTATTTTCCCTTGTCTTTCTATGTTGCCATACGATAGTTCCTGCAAAGTTTTCGCGTCCAAAAATTTTGTCAGCTTCAACTTTCAAATATGCCATTTCACTATCATCAATTGATATCCAAATGCTACCGTCTTTGGTAAGCAACAGTTTCAACCTTGACAAGACATTCCGCATGTCTCTCAACCAGGTTGAAGTGGAAATATTGTCGTTATAATAATGATAAGAATCGCCATTATTGTAAGGCGGGTCAATGTAAATGCATTTCACTTTACCACCATACAAAGTTGCTATCTCCGGCAGAATGTCTTTGTTGTCACCCTTGATAAGGATGTTTGGACTATTCTTTCCGCCATTTGAGTATTGCTCGTTGTATATGAATTTGATGTTGTCGTTAATATTCATTTTAAAAATATCAATGTTGGTTTGTACACACAATCAGCACTTCAGCTTCATCTGAGGCATCCAAGAAATGCTCTGTTGAATTTAGTTTGTTGTGTTTGAAAGCTCCTGCTGAAACCAGTTCAACACATGCAAAGTAATCTTTAGCCCAATTCTGTAGCTGTTCCATAGTAACTACACGAGGATGAGTCTTTTTTGTCGTATCGTAAGGAGAATATGATAGAAGCAAGTTCCTTCCTGATTTAGCGACCACATCAAACATTGCCTTAAATGCACCAGGAGCTTGACTCTTGATGCAAAAAGGTGATTGATACCTATCTTTCCGATAGACTCCATTGCTCACATGACAGTCTCCATGAATATTTATTGTGGATAACTGGGGGGAATCTCTCAACGTAATTGTTTCTAGGACATGGTAAAACCTACTGTAATGGTCTCTTGTGTAAGGCGGATCGGCATAGACTGTCTTGACAGAAGATGGAAGATTCCTTAAGCAGTCCATGTAGTCACCCTGAAAGCAAGTGAAAGAATTATCTGATCTCTCTAAATTAAAATAACGCAAAAGCCAATCCTTATAAAGGTCGACAACGTTGATGGTCTTATCTTTTACAGCCTTATTATAAACTGTGATCTTAATGTTACCTTTAGGATCACGAGCTTTAATGGGCTGAGCGAAATGTTTTCCAACCGTATCTGCCATATCACTGGCAGTACTTAAGAGGGCTGCCAAATATAGGTCTCGATTCTCCGGTGCAACGTTCTTTCCTATGTTCTCCAAGATGATGTCAATATAAGCGGCTTGACGATATGAAAAGTAGATACCGCCATAATAACGACTAATTAAGGATTTCTTATTCATTAAATTCTGTTGACGTAACCGATTTGTTACTTCCTGAAGATTCTGGTTAAGAAAAGAAGCCCTATGCTCTAAATTATATACCTCTACAGAACCATTTTCTAATATTTCGGTCAAGACCACAAGTTTTTTACTATTAATAGCGTCCTCCTCAAGATTTATCAAAGGCAGAAAACATTCTATAAGTTCGCTTTCTTCACTTATGATATTAATGAACGCTTCAATCTCACCTTCTGTGACCTTGAAGTGATGCATCAAAGCATTACAAATGACGGTCGAATAGTGCTGAATATCGCATGAAGTGACGGAAAACTTCTCAGAAAGTTTATAGGACACACAGCCAGAGCCTGCAAACAAATCACAGACTCCCTCTCCCTCCTTGGTCAATTGAAGCACATGATGCTCAATAAAATCAAGAAGGCGCAGTTTGCTACCTAAATAGTTAAGTGTTCTAAAGTTGTAACTCATTCTTCAGATGATTAATTCCGGATAGATTGCGTGGATAGCTTCCACATCTCTAATCACGCGTTTTAATTGGTCCTTTCGACCTTTCGGGGCCTCCATGTAAAGATACTTCTTTATTATCCCATAAGCTGGATAATCTGGCATTAGCACCTGATAAAGGAACTCGGAGTTGTCCAACTTTATAAACAGTCCGATGGGCCGATCTTCTTTACTGGGATATGCCCCCATCGTTTCTTTACATTTTATCTCAAAACGGAAATTGTTGCTCTTCACGGTAACAGCTTGCCGTTCTTCCACATCACCCAATGTCCCGTCTTTCGATATATTCATGAGTTCTATCTTATAAGAATTGTCATTTCTCGTAGCTCCAAAGAAATCTTGGAAAATCTTTAAAGGAAAATTGACTTGCTTCCAACGAGGTCCTCCACCTATTTCCGCTATCAACACCTGCTCACCTATATTTCTTAGTTCCTCTGATGACTTGTTCCCTTTTTGACCTTCTTTCTTTGTTTTAACTTTAACTTGGCGTTGCTTACGTCTTGGAGAGAATCCTTCGGGAAGCCGCTGGATTCCGGCCTTTCCAAATGCCATTTTCTTCGGTGTCGTCGTAATCTCAACATCATCACTTCTATCATACCTTTTTGATCGTTGAGCCTCTAAAGTGATAATATTATCCTCATAGAGTTTGTCGATTAATTCTTGTGTCAAAGGATAAAGATTAACCTCTGTTCCATCCAAGATACCACCCCAGTAGTTGTAAAATTTCTCTAGAACAGGATTGCTCTTTATGTCTTTAATCATCAGCGAGCACTCTACATTCTGAACTAACCCGGGAACGGTTAAGTTGTTAGAGCCTACAATAAGACTAAAGATGTCTTCATTCTCAAACAAATAAACTTTGGGATGAAAAATATTAAAGTCTTTTGTATGATATATTTTCGCATCTACATTCCACGAAAGAACTTCTTCCAAAGCTTCCTTAGAGGTTCCCTTTTGGTCAATTCCCAAAATCACTTTAATTTGGCAACCTCTTTCCTTTGCTTTCTGTATCTCTTCTGATAATGCGGAAACACCACCTTGGCTGGCAAATGCAACAAGGCAGGTAAAGGAACTATATCTTTTAGATTTAAACAAATCCAAAAGTTCCTTTCCTACTGATGAGTTTTCTTTGAGATTATATCCCTGACCAATAATAATGGTATCCATATATTCATGTTTAAACGTGGACTTTATTTCTGATTTCCATCGACACCACAAAAATACAAAATAATCTTGAGATTAATGACAATATCGACAAGATAGTTTTAAAAACTTTGCTTAGAGCATGTGAAAAACGGGAACTTTCTGCTTTTGGATGATATCGACTATATGTTTATTGCCAATCTCCCTCATCAGAGCTCGAAAAATAGTTGACCCTTAATTCCGCAAATAAATTATTTAGTATCTTTTATAAGTTCCTGAGCAACAAAAAGTTGACCATGATTTTGCCATGTCAAAAATTCTCTGTTCTCGGTTCAAGAAATGTCAGCAGCTTTAAAGCATATCTTGAAGCTTGAGCATATTCTTTGATATGGAAATAATATTCCATTTTCATTTTCGTCAACAAGGCTAAGTTTTCAGGGAATCGTTTCTTTGTCTCGTTGTAGACGGATGTCATGGCAATGGAGAACTGGTCATTCTTATTGAGCTCTCCTGGGAATACAAAGCCGTCTTCATAATTTAGGTCGAATAGAGTCTCGTAGTATTTCTGCAATGTCTCGTCATCGAGTTTATCTTTGGGGATACTCTCAAGCAGAGCCGCACTCTGCTTGAAATAGCCTCCTTTGACGAGTAGTGCTGCCTCGTTTATCGTGGCAAGATAGAAGTCGGTAATGACCTTATTTTCTCTTGCCAGCGTTCTTGCTTTTATGGCATATTGAAGAGAAGTAGGGAGATTAAGGATAGCATACTCCTGCTGTAGGCTCATAGTAAGCCTGAATTGCGTGGGATAGTCCTTTGCCGCTGAGAGCTGTTTCTTAAGTGAAGCTATTCGCTTCTTCTTAGCGGTGTTATAGATAGCAGTGTCTTTGAGAACTCCCTCCATTTTTTGCAGGTAGGACTTACATTCATTGAGTATCTTGTCTTTATCAGGAGAGTTACTGAATTTCTTTTCCAGTTTGGGATAGTCCATCTTTGCCGTGGCGTTGCCTACGCACAGCAAAAGAAGTAATGACATGATGATACAAGTTCTCATAGTATGAAATCTTCTTTTTTCTCCTCACAGTCCTCTCTCCGCCCAGTCACCTCTGTCGAGCTGACGGTAGCCGATAGCTTCAGCGATGTGCATGGGCTCCACCTTCTCAAAAGCGGCGAGGTCGGCGATGGTGCGTGCCACCTTTAGGATACGGCTATAGGCGCGAGCGGAGAGACTGAAGCGCTCCATGGCTTGCCGCAGCAGCTCCAGACTGGCGTCGTCGGGTTCTGCATATTGGTGAATCATGCGTTCTGTCATCTGAGCATTGCAGTGGATGTTCTTGATGTCTTTATATCGCTCTGTCTGTATGGCTCTGGCTGCTATGACACGCTCGCGAATCTTTGCCGAGGGCTCACCGGGAGCAGCCTTGCTGAGCTCATTGAAGGGTATGGCGGCTATCTCGCACTGGATGTCGATACGGTCCATGAGCGGCCCGGAGATTTTGTTCAGATAGCGCTGTATCTGTCCGGGGGTGCAGACGCAGTGATGGGTGGGGTCGCCGTAATAGCCACAAGGACAGGGATTCATAGACGCTACAAACATGAACGATGCCGGATAGGTGACGGTGTATTTGGCACGGCTGATGGTGATCTGCCGGTCCTCAAGGGGTTGGCGCAGCACCTCCAACGTGTGCTTGTTAAACTCCGGGAGCTCGTCGCAGAAGAGCACACCATTATGTGCCAGACTGATTTCGCCCGGCATGGGGTTGACCCCACCGCCCACTAAGGCAGCCTCAGAGATGGTGTGATGAGGTGCGCGGAAAGGACGTTGTGAGATGAGGGCAGAGCCGCTCTTCAGCGTTCCCGCCACAGAGTGTATCTGTGTCGTCTCAAGACTCTCGGCAAGGGTCAGAGGCGGCAGAATGGAGGGCAGACGCTTGGCCATCATACTCTTGCCGGAGCCGGGAGGACCTATCATGATGATGTTGTGGCCACCGGCAGCGGCTATCTCCAAGGCCCGCTTCACATTCTCCTGTCCGCGGACATCGGAGAAGTCAAGATCAAAATCGTATTGTTGCTCGTAGAACTCCTTGCGGGTGTCAACTACACAGGGAGAGAACTGCTTCTGCCCGGCGAGAAAGGCAATGACATCGGCGAGGTTGTCGATGCCATAGACATCGAGTTTGTTGACGATGGCCGCCTCGCGCTCATTCTGCTTGGGCACTATTAATCCTTTGAAATGCTCAGCCCTGGCCTTGATGGCAATGGGTAGCACGCCTTTGACCGGTTGCAGCTTGCCGTCGAGGCCCAGCTCCCCCACCATCATGAAGTCAGCTAATGACTTCTCCGATATCTGTCCGTCGGAGGCCAGGATGGCGATGGCGAGCGGAAGGTCGAAACTGCTGCCCTCCTTCCTCAGGTCGGCAGGTGCCATGTTGACCGTGATGTCAGCCCTTGGGAACTTAAGTCCGTTGAACAGCAGGGCTGCTGCGATGCGGTCACGACCTTCACGGACAGCCTCGTCGCCAAGACCCGTGAAATGGTACATGACGCCGCGTGTGAGGCTCACCTCTATCGTGACAGGGGTGACCTGCAAACCGTTGACAGCAGCAGAATAGGTTTTTACGAGCATAGTTTAATGACCGAGACGATTGGTTAATTCTTGATTTGGCACGTTGCGGGCTATTATCTTACCATCTCTGACAATGATATTTCCCGGAACAGTGAGCAGACTTAATTGCTTCAGTGGCTTCGTGTCGAACATCTCTTCTGTGCAGACCACGGGATAGGTTATCTGGCTCATCTTCAAGAAGTTGGTGCAGTCCTTGCGACTGCCGTCAACAGAGAATGCCACTATCTTGATAGCCTTATTATTGTTGTAGAGTGTCTGTAGCTGCCGCAATACATCCAAGCTGTTGTAGTTCCACGAAGCCCATGTCACGATGACAGCCGTTCCCGTCGACAGGCTTGCCGACGACACCATCTTGCCGTTGATGTCGTAGGCTGTGAAGGCAGGAAGAGACCCACCGATGGCAGCATTCTTCATCTGGGCAATGCTGACAGCCAGGCGGTTGAGTGTACCATTCTCCGGCTGTTTGGCTTGCATCTCCTTGAGCAATTCCATAGCACCGGCATAGTCGGGTGTCGGTGTGTTGATGAAGTATTTCTTCACCAGCCAGACGCCCACCGGTGAATCAGCATGGTCGTGGACAAACTGCTTGGCATATTTCACTATCTCAGGAGGCGAAGCATTGGAAATCTGATCACGGAAACCCGTCATCAGCTCATTGTCCTTACTTCCCTTTATCTTCATCATCTTCAGGTGACTGGCATCACCATCTATTGTTGCTGTCTTTCCAGGTTCGGCAAAGATGGGCTGCTCAGAGAAGTTCGGGAAGACGATGGTCAGCGTGGCAGGGTGCTCGCAGGGCATCTCGAAGGCAAAACGGCCTCCCTGGACCTTGATGGTGTCAATGCCGTTGATGGTGCCATCATCGCTGTAAACGTAGAACTCTCCTTGGTTCATCTGTAGCAGACGACCCTCTATCTTAAAGTGGTGGCTGTCCTCTCCACAGGAAGTAAGGAGAAGGACGGAAAACAGGGAGAGAAAGAAAAATATCTGTTTCAAAGTAATGAGTAATGGATAATGTGTAATGTGTAATGTGTAATGTGTAGTGTGTAATGTATAGTGTGTAATGTAAAGCTATAAATTATGCTAAAAACAAAAAGAGCCGTAGAGCCTTTCTGGCCCTATGGCTCTTTTGTATGTTGCTGATTATACTGTTGTTATTTCAGATTAGCCAGCTCGAGGTCGTTGTCAGCATAAGCAGCGATGGAAGCGTCGAGTTGCTTAGCCTTCTGGAGCGCTTCTTTAGCAGCTGATGTGTTGCCCATACGGTTGTTGACGATAGCCTTGAGATACTCTGTCATGCCGTCAGCATTCTTTACATTGTTCAGTGTAGAGAGGGCTGTAGCGTAGTCCTTAGAGAGAATCTGTGCCAGTGCAGCGCTGTTGGAGGCATTGCTGCCGAAGTTCTTCACAGCCTGTGCATAGTCACCCTTGGCGATGTTCAGGTTGCCGAGAACCTCGTTGAGACCATTAGCGTCGGTAGCCTTAGAGACATAGTTCTGAGCCTCTGTAGTGTTGCCATTCTTCAACGCTAAGAGTGCGAGGTTGGCATAAGACTCGGGTGCAGCACCCTTCTGCTGAGCCTGAGCGATATACTGCTTGGCAGCATCGTAGTCGCCCTTGTTGAAAGCCAAAGCAGCGAGGTTGTTGTAAGCACGATAGTCGTCGCTGTTGAGTTCGGCTGCCTTCTTGTAGATTTCAGCCTTCTTGGCAGGGTCGTTCTCAAGACTTGCAGCATAGAGCAGCTCGTCGTCGCTAAGTTTAGTAGGATCAGAAGCATACTGGTCCTTAATCTGCTGGTCGCTACGGCCTACTGTCTCATAGTTGATAATCAGGCGGCTGCGGCGGAGCTCAGGCAGAATACCTGTAGCGAGCTCGCGGAAGCCCTGGCTCATGTTCTTAATCTGTGTCTCACGCTCCTGCGGATCTTTGTACATCTCTAAGACGCGGAGGATGACATCCTTATCCTGCAGGTTGCTGGCCTGGACGAGCTCTTTGAAGCCCTCCCAGTCCTGGGCTGTATAGTGAGAGTCGACATCAGCATCGGCAAGCTTGGCAGCCTTGAGTTGCTGATTGACATATTTGTTGGTAGTTGTCTCACGCTTCTTAGAGAGCTTATCGTTGAAGTCGTAGCCGCCGTCAGGAGAAGCGTAGGCAGCAACCTCCACATTCTTCAGGTTCAGACCCTCGCGGTCAGCGTTGATCTTCTTCAGCATTTTGACAAACTCCGAGACGGAGTTGTTCTTCAGCTCACTCTTGCGCAGGTTGGCCTGATTGATGAGGAACTTGATGTTAGCCTCCTGCTTCTGCGCTTTCACGCGCTGGAAACTGTCAGGAGCGATGCAGGCTCCGGCGTTGTCCATGGTCTTCTTATATAGTTCAGAAGTAGCGATGACACCATTGGCCACCTTTACGGCTGGAACATTATAGACTTTGTTGCCCTGGCGAGCGTCGAAGGTGAGATAGAGCTCACTCTTCTCCATATCGTCATTATAAGGGAATGAAGTCTTCATGGTATAGCGTCCACCTACTTTGTAAGGGATGGTCTGATTGTTGCCCTGGACTTTCTCGCCCTGGAAAGTAGCGCTCTGGCCCTTTGTCACCTGTCCGTTGCCATAACGGAGCTCGGGAGTGACAGTGACAACAGCTTTCTTCTTCATGTATTTAACAGGGAAGGTTCCGTCTATCGTAGCAGGAACCTGGCCGCCTATAGCCTCAAGCGGATTGGGGTCTACTGAGAAATTGTCAGCAGAGAGAGGTCCCATCTTAGAGCAAGATGCCAATAAGAAAAGGGAGCATGCCGATAAAGAGATAAATAGATGGTTTCGCATCATAAATAGTTATTATTAGTGGATTTTTGTGCCGCGAGCGGGACTCGAACCCGCACAGCCATTACTGGCCAAGGGATTTTAAGTCCCTCGTGTCTACCATTCCACCATCACGGCATGGCATAAAAAATAATCTTCAATCAATAAGTTTCTGCAAAGATAAGGGTTTAAATTCAATTACAAGTGTAAAGTTCTTTACTTTATATGTTTTTAAAGATTATTTAATATTTAATCTCATTTCCCGACACATAGAAATACTCCTCCGTTCGTCGTTATTTCATTTTACGGCAAATGCCGTGGATGTCGCTGGCAAATGCCGTGGATATCGTTGGCAAATGCCGTGGATATCGCTGGCAAATGCCGTGGACTGTGTTATAGAGGGTTGTGACAAAAAAAATCGCTCACACACAAGGGTGTGGCTTGTGGTGAGCGATAATCCAATCAATCTTTAATGATTACCAATTATTATCAGTCTTTTGTGATATTCTATTTCTTTTCTCTGTCCTTGTATGTGAACTTATGTCCCTGGAGCATGTTCTTTGGGTCGAGGGCTTCGTCGAGCTGTTCCTTTGACATGAGTTTCTTCTCAAGCACAACATCGTAGAGCGACTTACCGGTCTGCAATGCCTCTTTCGCGCAGGCCGTGCTGTTCTTGTAGCCGATATATGGGTTGAGGGCTGTCACGATGCCGATAGAGTTCTTCACCATGTTGTAGGCATGCTCCTTGTTGATGGTGATGCCAAGGATGCACTTCTCTGTCAGTGTGTCGATGGCGTTACTCATCCAAATCTGGCTTTCGAAGAGGCACTCTGTGATGACGGGCTCCATGACGTTGAGTTCCAACTGTCCGGCCTCGGCAGCTATCGTGATGGTGGTATCGTTGCCGATGACCT
>ERZ773148.3454-NODE-3454-length-10827-cov-2.818697_pt1 | contig 10827 bp, 8 predicted proteins | sample MGYA00580846_ERZ773148 | MGnify/ENA primary metagenome ERZ773148 (study PRJEB29015, sample SAMEA2737879) | human gut metagenome | biome: human gut; feature: human-associated habitat; material: faeces | place: China | collected 2012 ...
GTAGCCCTCCGCCGCGTCGATCATCTGGCCCTTCTTGCCCTGACCTCTGACGTCCTGCTGTAAAATAACTTTCATCGTTCTATCCTCCTGATGGTGGTTTTTTATCCTTCCAAATACTGGTCGATGGCGGCGATGAGCTGCTCGCGCACCGCGTCCACCGTCCCGTCCGGGATCTGTCCGCCCGCGGTGGTGGAGTTTCCGCCGCCGCCGAGCTTTTCCATAATGAGCTGCACGTTGATCTCGCCGAGCGAGCGCGCCGACAGATTCACGCCCGTATCGTGCTTGAAGAGCACGAACGACGCGCGCACGCCGCGCAGCGTCAGCAGCTCGTCGGCGGCCTTGGCCGCGGTCACGCGGTCGATGTCCTGCTCCACCGCCGCGATGGCAATGTCGTTGTGATACAGCTCCGCGTGGCGGATGATGTCATAGCGCTCGATCATGTCGGAAAGCGTTCCCTGGAACAGGCGCTGCACGTCCGCCGTGTCCACGCCCGCGCGGCGCAGTAGCGCCGCGGCCTCAAAGGTGCGTCCGCCGGTACGCATGGTGAAGTTCTTCGTATCGAGCACGATGCCCGCGAACAGGGCCTCGGCCTCGGCGCGCAGCAGATCGCCTGGGTCAATGAGATATTGCAGCAGCTCGCTCACCAGCTCCGATGCCGACGAGGCATACGGCTCGTGGAAGTTGAGCGCAGCGGATTCAATATAGCTCGCCGCCCGGCGGTGATGGTCAATGACCGCCACGCGGTTGCAGGTGTCGAGCAGCTGCTCGGACTCCACGAAGTCGGGGCGGTTGGTGTCCACCACCACGAGCAGCGCGCCGGGCTGTGCCTTGATGAAGGCGTCGCTGCCGCTGATGAAGGCATCCTTATACTCCGGCAGCGCAGCAAGGCGCTTGAGGATCGGGCCGGCGGCATTGTCGTCCATGTCAATGACGATCTGCGCCTTCTTGCCGCGCTTGCGCGCGATGCAGCACACGCCCGCCGCCGCGCCGACGGCGTCGAAGTCGGCGTGCTTATGGCCCATGATGAAGACCTGACTGGCATCGGAGATCAGCTCGCCGAGGGCGTTGGCCATCACGCGGGACTTGACCTTCGTGCGCTTTTCGGTGGACTTTGTCTTGCCGCCGTAGAACTCAAAATCGAGGCGGTTGCGCACGACGACCTGATCGCCGCCGCGCGAGAGCGCCATCTCGATGGACAGGCCCGCGTTCTTGAAAAGCGTCTCGTAATCGTCCGCGTCCTTGCCGACGCCGATGGAGAGCGTCGCGGCGACGCCGTCCTCGGTGACAACGGAGCGCACCGCGTCGAGCACGCTGAACTTGCCCTCGAGCAGCGTATTGTAATGCTTTTCCGTCAGCAGCAGCAAATAGCGGTTGCGGTCGTACTTGCACAAAAGCCCCTGCGTGCCCGACACCCACGCGCTGATCTTTTCGTCGATCTGCGCGAGCACGGACGAGCGCGCCGCCTCGGTGCCGGCCTTCATCAGCTCCTCGTAGTTATCGAGCATGAGCACGGCCACGATGGGGCGGTTCTCCTCGCTCTTTTTCCTGAGCTCGTCCTGCTCAGTCACGTCCATCCAATAGGTCAGCGCGAGAAGTCCGCGCGCACCGCTGCGGCCGCTCGGATGCGTGAGACTGCCGAACACGCGGAAGTGCCGGTTGTTGACGACGACCGTTTCGGGGCATTCGCTCTTTCCCTCCAGCAGCCATTGGGCGGGGAAGCCGGGCAGCGTATCCTCCAGCCGGTTATCGAACAGATTCTCCCTCATGCCCGTGAGCTGGAGGAAGCTCTCGTTGCTCCACAGCACCTCCTGCGTATCGGGCCGGAAGACCATCATGGCAAAGGGCGCCGAGAGCATGGAGGACTTGCCCGCGCTCGCCACATCGTCGGTCATATCCTCGACGTAGCGCTGGATGCCCTCGCGGCGCTTTTGCGCCGTGCGGCGGAAATAGACGTAGGTAAGCGCCATCACACCGGCTTCAACAAGGCCGAGGATCGGCTCGATCCACAGCGTCACCGCGCAGAAGACCGCGGCAAGAAGAAAATACAGCCGCATATTCGGCTCGGTCAGCTTATTGACTTTCTTACTCATAAGGTATCCTCCCCGCTTCATCGGCGGCACAAAGGCGGAACAAATACGGATAGATACTATATTGTAGCACACGGGCGCGCAAGGGTGCAATAGGCTTTCCGATAAAAAATTTGTCCGGAAAAGGGGCGCATGAAAAAAGTGTGTACTTTTTCCAAAAAACGTGGTATACTATAAAACACAAATTGTATTGAACCGCCATCGCGCGGTTTGAATAGAGCACAAGTCCATAGTAAAAACGATCAGGGCGCCGATGGTGCGATGCGCTCCGCGGAACAGGGCGGAGCGCGCAGCACGGACGCCGTTGTTTCCGTGCGGTCATTTCCGCGCGGCGTGGACCGAATGCTCACCCAATTTTTGAAGATCCATAAGGAGTGAATGCATTTTGGCAGAAAATTTGAAGATCATCCCGCTCGGCGGGCTGAACGAGATCGGCAAGAACATGACCGTGTATGAGTACGGCGGCGAGATCATCGTCGTGGACTGCGGCATGGCCTTTCCCGGCGACGATATGTACGGCATCGACCTTGTCATTCCCGACGTGAGCTACCTCACCAAGCACAAGAACCGCATCCGCGGTCTGTTCATCACCCACGGCCACGAGGACCACATCGGGGCCATCCCCTACGTCCTCAAGCAGGTCAATATGCCTATTTACTGTACCCGCCTGACCGCGGGACTGATCCGCCTGAAGCTCGAGGAGCACGGGCTTTTGAAGTCCACCAAGATCGTCACGGTCGAAAGCGGCATGACGGTCAAGGCCGGCAAGTTCAGCGTGGAGTTCATCCACGTGAACCACTCCATCGCGGACTCTGTCGCGTTCGCCATCCACACAGGACTTGGCACCGTTGTCCACACGGGCGACTTCAAGATCGACTCCACGCCCATCGACGGCGAGGTCATCGACCTCGCGCGCTTCGGTGAGTTGGGCAAGCAGGGCGTGCTCGCGCTGCTCGCGGACTCCACGAACGTCGAGCGCCCCGGCTACACGATGAGCGAGCGCATGGTCGGCAAGACCTTCGACCGGCTCTTTGCCGGCTGCAAGCAGCGCATCATCGTCACGACCTTCGCCTCCAACGTCCACCGCATCCAGCAGGTCATCGACGCGGCGGCGGCGGTCGGCCGCAAGGTCGCCGTCACGGGCCGCAGCATGGAAAATATCCTGAAGGTCTCGACGGACCTTGGGTATCTCAAGATTCCAAACAACACCCTTGTCGACATCAACGCCATCAAATCCCTTCCGAAGGACAAGATCGTGATCGTTTCGACCGGCTCACAGGGCGAAAATATGTCCGCGCTCTACCGTATGGCGTTCTCTGGCCACCGTCAGGTTGAGATCACAGCGTCTGACCGTGTAATTATCTCCGCGTCCGCCATCCCCGGAAACGAAAAATCCATCGGCAAGATCATCAACGAGCTCTACCGCAAGGGTGCAGAGGTCATCTATGACAAGCTCGAGGGCCTGCACGTCTCCGGCCACGCCTGCCAGGAGGAACTGAAGATCATCCACGGATTGCTCAAGCCCAGATTCTTTATTCCCGTCCACGGCGAGCAGCGCCATCTGCAGGCACATTCGCGTCTGGCCCAGACTATGGGCATGGATCCCAAGAATATTTTTATCTCCGATATCGGCAAGGTGCTTGAGCTTACAAAGGCCACCTGCAAGTGGGGCGGCACCGTTCCGTCCGGCAGGATTCTGGTCGACGGCACCGGCGTCGGCGACGTCGGAAGCGTCGTTCTGCGCGACCGGAAGCATCTGGCGCAGGACGGTATGCTCGTCGTGGTCGTCAACATTTCCAGCGAGGACGGCAGCGTCATCACCGGCCCGGACATCATTACAAGAGGTTTCGTCTACGTGAAGGAGTCGGAGAACCTGATGGAAGAGCTGCGTGTGATCGCCGCGCACGCCATCGACCGGTGCAGCCAGAATGGCCGCAGCGATTGGAGTGTGCTGAAAGCCAACATCAAAAACGACCTGTCCGGGTATCTGTTCAAGACAACAAAGCGCAATCCGATGATCCTGCCGGTCATTATGGAGATCTGAGGACGTCGGACTCGCGATTTTTTCTGAAACACAAGAAAAAACAGAAAAAAAGTCAAATCAGGCATTGTCAAAACGATAAAGTTGGGGTTATAATAACACAGTTGCGCGAGTGCGCGGCAATGTTACCAGATGAATGAGGATGAGCGAAAGAATGGCAAACACAAAGAACCAGAAGCCCTCGACTGAGGACGCAATGGCAACGGTTTCCGCGCTGATCGCAAAGGCAAAGCGCGAAGGAAGCATTCAGTCGAGCGAGCTGACTGCCGAGCTGGAAAAGCTGGATCTGCCGGTCGAGAAGATCGAGCATATTTACGATACCTTTGATGCGATGGGCATCCAGATCGTCAGCCCTGAGCTGGAGCTGGACGTCTCTGACGATCTTGGTATGGACATGGACGAGGTTCCCGACAACGACGAGGAAGAGCTTGTAGACCCGCTGGAGCTTGCTGCAGAATACAATCTGGATGACCCGGTGCGTATGTACCTCAAGGAGATCGGTCAGGTCAAGCTGCTGACTGCCGAGGAGGAAATCGAGCTGGCCAAGCGCGTCTCCGAGGGCGATAAAAAGGCCAAGGACCGCTTGACTGAGGCCAATCTGCGCCTTGTCGTGTCGATCGCAAAAAAATACTCCGGCAGAGGTCTGCACATTCTGGACCTGATCCAGGAGGGCAACACGGGCCTGATCCGTGCGGTCGATAAGTTCGACTATACAAAGGGAAACAAATTCTCTACATATGCAACGTGGTGGATCCGGCAGGCCATTACCCGCGCCATTGCCGATCAGGCGCGCACCATCCGCGTCCCGGTGCATATGGTAGAGGTCATCAACAAGGCCACCCGCTGCAACCGGAAGCTGCTGCAGGAGCATGGCTGGACCAAGTACTTCGACGTGGACCTGATGGACGCCGAGGGCCCCGACGTGGTGTGGCCCATCCCCAATGGCAAGGTCCTGAAGGAGAACCACGTGGGCAAACACATCCTGCATTATGACTCCATGCTGGTGCTGGCCCACTTCAAGGGCCACCCCATGGGCGGCTACGGCGGCGCCCTGAAGCAACTGGCCATCGGCTGCGCCTCCCGGGCGGGGAAGGCGCTGATCCACTCCGCCGGGAAAACCGATGACCGCTTCAAGACCTGGGAGCAGCACGCCAGCTCCGTGGTCTTTCCAGAGGCCATGGCGGATGCTGCCTCCAGCGTGATAGAGCACTTTCGGGGCAAGATTGCCTTCATCAATGTGATGAAGAACCTGTCCGTGGACTGCGACTGCTGCGCCGTGGCCGAGGATCCCTGCATGAAGGACATCGGCATCCTGGCCTCTCTGGACCCAGTGGCCATCGACCAGGCCTGTATTGACCTGGTAATGCAATCCGATGATCCGGGCAGGGAACACTTCATGGAGCGGGTGAACAGCCGCAACGGCATCCACACCATCGAGGCCGCAGCGGAATTGGGCTTCGGCTCCCGGGCGTATGATCTGACCGAACTGTAAGCATTGAAAGGAGCAACCTGCAATGAGCAAGATATTGATCGCCTATTTTTCCGCCAGCGGCGTCACGGCCCGCACGGCGAAGGAGATGGCAAAGGCCGCTGGAGCGGATCTGTATGAGATTTGTCCGGCAGAGCCCTATACCGCTGCGGACCTGAACTGGATGGACCAGAAGAGCCGCAGCACGCTGGAGATGAACGATCCAGCCTGCCGCCCCGCCATCGCGGCACCGGCGGCGGATCTGGACCAGTACGACACCGTGTTCGTCGGCTTCCCCATCTGGTGGTATGTGGAGCCCCGTATCGTGGACACGTTCCTGGAGAGATCTGATTTTTCCGGCAAGACGGTGATTCCCTTCGCCACCTCCGGCGGCAGCGGGATCGAGAAGGCGGAGCGGAGCCTGAAGTCCCACTGTCCCCAGGCCAACTGGAAGAAGGGCAAGCTGCTCAACCACATGGATGCGGCCGCCTGGACCAAAAGCGTGCTGAATTCGGGGTGCTGAAGCGCCGGGGCCGCAGGACACCGGCCTTGAGCAGGCGTTCCCAATACCCGGCACATCCGGCTGGGTGAGAGCTGTGGACGGACGCCCCGTGTTCTATTTGACACAGCGATGGGAAACCGGTATCATGTGTTTGAACAGCACTGGGACCATAGGCGCGGAATGCGTGCCGGAAACCCATGGAAACAAGAGAGGGAACTGCCATGCCGAGAGGATCAGAAGAGCTGACGAACGCGCGGAAAGCGGAGATTGTCAATGCCTGTGCCGTACTCTATGAGACCAGGAGCTTCAAGGAGATCACGCTGAAGGAGATCGGGGAGAAGACCTCTTTCACCAGAACGTCGATCTATAACTATTTCCAGACAAAAGAGGAGATCTTTCTGGCTCTGTTCCAGCGGGAGTACGAGGCATGGATCGAGGATCTGGACGCCCTGCGCTGCGGACACCGGAACCTGTCCGTGGATGCTTTTTCCGACGAGCTGGCCCGCACGCTGGAGCGGCGGGAGCGGCTGCTGAAGCTGATGGCCATGAATCACTATGATATGGAGGCCAACAGTCGGATCGAAAATCTGGTGGCGTTCAAGAAGGCGTATGGCGGCTCCCTGCTGGCCGTGACCCACTGCCTGGAGAAGTTTTTTCCCCGGATGACGGATGAGGACGTGCAGGGATTCCTCTATGCTTTTTTCCCGTTCATGTTCGGTATTTACCCCTATACCGCAGTAACGGAGCAGCAGCGTACGGCTATGGAGCTGGCGGGCGTCGGCTATGTCCGGCTTTCTGTCCGGGAGCTGACGCGGTCGTTTACCGCCAAGCTGCTGCAGGGATTTCAAATGTGAGGGAGGAGGTCCGCCGGACCCGGCGTTCCGTTTCCTGTCTGAATGACAGCCCTGCGCCGGACCGGCGCGGGGCTGCTTTTCTTGGGTGGAAGCGGCGGAAGACTGTGGGGATGCTGCCTTTCCGACAGGAGCTGCCGGGAAGGGAGCTGAAATCCTGGAGGGCCGGTTGGAAGCACCCGGACGCTGCGGCCCGCTGGCCCATGCGCCCGCCTCCAATCAAGCATAGAAGGCCGCCCTTGTAGGTGCCCGGGACCGTTTCTCAAACCGGAAGGGTGCCATGATCCACCCCGGTATGTTACCGAAAAAGACTGCGGCTCCGCATTTTGGGGTTTCCATTTTGGGAAAATTGGGCTATGATGAAACAAAATGGGCCCCGATACCAGCACAGGGCAGAAAGGCGTTCCTATGGATATCAAACAGTTGTATTATTTTACGGCGGTGGCACAGGCGGGCAGCTACTCCAAGGCAGCAGAGAGTCTGGCGGTGTCGCAGCCCACGCTGTCCGTCACGGTCAAAAAACTGGAGGAGGAGCTGGGTGTTCAGCTCTTTTACGCCTTCAACCGGGAGCAGCACCTGACCGACGAGGGTCTGCGCCTGTGGACCAAGGCCAAGCAGATCCTGGACCTGTATCAGGAGACGCTGGACGATATGAAGACCACCAACAAAAACAGCTCCGGCAAATTCACCCTGGGCCTCTCTCCGCTGTTCGGCGCCTGCTTTTTCGGCGACTTGATCCCCAATTTCTCCATGGAGTATCCCAATATTGAGATCAAGATGATTGAGGACGGCGCCTACCGCATCGACCAGCGGATCGAGCGCGGCGAGGTGGATATCGCCGTCACGCTCAATTCCAAACGCCTGTCCTCCTTTGCTTACTGTCATTTTTCCACCCAGAGGAACGTGGCGCTGCTTCACAAGAGCCACCCGCTGGCGAAGGAGCCCTCCGTCACGGTCTCCCAGCTCCGGGATGACTCTTTCGCCATCTTCAATCAGGACTTCATTCTCCACGAACAGATCGTGGACGCCTGCCATGCGGCCGGTTTCCGGCCGAAATTCGCCCTGCTCAGCTCCCAGTGGGATTTCATGGTGGAGCTGGTGTCAAAAAACCATGCGGTTTCCATCCTGCCCAAGCCGGTGCTGGACAAGCATCCGGATCCCAACGTGTGCTGCGTGCCCATGAGCGACAGCATGAAATACTGGGACATCGTGCTGGCCTGGAACAAGGACAAGTATATGCCGAAAGCCTGCGCGCTGTTTCTGGATTACTGCAAGCACCATCTCCCGCCGGATGACCTTTAAGACGGGTATTGAAGCGAGCTATTATTTTTTATAATAATATTTTTTGAATAATATTATAGAATTGGAATTTTACAATAAAAATTCTATATAATTTTTGATAAATTAAATTATTGAAATTTATATATTCTTCCGCTATGATAAACATTGGAAGCACTGCCGGCCGGCGGCTTTTCTGTGTGAACCCCGGATCCGTCCAGAGTTGTAGCCTGGACCAGATCTACATTCTGATAGCGGGAGGAAGAAAGCCTTTATGTTAAGTTTGGTTGGCATTATTGTCGGCCTTGCGCTGCTGATCTTTTTGGCATTCCGTGGAAAATCCCTGCTTTGGGCCGCTCCTGTCTGCGCGCTGCTGGTGGCCTTCACCGGCGGGCTGGACATGTTTACCGCCTATACGCAGAACTACATGGAGGGTATGGTCGGCTTCGTCAAGGAGTGGTTCCCGGCGTTTATGCTGGGCGCGATTTTTGGCCAGATCATGCAGGATTCCGGCGGCGCGGTCTCTTTGACGAAAGCCGTTGTAAAGCTGGTCGGGCGGGACAAAGCGATCTTTGCCTCCGTCCTGTGCGGCGGTGTGCTGGCTTATGGCGGGATCTCAGGCTTCGTCATCATTTTCTCCATGTATCCCATTGTGCTGGGGCTGTTCAAGGAGGCTGACATTACCCGGCGCCTGATTCCGGCCACGATTATGACCGGCGCTTTTACCTTTGCCATGAGCGCGATGCCCGGCACGCCGACGATCCAGAACCTGATTCCCACAGAGTATTTCGGAACCACCGCCACGGCGGCGCCTGTGATCGGGATTGTGTGCACCATCATCATGTTCGTGGGTCCTGTCCTGTGGCTGAGCTGGCGGGCCAAGAAGTTCCGTGCCGCGGGCGAGGGGTATGACGAACCGGATGAGATGCCGGAGGAGGTGCCGGACGATAAGCTGCCCCCGGCCTGGTGCTGCTTTATCCCCTTTGTGGTCATTGTGATCCTGCTGAATGTGTTCAAGATGAACATCGTGGTGTGCCTGCTGGCGGGGATCCTGCTCTCCCTGGTGTTCCTGTTCCTGATGGGAAAGGTGCGGGGCAGTGTGTATCTGACCAATGTAGGTGAGACCTGCAACAAGGGCTGCCAGAGCGCAGTGTCCGCCATTATGAACACCGCGGCAGCGGTAGGCTTCGGCTCCGTTGTGAAGATTACCCCGGGTTTTGCGTTCCTGTCCGAGCTGGTTTTGGGAATCGGCGGCAGTCCCCTGATCGCAGAATCCATTGCCATCAATGTCCTGGCTGGTGCCACAGGCTCCGCCTCCGGCGGTCTCCAGATCGCCCTGGACGCTCTGGCGGATAACTTTATTCAGATGTCCCAGACCTCCGGCATTCCTCTGGCGGTGTTCCACCGGGTTGGCTCCATCGCCTGCGGCGGACTGAACACCATGCCCCATGACGGCGCGGTGGTCACCTATCTGTCCTATTGCAAGATCTCCCACAAGCGCGGATACTTCGATATGTTCATAGTGGCCGGCGCAATTCCCATCCTGGCCAATATCGTTGCCATCATTCTGGGTACCATCGGCATCGTCTGACGCTTCGGACGAGATCAAGATACAAGATAAATGATTGAGGAGGAAATCATGATGACTATGAAATCCGCATTGATTACCGGTGCTGCGTCCGGTATCGGCAAGGCCTGCGCCGAGCGCATGGCGCAGGAGGGGTACGGCGTCGTGGTGGCGGATGTGAATCTGCCCGCTGCGGAGGAACTGGCTGCCAAACTGGCAGCAGAGGGCCTCTCCGCCATCGCCGTCCACATGGATGTGGCCGATGAGCAGGAGGTGGAGGCTGGTTTTGACAAGATGATGGAGACCTACGGCTCCTGCGATCTGGTCATGTCCAATGCCGGTGTGCAGATCGTCCACCCCTTTGAGGAGTATCCCTTCGCGGACTGGCGGAAGATGATGGCCATTCACGCCGACGGCGCCTTCCTGGTGTCCCGGGCGGCTTACCGCCGGATGAAGGCCTCCGGCAAGGGCGGCCGGATCGTGTTCACCGGCTCCGTACAGTCCTTCGTGGGCTCCAAGCTGAAAGAGCCCTACAACTTCGCCAAGCACGGCGTGGCAGGCCTGGCCAAGTCTATCGCCCGGGAAGGCGCAGAGTACGGCATTTATACCTATACCATCTGCCCCAGCTTCATCAAGACGCCGCTGGTGGAAAAGCAGATCCCCGAGCAGGCGGCTTCCCTGGGCATTACGGAGGAGGAAGTGGTGAAGAACATCATGCTGCGGGATACCGTGGACGGGGTGTTCACCACGGTGGAGGATGTAGCCAACACGCTGGTATTCCTGTCCAAGGATCAGGGCGCTCTGACGGGCCAGTCCCTGCGGCTGACCCACGGCTGGGCCATGATGTAATAGAATCATAGGAATCATAAAAGGAGGCAGCTATGGAACGAATTGCGGTTTATGGAGCGGGCACCATCGGTTCCTGCCAGGCCACGCTCATCATCGGCAACGGCCTGGGGCCGCTCGGCCTGGCCGCCGTCACATCGGTCTTTGCTCCGTCATACATGCTGTAAAGCAGGAACATCGGCCCGTA
>ERZ773148.3457-NODE-3457-length-10825-cov-11.576416_pt1 | contig 10825 bp, 10 predicted proteins | sample MGYA00580846_ERZ773148 | MGnify/ENA primary metagenome ERZ773148 (study PRJEB29015, sample SAMEA2737879) | human gut metagenome | biome: human gut; feature: human-associated habitat; material: faeces | place: China | collected 2012 ...
ATTCACATCCCATTGCGTCAAAAACTCAAAAGAAGTACCTTTAGGCAAAATCATACGAAGCATTGTATGTGCTTGTTCTAAGGCTCCTTTTTGTCCACTGCGCATCAACTACTCTTTTTCAGATGATACAGTCAAAAGTATTCATTTCTGATTGTGGAGAATTCTTTGATACAATCGCAACTTTTATACAGACCATTGCTGGCTGTGTTGTAATGATAGGAAAGACCGTGGCACAGATTAGTAATGGAATATCCAATCCTGTCGTTGCCGAAATTATATACTGGTTGATAAGAATACTGGTTTGTGGTGGATGGCTGGTGGGTGCGGGAATACTTTTGGCATTTATCGGAATAAAGATTGCAGGGGTATATAAGAAGTGCTGTTGGGATATGATTACCCTATTGGTAACAATTATAAGCATGGAAATAGCAATCTACTTTGGAGATTGGATAAAGACAAGAACACCGATTAATCTGCTATTTTTCTTATTATTCGTGCAACTGGTATATGTTGCAATCAGGTGGTATATGAAAGGCTGGCGGGATACAAGGAGTTATTATTAAAATTGCAAACAGATAGATAAAATATATAAATCTATCCATTTGCATATAGAATACTTTTATCTTTTGAACATTGTAAATATGATGCATAAATAGTATATTGTCAGCATAATTGATACAGATAATATAACGAAAAACAACATCATCTCCAAATATTGTATGATTACAGAAAGTAGAAATTAAGAAATTTCCTCTGTTTTCCTCTTTCTGTATTCATTTGGACTCATATGATAATATTGTCTAAACTTCCGGCAGAAATAGCCGGAACTTGTAAATCCGGTTTCTTCTGCAATGGAAGAAACCGATTTTTGAGTGATATAAAGTTGTTCAGCAGCCTGTGCTAGTCTGTATTGAATTAGATATGCTACCGGAGAACAGTGGATGCCAGTTTGAAAAATGTGTAAAGCTCCACTTTTGCTGATAGATGCCGATGCCGCAATCGTCTCCAATGTAATCTCTTCCATGTAGTGATCATGAATATACTGCATCATAGCTTGTAATCTTGCTTGTTTGTGATTTAATCGATGAATACTGTTAGAATCAGAAGTCCAGTCCATATTTTTTTGCAATATGTTCCAAAGCTGAAATAAAAGTTGTATAGTACATAATTCATTATCCGGCTTAGTTTCCTGAATAGTACAAATTTGCGACAAAAGTTGTAGCACCTGTTTTCCAAATGTGTTGGATGGACTGAAAACTTGATATGGAACAGACGAGCTTATCACAGGAAGAATATATTTTTCGTAAATGAGGCTGTTTTCGGGTGCTAATAGGGTTGGCGAAAAAACAATATTAGGTGCAAATGTACTGCTTTGTGCTTCAAAACGATGCAGGACACCGCTATTGATAAATATGCCGCAACCTTTATGTAGTTCTATTTTACTTGTACCTATAAGGCAGAGCGCAGTACCTTCAGCAGTATAAAGAAATTCTAATTCATGATGCCAATGCCAGTCAATGCGATGGAAGTCAAATTTCCAAATATTATCAGGATAGTATGCAAATGGATAACGATTGTTGCCATGCTGGATGGTTTCTCGTAGTGTTTCATCTGTAGTTATCTTAAAAGTCTCCATGCTATATTTCCTCATAAATAATAAAATTTGTTATATTGTACCATAAATATATGATTTTATACAATGACTAAATATAAAGTATACGATATAATCACATTTATTAGAGGAGGACAAAATGAAAAGCCAATATAATAAGACAATTACAGCCTGTTTTGTAGGTTATATTGTACAAGCTATCGTTAATAATTTTACACCACTGCTTTTTTTGTTTTTTCAGAAATGCTATCATATTCCAATTTCCCAAATTACATTGTTAGTGACTTTTAATTTTGGGATACAACTACTGGTTGATTTTCTTTCTGTCAGATTTGTTGATAAAATAGGATATCGGATATCAATGATTATAGCTCATGTTCTAGCAGCGGCAGGATTATTCCTTCTTACAGTTTTACCAGAGATTTTACCAGTTTCCTTTATTGGAATTTTGATTGCTGTAATGATCTATGCGGTAGGTGGTGGACTTTTGGAAGTCCTAGTCAGTCCAGTTGTTGAGGCTTGCCCATCCGACAATAAGGAAAAAGCAATGAGCCTGTTGCATTCTTTTTATTGCTGGGGACACGCCGGAGTTGTACTCATATCAACAGTGTTCTTTTATGTAGTCGGTATAGATAACTGGAAAATATTAGCCATTATTTGGGCGGTTATTCCAATTGGAAATGCTTTTGTTTTTTCAAAGGTTCCCATTGCACCATTGCTTGAGGATGGAGATACCGGACTTGGATTAAAGGAATTGTTTCGGATGAAAATTTTTTGGATTTTGTTGATTATGATGATATGTGCAGGAGCAAGTGAGCAAGCAGTAAGTCAATGGGCCTCTGCTTTTGCAGAAAAAGGTCTTGGAATTTCAAAGGCAGCCGGCGACTTAGCAGGGCCGATGGCATTTGCGGTTCTAATGGGAATATCAAGATTGTTTTATGGTAAGTATGGTGACCGTATCAATTTGGAACACTTTATGATTTATAGTAGTTTTTTATGTATTTTATCCTATTTAGGGATTTCATTATTCCCGATTCCGCTATTAAATCTGATTGCCTGCGCTGTCTGTGGGCTTTCAGTGGGAATCATGTGGCCTGGAACTTTCAGCAAGGCATCAGCAGCTTTGCCCAAAGGGGGAACAGCCATGTTTGCATTGCTGGCATTAGGTGGAGATATAGGTTGTTCAGGAGGTCCTACATTGGTTGGAATGGTATCAGGAGCTTTTGGGGATAACCTAAAGATGGGAATTTTGGCAGGAATTATTTTTCCAATGCTGCTACTTATAGGAGTCATTCTTTGCAGAAGACAAAAGAAAATTACTAATTATAATACAGTGAAAAGTAGGCACTAAATATAGCTGCTTATTAAAATAAAAAAGAAAGTGAGAAAAAAGATGGAATTTTTGAAAAACAATCCTAAATGGATACGTCAACCAAAGCAGGTACAAATTAGTGAGGATAAAGTTGTAATTCTTACAGAAAGGGGTACCGACTTATGGGCACGCACTTATTATGGTTTTCAAAATGATAATGCTCCAGTATTTCAAGTTGAAACAACGGACAAGTACTTTTCTTTTATTGTTAAAACAGAATTCGAGAGTACATGTCGTTTTGACCAGTGTGGTGTGGCTATGTATTTAAATAGTGATAATTGGTTTAAGGCATCTATAGAATATGAGAATAAAAAAATACAGCGATTGGGAAGCGTTGTAACCAATCATGGATATTCTGACTGGGCAACAACAGACATATCCTCTGATATTAAAAGTATGTGGTATCGTTTTTCACGAAGGGACAGTGACTACTGTATTGAATGCAGTGAGGATGGCATAAATTTCAGACAAATGCGTATTTTCCATATGTGGGAAGGTGCAGAAAAAATTACTTATGGAATATATGCATGCAGCCCGACAGAAGGCTCATATAAGGCAACATTTTCAAATATGCAGATTACGGAATGTAAATGGGAATCAGATGCAGACTGGCGTGATTGATGATATGATTTCCAAAGATAAATCTCATATGAGGATTACAAAGATGGAATTTTCCTTTTAAGTCATTGGAAATTGCAAAATATTATTTACGAACAGCCGATTATACAACGAAAGGTTCGTGTGGTATTTATGAGATAGAGAACAGTAAAGGCAGAGTATCTTATAAAATATTCGCCGGGAATGAGGATTTACATCTATTCTTGAAAAAGAATAAAGACAAGAAATGCAAACAAATGACACCTGTGTTTAATGTTGGAGAGTATGAAGAATATCCACATACAGAAATACGAAAATTGACTTCTGATGAAATAAAACTATATATGAGTGAACGTTAAATTCCAGTAATACGCTCTGTTGATGTGCTGATTTTTCTACGATATACTCCCTCAAAAAGGAGTGTGCTCTTATGGGTAGAGAAATTTATGACATCATCAATGACATGGCAGAAGTATTAAATGCATCGCAGATGCAGAAACTACAAGAGGTGTTGGCAAAACGGTTATCTGAAAATACTGTATCTGATTATTTGAAGACAACAAATATGGACTTCCTAGATATGTTTTTAACTGCAAAGCATTAAGAAGGGTGTTCTGACAAAACAATACGCTATTATAGGTGTAACATTGAAAAGATGTTGGATACAATAAATATTCCGGTCATAAAGATAACGACCGAGATGCTACGAAAATATCTTGTAGAGTATCAAACGATAAATAATTGTGGAAAGGTAACTATTGATAATATTCGTAGAAGTCTTTCCACATTTTTTTCGTGGCTAGAGGAAGAGGATTATATTATAAAAAGCCCAATGAAAAGAATTCATAAGGTAAAGACTGCCGTTATTGTAAAAGATACCATTCCGGATGAGAAAATAGAAATTCTTAGAGATAATTGTAATAATCTGCGTGATAGGGCAATGATTGATTTTCTGCTTTCAACAGGAATTAGAGTAGGCGAATTGGTAAGGCTGAACATTGATGATATAGATTTCTCTGAGCGGGAATGCGTGGTTTATGGCACCTCCTTCGACTGCAACCACTCCTCGCGGGCGATCAGGGCGTTCCTGTAAAGCTCCTCGTTCTGCTGCCAGGCCCGCTTCTTGCGCGACACGTCGAGATCCAGCTGCGCCTTGTCCTGCCGCAGCGAGAGTTTCTCCTGCTCCATCGAGATCAGCGTATTGCGCAGGATGTTCTGCTTTTCGGCCAGCTCGGCCTCGCTGTTCAAGATTTCGAGCGTGAGCGACGTGTTGCTCAGCACGACCAGCACATCGCCCTTTTTGACGGAGGTACCCTCCTCGACCACAAGCCGCTCGACGATGCCCGCTTCGAGGGGACTGAGCTGCACGGTGGTGATGGGCTGTACCTGCCCGGTGACGCGGATATAGTCGTTGAATTCACCGCGCACGACCTGCCCGACGGAAATCGTACGGGCATCGACGCGCAGCGTCGAGGAGTTGTCGCGCAACAGGAGCCACAACACGAAGACGAGGAACAGCGCCCCGGCCAGATAGGGGATGCCTTTTTTGGTAAACAGGGCGCGGATGCCCTTTTTCTTTTCGATACGGATGTCCATGTTATTTTCTGTTTTTCGTTAGCGGATCAGGGGCGCACCGTTGTAATACTCGACCAGGCGCGTTTTGATAATGTATTGCAACCGTGCGCGCAACCGTTCGGAGCGGGCCTGCAACAGGTTGTTGGCGGCGGTCTGAAGGTCGAGCGCCGAAACCATGCCCCGGTCGTACTTGCCGGCGACGGCGTTGTAGGCCAGCTCGGAGGCCGCGCTTTTTTTGCTGGCCTGCACGAACTCCTTGCCGTAGCCGAGCATCTGCTGGTAGTTTTGGGCGATTTCGCTTTGCAGGGCACGCAACGTCTGATCGCGCTGCTGCTCGGCGATCCGCCAGTTGTTGCGGGCGCGGTTTGTCCTCGTGCGGCGCGAAAGCCCCCCGAAGATGGGGATGTTGAGCTGGGCGGAAAAGTAGTAACCGCGGTTATCACGGAACTGGCTCCTGAACGGCTCGTACAACGAATGGTCGTCGAGGCTCATGAAAAAATTGGTCGAGTATCCGCCGCCGACATAGACCGACGGGAAAAAGCCGCCCCGGGCGACCGAATACTGGAGTTTCGACTGCCGCACGTTATAACCGGCGCTGCGGGCCTTGGGATTGTTGTCGAGGGCATAGGCGACCACATCGGAGAAGGGCGCCGTGCCGGCCGGGGTTTCGATGGCGAGATCCGTCTCGATCCCCAGGGGGCGGTCGGGCGGATAATTCATCGTTTCGGCAAGCGTGATCCTGGCCAGTTCGAGGTTGTTTTCCTGCTGCGTGAGCAGGTAGTCGTCCGAAGCGCACTGCGCCTCCTGCTCGGCCACGTCGGCGGCGCTCTTGAGCCCCAGTTCGAGCAGCTTGCGGCTCTTGGCGAGGTTGCCGGTGCTGGTTTCCAGCTGTTCACGGGCAAGGCGCACGCTTTCGGTGTAATAGACGACGTCGAAATAGGCCTGCATGGTATTGAGCGCCACCTCGTCCTTGACCCGCTGCAACTCCTCGACGCCCATCAGGCGCATCACCTTCGCGGCACGGATGGTATTGATCCCCGTAAAACCTGCGAAAACAGGCATTTGCCCCGAAACGCCGTAGTTATTGGAAAGGTTCGAAACGTCGGTATAGGTATTGGTCTCGGGGTCGACCGAACGGCCGAAACTGGTCGTGGCGCTGACCGAGCCGCTGACCGAGGGTACGAGCGCCGCCACGGATTCGATATAGTCCTGGCGATAGTTGCGGTTGGTGTAATCCTGCTGCCGCACGACGGGACTGTGTTCGACGGCATAGGCCATGCACTCGTCGAGGGTCATACGCACGACGGGCTCGGCCGCATTCGGGGCGGGTTCGGACAGGGAATCCACGGCAGGATCCGCGACGATGACGGTTTCCGTTGCCGCGGTATCTGCGGCCGAAGCCCCCACAGGAGCAACGGGCGCAGCATCCGGCTGCACAGAGGCGGCGGGCAGGGATATCTGCGCCGCGGCGAGTGTCCAAAAAATTGACAGAATGAGGAGTAATAACAGTCGTTTCATCCTTGATTAGCGGGTATTGTTCGTTCGGGACATTTCGGAGCCAACCCCGTGCCAAAGAAACTAAACAACTGTATTACAAATTAATACATCATACGCACAACAGACAAAGTGTAAAAAAATTTTACGCCCTTGTAAATTTTGTGGACACGAAGGGACGATTTCACGATTTTAACGCTAATTTTACCGCAAAACAAACCGGAAACACCATGGCAAAAGAGGGAACACTACTGATCGTGGACGACAACCGCAGCATCCTGGCGGCATTGCGCCTGCTGCTGGAAAAATATTTCGCACGGGTGCTGACCCTCCCCACCCCCAACCGGCTGGCGACGACCCTGCGCGAGGAACAGATCGACGTGATCCTGCTCGACATGAATTTCACGGCGGGCATCAACACCGGTAACGAAGGCATCTACTGGCTGAGCGAGATCCACGCCCGCAGGCCGGATATCAAAGTCGTGCTTTTCACGGCATACGCCGATATCGACCTGGCCGTGAGGGCAATGCGCGACGGTGCGGTGGACTTCGTCGTCAAACCGTGGGACAACGACCGGTTGGTGGCTTCGCTGCGCAACGCATACAATCTGGCGCGGTCGGCTCGCGAGGTGAAGCAGCTCAAGGAGATCAAGCGCGAGCTGGCCTCGGAGCAGCCGATGTTCTGGGGCGAAAGCCCCGCCATGGCGCGCATCCGCGAAATCGTGGAGAAGGTTGCGGCCACGGACGCCAACATCCTGATCACGGGGGAGAACGGCACCGGCAAGGAGATGCTGGCACGCGAGATACACAACCGCTCGGCGCGCAGCGGCGAACTGATGGTTTCGGTGGATATGGGAGCCGTACCCGAAACGCTCTTCGAGAGCGAACTGTTCGGCCATGTCAGGGGAGCCTTCACCGACGCCCGGGCCGACCGCGCCGGGAAATTCGAGGTCGCCGACCACGGCACGCTTTTCCTCGACGAGATCGGCAACCTGCCGCCCCACCTGCAATCGAAGCTGCTGACGGCCATCCAGGGCGGGCGTATCTTCCGCGTGGGCAGCAACACGCCCGTAGCGGTGGACATCCGCCTCATCTGCGCCACGAACCGCGACCTGTTCGGAATGGTAGCGCGGGGGGGGGAGTTTCGCGAAGATCTGCTCTACCGCATCAACACGATCCATATAGACCTGCCGCCCCTGCGGCAGCGCCGCGAAGACATCCTGCCGCTGGCGGAAATGTTCCTCAAACGCTACGCCACGAAGTACAACAAACCGATCGAGGGTTTCGACCAGGCAGCGGTGCGCGAAATGGACGAATACCCTTGGGCGGGTAACATCCGCGAATTGCAGCATACCGTCGAAAAAGCCGTCATCATGAGCGACGGGAGGCGAATCACCCCCGCGACACTGCTGCTGCGGCCGGCTCCGGCCGCAGTGCAGGCCCTGGCATTCTCGACGCTCGAAGAGATGGAGCGCGGCATGATCGGTCAGGCGATGGCGCGTTACGCAGGCAACCTTACCGAGGTGGCGCGGCAGCTGGGCATCACGCGCCAGACACTCTACAACAAGATCAAACGCTACGGGTTATGAAACGCGAAGGAATAGCCTACGGCCCCGTAATCGGGTACACGGCGTTGCTCATCGCCGCTTCGGGAGCACTCGGATGGGTGGTAACAGGGTCATGGTACCCGCTGGCGATCCTGCTCGTCCCGGTGATCGGGATCGCGGCATACCGCCTCATAGGGCTTTACAGCGATTCGATACGCCGTGTAACCTTCATGTTCAACGCCATCGACAACGACGACTTCACGTTCCGCTTCCATGAAGACCCGTCGAAAGTGGACAACGGCATGCTCAACGCCGCCCTGAACCGTATCAAGGAGATCCTGGTGCGCGCCAAGGTACGCGCCGAAGAGCGGGAACGCTACTACCAGCTGATCATGGAGTATGCACGCACGGGGCTAATCACCATCAACGACGCGGGAAGCGTCTACCAGGCCAACGGCGAGGCGCTGCGCATCTTCGGGTTGCCGCGCATAACCCACATCCAGCAACTGGAACTGCCCGCTCCCGAGGCATACCGGGTACTGACGAAGATCCGACCGGGAGAAAAGCACCATGTGTCGTGCGTGACCGAAACGGGCGAAATGAGCCTCTCGCTGGGGTGTTCGGAGATCGTACTCGAAAAACGCCGGCTGCGCGTGGTGGTCATAAGCGACATCAACAGCGAACTGAGCGAGATGCAGATCGAATCGTGGAGCAAGCTGACGCGCATCCTGACGCATGAGATCATGAACTCGCTCGCACCGATCACCTCCCTGAGCGACACACTGCTGCATATCGACCGGACGATGAACGCCGACGTAGCCCGTGGGCTGGATACGATCTCGGCCACGAGCCGGCGGCTGATGGCCTTCGTCGAGAATTTCCGCCGATTCACGAAGATCCCGGTGCCACAGAAGGCACCCTTCGAGGTGCGGGAACTGCTGGAGCACGCCATGACGCTGATCGCTGCGGAAGGCATCCGCATCCGGCTCGACGTCGAACCGGCAGACACGATGATCTATGCCGACCAGATGTTGGTCGGACAAGTGGTGGTGAACCTGCTCAAGAATGCCCGCGAAGCGGTAGGGACACGGCGAGACGCCTGCATCGAAGTCACGTCGCGCATAGACCCGCAGGAAAACGTGGTTATCGAGATTAGCAACAACGGCGGGGCAATCCCCGCCGAAGTAACCGAAAATATCTTCACGCCTTTCTTCACGACCAAGCCCGACGGATCGGGCATCGGCCTGAGCGTCTCGCGCCGCATCATGCAACTGCACAAGGGTTCGCTGCGCCTGACGGCCAACACGGACAACCGGGTAACCTTCACGCTCCTGTTCGGATAGGTGCCTGCAATACGCCTCGTATTGCCGTCCCGGGGGACTTCCAGTTCACGGAACCATCAGGAAACTGCGCCCGCCTAAACGAAGTGCGGACGGGATCGGCATTCCTCCGGAACGGGCAGCAACACCCTACCGCGGCAGGGGCATCGAGATCGTCCGCGCATCGAGGAACGCATCGGGGAAGGATCCGTTGTTCCAGGCCTGACCGTTCGAGATGGTGAAATGGCGTCCCAGACGCAACGTATTGTTGTCGATCACCGTAACACGTGACGGCAGGTTTTCCTTCTGGATCACTACCACCGAAGTCATCGTAACCGAAGGCTTGACCTTCATCTTTCCCTCGGCACGGTAATCGGGTTTCCATGGCGACAAATGCGCCAGCGAGTCGGGAAGCTCGAACTTGTTACGGAGCGAATCGGGAAGCTCATACTTCCCCGAGCGGGGCGAATCGGGTTTTTTCAGCCCGAACTTATTGGGTTCCTGCGCCGAAATCGCAAGGGCCGCAAGCAGGGCGACCGCCAGAATAAACATCCTTTTCATAACTATCCCTCCTATCTTTTATTTGGTCTCTCCAAAATTACAATTCCCTTAGAACACTTCCCGCAGGATCCGCACCGACTGCACCGCGCTGATGGCATCGAGGTGATAGCCGAAATAGACCAGCACGGCATTGAGAAACTCGACGCGCTGCGTGCGGTTGAGGCCGATTTCGGCCAGGCAACGCACGTCGCACTCCATCATATCGCGCAGAATACGCGTACATTCCTGTGTCATAAAACTAACGTGCTGCGGCCGAGTTTTGGTATAAAGTCCCTCTCGGATATCGAACCAATCGCCGGCCGAGTAGTCGTTGCCCGGGCAAAAACCCAGGAAACGGCTCAGGTTGGCCAGGAACCAGAGGTGGAAATTGGCCACCCCCTCGTCCATCGAATCGAGCGCCCCGACACAGTTCCACACAAAATCGAAAAGCGCCTGGTTGGGTTCGTCGTATTCCCTGACGAGGCGGTACAAAACCTCTGCCATGAAGAGCGCCATGGTCGATTTGCGCACGTCGAACGGCAGGCTTTGCAGTACAAAGCCGCCCTGCACCTCCTTGAAACGGTGCATCTGCTGACGCGACGATTCGAGCCCTTCGAACTCGACCGGGAACATCGGCTGGAAAAGTGCCAGCTTCGAGCCCCGCCCGTTGTGGCTGCGGACGCCCTGCACCATGTAGCTGCGGCGCCCCCCGGTGTCGGTCAGCAGGTAGACGACCATCGACGAGTCGCCGTATTTGAGCGTATGGAGA
>ERZ773148.3458-NODE-3458-length-10825-cov-4.977716_pt1 | contig 10825 bp, 10 predicted proteins | sample MGYA00580846_ERZ773148 | MGnify/ENA primary metagenome ERZ773148 (study PRJEB29015, sample SAMEA2737879) | human gut metagenome | biome: human gut; feature: human-associated habitat; material: faeces | place: China | collected 2012 ...
CGAGCATTCACCTACAGCATACATTCTCGAAATAGAAGTACGCGCGTCAAGGTCATACTTGCCGACTTCCAAGCATCAAATAATGCTATTGACGCATCACAATTTTTAATCGTTGTTGTGCCGATTGTGTGCATCTCATAATCGTACCATGTAACATTTAAAATAACGTTTTTCGCATCCCCGGAATAGTTTGGGAAATGTGAGCAAATATACATAGTATTTTCACAAGCATCAATATATATAACGCTATTACATGGAATTGTAATATCAAAAATATTAAATTGTGCCGTATTCATATAACAATTAGAATATTGTAACGACTTAAATATTTTGTTATTCATAAGTTCACCGCCTGACGTGTTTTTTGTACTCAAAAAAGAGTAGACTTATACAAGCCTACTCTTCAAAGAGTTATATTGTTTAGTTGTTATTTTGTAGCGTTTTCAATCATTGATGACATTGTAACCATGTCTTTTCCTGAAGCCTTTTTTGTTACCATTGTACCGCCCGACACAAGCCACATTGCAACGTATTTTTCAAAATCTGCTTGAGATTTCAAAGGGCTTTTTTCGTCAATCCGGTTGCTACGATTAAGCTTATACGTTGGAAGTAAACCGGCAATGAATAAACGTGTATTTTTTTCTTTAGTAGATTCTACCCACTTTTTACAAATTTTTTCAGATGCATCATGATTGATTAAAGTTGTACACTCATTATATAATGGTTTAAGTGTATCGACGGCATTTTCTAATGTGATAGCACCTGATTTAATTTGTGCAATGGTGCTTTTACACTTATTATAGAATGTGTCCATACCTAAAGAAATACGCTCATATTTTAATTTATAAACGTTGTCGCCGTCATCATCTTTTGTACAATCATAAGATTTAATAATTGAATTGTTAGCAAATAATGTTAAATACATAAGTCCAACTAACTCTTTTGGCGTACCTGATACATCGGTTGTTGCGGTTGTGTTTGTGTCAAATTCAAACTCATTAGCTAATAAGTTCATTTTTTCAACGTCGCCCGGTGTAGCGTTGCCGTTGTCATATTTTGTCCGTAATTTAAAGTATTCAGCACGTGCAAATTCACGGGAAAAGATTTCATTAAATATGGTTTTACCATCCTGACATAAAGACTGATGGAAGTTAAAGTCGATTGTTTTTAATTCAAAAGTCTTTGTTTCGTTGTTCTTTTTGATTTCATACATTTTTGTTCTCATGATTTTACCTCTTTTTCTTTCCTACTCTTTAAAGAGTATATTATAATTGTTTTGTGTCATCAGCTTTTATATAAGGACTTTGAACCTTTTACTATTCAGGACTTATTTTTGTATTGCCTGATGTAAGTAGCTTTACACTATATCACGTTAAACGCTTTATTCGAGTTCCTAATGATTAAATCATTATATAGGAATGACGTTAAACGTCACTACTCGAATAGTAGGTATTTTTGCCTACGCAATTTTCAATTACAAGTTCATTATAATCTTTTTTAGGATTATATCAATACTTTTTTTGGTATTTTTATTAGTTTGTTAGTTTTGTATAGTTTTGGTGTGATTTTAATGTGAGTTGTTGTGAATATTTACCAATAGATTGTTTTGTTATAGGTTTTATTTATAACTAATTTGTTTGTTATCGGACTAACCTATATAAAAGAATGAAATAACGATATGGTTATAGGTAAAGCCTATAACAAACATATGTTCGAATATCTTCTGCTCATATAGTCCAGATCTGATTTTATCGAACATTTGTTCTATTATCAATCCCACGGAAAAATGGAGAAAAACCGTGATTTTAGGGTGTTCGGGGGTGGTAAAAACTAAAAAATTAGTTATATTTTATCAGATTGTACATAGCAGGTTGTTCTATACACCAACTCTAAAAATTTATCTCCTCTTAATTATCAAAAATCCCATAAAAATAAGGTAAATCTGTCATTCAGATAGAATTTATCCTTTATCGTACTCCATATCGTCAAAACCCACTAAAATTAAGCATTTCACCCACTTTACAACCAAAAAATCAAACCATCATCCCGCCAAAAATTCACCCACAAATCCAAAATCTTCCTTATTTATAAGCACTTTTACCGATAACGATTTTTCATCCAAAAATCGTTCAAAACATACTCTCGCCACACTTCCAACAGGGGGTACTTAAAAACTGCATACAAAACCACTCCAATAAGAGAATAACTATATAACCAATACAAAAAATAATTATTCAACTTAAAGGAGAAAACACAAAATGAATACATATTTAATACCAACAACAGCAGTATATTGTTATGAGCCTTATGACCATATTTATCTTGTATATGCCAGCACCCCACAAGAAGCGTATCAGACAGCTTGTAATAATTTACAAGGAGAATATATACCTCAAGAATTGCCAGAGTATGAATCATACCCGTTTGAATTATATAAACCAGATGACACTGCTACTTTCCCATTTCCAGAATCTCAAAAATATGATATACTTACAAAAGCGTTTAAGAATACAAAAGGGGCTGAACATATGGTACATTTTAATGTAAACTGGAATGAATATACTGAACTTTTATCTAAAAAAGCAGATAAAGAAATTTGGTCAAATCCGACTTATCCTAATAATGGTATATTAACTAATTATCTAGTTCATACCTATAAACGTCTTAGAACAGAAAGACAAATTATAAGAAAAGATAATTATGCTTTATTTAATACAGGACTTTTTACCAAATATTATGAATCAATATATGCATATTCTGATCAGGAGTATAATGTATCATTTCTTACTGGGCATGAATTAAATCAACATGGAATATCTGAACGTCCTCAAAAAGCCAATTATTTTGAAGATCCTTCTCTTCTATTGTTTGATTGGCATTATCCAATAGACATACATTTCAAGCATATTTTGGAAGATGAAAAGAATAAAGAAAGATTACCAAAAGGATTTTTAGAAAAAGAAAATAAAATGTGTATCTTAACAGGCGCAGTTGAATTAATGAAACGTAGAGTTTCAGCAAATTATAAATTAGCAATTCCACAATGTTATGAAGATAAAATCCAATTATTACTTCCTTTATGTTTAGACACAGACGAAGGAAAACCTGATTTAGCTCTTGCAGTTACAAAATTAGATAATTGTTATCAAGGATATACATGCTTAACACTTGATATGGCATATAATAATGCTCGTCTCATAGCTAAACCAGAGTCTAGTTGGTTATATTCTAAATAAAAATTAATTATTTAAGACAGATTGATTACTCAGTCTGTCTTATTTTTATACAAAAATATACCACTACACTCTCTGACGCTCATATTAGCCCAAATAAGCCATTTTAATTCTTACCCTAGCAGCTCTCCACCAACACAATAAAAATCATTTTTATGGGCATTTTACAACGTCAAATAAAAGAGAATCGAATCATATATTTGTACAATATCACCAATTCTACAACTATATCAATTTACAATTCTATACATATTTACCAACTATCAATTAGAATATCATCCCAAATATCTTATGAGACAGCATAAAAATAGTCCCTTGATAGGGACGGTATTTCTGACGTTAGGAAGAAATAATTTTTGGTAGACATATTTCATTACTAATCACATCTCAAGTAGAGAATATATAAATATCAATCTTCAACTAAATCAATACCAAAAATATAAAAGGAGGAATCAAACATGATTACAGAAAACGAAATGCCAAAGTATCTCAAATCAACAGAAAGTAATATTTCAAAGAGTAACCGCAAATCAAAGCACAAACATCAATATAAAGAATGTTTAATCCAATATAGATTCGCATTTATAGGAAAAACCTATCTTAATACAGGTTTATATACCTACTGTACTATTTGTGGAAAAATAAATGAGCGATTCAAGGAAAATAAATCTATTGTAAAAGATTATATCAGAACAGTAGATACTCCAATAGGTAAATGTTACTCTCATATTCCTGACGAGGAATTATATGAAAAGTACCATGATAAATTGCCAGTATTCTTTGTAGAGGATATTTATAAAGAGAAGTATGTTGATTTGGAAAGAGAGAATAATACGGAGAATAATTCAGAAGGAGAATGATATTATGAAGAAGTCAATTTTATTTAAAAGAACAAGAAAATCTGTTATAAGAAAATTATCAAATCCCTATATAAGAGAAAATCTTGAATATTTTGGATATATGTTTTCAATATTAGAAATATGTTATATGCTATTTCACTTAAAGGAAATAAATAATATGTTTCAGCATCAGGAATAATATAGGTACATCATATATGTACCCAAATGAAAGTACCAATCCAAAACACCATGTACCTAAATCAATCAATAACAACCAACCAAAAATTTATGGAGTTTGTATGTAGCGTAAGCGAAATACAAACGGAATATTCTTCTCTTGATAATATGAGTCTATATAGATATAGACTGCACAAAATTGATAGCTGGGATGTACCCAAATGAAGTAAATTTTCACTTTTGGGTACATGCTGTATGTACCTAAATGAATTTTTAACAATTTCATGCAAGTGCAACTTTTAATGTTTTTGTGAATTCAAATGGAGAATATACTATTGAATCACTTATTACACTCTCATCTCACAAATTGTAACTGTAAATTATGTTTTAGAAGAAAGGAAAGAAAATGGGTAAAGAAATAACGAATGTCTCTATTGATATTTTAAAGGTGCATCCACGTAATACCGAATTTTTTGATGATATTTCTGGTTCTGAGTATGAAGAATTTAAAAATTCTATAAAAGAAGAAGGTATCATTTCGGAAATTATTGTTTCACCTGATATGACTATTATTTCAGGACATCAGCGTTATAAAGCTGCAAAAGAACTTGGAATAAAAATAGTACCAATTAGAATCAGAGAAGATTTAATTGATGAAGATAAAAAACTAAAGGTTTTACTTGCTGCTAATTTTGGAAGAAGTAAAAATGATGATAAAAAGCAGAGAAAAGTTGCAGTTGAGTATGTAAAACTGTGTGGATATGGAAACGGAGGAGATAGAAAAGCACAAGCCCAAGTTGGACATGTGCTATCTTTGGAAGAAATTGCAAATCAACTTGGGACTTCAAAAACAAATCTCAAAAGAGCTTTGTCTATAGAGCGAAATCTCACAGAACCAATGAAACAATTGCTTGATGATGGAGTAATTTCAAAAACTGTTGCATCAGATGTTATTGCTTCTCTTTCTGAGAATGAACAAGAAGATCTAATTTCTAAACTAGATGTTACTCAAAAATATACTCAAAAACAAATACAACAATATATTAACGAGATAAATCAGCTAAAATCACAATCTGCCAAAGAAAAAATAATTGATAAAACTGATTATGATTTAGAGAATAAATATAAAGAAGCTATGTCCCAAATTTCTAACTTAAAGACGAAAATCAATAACTTGGAAATTATGAATAGTACATTAAAATCTTCTAATGAATCTAATGAAAGTCTTTTGCAATCATATAAAAAAGAATCCGAAGAATACATAAAATTGAAAAATGATATAGCAACTTTGAATTTAGATCCAAGTGGAGACTATAACGTTATTGAGATTTCAAAAGACATTACAACTCTTGTAAATGAAATAGAAAAGTTATTATCTACTACTCTATCGCCATTAAGATATTCCAAAATTCTACCTGTTATAAAAGATAATACAGCTTTAAGAAAAAATTTAGAGAATATTATATATATGGTGAATGATTGGTGTGAAACAATGGCTGAAACAATCGGTGTTACTACAAACAAAAATATAATTGATATGGAGGAATTGAACTAATGGGTAAACTTATTGTAAATGAACAGGATGTCAAAAGAATTGTAGATGAGTCTACAACCAATAAGACAGGAATTATCAATCAATTTGTAAATAAAGAAATTCAAGCAGAAGTAAACAAACTTCATTTGGATCTTAGTAATTACAATTTAAAACATAAAGAAGAAAATAACGAAATCAATAAAGCTATCAAGAATTTGCTTGAGAGAATTTCTATCTTAGAAGAACAGAAAAAAGATGAAATTACTGTCAATAACTTAAATAATTCAGAACTTAAACCACCAGAAGTCAATGATATTCTTGATATTCGCAGTTTATGCAGAGAGTTAAATATTCCAGGGTTTGCTCCTACTAATCTTAAATATTATTTATATGAGCATGGAATTTTTGATATGAAAATTAACGAATTTAGAAACTCGTATTTTATTAAGTCAACTTTTGATGAATCTGTAGATAAAGAATTACTTAATTATATTCATATTTCAAAGAAAAAAATCACATTTAGTAAAGACATCATTACATATTTTGAGAGTAATCAAGATAAGATAAGGGAGTCTATTATCAGATATGAAAAAAAAGAAAAAGAATATAAAATTGCTCGAAAAAACGTTTCTGTAAAAAGAGTAGAAGATTACAAAGAGGAGGTAAAGCGAATTTGTGGCATGAATAGTTCCGCTAAATGGACTCCAATGTATAAAGAATTTTCAAAGACATTTCCTAATTTTTATAAAGATTGGGAAAAGGCAGATAAAAAATTCAAAGAAAATAATCTTGAACATCCTGATTGGAATTATCCAAAGGTTGACTTTATAGTTAATGATATGCAACAAGGAAATGTTTTACTTAAAATTGCTTGCCAACTTTACGTAGATTAACATAGCGAGGTGATACGTCTTGCCAAACTATGTAAAAATTCCACGAGAAATCATTTATGATAAGGATCTCTCATCTAAGCGTGTAATAATCTTCTCATATCTTTGTGCAAGGCGTTCACTTGACGACACAGTGGCATTTTCTATAACAGAACTTTGCCACTGGTCTAAATTGAAACCCAATTACAGAGATGGAAAGATAAATCAGAAATATTATGAAGTTCTATTGCTTCTCTCTCATTATGGATACTTTGAATCGTGTCCAGATTTTGAGAAAAATCTAAAAGAAAAGACCAATTCGGTCAAATACCAGCAAGTAAAACTTAATATAGAAAAATTTGATGTTCCTGACAAGTTTGGAATCATTTACTTTGATGAATTAGATGCAATATTAAATTTTAAAGAAGAATTGAAGGATAAAGAAATTGATACTGCAAGAATATCATCAGCTTATATTCTACTTGTACTCTCTTATATTCGTGTCAATTTGAATCGAATGGATGGCAAGCCACTATGTTGTTATAGACATTTTAAAACAATTTCAGAGGATATTGGGCTATCTGAAAGATATATCAGTCGCATAATTGACATTTTAGAAGAACTCAAAATTGTAAAATGTCAGCCCATAAAGAGAGAAAAATATATTAAGGATGGCAAAGAAAAATATGCTACTACTCCAAAGGTGTTTGCTGATTATAGGCATTTTATTCACGATGAGAATGGTCAAAGAATTGATGATAAATATGATCCATGTGAGGAAATCAAAAAACAGATAGAGATTTTGGAGAACAATAAAATATAGAAACTATAAACGCAGCACTCAAAGGAGTTGATTGCAATGAATAAATTTTCAAACAGTAAAGGAGAACTAATTAATGAACAGAACCGTAACAATTACATCAAAGAACCATAAATACCAGAATACATATGGTGGACTAATCACAGAATATGATTTCTGTACAGATTGCCCTCGAAAAGATAAAGCACCTTCTGTTGCAGACCGAATTTTTAGAGATTTTGCTTTTGATAAGCAATGCAGAAAGAATACAGAAGGAAGAGATAGAAATGAAGAAAATAAACACGAAAAGCTTATTCGAATTATTTAGTTTTGTGAAGTAAATAGAAATTTCATTTGAAGAATATATAAGTGGAGGTAATTTTATATGAATTTAAAAGAATTGATTGATTGCATTACAAAAAATTACGGAGTCTTTGGAACATATTTAATTGGATCAGAGTTGGATGCGCTTGGTGATCTTCCTGATATCCCAGAGGGATATATGTTTTATAAAGTAAATTGTGACGAAGATGTAGAAAATGTTAAAAACATGATGAGAGTTAAAAATGCAAAAATAAATGAATTATATCCCAATGCAGAGAATGAAATTCATCTTGCACTTGATGATTATGAAAGCAAGTGTTTTTTAACTGCACTATTATTTGAGAACGTGTTTAATTATTGGTATGGTAAAAATACCAGAATTAAATATGAATTGGATGATAATGAGAAAATATCTGAATATGATATTTTCGTAATGGAATTATGGGATTGGGTTAGAGATGAATTGTCTACTGACGAATTGAAAAAATATGCTTTAAATTTCAAAAAGGTGGTGATGGAATAATAAATGAGTGAATATGGGATTAAGATAAAAAACATCAGTGCTGGTATGTTGTATGATGTTAATCTTGGAACACGAGATTATTTTACATATACTGATGCCATGTTTAACAATAGTTTATTTAGTTTTTTCTTGCAAAAGAACGGATTGAATATTTATAAAGGAAAATCTGGTAAGAAAAATGAAAGTACACGAGATATAATTTGTCTTGATTATGAATTCGGAAGTCGCTCTTATGATAATGAACACGCTCGATTAGAAAAGTTATTTAATGATATTGATGGTGATTCCAAAGAACGTATCAAACAGGCACTACAAAAAGTTGAAGATAGAAAAGATTTGTATGATGAAAAATCACGAGATGAAATTCGAGAGTATTTTTATGAGAATGGTGTTAATGTTACATATAAACGCAAACGCAGAGACGGAACAATTAAAGAAGAAACAATTCATTATGAGATGCTTTTTCGTACAAGTGCCAAAGCTAAACTTGGACAAGTTATTTTCATAAATAGTAAATTATATGACATTGCATATGATTGGCTAACAATTGGACTTGGAAAAAAAATGAGTCATGATAATGCGAAAATCGTTGAAATGTCAGCTTATGCTCCACTTACCACATCTACAATTATTGGTACACTTCATATACCTGTTGAGGATATTCTAATTCTCAAAGATCAGGATTCCTTTTTTGAAACAATGACAAAAGTTGTTAAGGCGGAAGAATACGAAGTAGAAGTCAAAAAGAAAAATAAAGAAACTAATAAAAATGAAAAGGTAATTGAAAAACGTAAAAAATGTGTTGTATCCGAAGAAAAACGTCAAGTAAAAAATACAATTTGGGATGGTATGGCACTAATCGAAGCTGATTCTAATTACCTTTGCTTACCATCGTATGTCAATGGAATGGCTTTGCTCAGAAATCATCTTTTTAAGGCATGTGCTTTTAAGAGCTATATTCAAAAGTTCTTTAAAGACTGGTGCGAGAAAAATGGATATGATTATGATACATATCAGATTCAAGATATGTTTGGTAAATGTCATTATCTGAAAGACATTAAAATGATAACTACTGATAATGCGATTAAATGGAAGAAATTTCAAGACCTCATGGGTAGTAATATTACTGAAGCATATGAGTATTGGTGCAAAAGAATTCATGGAGATGGTGATATATGGGGCATTGTTAAAACTGATCATCCAAGTAAATTAGGACAATATCAGCAGTTGAGTTACCAAATGATAAATACTCTTCCATGTACGAAGGACGATGTAAAAGACATTGCTCAGATTAGTATTGATTATGTTGAATTACTTAAACGTGACAATGATGAATTTGAAAAGTTTCTTAGAAAGAATGCAAATGAGGTAAATCATTATGAGATGCTTGCCGATTTATATGCTCAAAATCATGAGTTTGGAAATAGTACATTTTTTAGAGAAGAAAAAAAGAAAATTATCTTTGATTATGTATACAGAATGAGAAAAGGAAAAATTATGGTCAATGGTGATAATTTGACTGTATGTGGTAATCCTTATGCACTTCTGCTCTATTCTGTTGGTGAAGATTTTGAAAAAGATCCAACACTTTCTCAAGAATATAATTGTATTCAGTGTTATACTAAACGTTTCGATAACAATGAATATCTTGCAGCGTTTAGAAACCCACATAATTCCCCAAATAATATATGTTATTTGCATAATGTCTATTCAGAAAAAATGGATAAGTATTTTGCATTTAGTAAAAATATCATAGCAGTTAATTGTATTCATACGGATATCCAAGATAGAGCAAATGGGATGGATGAAGACTCGGATTTTATGCTTGTCACAAATCAATCAACAATTGTCAAATGTGCAGAAAGATGTTATAGAGATTTTTATACTATCGTAAATGCATTACAAGAGTCTGGTATTACCTACAATAACACAAAAAAAGATTATGCTGCTATGGATAATAAGTTTTCAAAATCACGTATGGGAATCGGATATTCAAGTAATTTGGCTCAGTTGGCAATGACCTATTATTGGACAGAATTACAAAAAGATAGTCCTGATGAGAAAAAACTTAAAGAACTCTATGATAATTTTATCATTTTGTCTGTTCTTGCACAGGTTATTATTGATGGATGTAAAAGAGAATATGAAATTGATGGTAATAAGGAAATTGATAGAATTAGCAAACTCTCTTGTATGAGTATTAAAAAGATTGTCGGTTATACTGAATCTGGTAAACCAAAGTATAAGAAACACGATTTCCCTGAGTTTATGAAATACACAAGAGAAATTAAATATACCAAAGATGGTAAAGAACTTCCGCAAGAGGAAGTTGATGAATCAAAAAACAAACTTAAAAGTCGTATTAATAGAGAATTGTTATGTCCTATGAATTGGCTTGAAGATTGGATAAATAAAATTCAAAACGCCTCTACTTCGGATACATTATCAACCGAATCTTTTTTTATTAAAATGAAGGGGAAGGCTAATGATAAACAAATGACAAAAATTATGCAATTAGTTCAGGAAT
>ERZ773148.3460-NODE-3460-length-10821-cov-27.859651_pt1 | contig 10821 bp, 6 predicted proteins | sample MGYA00580846_ERZ773148 | MGnify/ENA primary metagenome ERZ773148 (study PRJEB29015, sample SAMEA2737879) | human gut metagenome | biome: human gut; feature: human-associated habitat; material: faeces | place: China | collected 2012 ...
GAACGGCTTTCCTTTACAGGCTTCAAAATAGGCATCAATCTTTTCTTGCATTGCATTTGCGCTGCACTCAGTCGTGTGTATTGCCGGCGTCTCGGGTTCCGGTAAGTCCACGCTGGTTCAGGACATCCTGGTACCGGCTCTGATGAAAGCCAAAGGTAAGTCCACGGAAGCCCCGGGCAAATTTGAGAAGCTCCTCGGAACCGAAAACATCAGCGACGTTTCCTTCGTCGATCAGTCTCCGATCGGTAAAACGACACGAAGCACACCGGCACTTTTCATGGGTGCGTTCGAAACCATCCGCCGTCTCTTTGCCGCATCTCCGGAAGCCAAGAAGCGTAAATATGAAGCCGGAACATTCTCCTTTAACTCGGGAACAGGCCGCTGCCCCGCCTGCTCCGGAAGCGGTTTTGAACACATCGAAATGCAGTTCTTGTCCGACGTGTATTTAAGCTGCCCGGAATGCAAAGGCACCCGCTACCGCAATGAGATCCTCGAGGTCAAGCTGTCTCGTAACGGCAAAGAGGCCAACATCGCCGAAGTGCTCGACATGACGATCGCTGAAGCGATTGAGTTCTTCAAAGAGAACAAGGAAATCGTGCGTAATCTTGAGCCGCTCGTTAAAGTCGGCTTGGATTATCTCAAGCTCGGCCAGCCGATTCCGACCTTGTCCGGCGGCGAAGCCCAGCGTCTCAAGCTCGCCAAGCACCTCGCTGATGCCCTCAAAGGAGAGAGCAAACACACGCTCTTTATCTTTGACGAACCCACGACCGGCCTGCACTTCGACGACGTATTCAAGCTGATGAAGTCCCTGCAGGAACTCGTTCAGTCCGGCCACTCCGTTCTTTTGGTTGAACACAACCTTGACGTGATGAAGCAGGCGGACTGGATCATTGACATTGAACGGAAACCTTGGCGGAAGCGAAGCGCATAGCCAAAGATAACGCCGCACGTATGGCCCGAATAATCGCTATTGCCGTATTGGGCGAAGATTACCACGTTACCGAAGTTTGCGCGGGTGGAAGGGTAAAAAAATACAACGACGATAAGGAGTTAGACCGGCTTACGGCCCTTTTCTTCCACACTATTAAACCTTCCAAATTGGTAGGACTTTCCGAAGCCGTAACCAGCGTAAGCAACTTAGGGGATTTTATAAACTCTATGCGCTTGATGAGCGGCGCAAGAACGACCCAACCGAGGACGGAGCGCATAGAGTAATAGGGCTTAATAGTCCTTACGGCCGCCGGGGTTCGATTTGCGCCCACCTTGGCTGGACTTGGGATTACTTACATCACGGCGTAGCTTGGGCCGTTGTTCAACGGTTGTTAATCGACGCGCCGCGCATGGCCGACGACGAAGACGGCAATACAGCGGGCAACACGACAACCAAGATAACCAGCGAGAACGCCGAAAGTATTTTACAACAAATAAATAGCATTATCCGATGAATATAAAAGGCGGTGCCTTGGAGTTCGATATAATTGCGAATAACGGGCAAATAAATAGCGCATTGGCCGAAACCAAAAGGCGCGTACAGGGTTTCACGGACGCAACCGTAGAAGGCGGCGACCGTATGGAAGCCGCGTACAGAGAAGCCGCCGCACAAATTGAAGCGGCGTTTAAGGATATAGACACTATGGCCGCAATCCATAGTAACGCAATCGCCGACCTTGAAAAAGAGTACGCCCGCTTGGGCGAAGCGGCCGGGGCCGCCTTTATGAAAGGCACCGCCAAGGGGGACGAAGAATATAGGGCATTAACGGCCAAACAACAGGCTATAAAAGACGAAATAGCCCAGCGGAAAGCACTTTTGCAGGAAGTGGCGAACACGGCGGACGCTTTACAGAAAGAAGAACAAACCTTAAACGAGAATAAGGCCAAGGTAGAGCAAAACGCGAAGGCGAAAGGCATGTTACGAACGCAAGTTATGAACCTTAAAAATTCACTTGCGGAAATGGAACAGAACGGGAAGCGTAATACGGACGAATACCGGGCTATGCAGGCGGAATTAGGCCGTTTGGCGGACGCTATGGCCGACGCAAATACGCAGGCTAAAATTATGTCCGACGACTACCAAAATATGAATACCGTATTAGAGGTAATGGGCGGTATAAGCGGGGCTTTTTCGGCCGCGCAGGGTGCGGTAGGACTGTTTGCCGGGGAAAATGAAAACTTGCAAAAGATTATGGTTAAAGTTCAGTCCCTTATGGCTATAACCATAGGCTTACAGCAGGTAGCCAAAACCTTAAACAAGGATTCATATACCCAGCTTGTATTAGTTCGCAAGGCGAAAGAATTACTTACCGTAGCGGAAACGAAGTTTGCTACGGCTTTGGGTATTTCCAACGTAGCGGCAAAGGCGTTAATGGCGACCTTAACCCTTGGCCTTTCAGTAGCGATTACCGCTGCGATAGCCTTAATTTCCAAATTCATATCCAAGAATCGGGAAGCAAAGAAGGCGCAAGAAGAATTTAATAACAAAGTGGTAGAAGCTGCCGCCGAACCGGTTACAGCAATTACCGAGCTTTCCACCGCATGGAACCGGCTGGGTAACGATATGGCCGCTAAAAACAAGTTTATCGAAGACAATAAAGACCGCTTCGAGGACTTGGGATTTTCCATTAAGACGGTTAAAGAAGCGGAAGACTTGTTAGTAGCTAATAAGTCGAAGTTTATAGAAGCCTGCTTAGAACGGGCCAAAGCGTTAGCCGTACAGGAATTGGCCGTAGAGAAATACAAGGAAGTATTAAAAGCCCAGCAGGAATTAGAAGCTACTCCGAAAGCGTATGTATCGAAGAAGGGAACATATAAGGACGGTTACGGCGTAGAGCGTAAAGGCGTTATAATTGAAAAATCCCGCGATTGGAAAAAGGCCGAAGATGCCGTAGCGAAAGCGGAACGGGAATATAACGCCTTGATAAACCAGCAAGTAGAATTTACCGCAAAAGAACGCGAAATTTTGGATTCTATCGGGGGCGGTGCGGATAAAGTGGCGGAAGGCAGTATAGAAGCTCTGGAAAAGACTATTTCAAAGTTGCGTGCAAAGTATAAGGAAGCTACCACCGATAAGGAGCGGGCCGAGTTATTGGCGAAAATCAAAGAACAGGAAGCGTTACTTAAAAAAATGGATTTATCCGGCACGTCTTCTAAGACTACGCAAAAAGACCCGTTTACGGAACAATTGGAAGCCCGGAAAAAGAAATATACGGAGTATTACAATTGGGTAAATTCCAAAGACGAAGTAGTACGCAATGCCGCAAAAGCCGAGTTCGCCGGGTTGCTGAAAGAAGGAAGTAGCTATTTGGATTATTTACAGAAGCAGCGCGACCAGCTTATTAAGGCTATCGGAAGCGGAACGGCCACAAAGACACAAGCCGAAGAATTGCAGAAGCTAAATAACGCCATAGCCAACGAAACGAAGGAAACCGTTTTAGCCGGATTCGAAAAGGAGCTTAAAGAACAACTTTCCGGGGCACGTTCCATTTTGGAAATGGTTAATATCTTGGAAGAAAAGCGTAAGGCTTTGACCGGGGACGGTTCCGACCTTGACAAAGGTAAAAGCGACATTATTAAGAAGCAGCAGGAAGACGTAGAGCAAAAGGCCAAAGACCGGACAAAAGCCCTATTATCCGAATATGCGGACTATTTGGGTAAGAAGATAACCTTTGAAGCCAACTACGCCGAAAATAGCCGCCTTCTTAACGAGCAATTGGCGAAGGCCAAGACGGACGACGAACGCCGTATAGCCTTGGAAGCCTTAGCGAATTTGGAGAAAGAGCGCAAAAAATACGCAAAAAGTTCGGGGAACGAAGACTACGACGCATTGGTAGAGGAATACAAAACCTATCAGCAGAAATGCGCCGATATTTCCGCGCAATACGACGAAAAAATAGCATTGGCAACCCAGCAGAATAACGAAGAATTAGTAGCGAAATTGCAGGAAGCCAAGAATAAGGCCCTTTCGTCCGCAGCGTTGCAGGAATTGACCGATTCTGGGGCTTGGGAGCAACTTTTCGGGAACCTCGACGACCTTACTACGGCGCAAATACAGGCCCTTATAGATAAAATCGAAGCGCAAAAGGCCCAATTAGGCGTAGAACTTAACCCGCAAGACTTAGACGTAGTTTTAAGCAAGTTGCGGGAAGCCAAGGACGAAATACAGACCCGCAACCCGTTTAAGGCCCTTTCTACGGCTTTGAAGGACTATAAGAAGGACGCAAGTAAAGCGAACCTATCCGAAGTATTCAAAGGCGTAGGGGCTACGGCCGATTTGGTAAAAGGTTCGTTCGACGCGGTTACGGGTGCTATTGAGAAAATGGGAGGTTCTATGGACGACGAAACCCAAGCTATTTTAGGGGACGTAGGCGGAATTGTGGACGGAATAGGGCAAATGGCACAGGGGTACGCAACTATGAACCCGGCCCAAATGATACAGGGAGCCGTAGGTATGCTAACTTCCGTCTTTGACCTGTTCAACTCCCGCGACCGTAAGGCCGAACGAGCCATTAAGAAACACGCTGCTGCCGTCGAAGAATTGGAACGCGCCTACAAAGCACTTGAACACGCCGTAGATAAGGCGTTAGGCGAATCGGTTTACGATAACCAAAAGGCCCTTATTAACAATATGCGCGAACAACGCGCGCACTTGCGGGCTATGTGGGAAGCGGAAGAAAGCAAGAAAAAAACCGATAGTGGTAAGGTAAACCAATATAAGGAGCAGTACGAAGAATTAGGCCGCCAAATCGAAGACACCATAGCCGAAATTACGGAAAGCGTAACGCAGACTTCGGCAAAGGACTTGGCTACGCAATTGTCCGACGCGATAGCCGAAGCCTACTCCGACGGCTTCAACAGCGACAAAGTAAAAAGCGCGATTGAAAAGGTTACGAACCAGGTATTAGGTAATGCCGTAAAGAACGCCTTAAAAAAACAATTCCTCGAACAGCAGCTACAAAATGCCGTAAAGCAGTTGCAGCGCGATATGGGTTTTGACGATGAAGGCGGCGGTTCCTTCGACGGCTTGACCCCGGAAGAACAGCAACGGTTTAAGGATAGAGTAAACTCAATAGCCCAAGGGTACGCCGAAGCCTTGAAGTTGTACGAAGATTTGTTTAAGGACTTGGACGATAACGGCGACCCTACTACGAGCCTATCCGGTGCAATTAAGGGAGCCAGCCAAGAAAGTATAGATTTATTGGCCGGACAAACGAACGCCGTACGTGTAAACCAAGTGCAGGAAATAGAAATCTTGCGCCAGCAGCTTATACACCTTGCCAACATCGACGGCAAATTAAGCGTATCGAACCGGTACCTTGAACAGATAGAAAAGAATACTTCGGGAAGCGCGTCCGACCCGTTACGGGCGCAAGGAATAACAATGTAGCGATATGGAAGTAAATAAACGATTGGCCCGCGACGCCAAAAAGAAAGGCATTTGCGAAGAATGGTACGGCCGCCTTATAGATACCAAAGGGAAAGACGAACTTATTAAAATGTACCTTGAAGGTATCGACTTTTGCCTAAGCAACGAGTACCCCAGCAACGAATTTATACGCCAGCACTTCGTAGGTGCTTGCGAAGCCTACGGCGTGTTCCTCGACCAAGCTATTACGGCCGGAAACTTCCGGCACGTAGTAGCCCTTGGCCGTTGCGAGGGTACCGCCACTTACGACGGTTGGAACGTAGGGCAGGTATTCGCAAAGCACCAAAGCCGGTTAAAGGTTCTTGCTACCGGTAATTCCTTCGTAATGGTAGACGTATTCGACGATACCACCGTAGAAGTAGAAGCACGGGATAACGCGAAGATTTGCGTAAACCACTACGGCGGGAACTTGACGACTACCACCGGCGACGGCGAAGGTAACGCGATAATAAAAGTTATTCGAAAAACGACTAAAACGTATTGATATGGCAGACGAAAGTAACATTATCCTAAATATGCCCTTCGATGAAGCGGCCGGTTCTACCATTGCTTACGATTACAGCAAGACACGGGCGGACGGTACGGTAGTAGAAGCAGATTTTACCGGCGGAAAGCAAGGCAATTGTATAAAGTTCGACGGTAACGGGCATTGCGATATAGACAAAAACGTAATTCCCCTTACCGGGAACTTTACCCTGCTTGCCTGGTTGAAGCGTTCAGCCTTCCCGGACGGCTTTACAGGTAAGCGTATCGGATTCTTTGCCCGCTGGGAAGCCATAGAAGGTTATACGGAAGCGTGGTTTAACCTTGCGGCCGATACTTGGGGCTATTGGGCTATCGTCAAAGAGGGCCTAACAATCCGCATTTACCTTGATACGGCATTGGTGCAGACCATTACGCTACCCGCCCAGCCTACCGGTTTCGCTATCCTGCAAGACATCTATACGACCGCCAACGGGTACGGTTGTATCGACGAAGTTAAGGTATATAATACCGCCTTGCCGCAGGAAGAAATTACCGAAAGTATTGCTACGGTGGCGCAATTGGCTTACAGTATAGACGGAACCGATTTTAAGGCTTGGGATATTTATGTAAGCGAAAGTAACGGCCTTCTTGACCGTCCCAAAATGAAAACCCCGGTTTCCGTTGATTGGCCGGATTATCACGGGGAGATAGTAGACCTTGAAAACAAGATACTGCAACCCCGCGAAATAGCCCTTAATTGCTTTATGAAAGCGAACGGGAAGGTAGACTTTGTTACGAAGCTAAACGACTTCTTGGACGTATTCAACCGGCCCAACACCCAGCGGCTTATGGTAGATATACACCCTACGAAACCGTTGCTTTACGAAGTCTATAACGAGAACGGGGTAGCCATTAACAAACGTTGGAACGACGACCTTATGGTAGGAACCTTTACCTTGAAATTGAAGGAACCCGACCCGGTAAAGCGTATCGTACGGCACCAGCGTTTAAGCAATGATACGAAAACGCTAACGATTACCCTAACCAGCAAGAAGGCGGTTACTATCTTTTGGGGCGACGGAACCCAAACGAACGACGTTTACGGAACCGACGTAACAGCGAGTCACGAATACACGACCGACGGAATTTTTTACGCCATTGTCGCCGGAGTTATCGAAGAAATAGAAAGTTTCACTACTAACGGTATTATCGTATGGAACAAATTATAGTAAGACACCCGGACGGGACTACGGCCCTATTGACTTCGCGGGCGCGTAAGTCCGGAGTTACCAAGGCCGAACAAAGTATTACGCTGTTAGGGGCGGATACGGTGGCGATAACCGTAAAAAGTGCCACGCCCTTAACCTTCCACTTGGGCGACCAAATAGACGTTTACGGGAAGACTTATACCCTTAACCAGCTTCCGGGCATTAAGAAGACCGGAAACCGGAATTTCGAATATACCCTTACTTTCGAAGGCGTACAGTACGAGTTAATCGACGTGCAATTTTTGTTACCGGACGATACCGTATTAGATAGCTTTACGGGCGATTTAGAAGACTTCTTAGGTATTCTTATCGGGAACCTTACCCGCGTATATCCGGGTAAATGGGTGTTAGGCGTTTATCCGGCCAATACGGAGTATAAAACGCTTACCTATACGGAAAAGAATTGTTTGGAAGTGTTGCAAGACCTTTGCGAACAGTACAGCACCGAATTTGAGATTACCCAAGCTAACGGCGTTCGTACGCTCAATATCAAAACGGCCGGGGTAAACTTCCCCTATACCTTCCGGTACGGACGTACCGGCGGGCTTTACGAATTAACGCGCCAAAACATCAATTCCAAGAACGTAGTTACCCGGCTATACGTCTACGGCGGTAGTAGCAACCTTGGGGACAAATACCGTTATACCCGTCTTTGTCTTCCGGGCAAAGCTAAAAACGCTTCCTACATCGAGGACGCGGCCGCTATTGCGGCTTACGGGTTGAAGGAGAATACAAAGATATTCGACGACATCAGACCCGAACGCTACGGCGAAGTAACAGCCGCCGGAAGCGCGTATTATGCTTTTAAGGACGCTACTATGAACTTCGACCTTAACGAAAAGGATAGCGCGGGTAATACAAAGTGGCTTATCGACGGAGCTACTGCAAAGGTAAAGTTCACTACCGGAAACTTGGCCGGCTATGAATTTGACATACACAAGTACGACCACGCGACGAAGGAAATACAGGTAGTACCGTTCACGGACGAAAACGGCATGAAGTTCCCCAGCGAAACAAGTGCGGCGTTTCAGTTCGGCGTAGGCGATAAGTATTTCTTCACGGATATAAATTTGCCGGACACTTACAAGACCGACGCGGAAAACAAACTCCTTGCGGAAGGCAACAAGGCAATAACCGAATACAGCCAGCCGCAAGTACAGTACGGGTTAAGTATCGACGAAAATTTTATACGTCAGTTCGCCGGCGAACTGACCGTAGTAAACCTTTTTGCCGTCGGCGATTATATCCCAGTGGAAGATGAAGACATAGGCGTAAACAAATCGGTACGAATTACGGCCTTTACGCGCGATTTGCTGCGGGAATACAAGTATAATATAACCTTGGGCGACAGCGTAACCAAAACGACGATAACCCGCGTTATCGAAGACTTGCAGAAAATCGACAATGTTATAGAGATAAACGACCTTGCCGACCCGTCGAAGGCCCGCCGCAATTGGAAAGCCAGCCAAGAAGTATTAGCTAATGTTTTCGACCCCGAAGGACACTATTACAGCGAGAAGATAAAGCCGCTTTCGATTGAAACGACCATGTTAGCCACCGGCGCACGTTCCCAGCAGTTCGTATTACAGAACACCCGCTTTGAACCGAACTACGAAGGGAATCCCAATACGGTAAAGGTGGTAGGCGGTACGTTGGTTCACTATACGATAGCGGAAACCGTAAAAAGTTGGCAGCTAAATACGGCCACCTTTTCGAACCTTGTAAGCGGAACGGTCTATTACATATACGCCCGTTGCCAAAAGACAGGAACGGCCGGAAACATCGTTTTCGACACAGTACAGCGAGCGGTAGACGGCGACCCTACATATTATTATTTCTTGATAGGGAGCCTTAGCAGCGTGATAACCGATACCGACGGGAACCGGCCGGCGCGTCTTATCGCCCTAACTTATGGCGCAACGACAATTAACGGTCGTTTCCTTGCTACGGGGCGGATTCAAAGTGGCGACGGACAAACTTATTTCGACTTAGACGCCGGAGAGATTGGGGGGAACATTAAATTTCGTGCGTCTGACGGGACATTAAAGGATGTTGCTGAATTGGAACAAAGCGACATAGAATATTTGCGAGATGCTTTTAAGGATGCAAGAACAGAAATAGAAGGCGGTGTAGCCCTTTCCGGATTTATAGGTGTACGCGATACGGAACAGAATGTAGCAGCTGCTATGGCCGGTTATAATCCCACCGGAGAATCCGATTATCCGTTGATATTCGCAGGAGCGCAACAAGGGAATGTAGAGTATTACGGATGGACAAGCAATAGCTATACCCATATCTACACCCAAAGCGCGACGCCGAGCAATGGGGATAATTGTTTCGACAATAAAGGCTCTGTCGTAGGAACTGTAACGAATATCGTAGGGGCGCAAATTTTCGCATTATCCACAACGGGCGAAACCTATCAACGCAATACCGGAATCGACTTTACCGCGAAAACGCCCTCTGCAATGGAGGGCAACCGGGCCAAGTTCCGAGTATATAAGGACGGACGATGCGTTTCCAATTACTTTGAAACGAGCGGGTCGTATAAAACGATATATACAAAAACCAACTGCCCGCCTTCGCAATTTACTACGGTGTTGGCAGTTTCCGAAAATTGCTACATGGCCTTGACCGCCGGAGCACAATTCGGGGTTTTAATGGAGGCCAACGAAGACCATAACGGGTATAATTGTGCGTTATATAATTTATCATCATATCCCTGTACGGTCGTAAAGGGTACAAAATCTTCCTATACCCAAGTTGGGGTATTATCTCCCGGTGAGTTAATGGAGTTTGTGAATATTTATGGAACTTGGATTTTACGAAACCATACTCGCTATTCTACGAAGGCAGAAAGTTAGTTTTTAATTTTTTACCAACAAGCGTATTATAATAATACGCAACGGGGTATTTTTGTGTAACTTAATATTTCGACAAAATGAGTACAACAAGAGGGGGCGAAACGGTTTCCGCCCAAATTGGAACAATCGGCCCCATTGAAGGGCTAAGTACGGGTAACTTCAAAATGGAAGATACGCCGTTTAACATTAAGAACGACGGAGAAACCGCCGTCGTTCTTGAAGTAAACCTTTGGGGCATGGAGCCGGGCAAGTTCGTAGCTACGCGCTTCGAAATAGGTTGGAACCCCGAAATAGTCCGCGAGATTAAGCAAACGAGTATTAACGCTACCCTTGTTTGGGGGTACTAAATCTTATACGGCTATGGGTTTATTGATTGGAGTAGGAAACACGAAGCCGACGTTTCCCTACGATTACTACTACGGTATAGAATGGGATTCTAACGTAGCTTCTTCGGCTTGTACCCGAATTGGTCGCCCGGAACTTCACGTTTCGCTGCCTATTCAAAGTAAAATGCGCCGTTGTGTCTTGCGCGACAACGGAACGGTAGCTTATTACCTTCACGCGAACGACAGCACCAAGCGCGATACGGGAGCCGCCGCCAAACTTGACGGCACCGACGGGCAAGTAATGGTAGAAATTCCGGCCCACTACCGAAAGTTCGAGGTAGACGGTACTAAATTCCGGTGCCTTCTTTCCGAACACGCGCTACCGGGGTTCCATTTGGTGCCGCTTGCCTATCGTTCGGCTTACGAAGCGGCCGTAGACCGCACCGTATCGGCTACGCCGAAACTTGCAAGCGTCGTAA